>ENA-UOJL01002816-UOJL01002816.1-human-gut-metagenome-genome-assembly--contig:-P47-NODE-2816-length-13291-cov-4.001284_pt1 | contig 13291 bp, 5 predicted proteins | sample MGYA00242347_ERZ723894 | MGnify/ENA metagenome assembly ERZ723894
TGAACTTTAAGTGACGAAGCACAACTTTATAAACTTAAAAAACTAAATTAAAACGGCACGTTTTAATCATTTTTCAAGTAATCTTTTTGCCGACTTAGAAAAAACGCTTCCCTCCGAACTGATGGAATAAACACCCTCAGCCTACAACTATACAACAGTTGCAAATTTAATAGAAATATTCCTATTAACAATAAATAATATAAAATTCAATTACAAAATTTCTGATTCTCTCAAAATGATTTACACAACCTAGTGTAATTAGTATATAAAAAGCTTATTAAGTCTTTGAACCTTGCTGATACTTTTTTACAGCTGTTGAAACGAATGACAGGAACCGGAGGTTTCGTCAAGAGGATAGCGACAGAGACCAGAAACTTTATAAACCGATTTAAACCAACTTCTATTTCAGCTTCATTCCCCGGATAACAAAAGTTTTATCACACATTCTTCCTTAATTTACGGGTAATTGGAAATCTATATCTCGCTACCGATACATCGTTCGTACAATTACTAGCAGATGTCGGTATAAACAGAAAAAGGTCCCCGGAAAATTGCACCAATCCCCAGGAACCCTTTCTCAAATTAGGATAACACAAAAAGTTCTTTATTTCATCAGCTCCTTTTTCAACATCGGCATAAAATAACCACCGACAACAGAACGAGCCTGGAATCCGACCTGTTTAGCATCGGGTGTTTCGTGCCAATCGCTGATAGGCACACGGCTGCCCGTTTCGTTCGCATATTTATACACCGGAGCGATAAATTTCTGCATCGTCACAACATCCGGTGCCATCGTAGCCGTCCACATGATCCAATCGGATTTCGTATACGTACGGCGAGAATCCAAAGGTAATCCATAAAGATTCTGTTTGGTGAGATAATAAGCGATCTCTTTCTGAGCGACTTCTTTCGGAAAGATATTCAATCCCAGTAATTCATCCCATACCAGGTTGTATTTCTGACTCCAGGTACCGGCTTTATCGAAGGTCAATTTATAATGATCTCCGTCTGCAGCCATTTCCACCCATTTTCCGGCCATCTCTTTGGCTGCCTGAGTATATTTCTCAGCGATATCCTTTTTACCCAGCATTCCGGCCATTTTACCGTATCCGGCAATTCCCATAATCGCTTTGATCGAAAGATTGGCATTATGAGCAAAATGTCCGGCAAAGTCGTCCGTACAAAGCTGATTTTCAGGATCCAATCCTTTTTCCAATAAGAAATCAGCCCAAGTAGTCAACATATCCCAATGTTTAGCTGCATAATCCGCATTTCCTTCCTTATGAGCGATAGCGGTAGTCAGAATCAGCATATTTCCGGTTTCTTCCACCGGCATATCTCCACCGTAAGTCTGGCCGTTAGCCAAAGGATAGGTCCCTACATCGTGAGCGGCAAAAGGTTTACTCCATTTTCCGCTTTCACTGTATTCGAAAATGAAATTCATCAAGCCTTTAGCCAATTCGACATTGTATTTTAAGAATAAAGGTGATGAAGGATAGGTAATATCTACCGTACCGATCGAACCATTACTGAAATTTTCTTTCGAGAAGAACATCAGTTCCCCATTTCCGTTCGCCACCAATTTATGGGCGGCAATAGCCTGACGGTAAACCAAAGCACACAGCTCGGCATACTCTTTTCCTCCACAGGCAGCAGCTTCGTCCATCAGTTCACGGTCGAAACGATCGCAACGACTCAGTATAGTCCGGTAGTCTTTCTCAGCTGCAGCAAACTCCTGTTCGATCGTTACCTGACCGTTTTTCTTCCAATAAGGCATCAGATTTTTACCGAAATACTGGATAGAATACAAATCATCGTATCCGATCAATACATGCCCGGCCACTTTATCGGTCCCTACTTTTCCTAAATCCTCACTATAAGCCAGAGCAATCATCTCTTTATTCATATTTCCGGACAAATTACGATCGGCGGTATTTTCCACTTTTCCGTTAGCAGCAAATGCTTTTTTAGGAGTATAATAATCGGCGATCATCATAGCCGAACGATCCGAGGTATTTCCTACAAGATAAAAATATCCCCAATCGATACGCAAGTCGTCTCCCCGTTTGGCAAGTACCGGTTGTTCTTTCGTCCCCGCTTTCAGGAAGGTCTGTCCGTTCTTTTCCAACCGTTCACAAACCACCGGCTGACCGGTTTCGTTAACCGCCCACTGCGGAGTGGCTTCGATATACACCTGCACATCGTGTTGTTGTCCATCTTTCGAGACTACTTCATAAGAAATATAATTTACCGGCCGAGCCATCAGATACAGATCGTCACACAACAGAGGTGCGGTAAAAGTCACATCCAACTGCACAGGTCCGGCTTCGAAAGCATACAGAGTCTGAGTAGGTAATACCATAGCAGACACCTGTTCAGCCTCCTGATCAAAGAACGTCTTATCGGGCTCCTTCACATACAATCCGAAATCCACATAACCACCGCCGGTTTTGTTTTTACAATAAGCAGCGATCACATTCTTTCCCGGTTTCAGGGTTTTCTTCACTTCGTCTTTCAATTCGGCCACAACATTATTGTGCCATTCATATCCGGTTTTTACAACCTGTTTCCCATTGATGTACAGTTCAAAGGTATCGTCATGAGAATATTTCAGGAAAACATCGGCATCCGACAAATCCTGATTCAGATCGAACTCCCGGCGCACCCAGATATCTTTGGTGGTCCACTCGGTACCCAGAAACAACATTTCAGGCGTACCGAAAGCCGCTTTTCCTTTCGTCCATCCTTTGGGATTGAAATCGACTTTTTCCCAACCTTTCTTCGGTTCTTTCAACGTATAATTTCCTTCCCAAGCCTCTACGGAAGCCATATCCACAATGGGATACAAGGGCAGATTTTCTTTTCCCATAAAACGATAACTCTTTCCATCCACCCGTACCACTCCGATCAACGGATGATTTTTACCGGTCCAGTGTTTTACAGGACTATCATACAAATTATCGGTTGTCGACCAGGCAGAAGTATAAGGGTCGATAGTCACCAGCGGATAAGCCGGAGCACGCAAATCGCTCTTCGGTTTTTCAGCTTCGGTACACGCGGTAAGCAAACAACTTGCCCCCAACACTAAATACAGTAATTTTCTCATTTTCATTTCAATCATTTCAAAATTATAGCATATTTCTACTTTCCCTGATCTCACCATTCCTCGCGTATATTTCCATCTTTATCCCTGAAAACCGTGCGGTCATTCGTAAATGTACCTTCGAATCTTCTATGATAAGGATACCCTTCGGGAGAAGTGTAAGTATAGCTGTAATTCATCTTCAGGGTCGTCGTGATCACCGATTTATTCTGTACCAATAAATCCGGAGATTCCGAAATGCTAATCCTATTCTGTGAAGCGTCACCTTCAGCCATCAAGTTGATTTCCGGAGTCATGGCAGTATAACTCAATGTACTGTCGCTATTGACCGTTACCTGAATCACATACTTGTCCCGATCCGTATCCGTTTCGTAAGCCCCACCGGCATACATACGGCAGGTGTTGTAATTCAAAGTCGACAAAGTCAGATCCGTTGTCCAAGCCGTATAATCATCATTGTCTCCGGAATTATACACCTTTGCACCTGAGGGCGTATAGACATAAGAAAAATTATTCAGAATATTCAAATGAAACAAAGCCTTTCGGTATTTCGGCTCACCTACTTCATAATCCGACACGGAAGAAACCTCCAAAGGCAATACATAATCCTTGAACATATCCAGTCTGGACAAATCAAACTGAACAGACAGCAAAGCATACTCATCCCCTTTCTTAATGGTCACTTTTCCTTCATTCTCCAAAGTATAGCAATCTTCAGGTAACAACGTATAATAAAGCATAGTATCCTGGACGAAACGCTCATAATTATAATCATCCAACGTATCCGGGCATACCTTTACCTGAGCCTCTACATCTTTCGACAATACGGAAGTTCCACTGATTGAAATCGTAATTTGAGTGTTTACCGTTCCATCTTCCGGATATTCCACCCGCAAATCCTGGAAACCGTTCTCCGCAATCACCACCCGCTTGACAAACAGCTCATCGGGAAGATCATTGTTGCAAGCAGCAACCGTCATTCCCAATATGTACAAAAATAACAGTCTGTATTTCATCATCTTCATCATATTTAAATTAAAAATTAGCGTTCCCATCCCGGATTCTGCTGCAATTTAACATTCCGGTCCGTTTCGTTCTTAGGAATCGGCCACAAATACATCTTATCCATCCATCTCTTCTGCACCCGGGATATGACAGTCTCTTTATAGAAATCCTCTCTCTTGCTGGAAGTGATATTGATATTGAAGCCCTTGATCGGTCCGACTTCCTCTGTAGGAGCATCTTTCCAGCGACGTAAATCGAAATAACGGGCACTTTCGGCGAACAGTTCGATCTGGCGTTCCCGTTTCAGAGTAACTCTAAATTGAGCCGCATCGTCATAATTGTCAGCATCCGGCAAACCGGCCCGGAAACGCACCTGACTGAAAGCACTACGCATTTTCTCCACATTCCGGCTCACGGTAACAGTCCCTCTCCCGTCGTAAGTCGGGAAAGAATACTCCTGAGTAAGTTCATTCAAAGCTTCGGCATACCATAACAATACATCAGCATAGCGAATGGTCGGCTCCACTTTATAAGTCTGATAGACAGCCCCGGAAGTCTGCCAGGTATCATCCGGATGATAATATTTAAACAGACCGATTCCCGTAAAAGGACAAAATTCGGGTTCGCTGGAAGTTTTCCCATTTTCTCCCCCCCGATAATAATTACAAGGCTTGTTTTGAATATCTACAGTGCCATTCTGGTTTTTATATGCATTTTCGCTCTCCCACACACAACCGTTAAAGGAAATCGAGGCATAGAAACGAGGCTCCCGGTTTCCAAAACGCCGGCTCACCTGATATTTTTCCTCAGAAGCGCGATTAACAAACTTATAAACACTATCTGCATCGTCTGCAGTAATAAAACCGTCTTCATGATAAGGATAGCCCTCACTGGCATTGTCCTTATCCCGGCCATCGAACATATAATAAGCATCTACCTGTTTCAGACTAACGGCATTCGTATTCCAACCGTCCCAACCGCTATTGTGGGGATAAGAATGTTTTACCAGATCGATCAGATCTTCCCCTCCGGTGGCTCCCGCATTATTAAACTGTCGGTAAAAGATAAATTCCCGATTATCTTTCATATCCCGGATTGCCCCATTAAACAACTGACGATAAGATTCATACGGATCGATTCCTCCGCATCCGTAAGGAAATTCCCGAGACCGCACTTCAGCTGGGGGCAATACAGTTTCTTCACTGACTGGCACCGTATAAAGTTCATACCATCCAGTATTGATCACCTCCTCGGCGGCAGCGGCAGCCCGTGCCCAATTCGGTGCATCGTAATTCTGATTGATCAAAGGATGTCCAGCCTCATCGTGCAGTTCAAAGAGCTCTTGATTACCGTTATACAAAGGGCTGGCTGCATACAGCAATACCTTTGCCCGAGCGGCCAAAGCCGCCCCTTTGGTCGCCATTCCCAGATAAGCAGTACTTCTTTCCTGTTCCAAATGGATGGCAGCCTCCTCAAATTCAGCTACAATATAATCCACACATTCGTCATATGTATTACGCGGAGTAGACAATTCTTCATAACTCAGATTTATATCCAATCCTTCATCCGGAAGCAAAGGTACCGGTCCCCACTGCTTGATCAGCATCCAATAAAAATAGGCACGAAGAAAACGGGCCTGCGCTTTATAATCCTCAATCTGATCGTTGGTCAACTCCGTACATTGATCCACATTCGATATAAATGTAGAAGCTTCACGAATACCGCAATACAGATTTCCCCAACGGTCTTCATTCAGCATTTTGGAAGGACTATACTCACAATTCTGATAAGACTGACATGGAACGGTAGCGGTCCGGTCGCCATAAAACAAATCATCGGAGGCAAAATTGAAGCCACTACTCATTTTATTGCAGATCTCCCGATTAGCATCCAGACGGGAATACACTTTCCACAACCATTGTTCTGTCGTACTTCGTTTGGTGAAGACGGAATCCAGCTGATACAAGTCGTTGAAATATTGATCGACATCCAGAAAACCGTTGCAAGAGGCCAATCCCCATGAAGCGATTCCGACAAGAATATATAAGATGTATTTTTTCATATTGTTCAATTTTATGTTAGAAATTCACCGTAACGCCGACGGTCAGGTTTTTCTGAAGCGGGTATTTGGCCCCGTCACTGCTATTCAGTTCCGGATCCCACCATTTGAACTTATCCCAAATCGCCAGATTATTTCCGATAAAATAGAAACGGACATTTTCCATCAGCCATTTGCGGGTCAACTTATTCGGCAAAGTATATCCGAATTCAACATTTTTCAGACGCAGATAACGGGCATTCCGCAACCAAAAAGTTGACTCTTGGTAATTATTGGCATTTCCGTCGTAACTCAAACGCGGAAATACTGCATTTTGGCGTTCGGTAGAGGCACTACCGGAAATATCCCGGGAAATCCAGCGATCACTTTCATTGGCTACCTGTTTCAGGATATTTCCATAATCTCCATCAACAAAGGGATAAACACCCGAGCCGTTAATAAAGAAACTATTATTTCCCGATCCTTGCAACAAAACACCCAAATCAAAGCCTTTCCACTGCAAATTCAAACCGAAACCGTAAGTCAGTCCGGGAGTTTCCGTATATCCGATAGGCACCTTGTCTTTAGTATCAATAATACCGTCCCCGTTCACATCTTTATATTTAATATCTCCTGGCATCAACGTTTCCCCGAAATCCTGTCTGGGACTATGATCAATATCAGCCTGGTCCTTAAAAAATCCAATGGCAACAAGCCCCCGGCGCTGTCCCAGCCGGTATCCCTTGGTCATCTGATAATATAAAGCATTAGCCGCTTCATCATAATCCAGCACTTCAGTTTTCGAATAGGTCAGATTACCACGTACCGTGAGAAAAAAATCTCCGAACTGATGACTGTATTTCAACGTACCGTCCACACCCTTATTCAACATCTTACCGACATTTGCCCAAGGTTGAATATTGGTATCTGCCACATCATATCCGGCTGTATAGGGAATATTCCCCCGTTTCATAAAAATTTTTTCCCGTTTGTCTCTAAAGATATCAATGACAAAAGTAAAGTCATCGGCTACTGTCAAATCTATACCAAAATTGTGCTTTCTGGCTACTTCCCAAGTCAAACCGGAAGTTCCCAAAGTTGCAATCCGGATTCCCCCTTTATTGGTAACTCCCAAATTCCCGAAATGATAGTTACCATCATTCTGCAAAGTAGTGATATAAGGGAAACGCTTGTCGTCACTCATCTTGTCATTTCCAACCTCTCCGAAGGAATAGCGCAGTTTCAACTGGTTCAACCAGCCTACATGGTCTTTAACAAATTTCTCATTGGACACCATCCATCCGAAAGCCACAGCCGGAAAAAAACCGAAGCGCTTATTTTTTTCGAAGTTTTCAGAACCGGTATATCCGAAATTAAATTCGGCAAAATAACGTTCGTCATAGGCATAAGTAGCCCTGCCGGAGAAAGCCGCATTACGGTATGGCACAGCCTTGAAAACATTTTCCGTAGAGTTCTCTGAGTTAAAAGCATCGCTTTTTGACTGTGCATAGAAGAAAAAGAGGGCTCCCACCCGATGCTTTTCCCCAAAAAGCCGGTCGTAACTCAGGTTGATTTCTCCGTAATAACGGCGATTGCCGTTAGATACGGTACTCTGTTCCATAGAAGTAGCCTCCGCCACCCTTCTCAATACAAGATCTCCGTGATTATCCCGATTGGGTTCGGCTTTGTAAAGCTCGGGTTGCCGCAAACGGGAAATCTCGTGATAATTGTATGCATCATAAGAAAAACGACCGTAAAACTTCAATCCTTCGGTAATAAAATTCAAATCCTGACGCAACCCCAAATTAGTTTCCACCTTGTTTTCCCATTTGGTCTTATACCCCGTCTGTGTCAGCAATACATAAGGGTTCATTGTATTTCCGGTACCATATGTCGCCCACTGTCCGGTGGAATATTTAATAGGCACGGTCAATGCCGTCAGGCGCGACAGCGACCCCCAGATATCATCCGAACTGGAACCCGGTTTGTTTTGATCTACAATCCATCCGCCGACTCCCAATTCCAAAATTGTCGTCTTCGTAATGTTGACATCCACATTCGAACGGAAATTATACCGTTTATAATTGGCATTGGTCTTATAACGGTTCAAATTATCAGTCTTATACATCCCGTCTTCATTATAATAGGCTCCGGACAGATAGTAGCGGGCAGTAGGTCCACCGCCGCTTATACTCAACATAGCCCGATAATTGTTTGTCATATTTTTCAATACCTCATCCTGCCAGTCCACATTCGGATAAAGATCCGGATCCAGTCCATAACGGATAATATCTAATTCTTCATTGGAATACAAAGGTTCCATATTCCGGGTGAGCCGTGCCTCATTGGCCAATTGTGAATAGTTAACAGCATCGACATATTCAGGCATCCGGGTGGGACGCTGATTACCGTATTCTGCCTTGAAATTGATCTTCACTTTTCCTTCCTGACCCTTTTTGGTCGTGATCAACAAGACTCCATTGGCACCACGCTGACCGTAAATAGCCGTTGCAGACGCATCTTTCAATACGGAAAAAGACTCGATATCCTCGGCATTGATCTCGTTAAAATCGCGCTCAATTCCATCTACCAATACCAAAGCCCCGTCGTTGGCACCAAAAGTACTTTTACCCCGAATCCAGAAAGTAGAACCGTTTTCTCCTGGTTCTCCGCTCTGCTGCATGGCTATGATACCGGCGACATTACCGGCCAAAGCATTACTTAAATTAGCCGTCGGCATTTTCATTGTTTTGACATCAACAGTAGTGATCGCCCCGACAACACTGGCTTTACGCTGCACTCCGGCACCCACCACCGTCACTTCCTCCAAAGCTTCGGAGGTAACCTTCATGACAATATCGATTTTTTCACGTCCGGAAACAGCGACTTCCTGTTTATCATAACCGACAAAACTAAATATCAATACTTCATTCGACTGAGTCTTAATTACATATTTTCCGTCCAGATCCGTCACCACTCCAAATCCAGGCTGGTTTTTCACAACCACATTCACCCCTACCAGAGTTTCTCCCTTTTCATCTCTTACTGTACCAGAGACAGTAATATCTTTCTGAGCAAACAAGCTGACCGCCATCAGCAATAAACTCACAGAAAGCATTATTTTCTTTAGGCAATTCATATTTTCTTCGCTTACAATACTTATTCTACTACAATTTTACGGATACGCTGATTGTCCCTATCGGCCACATATATCGTTCCTGTCTCTAAATCGACTGTTAGCCCTGAAGGTTGGCGGAACTGTGATTTCAAAGGTTTTCCGTCGACATATCCTTCTGTTTTCGGCTGACCGGCATAGGTTGTCACTTGAAAACTTCCGGGGGCATTCTCAACAATCCGACGAATAATGTGATTATTCCTGTCGGCCAGGAAATAATCCCCATCCGGACCGGCTACCATCTGACAAGGAGTATTCAGCCAGGCAGCAGTCCCCACCCCGTCTCGATAATCGGCATCCGCACCCAGGTTGTCGTCATGCATCTTGCCGATAATAGGTGTCCATCCCCCCAAAACTCTGGTATTCAAATTATAATCCGCCACCGCGATATAAGATCCGTTCCGCACAACAGCAAACAATTTCTTGCCATCCAGCGACCAGCAGAAATAAAGTTCTTTGCTTTCTCCCATATCTTCTCCCATATGTTCAACTTTTCCTTCTTTAAAATTATACCGTTAGGTGATTCCTCTACCGAAGCTGTTGAAAAACAATTCGCCGGTAACAGGATTTACAGCCACCGTATTACATTGATTAGTACCGGTCACCACTTCGGTCAAATCCTGAAAACTATTATTGCGAGTCGAAATGAAAAAAGCCGCTTTATTGACATCGCCGTCATCCTGAGCCAGAAACAAGGTATCCTGGCTCATGGAAAAACAAATAGACCGGAAACGTCCCTGACGATCCTTATTGCTTCTTCTGAAACCGGAAGTTACCTCATCTCCATTGATAATCCGCAGTCCCTGATTATCGGCTGTCCCTTCCTGATCACCTTCCAGTACATAAATCACCCCTTCGTCATCGATCGTCATATAATGAGGACAATCATAACGGGCCGCCTCATCACTGCTACCCAAACGCACTCCATCCAGCGTTTCCCGGTCACCGGTCCCGCTATAAGTGGAGACATTCTCCTGTATCTGATAACTAAATTCCGTTTTACTGGAATCTTTCCTCACCGATCCTTCTGCTCCAACCTCCACATAAATCCGTCCGGTATCCGAACGGGCAGCAACAACGGCATAAATATGATTTCCGTCACTTCCGATAATGGAGGCTTCCCTGCGGCTTTTTCCTACCATAACCTTAATAAGTTCCTTTTCTGTTCCAAAATTCCGACCACTAATGACCAATTGAGTACCCGCCCCCCCGGTATCCGGACTGAAACCGGTTATCTGTACGGGTATCCCGGGATCAAAAACCATTTTTGCCTCGTCATCCTGACAATTAGCCAAAAACAGTGCCACTAAAATCATTGGAATAAAGCACAACCTATTCCTGCATTTCGATTTAACATCCTTATCTTTCATATTTGCTATTTTTAGTGAAAAATATATAATCCACCGAAAACGTTTGACTACAATAATTAGAATCAAACATATTACTAATAATAAAAAATCGGAACAAAAGTACGTCTCTATCCAAATTTTTTAGATAAAATATGATCAAAAACTAGTAAAATTGTATCAAAAAAAAGAAATGCAAGAATTATATAAAATATTATAACACAATATTTTATCAATAATCAGACGATATTTTAATTATTTCATTCTACTTTTCAGTAAAGGCATAAAATATCCGCCGACAACCGAACGAGCCTGAAATCCACGCTGATGTCCGCTGGAAGTCATATGCCAGTCACTGATAGGCACTCTCGAGGGAGTCTCATTGGCATAACGCCACACCGGATCGACCAATTGTCCGAATACGGCCGGATCATCGGTCAGCGATGCCACCCATAGGATCCAATCCGACTTGGTGTAATCCGCCCGGTTGTCCAAAGGAACTCCGTACTTATTCGCTTTTGTCGGATAATAAGCCAATTCTTTATTATAAATATCGTCGGCAAAAAGGTCGGTTTTAAATAATTTATCCCACACCATATTGTATTTCAGACTCCAGGTTCCGGCTTTATCGAAAGTCAGTTTATAATGATCACCGTCAGCTGCCATTTGCTCCCATTGTTGTGCCATCTGTTTCGCTTTGCCCAGATAAGTGGCAGCAATATCCTTCTTACCGAGCATTTCGGCCATCTTACCGTAAGCAGCGATTCCCATAATAGCTTTTACCGACAGGTTGGTATTGTGAGCGAAATGCCCCGCAAAATCATCGGTACAGAGTTGGTTTTCAGGATCCATTCCATGCTCGAGTAAATAATTGGCCCAGGTGGTCATTACCTCCCAATGTTTGGCAGCATAGTCGGCATTGCCATCGATCATGCAGACAGCTGCAGCCATAGTCAGCATATTACCGCTCTCTTCAACCGGCATATCCCCGCCATAGGTCTGGCCGTTAGCCAAAGGATAAGTACCGATATCATGAGCCGCAAAAGGCTTCGTCCATTTTCCGCTCTCACTGTAATAGAAAATATGATTCATCAATCCTTTCGCCAGATCGGTATTATAAACCAAAAACAAAGGCACAGAAGGATAGGAAATATCGACGGTACCGATTGAACCGTTACTGAAATTCTCCTTAGAAAGAAAAATCAGATTTCCTTCTTTATCTTCGATCAGCTTATGTGCAGCAATGGCCTGACGATAAGCCAAGGCACACAATTCAGCATATTTTTTCCCACCGACAGCCGCAGCTTTATTCATCAATTGTACATCAAAATCAGCACAACGATCCATAATGCCGGCATATTCTGTTGCAGCCGCGTTCAATTCTCCCTCGATAGTTTTATCCCCTTTCCGGTTCCAATAAGGACGCCTGTTTTCTCCGAAATATTGGATAGCATACAGGTCGTCGTATCCCAACAGAATATACCCGGAAGTTGTCTCACCCGCTACCTGTCCCAAATCCTGAGCAATGGCCAGCACTTCCAGTTCCACGGTCAAATCTCCGGATAAAGACGGATCACAACTGTTTTTCAAAGCTGTAGCCTGTTTAAACTGATTTTTCACCTCATCCGACTTTCCGATCTGTACCGTTTTACCTTTATCACAAGCCATATAGAAATATCCCCAATCGATCATCACATCGTCTCCCCGGCGTCCCAGGATTTTTTGTTCTTTAGTACCGGTCTTCAACAGATACTGACCGGCAGTCTCTTTCAACTCACATTGTACAGGCTGAAAAATGCGGTGTTGCGCCCACTGGGGAGTCGTCTCGAAATATACTCCCACCTCATGCGGTTTCCCGTCGGTAGAAGCAACCTGATAGGTAACATAATTCACCGGCCGCGACATCAGATCGAGATTATCCATCAATAAAGGAGCTGTAAAAATAACATCCAGTTTCACCCCTCCGCATTCAAAAGTATAATAAGTCTGAGTAGGCATCACATTGGCAGAAGTTTGTGTTGCAGTCCTAGCAAAAACCGATTTGTCGATTTGTTTCTCCCACAAACAGAAGTCCAGATAACCGGCAGCCACCCGGTTGTGACAATGCACAGCGATAATATTTTTTCCCGGTTTCAAGACCTTCATCGCTTCTTCGGGCAGTTGCAACTTCCGGTTATTTGCCGTCGTATTGCCACTATTCAGAATTTCCACTCCGTTGATATACATCTCACAATCATCATCGTGTGAATATTCCATCAACAGGGGTTTTCCGAGATCACTTTCATCCAGCTCCAAAACCCGGCGCACCCATACATGTTCCCCCGCCCAAACGGAATTAGTAGCCTGGTACCCCTCCGTACCGAAAGCAACTACTCCATTTTTCCAGGCGATATCATCATACTCTACTGCCGTCCAATTTCCCTTCGGTTGCTCAAAGGTATAGACTGCTTCCCAAGCTTCCCTTTCAGAAGGTTTCAACAACTGTTTCATCGGGATTCTTTCCTCCCCCATAAAACGATAACATTCGCCGTCGACTTTGATCACTCCCAACATCGACATTTCACGTCCGGTCCAATGTTTCACCGGACTTCCGTACAACTCGTCACTCGTCGACCAGGCTGAAG
>ENA-UOJL01002823-UOJL01002823.1-human-gut-metagenome-genome-assembly--contig:-P47-NODE-2823-length-13253-cov-4.948022_pt1 | contig 13253 bp, 7 predicted proteins | sample MGYA00242347_ERZ723894 | MGnify/ENA metagenome assembly ERZ723894
GTTCACGAACAACCCCTATAACAAGAAATCGGACTGTTTTATAGTACAGAACACTAAAGCATAAATAAATGAAAGCGCCGAAGAGTATCAGACTGAGTAAATAGACCCACGAATAACCCAAATACGTGATGAATACAGGAGAAAAAATTGCAACCAAAAAGAGCATTAATACACCGATAATCACATAGGGAAGCGCACTTACAACCATACGGTATAAATTAAGCTGCTTTTTTACGTAACAACCCTGAACAAACAAGACGGTTAGTTCCGTGAGAACAGTGGCGATTCCAGCACCAATAGAGCCATACGGTTTTAATAGCAAACAACACAGTAATATATTTGCAATTGCTCCGAAAACAACGGACTTAGTGTATTGTTTATCCATGTTCTTAGGCAGCATATATTGAACACCCAGTACATTGCTTGCAGCAATGATTGGAATCATAATTGCTACGATAGGAAGAACAATGGAACACTTTCCGAAGCCTGGCCCAAAATAGATATCTGCAATCGGCTTGGCAACCGCAACAATCCCAAAAGCAAGTCCAAGAGAAATAAACTGCATTATTTCAAAGGAGCTCCGGAGAAGAGATTCAGACTCTTTCCCATTACTTGAGCAACTCATAGATTCAGTCATATGAGGAAGCATCACGGTACCCAATGCAGTAACAACTGCCAAGGGCATTCTTGCCACTTTGTCGCTGTATTCAAACAGTCCAGCCTCATTCATACCAGAAACCAAACCTAAAAGAATCTTATCAAAAGACGAATAGAGCGATATAGCGATTACAGGTGCAAACAACCTGAGATTCGGAACAAAATGTCGCTTAATCTCTGCCCAGGGACACCTAATGAAATCAACATATTGATTTAAAAATGGGAACAGCATGAGGGCATTCAAGAAAAAGGGGAGCGAAATCCCCAACACGTATGCCCACAAATCATTAGAAGTTCTACAAAATACAAAAATGATAAAGGTACCGACTAATTTCGTGATAACACTTCTGACGGTTGGAACAGCGAACTCCTCCACCCCGAAATACAGCCAAGAAATATCAAGGGAGCTTGACACCACCCAAAATAGCCATAAAAATGAGCTGGCAATATAATCTCTATTACTGAAAGCAATTATATAAAGTATATATACACATACAATCGGAAGAGAGACTAAGACTTGCGCGGCCCAAGCGGAGCAAAATACCTTGGATCTCCGCTCTCTGTTATTACCACATTTAGCAATCTCTCGAACTCCATATTGAGCCATTCCAAGCGTAGCAAACAATACAAAATAGTTTGCTATCGAGTACGTATATGAATAAACTCCAACACCGTCCGTTCCAAGTACACGTGACACATAAGGAATGGTAAGTAAAGGAATTAATAAAGATAAAACCTGATACGTAGTATTCCACACCATGTTTTTTACTAATTTATTGCGAGACGACACTCCGAAACTCCAATTAATACCTAGCCAACATAACAGGATAGCTCTCTCGCAATTAAGGCTATATGCTCACCATAACCTTCACCAGGAACAGCCCATTTCCCATTCAACTGTGTTAAATATTGAGCTGAACCCCTTTTAACCATAGAAAATCTTGGATCGACACAATCTCCAAGAAGCGGATCCGTTGATGCATACGCCTTTAGATGCTGAGCCTGGGCCCGCAAACCAATACCCACCGAATCAAAAGAAGCACCGGCTACGCCGCTATCAGTTGACCCCAAGCCTCCAAAATTGCACTGTCCCGCGGAAACATTACCTCCGAATCGAAGCCACCCAGTCTCAATCATAACTTGCGCAAAAAGCACTTCAGGACGAACTCCCTCAAACGATGCTTCGGCTATCAGGGTTTTACAGAATTCAATAATGGTGCCGGCGCCCTTATCTTTAAGAATATCAGAAGGGTAAACACCCATGCCAACCTTAGACAGATAATAACCTGCCATTTGATCATAATTTACAAAAGAGACCCCCATAATCAGCTCGTCATTTGAAAAGGGAGCGCCGGATCGGCCTTCATAAAATCCGAAAGTAAGGTAATGCAAATAATACGAATCGAGTCGATTTCCATATGCAATTTGCAAATCAGTATATCGATTTTTATAGCTCTGCACGTCGAACGCCTCGTTGCCGCGGCGGCCCTCGGCCATGCCGCAGCCGACGAAGTGGCGCAGGACGGCGGCGTCGTCAATGAGGGACAAGGCGCCCACCTTCTTGGTGTAGCAGCCCTTGACGTCGGCGTTGTGCTCGAGATAGTACTCCGGGTCGTAGACGGCAGAGTAGTCCGTGCCGCCGAGGGACGTCCGCATACCCTTGATCGACGCGCAGCCGGACGGGTGGCGGCCCTCCCCCTTGCCGAAGGTCGCGTAGTGCTCGTAGTACCTGACGATGTCGGTGCCGAAGGCGGCCCTCAGGTCGGGGTACTCGTTGTAGTAGCTCTGGACGTCGAACGCCTCGTTGCCGCGGCGGCCCTCGGCCATGCCGCAGCCGACGAAGTGGCGCAGGACGGCGGCGTCGTCAATGAGGGACAAGGCGCCCACCTTCTTGGTGTAGCAGCCCTTGACGTCGGCGTTGTGCTCGAGATAGTACTCCGGGTCGTAGACGGCAGAGTAGTCCGTGCCGCCGAGGGACGTCCGCATACCCTTGATCGACGCGCAGCCGGACGGGTGGCGGCCCTCCCCCTTGCCGAAGGTCGCGTAGTGCTCGTAGTACCTGACGATGTCGGTGCCGAAGGCGGCCCTCAGGTCGGGGTACTCGTTGTAGTAGCTCTGGACGTCGAACGCCTCGTTGCCGCGGCGGCCCTCGGCCATGCCGCAGTTAATGAAGTGTTGGAGGGCCTTTTCCTTATCGTTGTTGGCCCATTTAGCAACATCAGGATTATTCTTCAAGTAATAGTCCGCATCAAATACAGCGGAGTAATCCATCCAACTAGAGCGCGGGAATTGAGCAATGATCGCGTCGGCGTCCGCTTCACCCAGACGCTTGCAGCCGGGATCGCTAAAGTAATTCCAAACATCACCCGAATTTGAAATAAAGCCATGCTCAATCAAAATTCCGGGGATTCCCTGCTCGCGAGCACAACGAATAACTGCGAACTCATCACCGAGCTCCATTTGAAACACTCCGCGATAGCTAAGGCCAAGAGCATGTAAGTTATTCATTACTTTCTGAGCAAGTTCAACGGATGCCTGGGTATAGCCAGAACCGTTTGCCGTGGGGGCATATACCTCAGCTCCGTGCGCACCGGATCCACCTGAGTTGATATGAAAACTAACAAATGCCCGAGCGCCCTGGCTCACACAGCGCTGAACACGGTACAGGAAGTCGTTGCCACTATATGAGCCATATTGATCGCGTGACATAACCACTTTAAAGCCGTACCGCTCAAGCTTCGCCTTACAAGCGACCGCGATCTTCCAAGTTAAGTCGGCCTCACTTTTTCCATTGCCCTGCGCACCAGGATCCATACCGCCGTGCCCGGGATCAAGAGCAATCACATAAGCACCGTTGACGGCGGTGTTTGAAAGCGAAAGCGACTGCTCCCCATTTGCGGCAGCAAGCGCGTCACCAATCGAGGTAGTCTGAATCGCGTTGCCAGAATCGTCTGAATAGTAGACAGATGCATTGGTGTCGCCTTCAACAAGACCGTCGTCCGCGGCGGCATTCGCATCGATGTCGAACGCATATCCGCATTGCATCAAATCGATATTGTGCGCCGTATCGTCGCCCTGCAAATGATAGGCGATCGAAATCAAATCATACCCACACTCGGCATAATCCTTGCCAAACTGAAAGGCAGCCGTGTTGGCATTAATCGCAGAAGCTACAACGAAAAAGGTGTGACCAGTTGTAGATTCAAGCTCGAGAGTTGCGTCGGCAATAACATCAGAATCACTTGGGGTGGCGAAAGCAATCACCTGGTCTACGCCGACCGGCAGCTGAGGGTAAGCGATATAGAGATACTGATACGAGTCCGCTGAAACGTCACTGCCCCCATCGGATATAACGGAAGAATCAATTTCTTCTTCCGCAAGATTGTCAGACTCGTTCCAGCTCCCAACTGAGACAGAGGAGTCGGAGGCGCTAGCCAAGTCTGCATTGTTCGCGGAATCCGCAACCTCAGCAGACGAATCCTGTTGAGCAAGTTCCTCATTGATTGCATAGGCAGTAGCAACCGGCCCAATCAATGGATTAAGTCCAATAACTAACGCCCCAACGAATGTCGCAAGTAGTTGCAGATGACGTTTCATACCAATCCCCATCAGATACAAGTACAGATGATGCTCTCGAAATTATAAGGCAGGTGAAGCCCATGATAATCGCATGAGTCAAGTCCCCATCTAATGATGGCTTTCAAAGCAGCGATAATGCCGTGACTCAGAAACTACTGTTTAATGACACACATTTAAAATAACGATTATACGAAGGGCAACTCATCTTATGCTCTCACAAGTAAATACCATAGCATTTGCAAGTACAGAAGTCACAAATGGCATAGCAATCAAAGGGAGAACCCATGAGCAGCAAGCCAACCGCAAAAGCACTACCCGGAAAACCGATCGAGGCAAATACCGTATCGTCCATGGAACTGAACTACACAAGGGATTCTATTGCGTTGACAATAATTTTGCGAACCTCAGAGAGATTGACTACGATGGCCATCTGACTCAAATTGACGACGAGGAGCACCTAACATCAGCGGAATGTCTTCTCCGGGGGTCATGTCAGGCATTCGCCTTGAAAGTCGAAGCGATTCTCGGATACAGGGCATTCATTATTGAAGCATGCGACGGGAAGGGTCAACATGTATTTTGTCAAGCTACTTTAAATGGCAAAAATGCGTTTATCGATGCCCGAGGGGTGACAACAAGCTTCGACGAATTCATGGAGGTGGCCGCGGAGTTTGTCAAAGGGCCTTTTGCCATAAGACTCATAGATAAAGATGACGCCGCCGAATGGCAGAGAAACTCGGACACAAATTCGCACGAAGAGCACCTCGCACTTGCTGAAGCAGTAATCAAAGCAAATATAGAGTGTTACAAGTTAGATTGATTTACATGTATATTGGCCCACGCAATCCATCAGGCCATAAATCAAAACAAAGAAACTGCATTCGAAGTCAGCCACTTTTTTTGACCTGATTTATGCGAGGCCCCGGCGAAGAACAACGCAACGGTTTTGGCTGTTTTCACTCAAACGCAACTAAAACCGTTGCAAACGCAATTAGGTATAATTCTTCCAAATCGCCTAGAGAAAGTGTTTGAATGCTGACCGTAATCGTGCCTACTTACAATGCCGAGCCGTATCTTTCTCAGGCTATAGGCAGCCTATTAAACGAAAAGAATATCAAACTGGAAATCCTCGCCATCAACGACGGATCTACCGATAACTCGCTCGCCATTATGCAAGATTTCGCTGCGCGCGACTCACGCGTTCGAGTGATCGATAAGGCAAACCAGGGTTACGGCGCAACCTGCAATCTGGGCATTCGCGAGGCAAAGGGCGACTGGATTGCCATCCTCGAGCCCGATGACTGGATCGAGCCCGGAATGTACTCCGACATGCTTGCCTTTGCCAAGCGCGAATTTGGCGATCCAAACAAGCTCGATATTATTGAGACCCCATATTGGATCATTCGCAACCCCGATACCCCCCAAGAGGTCAAACTACATTGCGCATATCGCGGTCGCATTAAACCGCCTCGGCAACCGTTCACCATTCACGACGCTCCACACCTGCTGGCCCATCATCCGTCCATTTGGTCGGCAATCTATCGTCGCGACTTCCTGATTCAAAACAATATCTGGTTTAAGGAAATCCCCGGTGCGGGCTGGGCCGACAATCCATTCCTTGTCGAAACGCTCTGCCAGGCAAAGGCGATCGCTTACTGGCCCAAACCGTATTACTGCTACCGCGAGGAAACACCCGAAAAGGCAGCCGCTCTGGCCAAGCGTGACCCTTTGATGCCGTTTAATCGTTGGAACGACATGGTCGATATTCTTGAGAGGCTTAACGTCACCGACTCCGCCGTCTGGACACCGCAAATCACACGCGGCTTCACCTATATGGGCATCATGATTGAGCACACCGGAATTGAGGGGCACCCCGAAATCAAGCGGGCTATCCACAGGATGTTCGAACGCATGCCGCAAGAGCTGGTATTTGCCAATCCTCGCGTTACCCCTGCGGCCAAAAAGCTCTATGCCGAGTATATGGGCATCGCCAACCCTAAAATCAGCTACTGCGCATACGCCAAGGACCTCGTGGGCGAGGGCTTGTATAACGTATGGAACAAGGGGCCCAAGCAAACTCTAAAAATGATCACATCGCACTTTGGTTCATACAACGCACGCGCTGGAAAATAGTCTGATGGACAGCAAAGCAAGCAGAAATACCTCCATCGAAGCGCTGCGCTTGGTTGCGGTTGCTGGGATCGCCATATTCCACACGTTTCAGTGGACCTTCCAAGCCGTCTGCACCGGCCTACCGGAATATGCGCCGCTCGCTGTCTTCCCTTACTCTGGCGCGCTCGGCTTTATCAACCTGCTGGGCTGCTGGGCCAACGAGGTCTTTTTTATGATCTCGGGATACTTCCTTATTCCCTCGGCGGTACACGCCCTCCAAAACAGGTCATCCGCGCGGGGCCTCATTTATAAATCGTTTACACGGTTAATGAAAATCGTCTTACCCACGCTCTTTTATTGCACCGCGTGCCTGTTTGTTTCAATGTACGTCTATCCCCTACCCGAAATCTCGCTGCACGAGATTGGCTGGCTTACGCTGGGCATCGAGTTTATCTGGGTCTACGCCGCCTCCGTATTGCTCGTACCGATGATTGCGCTGGCAAGGCAGCGGATCGGCAGCAAAAGGGCCCCGTTTGTCGTAGCACTTCTAGTGTTCGCAACATTTGGAATCAACTGCTACATCGCGGCAACGGCAAACGAAGTTGCCGGTGTCGTTTTATGGCGCAAGCTCATGAGCGCTGTTACCTACCTGGTCGCGTTTATTGCGGCTGGAGAAATGCGCTTTGTCCTCGAACACCACGGCAACGCATCCGGCGCTCAAAAATCCAAGATCGCACTCATCGGACTCGTTACCGCCACCATCGAGCTCGAGCTTCTGCTATCGGCAAATAGCCAGTACGACGCGCTCTGGAAGCTCTCCTACAAGTCCACTTCCGTCATATCCTTTATCTTGGCCGCCGCATCCGTTGCCGCCGCAGCGCTCCATCAGCCGCGCCACAAAGTCACTGCTGCAGACAAGACAATCATGTCCCTCGCCGCAGGAACGCTCGCTTTCTACGCCGTGCAGTCGTTTACCTGCAATGTCTGGCGGCCCATCTTCGACAAAGCGATCTACACCATGGCGACAGGTATCCAAACAGGAGAGCCCCGTCCAGCCGCCGCCATTTTGCTCGGAGTCCTTATGAGCCTTTGCCTCGCGCTTGCCCTGCTCCTGACGGATATCGTACGCAGGGCCGTAGTCGAGGCCATCAAGGCCCATATGAACAGCTAGACGTCCTTCTGACCCTGAAGGCCACGAAGCGCGCTAACACCCGAAGCAAATAAAATCGCAAAGACAATCGCCCAGTTCTTGCAGCCAAATACCGGAATATGAACGATTGCATGGTCATGCATAACAACGAAATAACCCAAAACAACAACCAGAGGCAGCGCCATGAGCAGCGACTGGATCAATACCTTTCGACGACGACCACCTTGCGCACCGCCCCGTATCGAAAATACGAGCACGGCAATCCAAATCGCCAATACGGCAGCAAACGAAACAAGGCAAACGACGTTCGAGATCATCGCATAACCAGCAGTTGAGCAAATGGCGAACAGCTGCGGGCTCATGCAATAAAACTCCTTCAAAATCTGAGGCCAGTCAGCCTGGGGCAACAGTGACGAAGTCCCATGCGCAGACCAAAGGCCCATCTCGCCCAGAACGTTCGAAAAGACCTCATCCCAGCCCAGCACAAATGCCGCGACAACCCATTTCATCGCCCAGGTAAACACAAACGAAAGCCCAAACCCAAAGAGTGCCCGCAGCATCGTAACGAGACAGCGCTTGGATCTCTCACCTTCGGGCAGCACAATAAACGCGAAAAAGCAATGCAGGGCGACAACTGCGGCAGGAATCGTTAAAAAGTCAAGAAACGAAAACACGGCACCCGTCGCAATCGACCAAAGGACAAGACGGCTTGTAAAAGCCCGTGCGTTCGGAGCCGACCCCAAACGAAGACTCATGCACGACATCATGATGAGCGCAACAAAGAACGAGATGCACAGCAGTAGATCACCGATAAAATTAAAAAACAGATTGGTCGAGAACAACAGGATTGCAAGGAAACCCAACGTCAATGGTTTTGAAAACCGCTTCCGCAAGGCAACGTAAGCGCAAGCGGAGCCGGCAATCGCCAGAGCAGCTGCGGGCGCCACGACAACGTCGATACCGCCAATAAGCAGGCAGACATTCGTAAGTAGCTGCCATCCGTGCCAATACCGGTAGTACTGCTGGTGCGTAATCCCGCCGGCTTTCGTAACGTCATCAATCTCGGCAACAGCCATCGTCTTAAACGGAGAACCTTGGTCCTTTTGCTGTGCGACTTCAATGATAAAACGATTATTATCAAAGCAAACAGGACCAGCTGCAACACGGTGGTCGTAGACATACATGTCAGACAACAGGGCAGAGGACTCCGAACCCTGCGCATGCGACTCGATAACGGGCCTCGGCAGGCAATTCGCCGCGGTATTGCTCAGGACAAATGCGGCCTGAAGAACCAAAAACAGCAACATGACCTTGACGGGAAGGCTATCGGCAAAGGAGGCTAAACGAGTTTTATTCACAGGGCATCCAAACAGAAAGATCGCGTCCACAGGAATCGGCACCTATGTAATACCACAATGCGCGCTTGCAATCTCACCACGCACGCACGTCAACTAGGCTTGTAGCAAACGTTCTTGGTGATTAGCGGAACATTACCCGCGGGCGCCCGCCTACGCTTACAATAGTCGTGTCCTATGGGACACGTTGTTTATTCCGCAGGGCCGAAATGCTGCCCACGCGAAAGGATATTCTCGTTCATGACTTCAACCCTTCCCGCTCCCATCGATAAGCTCGCCATCGTCGTCGTTACGTACAAGCGCCAGGAACTCCTGGCCAACTTGTTCGATTCCATGACCGAGCTCACGGCAACGCCCTGGCGCATCGTGATTGTCGATAACGAGAACTCGCGCGAGACCGAGGCCATGTGCACCGCATTCAACGAGCGCTTGGCCAACCTGTGGGGCACCGACACCGAGCAGCCCGACGCAAAGGGCGGCACCGACCGTGTGATCTACGCCCCGCAGCTCGAAAACGGCGGTGGTGCGGGCGGCTTCTCCGCCGGCACCAAGTGCGCCTACGACCTAGGCGCCCAGTGGTTCTGGGTGATGGACGACGACGTGCTCGTCATCCCCGAAGGCATCGAGCGTCTTGCCAAGTGGACCGACCGCTACGATGTTATCCAGGGTTCGCGCCTGGACTTTGACGGCGGCGCCTTCTTTTGGCAATACCAACTCATCCTTTCACTCGGCATTCCCAACCCTGTCGCCAAGTGGGACCTGGGACCCGAGGGCTACCGCGCCATGAACCAACTATGCTTTGAGGGCGGCATGTTCTCGCGCCGCGTAGTCGACAAGATCGGCCTGCCCGATGCGCGATTCTTCATCTACGGCGACGATGCCTGCTATGGCTACGTGGCCAGCCAGCACTTCCCCGCCGCCGTTGTGGCCGACCTGGTGCTCAAGCGCGCCCGCGCCGTCTCTAACTGGGATATCGCCGGCAAGCGCCAGCTCAACTCCACGAGCGACACCAACCGTTACTACATCATGCGCAACCGCGGCTATCTGGCCCGCTACATGCAGATTTACGGCGACTATCACCCCGTGCTGTTCCGTCTGGGCAACGTCGCGACCTTCTGCAAAGAGTTCATCCGCTTGGCTGCGGTCGACAAGTGCTTTAAGACCGGCATTCCGGCGCTGCGCCGTGGCATGAAAGACGCCCGCAAGATCATCAAGGATCCCGACTGGAAACCCATGCCGCCCCTGGAGGACGCGGAGTAACAGAAGCCGAGAACACCCCGCTGCTTAAAGCCGCTGGCACACTACGGACACGTGCTGCCCGTCAAAGCCAAAGCCCCAGCGCACGCGGCCGACACCTGGTCGTGGCACGCGAATCTCGTCGATACCGTCACGTTCAATGTCGAGCAGCGCCTGAACCGCCAGCAGCTCCAGACCCAGGGCATCCACGTCGGGGTCATACATCATGTTCATAGTGACAAGCGGACGTTCGTCGAGCATGCCGAGGGTATCGGCCACATCGAGCATCCTTCCCGTAGGGAACACCTGGATATCCCAGCGATCCACACCGCGCTTTCGATTGGATGACGGATTGGCATACCCCGGCATACCAAAGCAGAGCACTTGCAACAACAGGTGGTATGGCAACGGCGAATCCATCTCGACCGCACCGACTCCCGCGTCACCTAGAATTCGACGCAGCGCCTGCCTCGCCGTATCTTCGTCACCGCGACACAACCCATCACGAAACGCATCGACGTCCCGCACATCCTCGGCAGCGCACTCAAACCATTCAACAATCACGAGACGCAACGCCTGGCGAAGCTCGCCATTGGGCAGACGCAGAGCACGGAGGCAATTGCCACGTTCTTGCTCCTCAGTCATATCCGTCGTCAGGAAACCGGACAGGTATAACGCGGTCCACAGGCCGTCGTCAGTCGAGGCATCCGACCCGACGGCGCCCAGACAAAGCGGGGCTTCAACGCATCCATGCGGTTCAAGTAAATCGAACAGAGGCGAAAGCCTCTCGAGATCCCAATCACCAACCGCCCAGCTCAGACTATCAGCGTATCCATACAAATCGGTCCGCACCGGCGGCGTGCAACCGCGGTTCAAGAAATCGACCACGCGCGCCGGACTCGAGCAATAAAACCTGCCAAATCGGTATCCCTCGAACCATTCACGCGCGTCATCCAGGTATTCCCCGCGTCCAGCATGGCTTAGCAGAGCCTGAACCTCGTCATCCGAAAAGCCAAACCGCCGGTCGCACCACGTCGAGAGCGGCGTCGACATACAGTACGAACACCCGCGCGAAGAAAGCGCCGCTTCGGCAGGACCGGGACGCTCCCCCATCAGACAAGCCAAGCGTAGCGAATTGCCCGCAGCGGCAATGGCCTCGAAAAGCACACGATCGAATAGCCCTGCCGGATCGGCGCCGGAAGCGTCCCTTGCGCCTGCACGGCCCAACCACGCCGCGTCGTACCCATCAACGAGCAATACAACCTGCTCATCACAGGCCATCTCCAGCAGCTCAATGAGAACGCCTAGCACCGAGTTGACCTCATCTGCACTTGCCACGCCACGCGCAACGCGTTCGATGTGACGCACCTTATCTCGCGGCAAATCCGGAGCCTCCAAAAGCGCCAACAAGCGAGCGCACTCACCCGAAAGAGCGTCACGCACGACGCCGACGACGTTGGCACCGCACCTCGCGGCGCCAGAAAAGTCCAGCGATATCACCGGATAGCAAGCGTACTCATCCCGATAGCGCCCGCCGTCCGCATCCCAAATCTTGATACCAGCAAACAGGCGTCGATCGACCTGCCCGACCGCGGGTCGCTCCAGAAAAGCCTTAAGCATCGACAGGTTCATGCTCTTGCCAAAGCCTTCGGGCCGGCAACACACCACAACGGAAGCATCAGCATCCAAGACATCGGCAATAAACATCGTCTTGTCGACTAGCACGCATCGATCCATGGCCTCGGCAAAGTCATGTTCGCCGACCGGTAGCGCCCCGTTACCCGAGCGGTTGATCAACTCTACGCCATAGTAGGCAGTATCGCCGTAAATCGACTGTTCAGACACCGTAACTTCTCCCTAAAACGCAGCACGATACCCATTGTATCGAGCAACTCAACCGCAATGATGCCGTCATGCAGACGTTTCGGGCAACGGTAGCAACAAGAACCCCGATGGGGCATAACAAATCGTTGCACAACAAAACGGGGCCCGATGCATTCGCACCGGACCCCGTCCCGACTCCTTAGTTATCTGGCAACCGAAAGGCTACTCCTCGGTACCGTTCTCCCCAGCAGCCTTGTGCTGCTGATCAAGCTTGTGCTTGCCGCTCACAATGGACGTGGCGCCAAGCGTAGCCAAGCTCGCGCTGGCAAGGCTCACCATCACGATGAGGTCGCCTGTCTTGGGCATATTGCCACCCGAGGCCTTGGTCGTCGTGGTTGTGGTAGTCGTCGTGGTGGTCGAGGTGACGTTCTTGTCGTCAACCTTCTGAGCATCGGCGTCGGACTGCTTAGCGCCCGCATCGGCGGCATCGGAACCGGAACCCTGGTCAGACGCCCCCTCATCAGAAGAAGAGCCACCGTTAATGCCCGCCGTCAAAGACGATCCAAGCATGGAGCCAAGCTGCTCGCTGGTAGAAGGCTTATTTTCCGTCGAGGAATCGCCGGCATTGGAGCCCTCACTCGAACCGCCCTCGGAAGCATCAGAGCCAGAACCGTTAGAGGACCCAGCATCGGCAGAGGAATCACCAGCGCCGTTAGAAGTGCCCGCATCGGTAGAGCCAGAAGTCGAGCCGCCCTCTGCGCCGCCGGAGCCAGAAGTCGACGAATCACCAGAGGCATCGCCGGTAGCAGTACCACCAGACGCAGCCCCACCGTTACCGGCACCATCGCTGTCTGCATCAGTCGAGGGCGCATCAGTATCGTCATCCTCGCTCATGTCGCCATCGGTACCAGGCGTCGGTGCGGAGGGAGCGGCGGGCGCCATGCTCGGACCGGGCGCGGGCTCGGGCTCCACAGGCGTTGCCGCGGCGGCCTCGTCCTCGGCAATATAGACCAGGCAGTCCTTGAGCTCGTTCTTATAGCGATTCTTCCATCCCTCATGGTACTGAGGCTGACTCGAATACTTCCGCGCCACGTTATCAACCACGCTGTTGGAAAGCGCCGTCACAAACTCGCGGTCCGTCATGCTGTTAGAAAGATTCGCCCAACGGAAAAAATCCTGGCAACCACCCGTGCCGCACATATTGGTAATGCTCCAAACCATGCCTTTGACGCAATCGGCACGACCGGAAATATCAATGCCCAGAGCGTTCTTGAGCCACGACTCGGTCACCGCATAGTAGGAGTTGTACGCATAGGCATCCTGCAGCGCCGAGAACTCAG
>ENA-UOJL01002837-UOJL01002837.1-human-gut-metagenome-genome-assembly--contig:-P47-NODE-2837-length-13217-cov-5.709619_pt1 | contig 13217 bp, 12 predicted proteins | sample MGYA00242347_ERZ723894 | MGnify/ENA metagenome assembly ERZ723894
CATAATCCCTAATCTGCTATAAAAAAAAATTTTATGAAATAAACATTTACGCAAAAGTCTCACAGTGTCTTATAATTACGGCAATATCAATTCTCGCAATCGTTGTTATGCTTTATACAAGAAAACAGATTTTAACCCGTATATCAAGCTTTATCATACTGCCGGCAATGCTTCCTGTTGTGCTGCTTTATTTTGGAGAATGGGGAATGGTAATTCCTATTGTACTCACTGGTGTTGCTATTCTGCTTCTCTCTGGTGCAGGAGAAGGAACAAAAACGGCTTTGGGAACAATTATTCTTTTAATGTATATTTTTGGCGCTCTCGGATATTTTCTGTTTACATCGTTTTTTGTAACCTCCGTTAAGGAAACTGTTGTTGATTCCGGCGTATCACCGTCTGGAAAATATCGCTACAGAGTTGTAAATACAGAGGATACTTCAAACGGAAGCACTGCCGTTTATGTTGAACCAAACGACGCTGACCTTGAATATAAGCTCTTTTATGCAACGTTTACGCTTAAAAATATGGAGCGTGTTGTTCACATCGAAAGACCTATAAATGAAGAAGTGAATGTTGAATGGGTTACGCTGCCACGCTCTGAAATTACAGCTCAGCTTAATGAAATTTCTGATAATATAGTTGTTCATCTCTCGGAGGATGAACTGAAAGAAATCGGCTACACCTATGATGAAATGCTCCAAATTGATGATATAGCCGTTTCAAGAAGATTTGAAATCGGAAAAACTGCTTCGGATGTTGATCCGATAAAGCTTGATGAACTTAATGACGAGCAGCTTGAGCTTTTTGATATCGGACGTGATTCGGACGGAAGATATTATGTTCTTTCGCCATCGCCAGAGCTTCTCGATGAGATTAAAGCTAAATCCGGAAGCAAAGTTTATTTCAGTGATTTTAACGGCAAGGCATTTGAGATATTTAATAATGAACATACAAACGATTATGGAAGTCCGCTTTTCGTTGTTGAAAAGGATAACTCCGTTTACCTCAATACTCTGACGGATGAACAGCTCGAAATGATAGGCGTTCCTGAAGAGGGCGATGTTATGATATTTAACGGAAAGACCTGCTTCAGTTATTACGTTGCTGAAATTGAGGAGTATTTTGACGTTGATTCAAGGAAAATTTCTTTGGATCTTTTAAGCTGATTTAAGATTCGGAAGAATTCTTAAAATAAATAAAAGCTTGTCGCAGGGAGTATTTATGCGACAGACAGAATAACTTTAGGAGGTTATTTATGAGCGAATTTTTTAAAGAAATAGGCAAAATTCAGTACGAAGGAAAGAACTCCGTGAATCCTCTGGCGTTCAAGTACTACAATCCTGATGAGATCATCGGCGGAAAAACAATGAAAGAACAGCTCCGTTTTGCACTTTCATGGTGGCATACAATGGGCGGCGATGGAACAGATATGTTTGGAGTTGGAACAGCCGATAAGACATGGGGGGAATCAGATCCTGCTGCAAGGGCAAAGGCTAAGGTTGACGCTGCTTTTGAAATTATGGATAAGCTCTCTATCGGGTATTTCTGCTTCCATGACCGTGACCTCTCTCCGGAATATGGCAGTCTTGCTGAAACAAATGCAAAGCTCGACGAGGTGACAGATTATATCAAGGAAAAGCAGGCTGAAACAGGTATGAAGTGCCTTTGGGGCACGGCAAAGTGCTTCGATCATCCACGCTATATGCACGGTGCGGGAACTTCTCCGTCGGCTGACGTTTTCGCTTTTACGGCTGCTCAGATCAAAAAGGCTATTGAGGCTACCGTTAAGCTGGGCGGAAACGGTTACGTTTTCTGGGGCGGAAGAGAGGGCTATGAAACTCTTCTCAACACAAATATGGGACTTGAACTCGACAATATGGCTCGCCTTATGAAGCTTTCTGTTGATTATGCACGTTCTATCGGCTACACAGGCGATTTCTACATCGAGCCTAAGCCGAAGGAGCCTACAAAGCATCAGTACGACTTCGATACGGCTACTGTACTCGGATTTCTCCGCAAGTACGGTCTTGATAAAGACTTCAAGATGAATATTGAAGCAAATCACGCTACCCTCGCTCAGCATACTTTCCAGCATGAACTCAGAGTTGCAAGAGAAAACGGCGCATTTGGCTCTATTGACGCTAATCAGGGTGATACGCTCCTCGGCTGGGACACTGATCAGTTCCCCACAAATGTTTACGAAGCTGCTCTTTGTATGTATGAGGTTCTCAAAGCCGGAGGATTCACTAACGGCGGTCTGAACTTCGACTCAAAGGCAAGAAGAGGCTCGTTTACTCCTGAGGATATTTTCCATAGCTATATCGCCGGAATGGACACCTTTGCGCTCGGTCTGAGAATTGCTCAGAAAATGATCGACGACGGAAGAATCGACAATTTTGTTGAGGAAAGATATTCTTCATGGAAAACCGGCATCGGCAAGGATATCATTGACGGCAAGGCAACAATGGCTGACCTTGAAAAATATGCTCTTGAAAAGGGTGAAGTTACCGATTCTCTTGGCAGCGGACGTCAGGAGATGCTTGAAGCCATTATGAACAATATTATGTTCAGTCTTTGATTTCAGATTTTACGGGACGTAGTCTCCGCTTAGATTGCGTGGGATTACGTCTTGATTTTATATTTTTGTAATTAAAATTCAGAAAGTATCTTTAATGAGGTGTAATTATGGGAGCATGGAGTCATAGAATTTTTGACGACGATATAACGCTTGATTGCTTATGCGAGCTGAATGAAAGCGGGGATATTGTCAATGATATGAAAAGCTTTTTGAGAGAAGCTCTTGAATATGCAGATGATTATCTTGATTATGATATCGGCGCTTACGGTCTTGCAGCAGCCTGCGTTATTGATGCAAAGCTGAACGGAATTGAAATGGAACTTTTGTCCGAAGCTGATGATTTGGAAGAATTAACATCCGTTCTTCAGAAACTTTAAGGATTTGATGTATCCGGAATGCGTCAAATGGCGGCTGACGCTGTAAGAGCAGTTGCCGCAGAAAATTCTGAGCTGCGTGAGCTTTGGGAGGAGAATGAAGATTATTATCCCTTGGTTATGGAAATTTATAATAAATTAATAAAAAGACTTGAAAATTGAAAGGGAAATGACTATGTCATACATTATAGGCGTGGACTGCGGTACGAGCGGTACAAAGACAGTTATTTTTGAGAAAATCGAAACGATAAATTTAAGGATATTATGAAAATCTATAGTGTAAAAATTTTATTCAGATATGAAATTGAGAACTCAAACAGGTCGATCTATGAAGAAAGTCTGAGACTTTTTCATGCAGAATCCTTTGACGAAGCATTGGATAAGGCGAAAAAAATTGCTTTTGACGAGGAATGGGAATATATAAACGTCTATGCAAGACAAGTAAAATATCGTTTCTATAAAATAGCAAGTGATTACTGGCTGTTTGATGAGCTCGAATTTGAGGACGGAATAGAGGTGTTTTCGGAGCATTTTGAAATGAAAACTTCTGAAGACGATCCGATTGAAAAACGTTATAACAGTTGCTCTGTACAAGATATGTATATTATACGGCAAGCTGAATTTAATTGACTATGGATTGATTATGAACCGGAAGATAAATTGAAAGGAATTTAATTATGTCATACATTATAGGCGTGGACTGTGGTACGAGCGGTACAAAGACAGTTCTTTTTGATGAAAGAGGAGCGGTAATTGCTTCCAAAACGATAGAATATCCTATGTATCAGCCGAAAAACGGCTATGCAGAGCAGAATCCAGCGGATTGGGCAAACGCAATGACAGAAACGATCAAAGCTGTTATGTCTCAGAGCGGAGTTAAAAAGGAGGACGTTAAAGGTATCGGAATTTCGGGACAAATGCACGGTCTTGTTATTCTTGATAAGAATAATAACGTTCTGCGCAATTCAATTATCTGGTGCGATCAGCGTACAGCCGCTGAGGTTGACGAGATGAACCGTATTGTCGGACATGAAAAGCTTGTGGAGATCACGGCTAATCCTGCGCTGACAGGCTGGACTGCCGCAAAAATTCTGTGGGTGAAAAACAACGAACCTGAGATATATGAAAAGGCCGCTCATATTCTTTTACCAAAGGATTATCTTAGATTTGTGCTTACACACGAATATGCGACCGAGGTTTCCGATGCTTCCGGAATGCAGCTTCTTGACGTTCCGAACCGCCGCTGGTCGGATGAACTTCTTTCAGCATTTGAAATTGACAAAAACTGGCTTGGAAAAGTTTATGAATCATGCGAAGTGACCGGAGTTTTAAGCAAAGATATGGCTGATACTCTTGGACTTTGCGAGGGGACGATAGTTGTCGGCGGTGCAGGCGATAACGCTGCGGCAGCCGTTGGTACAGGCGTTGTTGAGGACGGCAAGGCGTTCACCACTATTGGTACATCGGGAGTTGTGTTTGCTCACACTTCAAATATCTCTATCGACAAGCTCGGCCGAGTTCACACTTGCTGTGCCGCTGTACCTGATAGCTGGCACGTTATGGGAGTTACTCAGGGTGCCGGACTTTCGCTGAAATGGTTCAGGGACAATTTTTGCATGAGCGAAAAAGAAACCGCAAATCTTATGGGAGTTGATGAATATTACCTCATGGACAAACAGGCAGAGCAAGTGCCTGTCGGAGCGAATCGTCTGCTCTATCTGCCGTATCTTATGGGAGAAAGGACTCCGCATCTCGATCCGGACGCAAGAGGAGTTTTCTTTGGTTTGTCGGCAATTCATACTCGCCGTGATATGCTTCGTGCCGTTATGGAGGGCGTAACGTATTCGCTCCGTGACTGCGTCGAGGTTTTCCGTGAAATGAATGTCAGCGTGAGCGACATGACTGCCTGCGGCGGAGGCGGTTCCTCACCCCTCTGGAGAAGTATGCTTGCCGATCTTTATAATTGCAGCGTTAAAACGACTGCTTCAAAGGAAGGGCCAGCGCTTGGAGCTGCTATCCTTACGAGCGTAGGTGCAGGACTTTACGATAGTGTTCCTGAAGCCTGTGCGGAGATCGTAAGAGCCGATAAAATTCAAGCTCCGACAGCGGAAAATGTTCCGGAATATGAGAAATATTATCAGCTCTACCGGGATATTTATCCTGCATTAAAGGAAAAATTCAAAGTTCTTGCAAATATCTGATAATCAGCATATAAAAATCCGGCAGATTTTAATTTCTGCCGGATTTTCTGAGAACCTGTGTTTATAGGAAAGACGTGCAAATTATCCTATGAATACAGGTTCTTATTCTTTAATGGCTGAAACCGGATCAACATAAGCTCCGTTATGCTGGAGTTCAAGGTGAAGATGAGGAGCGACTGCGCTTTCGATATCGGCAGTTTGTCCGACAACGCCGATAACTGCTCCGCTTGCAACGAGATCGCCTTCCTGAACCGATAAATCAGAACCAAGGCTGCAATATTTTGAAACATATCCGTTATGGTGATTTATCGTAACGCAAACACCCCATAATTGGTCAGTATCTATTTTCGTGACCTCCCCTGAGGAAATTGAGAACACTTCTGTTCCCACTTCTGCGGCAAAATCAGTTCCATTATGAGTCTGCCATGAGCCTGTAGTTTCGTTTTTTACAAGTTCGCTGCCGCTGAAAGCATTGATTATATTGCTTATATCAGAAAGCGGCGGTTTTACGTTTTCAAGCTTTGCTGCTGCATTTGAATCCGAGTTTACTTGTGCTGAATTTTCTGTTTCTTCGATATTTTCTGATGCGGCAGGCGGATCACTCTTTACAATTTCAGCCGCCGGAAGAGTTTCAACGGAAACGGCAGCGGTAATCGCAGGAGCTGTTGTTACTGCGGCTGCCGTAGTGTAAACCGGAACGGTCGTCTGAATGGGAATAGTAGTGGTTTTTGGAATACCTGTTGTTTTTTTGTCAACAGGAGCTTCGGGAACGGAAATAATATTATCAGCCGTATTCTTTCCGTTCAGTTTTTCTCCCTGATCATAGGCAAAAAAACAAGCTGAACCTATCATTACTGCACTTATTCCTAAAGCTGCGTAAAAGCCTTTCGAGCCTTTTTTCGTGTTACTTTCTTTTTTCATGCATAACACCTCCGCTTTTATTATTGACAGAAGAGGTAAATTTATGCGTAAAAATTTTCAGAACCCGTCCTTAAGCATCAAAGACAGGTTCTGCTGATGATTATTGTTCCGGAACGGTAGTATCTCCCGGAACAGGCGGTTCGCCGGTCGTATTAGTCTGAGGTTCGCCGGATTGCGTAGTTTGCGGTTCTGTGTAGGGAATATCTGTAACCGGAGGATCAGTGTATGACGGAACAGGTTCTGTTGCAGGAGCTGCTGAAGTTGTTACGGAGGTTGTTTCCGTTGTAGTTGTGGTTGTTTCGGAAGATGAAGCTGTAGTTGTTTCACTTGAAGAAGCGTCAGTCGTTTCAATTGCCGGACGAACTTCTTCCGGAAGAGGCTTAACCGTTGGCTGAACGCCGTTAAGACCGTAACATTCCTGATATGCGAGGATTATATCACGAATCATATATTTGGAATATTCAGCGCTTTCAACAACTCCGGCAAAAGCAATTTCCGGATCATCCGCCGGAGCAAATCCAATGAAGAAGGAGTTTTGCTGTTCAAGATCTGCACCGGTTTGAGGAGTACCTGTTTTGATAGCAACGTCAAATCCGAGATCCTGCAGGGAATACTGCACAGGCATATTGTGGGAAGCGTCGATCATTCCGGCGATTATCGGATCATAAAGATCATCGTAGCTGAGGTTTATCTTTTCGGCAATAGTCGGCTGAGTTTCGGAAATAAGCTTGTTAGTGCCGTATTCGTGAAGACTGTCGACGAGATACGGCTTGTAACGAACGCCTCTGTTGCCGATAGTGCTTGCAACAACAGCCATTTGCAGCGGAGTTATACCTGCGTCCTGATTTCCGATTCCCGCCTGAATTACATAGCCGACATACCATGGAATGCCGTTTTCAGCGAACGTTTCAGGATTACAGAGATAACCGGCAGCGTCTCCGGTTTCGATTCCTGTGCTTGAGCCAAGACCGTAAAGCTTGGCATATCGGGTGATATTATCGATTCCGAGCGCCCTTGAAACCTCGTAGAAATAAATATTACAGGAAACCTCGATTGCTCTTCTCATAGAAATGTCATAATGATGTCCGGTACAACCGTATTTTCCGCCGTAAAAATAATACACTTGATCACATCTCAGAAGAGTGTCGGCTGTAACTACGCCCTCATTGAGTCCGGCAGTTGCGGTTATGGTTTTAAATGTTGAGCCGGGACGGTACAATCCCCATGTACAGCGGTTTAGCAGGGGAGAGTCCTTTGCGTTAAGAAAATAATCGAAATTTTCGGCGTAATCTTTAAGATTGTAGGTCGGAGCGGTAGCAAAACCTTTAACGGCTCCGGTTTTACAGTCGATAACGGCAATAGCGCCGCAGTTAGTATCTTTCAGAACGTTTGGCTTAGGATTTATTGACGGGAAATTTTTAATGAAATTATTGAGAATGTTCTGGAGCTTAAGCTGGAAGTTTCCGTCAACAGTGAGCTTTACAGAAGCTCCGGCAGAGGTATGAGTAATAGTTTTAACGTCAACGACCGAACCGTCATTGATGAGAACTTCTTCTTTCCCGTTGATTCCACGAAGTTCCTTTTCCATTGCTGATTCGATTCCGCTTTTTCCGAGGGTGTCATCCATGGCATACCCTTGATTTTTAAGCTCATCATATTCTTCGGCATAAATTGGTCCGACAGTTCCGATTTCGTGGGGAAGAATATCACCTCTTACAATACTGCGTTCGGAAGTCTCGCTGATCTCGATTCCCTTGTAAATGTTGCTAAGCTCTTTCATATCTATAACGGTCTGAGAATCAATGTTTTCAGCAAGAGTGAGGTCAATTTCATATGAAAAATCCTTAGCAATCATTTCGTAACGCATTCCTGCAATGATTCTTTTTTCTTCATCAGAGTAGCTTTCATCTATCTCGTAATCTTCGATAAGCTTATCTATACAGTTTTCAGCAGATGCGTAAACATTGAGATTGAGATTGGAAATGATCTCAGAAGCATCATTGACCGTGAAAACGTAGGGCTTATCTTTAGTTATGGGAATACTCTCTTTAAATTCAAATCCATGTTCTTTAAGAGCGTTATAGATTTCAAGAAGAATTTTATTTCCTTCTTTGAGGTCATCCGGAAAAAATGCTTTTTTCAGAACAAGATCGCATCTTGCATTGTTTGTTACAAGAATATTTCCGTTGTAATCCACAATTTCACCACGGGTAGCTTTTATCTCATGGACGTAAGAGAGCGTTCCGGGAGCATATTGTTCCGGTTCTTTAATATTTTCATCCCCAACGACCTGAATTTCCATAAGACGAGTTCCGCTGAACAGAACAAGGACTATCACCATAATAATAATTATAAATGATTTTATATTTTCAGTTAAACTTTTCAATAGAGTTCCTCCTTTATAAATCCATTATAAGGAAGACCGCACATATAAGGTGCGGTCAATTCTGCTGAGTTTTAGTGACGATTGCTTCTTCGATTGTCAGGTGATTTTTCGGCATAAGAAAATGATTTATAAGCTTTATCAGCAGATATATAAAAACAGAAGATATAATGGTATATACCCATATTTTCAGCGTAAACTGCGTAAAAATACGTTCAACATTTTCATAATTCCAGATTTCGTAGTAAAACTTGTAGTCAAGTCTGCATTGTATGTATGAAACTACGGCTGTAATAAGCATGAAATTGATAAATTTATACTTCAGGTACAGTTCAAAAAGGAGCGAAACAACAATGCAGAAAAATGCAAGCAGAACAGCGTTGTATCCGAAAAGCTTTCCGCAGCTTATATCTATCATGAATCCGCATATTGCTCCGGTAATTACTGAGCCGTACTGATTATTATTTACAGCAATTGCCAGAGCTATCGGAACAAGAAGAATCGGTTTCAGCCATGTTCCGGAGGTCATAATAATAAAGCTTAAAAATATCAGAATATAGTAAATAAGCCATCTTAAAGCTGTTTTTATGTAGAGGATACGCTGTTCACGGGTGGTTCTGAGTCTCATTCAGAATCCTCCTTTTTACCGCTGAAATCGGTTATAACGGTAACAGAGGTAAGGCGTGTGATGTCAACGCATGGAACGATCTCTGCACACATTGAAAGACCGGATGTATCATATTCCACTGATTTGACAGTTCCGATCTGATAATCTTTCGGGAAAAGACCACTTGTTCCGGCAGTTATCATAAGATCGCCGTTTTTAAGTTTATTTTCCGTGCTTAGATGTATAAGTTTTGTGTTTCCGTTTTCCGCTGTGAGAACGGTTCCTTCGATAATTCCCTGATCGGCGCTTGATGAAGAACAAACAGCGGCAATCGAAAGATCAGGCGAAAGAATGGTTCGTACAGTTGAAACGTGTTCTGAAACCTCGACAGTTATTCCGACAAGACCTTCAGCCGTAACGACCGGACAATTTGGCAGAATTCCGTCATCCGAGCCTTTATCTATAGTGAAAGATTTAAAAGGATCGTTGGTTACATATCCCATAACATCGCAGGGAACTGACAGAATGTAATCTTCATGCTCCTCTTTGATCTTAACGAATTTGCGAAGTTCTTCAACTTCTTCTTTGAGCGCATCGTATTCGGTTAGCTGTTTGTTCAGTGCGCTGATCTGAGCCTTAAGACGCTGATTCTCCTCGTAATACTCATCGGCATTGGAAATTTTATCAAGATTATGTTCCATTTTCATACTTATTCCATTAGATACCGCACGGAAAGGCTTTGTAATTGTATTTATGAACGAAGCGCCCGAAGCGGAATATCCGCCTTTAGTTACGGTATAAATCATTATGCCCAAAAGAAAGGCAAGAAAAGCAAGCAGAATTTTGAATCTGGTGCTTTTAAAGAATTCACGCATGGAGCAGCCTCCTTAATAATACTTGACGTTTTCGGTGAGAGCGTCCTGATAATCGCTTATGTTTTCAAGGATTTTTCCGGTACCCTCGGCAACGCAGTCAAGCGGATATTCGGCGATATAAACCGGCATTCCGGTTTCACGGTTAATAAGCCTGTCAAGTCCTCTCAGCAATGCTCCGCCTCCGGCAAGAGTTATGCCGTGGTCGATAATATCGGCTGAAAGCTCCGGAGGAGTTTCTTCAAGCGTAGACTTTATAGCGTCGATAACACGGTAAAGCGGTTCTACAAGGGCGTCCCTTATTTCAGCAGAGCTGACGGTAATGTTTTCCGGAAGTCCGTTGAGAAGATTTCTTCCCTTTATTTCCATAGTAGTTTCCTTTTCGCTGGGAAATGCCGAACCGATTTCAAGCTTTACATTTTCCGCAGTTCTCTCGCCGATAAGAAGGTTGTATTTCTTCTTGATATAGTTTATGATAGCAGCGTCAAATTCATCGCCTGCGCATCTTACTGAACGTGCGGCAACGATTCCTCCAAGAGAAATAACGGCAACCTCGCTTGATCCTCCGCCGATATCGACTATCATACTTCCGGCAGGCTCGTTTGTAGGAAGTCCTGCGCCGATAGCTGCCGCCATTGGTTCTTCAATGATAAGAACGTTGTTAGCTCCGGCTTTTTTGCATGATTCACGAACGGCTCGTCTTTCAACGGCTGTAACGCCTGACGGTATACAGATTATAACGTTAGCCTTTGTAAAAATAGTACCTTTCAGGGCTTTTTTTATAAACTCCTGAAGCATGGTTGTAGCAATATCAAAGTCCGCAATAACGCCGTCTTTAAGAGGTCTTACAGCGACGATAGAACCGGGAGTTCTTCCGATAACATCTTTTGCTTCCTTACCGACATAGCGGCATTTATCGGTTCTCGTATTAACAGCAACTACAGAAGGCTCTCTTATTATGATACCTTTTCCACGCATATAAACAAGGGTATTAGCAGTACCCAGATCAATTCCAATATCTTTTGTAAACATTCTAAAGCTCCTTAACAATCGGAACAAATCCGGAAATAGGGATAAGTTCCTGCGTATATTTAATATTATAACATCAAATTGCAATACAGGCAATAATTTTAATACAGAAAAATATTCCCTTTATCCTGCAATAAGCTTCGGAGCAGTTTTATAGTATACAAATATAGCTATAAGAAGTAAAATAACCTGTGCCACGTTAATGCTTATGTAGATTCCAAAATTAAATTTCAAAACATCAGTGTCGATAAGATAACTTTCCGGCATGAATTTGAAATATTTTGAATATCCGAGCCATTTCAGTGTACCTGTAGCGGCGTTTCCGATGAAAGCGCCGAGTATAAGTGATGAAACCACAAGCAATATCATATAAAGGGCATGTTTCATTATTAGTCTCCATTCTGCCGTTTAACGGCTGTTTTTCTTTTGTTTAAATTTAAGGCAGCCTCTAAAAACCTCTTTTTACAAAAATCAGCTATGCGCATCATTTGCCGCATCAAGCCCTCTCGGAGTGCGGCAGAACGCATTCGAGTACTTCATCTGCAACTGCTGTACCTATCTGATTTTTGTTTAACCAAACAGGCTTTTAGAGGCTGCCTTAATATATTTATATTCCCGAAGAACCGAATCCGCCGGTTCCTCTTTCCGTTTCCGTAAGATTTTCGCTTACTTCAATTTCGGGAATAATTATCCTTGTTGGAATAAGCTGAGCGATGCGCATTCCGTTTTCAACTGTAAACGGCTTGCTTCCGTGATTTATAAGGGGGATGAACCATTCTCCACGATAGTCGCTGTCTACAACTCCTACACAGTTGGCAAGAGAAACTCCGAATTTCGATGACAGACCTGAACGTGGATATATCAGCAAAGCGATATTATTTTCATCAACAGCGGAAATTATTCCGGTTGGAATCATTTTGATTTCTCCGGGTTCAAGCGTTATCGGTTCATTCAGACAGGCGCATATATCCAGTCCTGCGCTTCCAGCAGTCGCACGGGAGGGGATAACAGCGTTTTCTTTTATTTTTTTAAAAGTTAGTTTCATCCTAAATACCTCTGTAATAAAGTCCTCTTGTAATATTTCCCGAAGGCTTTTCCCCTGAAAGAACAGCTTTTGTCTGCTTCTCGTTTTCTTCGTTAAGAATAATGTATCCAAATTTGATATTATTGCCAAATTCTGCAAGTCGGTCTGACATATAAAGAATATCCGGATTCAGTATTTCCGTGTAATCCTTAGAGCAGATAACGGGAAGCTCTCTTCCGGTTCGATCTTTGAGGATTTTATTACATTTACTGCATCCGATTTCGTTTTTTACAGGACAGTTTCTGGTTAGCATAAGAGGAATTTTTCCGTAGATCAATACGCCAATCGGGAGTGAAGTTCGTATTTTTTCAAAATGATCAAGCTTTGGCTCAAACGAGAAAATGCAATCCTCAAACCCGATTTCTTTAAGCTTTTCTGCTGCGAAAGAATTGCAGACGTTTAGAGTGAAGCTTCCATGCAGACGGAAACCAAGAGACTTTCCAATAGCCGCACTGTCGAGAGTATGACAGAATATACGGTTGATTCCCATATCCTTCAGCGTTTTCATACGGGAAATAACTTTTTCCTCATTGGAAATAAAACGCGGGGGAGCGGCAATAATTTTGTCTGCTCCGACAATATTTATAACTTCATCGCTGATGATCTCTTCCGGAATTATCAGAAATTCCGACATCTGAGCTGCTGCTTTCACTTGCGCCAAGTTTCGGCAGAATATTCGCAGGGGAAGCTTTTTTGATGGTATATCAGGAATTTTTTCAGGGAAATCAGGAGAATAAGCTGTTATCTGATAGCGTGGAGTATTTTTATGTATGATATTTTCTGTCAGTTTTTCCGTTATATTCCGACGCATCTCGTTAAGCTTTCCTGCCGAGACTATAAGTCCGTCGTCAATTTCGGCGGTTATTTTTTCAAGGAAAAAGAGCGTATCGCCAAGACGTGAAAGCTGTTTTCTAAGCATTTTAATGTCTGTCGGCCTATTCATGGCTTTTTCAGGAATATCGCCCTGAATTTCAACGTTGATACCGCAGCATTCCGCCATGATTTTTGTCGGCGTACCGTTTTTGATGACGACATGAAAATTTATTCCATGTACTCTTCGCTCAAAGCGGTAAATCTCGTGGATTTTCGGAATAAGTTCCTTTGCAGCAGTAACATCCTCTTTTTCCCTTATGCCGAACATATTACGTCTTTCTCCGGAAAAATAACC
>ENA-UOJL01002839-UOJL01002839.1-human-gut-metagenome-genome-assembly--contig:-P47-NODE-2839-length-13211-cov-15.227349_pt1 | contig 13211 bp, 8 predicted proteins | sample MGYA00242347_ERZ723894 | MGnify/ENA metagenome assembly ERZ723894
CCCTGCATCTTGAAATCCGGGTTGCGGTCGATGACCTTGCACTCCATCTTGAGCATCAGAATGGTCACGGCCTTGTGCATCACGGCACAGCGGTGGAGCATTCCCTCGGTGTAAGGGCCGCGCGCCGCGTCGGTGTGGGGCATCCAGAGGGTCAGGTCGTCATTTCCGTAGAACTGCTCGGCCATCCGCTGCAGATGCCGCAGGTTGATGCCGTAGCAGTCCTCGAGCATGGCATGGTTGTGGTAGGCCAGTGTTGTTTTGAGCACAGTGCAGACGCAGATGGGACTTCCGGCGGCGGCACCCATCCAGACCACGTCATGGTTGCCCCACTGGATATCCACATGGTGGTGGCGCATGAGCCGGTCCAATATGATATCAGGCCGGGGGCCGCGGTCAAACAGGTCACCCACGATGTGCAGCTTGTCCACAGCCAGCCGCTTGATGAGCTCACACAGCCGAACAATGAACCGGTCGGCGCGGCCATTTTCGATGATGCTGCCCACGATCTGCCCGTAATAAAGGTCCTTGTCGTGGTCCTCAAAGTGGGCATGGAGCAGCTCATCCAGAATATACCCGCAGCTGGACGGCAGGCAGGAGCGCACATGCTCCCGGGTATGCTTGGAGGACACCAACCGGCAGATATCAATGAGCTGAAGCAGGGTCTCTGTGTACCAATGGTCAAGCGCTTCCTCATCCGCGCACTCGGCTTTGAGCTGGGGCAGCTTCTCGTTGGGGTAATAGATGAGCGTTGCCAGCTCGGCACGGGTCTGTTCCGGCACACTCTCCCCCAGCACGATGTCCACCTTTTCCCGGATGACACCCGAAGCCGAGTTCAGGATGTGGACAAAGGCCTCGTTTTCACCGTGCAGGTCGCTCATAAAATGTTCGGTGCCCTTGGGCAGCTTGAGCAGGGCCTGGGTGCTGATGATCTCACTGGCAGCGGCCGCCTGCGAGGGGTAATCCCGTGCCAGCAGGGAGAGATATTTCAAATGATCCCGGATCTCCTCGTTTTCGGTGCGCATGACATCCTCCGTCTGATATGTAGTATTTTTGCATGATATATAATATTCTATCATAGTATACCACATTCCATGTCATAAATGGTATAATAAACAAGAGTAATTCTGTCAAATCTTTTGCAAAGGACTTGGATATTATGCCCAAAACCATTTCTGTTGCCGTGCCGGAAGCCTGTACTCTCTGCCCCAGGCAGTGCAAAGCCGACCGGGCCGCCGGGCAGACAGGCTTCTGCGGGGCGGGCCGCACCCTGAAAGCGGCCCGCGCTGCCCTGCACTTCTGGGAGGAGCCCTGCATCAGCGGCACCCGGGGCAGCGGCACGGTGTTTTTCTCCGGCTGCACCCTCAAGTGCTGCTTCTGCCAGAACTACCCCATCAGCGCCGAGGGGCTGGGCAAGGAGATCACCGTAGAGCGCCTGGCCGAGATTTTTCTGGACCTGCAGGCGCAGGGAGCCCACAACATCAACCTTGTCACGCCTGGGCAGTGGCGGCCCTGGATCATCGCAGCCCTCGACCTAGCCCGGGCGCAGGGGCTGCATCTGCCCATCGTCTGCAACACCGGCGGCTACGAGACCGTGGAGAGCGTGCACGCCTGGCGCGGCTTCATCGACATCTGGCTGGCCGACCTGAAATATGTTTCTCCTGCCCTTTCGGCAGAGCTTTCCGCCGCGCCGGACTATTTTGCACAGGCCAGGCCCGCCATTGAAGCCATGATGGCTCAGGCCGGGCACCCTGTTTTTGACAGCGAGGGCATCCTGCAGCGGGGCGTGATCCTGCGCCACCTTGCCCTGCCTGGCCATGTGGACGACAGCTTTGCCGTGCTCGATCAGATGGCGGCTTGGAACAAGGCCGACCCCGGGTGCTTCCTGCCCAGCGTGATGAGCCAGTACACCCCCTTCTATCAGGCGGCAGACCACGGCATCGGGCGGCGCATCACCACCTACGAATACCGCCGGGTGGTCAACTACGCTATGGATCTGGGGCTCAGTTCTGGCTATATGCAGCAGAAGAGCAGTGCAAAGGAAGAGTATACGCCCAGCTTTGACCTGACGGGGGTGTGAACCCCACCGTCATCCCTGCGGGATGCCACCGTACGGGTTGCGGCTCCCAGCGTCCGCTTCGTGCAAAGATTTGCACTTGCGTCCTGCTGGCCGCTGCCCCAACAACTCCTCCCTGCTTCCGCCACTGGCGGCGGTCGTCGTTGTTGCCTACTAGGGGCGGCCTTGGCAAAACCATAAGGCTTTACGCAATGCCAAGGGCCCCACTATTAGGGGGGCTGTCACCGCAGGTGACTGAGGGGTTCTTTCGTCAAAACAACCAAAATTTCTTTTTCTTTTTCTCTCGGCCGAAACAGCATTTGCTTGCTATCCGGTGCGCAGTGCGGTATAATGGATACAACAATGTGTTCTCACATGAAATGGATCCCAGAAACGACTTTTTAGGAGGAGCGTTATGGAACACTACAATCCCATCCTCGGCAGCGAGCCCAACGGCCAGAAATTTATCACCTGCGGCGAGATCATGCTCCGTCTGACCCCGCCGAACTACGAAAAGATCCGCATGGCATCCAGCTTTGAAGCCAGCTACGGCGGCAGCGAGGCCAACATTGCACTGGCCCTGGCCAACCTGGGTGTGGACAGCACCTTCTTCAGCGTAGTGCCCAACAACAGCCTGGGCAAGAGCGCGGTGCGCTGGCTGCGCTCCAACGATGTGCATTGCACTCCCATGATCCTGACCGAGCCCAACGAGACCCCCTCCAACCGGCTGGGTACTTATTATCTGGAGACCGGATACGGCATCCGCGCTTCCAAGGTCATCTACGACCGCAAGCACAGTGCCATTACCGAGTATGACTTCTCTCAGGTCGATCTGGACGCTCTGCTGGACGGCTACGACTGGCTGCACCTGAGCGGCATTACCCCGGCACTGGGCCCCAACTGCCGCGGCCTCATCATCGATATGCTCAAGGTGGCCAAAAAGAAGGGCCTGACCGTCAGCTTTGACGGCAACTTCCGCTCTACCCTGTGGAGCTGGGAGGAAGCCCGCGATTTCTGCACCGAGTGCCTGCCTTATGTTGACGTTCTGCTGGGCATTGAGCCCTACCACCTGTGGAAGGACGACAACGATCACAGCAAGGGCGACTGGAAGGACGGCGTGCCCCTGCAGCCCAGCTATGAGCAGCAGGACGAGATCTTCCAGCATTTCATTGACCGCTATCCCAACCTCAAGTGCATTGCCCGCCATGTGCGCTATGCCCACAGCGGCAGCGAGAACAGCCTCAAGGCCTTTATGTGGTACGACGGCCACACCTTTGAGAGCAAGCTCTACACCTTTAATATTCTGGATCGCGTGGGCGGCGGCGATGCCTTTGCCAGCGGCCTGATCTACGCTATGCTCCACGACTACCGCGCCATGGACATGATCAACTTTGCCGTGGCAAGCAGCGCCATCAAGCACACCATCCACGGCGATGCCAACATCACCGATGATGTCAGCTCCATCCGCAACCTGATGAACATGAACTACGACATCAAGCGGTAACATTCCTTTATACGCAAAGATCCCCTCCGGTACGCGCACACCGGAGGGGATCTTCTTATTATGCTTTAATCTTACAGAAACACATCCAGCATCTTTTCCAGCGGGGTGCGGGTGTCAAGCTCCAACCCGGCTTTCTGTTTCAGCATCAGGATGCGGCGGACGCTCTCGTTGAGGCGTTCCTCGCTGATGGTTCCATTCTGCACAGCCTCCAGTACACCGTCAAAGGCTTCCGGCAGGTCGGGCGGCATCAGCAGAAGATCTGCCCCGGCGTTCAGCGCCGCTACAGCCGCTTCTGCTGCAGAATAGTGGTCACGAATGGCTTGCATGGACAGCGAATCGGTGCAGATGACCCCAGTAAAGCCCAGCTCCCCCCGCAGACGCTCGGTCAGCATAGTGTAGGAGAGCGACGCAGGCAGGCCGTCCTGCGTTGCATTGGGGGTGGTAATGTGGGCGGTCATTACTACGTCGGCCCCAGCTGCGATTCCAGCCGCAAAAGGCTTCAGCTCCGTTTCCCGCATCTCTGCCCAAGTCTTGGTGCTGCTGGCCGTGCCGTAGTGGCTGTCCTCTGCGGTATCTCCGTGGCCCGGGAAATGCTTGAGTGTGCAGAGTATGCCCGCATCGTGAAACCCTTGTACAGCGGAGGCCACCATCTGTGCCGCCACTGCCGGATCCGACGAAAATGCTCGGTTCCCGATCACGGTATTGGCCGGATTGGTGTTCACATCTGCCACTGGAGCAAAGTCAAGATTCAGGCCGTAGGTTTTGAGGTAGCCTCCGATGATCTGCCCCATGGCACGGGCATTGGCCGGGTCCCCTGTTGTACCTACTGCCTGGGCACTCTGGTATTGGGGCAGATCAAAGCCGGAAGCATTGGCCAACCGGGCCACGCTGCCGCCCTCCTCATCCACGGCGGTCAACAGACCGGTCCCGGATACTGCCTGAAAATCTGCCAGAAGCTTTTTCAACTGCTCCGGGCTTTTCACATTCTGCCGAAACACCACAATGCCGCCCACCGGATACTTTTTCAGCCCCTGCCGTTCTGCCCAGGTCAGCCTTGTGCTATCAGACTGTCCACTGGGGTCCAGTGCCTCGACCCGCACCACGAACAGCTGCCCCACCTTTTCCCGCAGAGACATGGCAGCAAGCCGTTCCTCTACCGGGTCAATCCGGGCTGCTGCCAAGGCCGTTCCCGTCAGCAGCAGAGCCGCAGACAACAGCACAGCAGCTGCCCGCCGGATGATTTTTCGCACGAGAGACACCTCCTCTTTCTCTCAGTGTAGCACACCCTGCAAAGGTGCACAAGATGCAAAGATCCCCTCCGGTACGCGCACACCGGAGGGGATTTTCCATATCAGAAATGCATCAGGAAAGGATCATGCGGTCGTTGGCGAACTCGCCGCCGGACGCGATCTGGAACTTGGCCAGCAGGTCGGAAACATGCAGGTTCTTCTTCTCTTCCCCGGAGACATCATAGATGATGTGGCCCTCGTGCATCATAATCAGGCGGTTGCCGTACTTGATGGCATCCTTCATGTTGTGGGTGATCATCATGGTGGTCAGGTGGTTCTCCTCCACAATCTTGGCCGAGAGGGTCAGCACCTTGAGCGCCGTCTTGGGGTCCAGAGCGGCGGTGTGCTCATCCAGCAGCAGGAGCTTGGGCTTGTTCATGGTAGCCATGAGCAGGGTCAGTGCCTGACGCTGACCGCCGGACAGCAGGCCCACGCGGGCGGTCAGGCGGTCCTCCAGGCCCAGGTCCAGGCTCTTGAGCAGTTCACGGTAGCGCTCCCGTTCGGCCTTGGTGATGCCGATCCTCAGGCCGCGGCGCTTACCGCGCCGGGCGGCCAGGGCAAGGTTTTCCTCGATCTGCATGGTGGCGGCGGTGCCGGTCATGGGGTCCTGGAACACGCGGCCGATGTAGGCGGCGCGCTGGTGCTCCCCCAGTTTGGTCACGTCGGTGCCGTCAATGATGATCTTGCCGCTGTCCACGGGCCACACACCAGCCACAGCGTTCAGCATGGTGGATTTGCCCGCACCGTTGCCGCCGATGACGGTGACAAAATCACCTTCGTTCAATTTCAGGTTCAGACCATTCAGGGCCGTTTTCTCGTTGACGGTACCGGCGTTGAAGGTCTTGGAAACATTCTGGATCTCAAGCATTTTTTGCATCCTCCTTCTGTGCCTTCTTTGCCGCGGGCTTTGCGAAATACTTGCTCTTCCAATAGGGCACGGCCAGGAACACGGCCACCACAGAGGCGCTCAGCAGCTTGAGCAGGTTTGCATCAAAGCCGAGGGTCAGCACCAGCTGGATGACGATGTAGTAGATGATGGCACCCAGCGAAACGGACACCAGCTTGAGGGCAAAGTTGTGGAAAATGCGGCTGAACAGGGCCTCGCCGATGATGACAGCGGCCAGACCGATGACGATGGCACCACGGCCCATGCTGACATCGGCAAAGCCCTGATACTGGCTCAGCAGTGCGCCGGACAGGGCCACCAGACCGTTGGAGACAGCCAGACCCAGCACCACATTGAAGCTGGTGTTGATGCCCTGGGCACGGCTCATGGCGGGGTTGGAACCGGTGGCGCGGATGCCGCAGCCCAGCTCGGTGCCAAAGAACCAGTACAGCACACCGATGACCACGGCGCTGACCAGAATGACCATGATGATGGGGTTGTGCAGGGCAAGCTCCTTGACCCAGCGCAGGGAGATCAGCAGGTCGTACTTGTCCACATTGATGGACTGGTTGGCCTTGCCCATGATCTTCAGGTTGATGGAGTAGAGGGCCAGCTGGGTCAGAATACCAGCCAGAATGGCCGGGATGCCCATAAAGGTGTGGAGCAGACCGGTGACAAGGCCGGTGGCCAGACCGGCCAGCAGGGCGATGAAGAGCGCTGCCCAGACGTTCATGCCGGAGAGCAGGCACATAACGCAGACCGCGCCGCCGGTGCCAAAGGAACCGTCTACGGTCAGGTCAGCCACATCCAGGATGCGGTAGGTCAGGTACACACCAATGGCCATGATGCCCCAGATGAGGCCCTGCGCACAGGCACCGGGCAAGGCACCGGGCAGGTTGGCAAGTCTTGCAAGAATATCCAAAACGTTTTCCTCCTATAACTACACTTTTTTCTGATACGGGAAAGCGGAGAAGAACAAGAATTCGCTCTTCTCCGCTGATTTTATTGTAAAGTCTCTTCGTTACTGCAGCGTGAACTCTGCGCCCCTATCAGGGGAGCTTTCTGCAAAACAGACTGAGCGCTTGTTATTCCTCAATGGCCTCGTAACCCTCGGGAACGGTCATGCCCAGATCATCGCAGATGGTCTTGTTGTACTTCTTGGTCACGTTGGTGTACTCAACGGGCATGGTGGAGATATCGGCCTCACCGGTCAGGACCTTGGCAGCCATCTCACCGGTGGTGTAGCCCAGATCGTAGTAGCTGATGGACAGGGTCGCCACGCCGCAGCCGGAGCAGATGCCCTCCTCACCGGCGAACACGGGCTTCTTGGCCGGGCGGCAGATGCCGTCGATGATGCCGGTGTTGGCAGCGCAGGTGTTATCGGTGGGGACATACACTGCGTCGTTCTCGTCGGCAGCCTTCTGGCAGACCGAAGCCAGATCGTTGGAATCAGAGAAAGCGTACTGGGTGGCGGTAACGCCCTTGGCCTCAAGGTACTTCTGGACCTCGTCCACCTGATACTGGCTGTTTGCCTCGGCAGAGCAGTAGAGCAGGCCCACCTTGGTGGCCTCGGGCAGCCACTCGGTGATCATATCCGCCTGCTGATCCAGCGGAGCCAGATCAGAGGTGCCGGAGACATTGCCGCCCACGGTGCCATCGAAATCGGTCAGGCCCAGAGCAACACCGTACTCGGTGACGGAGGTGCCCAGAATGGGGATGCTGTTGGTGGCAGCCTGTGCGGCCTGCAGGGCGGGGGTAGCGTTTGCCATGATCAGGTCAACGCCTGCGGAAACAAAGCCGTTGGCGATGGTGGCGCAGGTTGCGGAATCGTTCTGGGCGTTCTGGAAGTCAAAGGTGACATTCTCGCCGAACTGTGCGGTCAGGGCATCCTCAAAGCCCTGGGTGGCAGCGTCCAGAGCGGCGTGCTCCACCAGCTGGCAGATGCCAACGGTATACTTCTGGCCGTCAGCCGCTGCGGAAGAAGCCGCAGCAGAGGAAGCGGTGGAAGAAGCAGCCGTGGAGCTGGAGGAACCGCCGCAGGCAGTCAGGGCAGCAGCTGCGCCGCAGACAGCGGCGGCAGACAGGAACGAACGACGAGAAATTTTACGCATGATATTACTCCCTCAATTCTACTTTCGCGGCAACAGGACACCGCATGAAAGTCAGTATTCAAGCGGTCTATCGCATCGCGCTACCGCTTTACACTCGTGAAGTATATCACACTTTCCGCTCCAAAACAACCGGGAAACAGCCCGAATTATCAATCAAAGTAATTTTATCTATCACTTTTTTCGATGGTGCTGTGCCGCATCTGCATCCCTTCGAGCTTTTTCAGCTCACCGTCCAGCCAGAGCAGATTTTCTTCCAGCTGGGGGCGGTACTCTTTTGCAAAGTCGTACCGGTAATACAGCGCCTGCCACAGCTTTTCCTGCATCCGCCGGGCAAACACCGGCTCAAACAGAGCGTCCAGCCGCTCCACGGTATCCTCCAACTCCATGCACACCTGCGCCCAGCGCACATCGGTGGCCTCCCGGGCGGGCACATCGTAACGGGTCAGATAATCCCCCACTCTTGCCGCAATGACCTGCCCGCCGCACTGGGTGGGCTGCAAAAAGTAGGATACCTGCCCGTCCTTCGTGATCTCCTGCGCCAGCGGGTAAAGGGCGCAGACCAGCGGCTCGGCATCGTGGATGGCGCAGTGGTTCCCGGTGAGGAAGGGGCAGTTGCCGTGCTCCTCCTTCAGCGGGGCCAGCCGCAGCACCGGCAGGCGGCTGACCCGCCCGATGCTTCCCCGGCAGAACGCTCGGGCCACGGTGCGGGGCGGCAGGCGCAGGCGGGCCGCAATGCGCCACAGGTCAAAGCCCGACAGCACGATATCCTCCCGCCCCCGGCAGCAGCCGCCGCAGCCCGCGCAGGCAAACGAAAACGCCTCGTCCCGGGCAAGCAGGGGCGCGGTGCGGGTAAAATCGGTGCGGCCGCAGAGATCGACCTGTGAATCCTTGAGCATGATGGTTCTCCTGTTCTGTGAATGGTTTTGTTCCATTGTACCACAAAGCCGGGCACAGAAAAAGGGAGCGCATCCGCTCCCCTGTTCAGGACCCCCGGCTCACACGGCGGTAGACTGTTACGGCATCCTCGATGTGGTAGGGCGCGGTGCTGTGGTCTCCCCCTGCCCCGGCCGTGACCAGAATGTATTCCCTGCCCTTCACCTCGGCCAGACTGGCAAGGCAGAGCCCTGCCTCCCCGGTGTAACCGGTCTTACCGCCCAGGATCCGGCCACGGTGCAGCTCTGTGCCGTCCAGCTGGCTCAGCAGGGTGCTGTGCATCGTGAACCCCTGCGGGTGGCAGTTGGTGGCCGGAACGGTATACCGCTCCGTGGTAAACAGCTTGCGGAAGGTCTCGTTCTGCAGGGCTGCTTCTGTCAGCCGGGCCATATCCCGCACAGTGGAAACATGCTCCGGGTCGTGCAGACCGGTGGGGTTGCAGAAATGTGTGCCGGTCATCCCCAGCTCTGCTGCTTTCTGGTTCATCCGGGCCGCAAAGGCTTCCTCGCTGCCGCTCACCTCCCGGGCCAGCGCTTCGCAGCACTCGGCCCCCGAGGGCAGCATGGCCCCGTACAGCAGATCCCGTACCGTGGCCGTTTCCCCGGCCTGAAACCCCGCCAGCGAGGCATTCTGGGCCTGCAGAGCCGGAAAGATCTCCTCGGGCAGGGTCACGGGCGTGTCGAGGTCCGGGTTTGCTTCTATGGCCAGCAACGCCGTCATCATCTTGGTCATGGAAGCCGGATAGATCGTGCTGTCGGCATCCTTTTCGGCCAGCACCTCTCCGCTGTCGGCCCGCAGTAAAATGGCATGGGGACTGTTCAGCCCATCCAGCGTGACCCGCCGGGGCCACAACAGCAGAAGCAGGGTTGCCAGCGCCAGCACCAGCAGCCAGAACAGCCGCCGGAAGGCTCTGCGCCGGTGCTTCCGGCGGTACGGTGAAGTTTTCATTCTCGTTCTCATCCCTTTTTGCAAAATCAAAAGCGCTTTCATCCCCTAATACGAGACGAGAGCACCTTTTTCTGCAAAAAGTGGGGCCGCCCCACAAAAATTTGTGCAGCGGCCCCAAGCCAGTTCAATATTTTACCTTTTTACGTCATCTACAAGAACGTGTTCAGTGCTGTGCCTTATGGAACATGCTCTTGCGCTTACGCTCCAGCAGATAACCGGCAGCCAGCAGAACACCGCCTGCACGCACCAGAACATCTGCCATCCAGTTGGTGGTACCGGTCTGGATCAGCTTGCCGCTCTCCGGGCGGGCATCCTGTACCGGCGGGTTCACGGGGGTCTCCGGGGCGGGCGTGGTCTTAGCAACTGCCTGCTCCACGGCGGGAGTGGTGGGCCGTGCATCCTGCACTGCCGGGGTGGTCGGCGTAGTGGGAGCCGGAGCCGGAGGAGTAGGATCGGAGTCCTCGGGCGTTTCCGGTTTCGGGTTCGTGGGGATCACAGGGTCGGTCACTTCCCGCAGAGCGCCGTAAATGGTCACGGTATACTTTGCGGAGTCAGTGCCGTCGATGTTCTCGCCGGTGACCTTCACGTTGGAATCCGGGCCAAAGGCATCCAGCACGCCCGCTGCTGCGGTGGTGTTGGGGTTGTTCTGGCTCTCATAGCCCCAGACGATGGTATAGGTCTTGCCCTCATACTCGTACTCGGTGCCATAGACCATGTCATAAGCGCTGGGAGCACCCTCTGCCTGTTTTTCGTAGTTGCCCCAGATGAGCTTGGTGTTGCCCTCTGCATCGGTGGTCTTGGTGAAGTTCAGGCTCTTACCGTTCACCACCATATCCCGCAGAATAACGACCTGATCGCCATTCTCAGCGGTCTGGTAGGCAGTGTCGAAATTGTATCCGGCCTGCTTCAGCTCTTCCAGTGCCTTGCCGATGATCTCCGGGTCGTGGGAACCGTCCACATCCAGCATATAGTTCAGTGCGGCGGCGGGCACCCACACGGAGAGATACTGCTTCCCGGTCTCCTTGTTCAGGTCAGAGAGGTAGGTGTAGGTCTGGCCTTTATAGGAAAGGGCATCGAAGTTTGCGTGGGCATCATCCTTGGTCAGCAGGAAATTGGTCAGCTTGTCGCCCTGATCGTTCACCGGCCACAGGGTATTGTCGGCCTTGTAATCATAGGTCAGCGTGCCACCGGTAACGATGAGCTTCTGGCCCTTGTCATTCTTAGTGCCAACGATAGAATTCACATCCACATGGGAGCCGTTCTTGATGGTAGTGGTGGAGTTGGTGCCCAGAGAATAGATACTACCTTTGCGGAAATTGCCCTCAGTGATAAGGGTGCCGTTGTCCATGGTAAGAGTTGCACCGTTACCGAGAACAATAGCACTTGCACCTGTTGTGGCCTGCGAAAGGTGCAACTTGCTATTTTGATCAACCAGAATACGGCTTGGATTCTTGCTTAGGTTAACACGTAGAGCATGAGCATAGCCCTTCATTTGCAGATTATATTCGCTCTCTCCGGTAACATGCAGTTTGGTCGCACCACTCTGACCGCCAACAAACATCATACCAACACTGCCTATGGAGGTAACCTTGCTCTTGCCGCTGATTTCTACTTCATCAAAACCAGCGTAGATACCTGTGGGAGCTTCCAATTTGACCTCGCTCTTGTTGGTAACGGTCAGTTTTCCCTTTCCGTTACTCTCGGGGCCGTAGATGGCAGTACCATTCTGAGCACTGACGCTTCCGGTGGAGTTGTCAAATGTGATGTTGGTGCCGCCTTCAGGAGCAACGGAGATCCCCATGCCATTGCCGCTGATATTCACCTCGGAATTATCGAAGGTGATGTCCCCGGCACCGCCCTCATAGTCGATGCCACGGCCATTGCTGTCGATGTTCAGCGTGCTGTCCTCTACGGTCAGGCTGGAACCGGTTCCGCCATAGATTGCTGAGCTCTGTGTTCCCTTGATCTCCAGTGTGCTGTCACCTGTTACCGTGATGTCATCGGTACTGTCAATGCCATAACCATTGTTGCCGTAGACTAAGCCTTCCTGATCATTATCGATTTTATAAGCACCGCTGCCCACCGTGTCAATGGTCAGGCTGGACTTGTCCTCTACGGTCAAATCGCCCCGCTGTACGATACCGCGTCCACCCTGCGTACTGGAACCTGCTTCTGTGTGCTTGATATCCACATCGGCGTTGTCCGTCAAGGTCACATCAGAATCGTTAGAGATCACCATTCCGGTAGAAGTATGATCAATGTTCAGAGAACCTTGGTCGCTGGTCACGTCACCCTTGATGGTCAGGGACGCACCCTCGCCACTGCTGTCATCACCTGCGTTTTCGCCGCCCACGCGGATACCTTCCACATTGCGGTTGGGGCTGCTCTTGCCTTTTTCTTTCGCGGCTTCTGCTTCCTGGGCGGCATTCTCCAAGGCTTCCTTGCCATCAATGGTGTTTTTGCCCTTTAATGTAACGTCCACCGTGGAGTTATCCCGTGCAACAATACCTGCGGTGTTATCTTTCTCGGTCAGATTGATTTTGGTATTATCCAGCGTCAGGTCAACGTTGGTTTCCTTGTTTTCATCCTTGCCTTCCAAATTCACACCAATATCAATGCCGTTGCCGCCGGTGGTCAGGTTGGAATCCTTGACTGTCAGGTCAACATCTGCACCCTCGCCCACCTTGATGATGGTTTTATCTTCTTTGGCATCTGCGGGCACTTCAGCCGGGGTGCTGGTGATATCCACATTCACACCGTCAACCACAATGGTTGCACCCGTCACATCCTCTTTGACCGTGATGGTGTTTGTGGTTGTGGTCTCAGACGTGGAACTGTTCTCTGTGTTGTTGCCAGAAGCATCGGTGGATTGTGTGTCATTATCCGTAGGTATGGGTACCTCTGTGCCATTGTCGGAGTTATCAGTGGTTGGCGCGTGGCCGTCCTGGACGTAGATCGTACCATCGCCAGTTTTCGCTTTCTCATCGTTGACGTAGGTGCGGTTCTCATCGCCTTTATCCTCGCCCTGATAACTGAATGCACCGCGATTCTTATCCTGGTCAACAGTTACACTGCCACCGCCCAGATAATACGTCACCGCAGAAGCACTGGGGCCAACCGTGCTCACGGCAACCGCAGTAGCCAGCGACATTGCTGCCAACTTGAATTTCTTGTTTGTCATTTTTCTTCTGCTCCTTTCCAGTTCATGCTCACATGATCGAAAAGTGGTGGTCAAACAGCAGGCCGATCCTTTGTCAACTGTTTTTTGCATGGGAACGCGTTTCTCCCAAAAGCGTTTCCAGCCTTATGATAGCACACCGTACGAAAAAATCAGGCAGAAATAGAAGCCTTTGGCAATTTCTTTGCCAGTGGAAGAAAGTACCGTGCAAAAACAACAAACCCCTGAAGAATTTCTTCCTCAGGGGTTTCATGTAAGTCGGCGACTACCTATTTTCACGCGCCGTTTCCAGCGAACTATCTTGGGCAC
>ENA-UOJL01002843-UOJL01002843.1-human-gut-metagenome-genome-assembly--contig:-P47-NODE-2843-length-13184-cov-4.167644_pt1 | contig 13184 bp, 10 predicted proteins | sample MGYA00242347_ERZ723894 | MGnify/ENA metagenome assembly ERZ723894
GCGGTGGTGGACACCGCCATTTCTCCAACCTTTGTTGGAGAAAGCGGAAAATATCGGCGGGGTGTGGGGGGCGAAGCCCCCCATCAGTGCCAGGCAGGACAGCCAGGCGCTCTGCTTGCCCCGGACAAACGTCCGGGAAAAAGGCCCTCCCAACCCCGGCGCTGGCCTTGGGTTTGCCCGCCCCCAAAAAGCGGCCCCAAAAGGGCCCAAACGGGCTTTTCACCGCCCCAGGCGGGTCGTTCCTCCAGGGAGCTCTCCAACCGCCTCACAGGGCCACACAGGGCCGCAAGTGCCGACAGGGTCGCTGGTTTTCCACACCCCGGTTCGGGACGGTTATCCGCCCCGAAAACCAGGCTACGATCCTAGAAAAATGGCGTAATACCACGGTTCTCACCTCCTTTCCATAGGCTGAGCATCAACGTTCAGGCACACATACAGGGTCGCAAGAGCACTCCAAGATTTCAGCGTCACGGTCGTCACCGTCGTCCTGGACACGGCACAGATAAACATCCACCATCCGCTGGCCGTTGCTGCGGCGATTCTCAAAGTACACGCCCTGATCCTCCAGCAGATAGCGGTATTGGTTCATCTTCTGTTTCAGCTGCTTGGCGGTCAGGGCAGTACCGGCGAAGTCGTTAAACTTCTGAGCAAACACACCATTGGGACCTTTGAAAAGCTTTTCCCTCTCCATGAACGCCACCAGGGCCTGCATCTCCCCAGGCAGACGAACCTCCGGGGTTTCCAGGCTGTCGGAGAGCACTTCCCAACAACAGGTCTCCCGCCGGAACCGAAGCTCCAGCTCCCGGACCTCCACATCCCGTCCGGTGACGAACAGCGTGGCGCAGTCGGCGCTGCGGTGGCTGCGGTCCAGGACCATAATGGTGTCCGCCGCACCGCTGATGGCTGTGGAACCGGTGAGCCGGTTGAGGGGATCCTGGTCCCCCATCTTCCGCACGTGATGCACCACCAGCACGGTGATACCCAGCTCGTCCGCCAGGGCTTTCAGCATTCGGATCTCCTGGTAATCGTTGGCGTAGGACTGGTCTCCTTCCGTGTCCCGGATGATCTGCAAGGTGTCCACCGCCACCAGAACCGTGTCGGGATGCTCCGCCACGAAGGAGCGGATCTGATCCAGCAATCCTTGGTGGAGTGTTTCCGACCCGGTGACAAAGTAGGCATTGGCGGGGACCTCATCCGTCAGCCGGTTGAGCCGGTCCTGGACACGGCGGCAGGTGTCCTCCAAGCACAGGTACAAGGTGGTGCCTCCATGGGTGGCCTGGCCCAGCACCGGCTCCCCTTTGGCGATGCGGACACACCAGTCCAGCACCATCCAGGACTTGCCGATCTTGGACGCTCCACCCAGAACACACACTCCTTGGGGCAGCAAGGTGTCCACGCAGAAGCGCAAAGGCTCCAGCCGCATGTCCATCAATTCTTCACCGCTGATAGCTTCCAGTTTCTTTTGTGCCATAGGCAATCTTCCTCCTTTTCGCAAGTATTTTTCTTCCACCCCCTTCTTCCTTTTTGAAAAAAGGTGGGAGTAGTATTCATTTTGCAAAAAGGCAGAGAAAGAAAAGGAACCACTCTCCCGAGACATTCCCAGAACGGGATGGAAGGAACCTCTGTAAGCGCCCAAGTTTTTTCAGTGTTAAGTCCTTTTCCTTTCCAGCAAGCCTCCCGTGACAACTCCAAATCGAAGACGGGTGCTTTCTCCGTTTCCCCAGCCTTTTTGCAAAGGGTATGGACACAAAAACACCCACCCTTCTGACGAAAGGTGGGAGCAGTATCTATACAGTGAAAAAAAGATAGCAAGAGGCGGGTAGAACTAGCCCCACACAATTCGCACCTCTTTCCCCGCAGCATACCGCAAGGTTGCCGCTGTTCCGCCTGTGGTCCGTCCATCGTAAACCGCAATGATGCGCTGGGACTGGTCCACCATGTAGCGGTTTCTCCGAGCATAGCACCCTTCGAAATAACAGTCAGAGTGGATTTTCACCGTATCACAGCACCGGATAAGCCTTTGAAATGTCTTGTCCGGTGTTTTCATGCGACCGGAGTAAGGAATAGCAGCTTCCAGCACGATAGGATAGACAGCTTTCAACTGAACCACCATATCCGCAAACAGTAAATCCGCTCCCGTGGCAAAGCCGCTGATAAAGTGGGTATAGCCGTCGGCGATAGCTTTCAGAATTTCTTGCCGTAGCAGCTGTGCGATGGTCACTTTCTTCTGTTCTGGAATGTCACGATGGCCGGTAACACAGCAAGCCTTAACCTTGTCCATATGAATCTCTCCTAAAAACAAGAGTCAAAATAACTCTATAATAAGTCCACTTTCGCATTATAGCAGTCTTTAAGTCTAAAATAAAGTCAAAATAGCTTTATGGGAGGCGAGCGGCCTGTGAATCGGGAGAATGAGAAACATTTTGGACTGCGGGTAGATGGGGATATTTTGGCAAAGTTTCGGTATGTCTGCGGTTACACAGGACGTTCAGCCAATAGTCAGATTATCCAGCTGATGCTCAAATTCATTGCCGACTATGAAAAGGAACATGGTAAAATCGACCTGGATGAAATAAAATAAGGAGCAGGCAATGGACACACGGGAAGCGATTGTATTCCGGTTGAAGCAGCTGTGCGAAGAACGGGGTCTTACTCCAAACGGATTGAGCAATCTTGCAGGGGTTCCACAGGCTACGGTCAAGAGCATTCTGAACGGCGAAAGTCAGAATCCGGGTACCGTCACTATCAAAAAACTATGTGATGGATTTGAAATCACCTTAGGTGAATTTTTCTCCACACCGGAATTTGATACTTTGGAACAGGAAATTAAATAACAACAAAATCACCTGGGAGTGTTTTCCACAGGTGATTTTTCATTTGGATTCCACTATGCTTCTTTGGGTTACATGGGCTTTTGCAATCGACAAGCAAAACTATCCCTCCGACAGTTTTCCCATTGCGGAAGCTGTCGGTTTTTGCTATGCTAAAATTATTCCAGATCAGGAGGTGGCCCCATGTCCCGGCGATACCGTATTTTTCTGCTCTCTGCCCGCTCCATCTTGAGCCATGCCAAAGAATCATCCGACGGGGTCACCATCGCCCTTAACCGGGACGCCGTCCGGCACGCCCAGCTCCCCGGTCCTCAGGAACAGGAGGACAACGCCCTATTCTTTCAAATTCAGTGCTCCCTTCATGGGAATGACTTCTCCCCCGCCGAGGATTCCATCGTGGTGGAAGACCTGGCCACTGTACTGTGCTATGTGGACTTCTCCGGCATCTTCGACCGTGACCCCTCCTCTCCCCGCATCGCCAAACTTCAAACCCTGGCGGAGGAGATGTTCCGGCCGGAGGGCATCACCCTGGACCTAGGAGCCGGCCCCCGGCAGTATGCAGCCTTTGAGCGGTCCGGTTCCATGAGCCGCCAGGGCAGGCTGTCCTTTCTAAGGGCGGACCTGTGGGAGCCGGTGCGGCGGCGGATCATGCTGGATCTGGAGCTGGGAATGTGCCAGCTCTCCAAGCTCTATGCCTACAACGGTCTGATGCTCTCCACAGGCGCCCGGGTGGATGGCATTAAAATCGACCAACCTCACCGGGTGATCGTAGTGGACAATCATGTGCTGAACTGCTCCAACCAGGTCATCACAGTGGAGGACGTGGGCGGCACGGACAGCATTCGCCGCTACCGCCGGGTAGAGCGGAGAGAGGAATTCACCGTCACCGAATTTGACGGTGAGGGCCTCATCTCCAAAGAGTACGCCGCCCAAGTGGACAAGGTCCTGGGCAGTCAAAGAAAACACAGCTCCTTCCAGGTGCGGCTTCCCTTTGTGAAGGGAATGCTCCATCAGGTAGATTTCCACGACTTCCTTCTGTCGGCGGGAACCACCCACCTCACCGACCTGTGGGGAGTCAAGCACCCAGTAAAACAGGTGGACATCATCCTCACCAAGAGCAGGTTCAAGGGATACGGGTGGCTGACAGAAAACGGCAAGTCCTGGGAGGACTACTGGTCTGCCTTCCGCAAGTACCGACACGCTCTATACATCACCAACGTGAGCAAGGAACGGCCCCAAGCGTTCACCCAGCTAAACTACCAGTTTCTCACCACCCTGTCCATGACGGCGGAGGAATTTCGGCCCCGGGATTTGCCGAATGGCTGGGACCATAACCCTGAAGAAGATCCCCGCCAGTGGCTGACCAAGTCCACAGAAACCGAGTATTACAAACTGTGCGCGGACCCGGATTACCGGCGCGAGGTGTTTACTCAGCAGGCTAAGTGGTGGGGCACGGACCACAAAAGCCGCCCTTACCTGCTGGGGAAGCTGCTTGAAAAGAATTCAACCTTTCTGGGGGAATCGGTGTACCAGGAACAGCTGAACGCTATGGCTCAGAGGTTGCTGCGGGACTATGCTTTAGGGCGACTGCAGGTTGCCGGGGACACCCGGTTTCTCTCGGGCGACTTGCTGCGGTTCTTGAGGTTGCTGATGGATACTAACTCGCTCACTAAAACAAAAAAGCAGTTTTCTTATCTGTTAGCAGCCCTGACCAGCCCGCTGATTGATAACTCCTTTTACGCTCCCAAGCCCGCCTACCCGCCAGGGGAGAGCTGCACTTTGCTGCGAAATCCCCACATTGCCCGGAACGAGGAAATCCAACTACTCCCCCATCATCCGGTGGAAAATATGCGCAAGCATTTCTTTGGCCATCTCACCGATGTGGTGATGGTGGACTCCTTTATGTACGCCGCCGAGCGACTAGGTGGCGCTGACTTTGACGGGGACATGGTCAAGACCATTGCCGATCCTATTGTGAATCAATGTGTCCGAAAAAACTATCAGTATCACCTGTACAGAACTTTGAACAACAACACCAACCTGCCCTTTCTGAAGATTCCCGCCATCCCGGCCCAGCTTCGAGACGCGCGGGACTGGCGCGCCCGATTTGAAACAGTGAAAAACACCTTCTCCTCCCGGGTGGGGCAGATCTCCAACGCTGCTCTGGTGCGCAGCGTCATCGCCTACAACGAAAACACCCAAGACGAAGAACGGCAGCGCATCCAGGAGGAAGTGGAAACCCTGGCCATTCTCACCGGACTGGAAATTGACTCCGCCAAAACAGGGGTCAAGCCGGACCTGTTCCCCTATTTGGGCAAGACCCACAATGTGCGGAATCTCTTCCTCACCTACAAGTACCTGACGCAAGACCGGGCAGAAAAGAAAAAAGGGGGTACCTCCAAAAAGGCCACCACCTCCTTTCTGGAGTCCACTGACTGGGATAAAGTGGACTCCAACCTGGAACGGCTACCCTATCTGGCATGGCAGCTGGAGAGACACACTCCCAAGCTCCGGGAAACGCCTCAGCCGGACGATGTCCTGTTCTCCTTTGCCAGTGACCCTCAGTGGAAGGAAAAACTGCCCCGAGCTTCCCTCATTCTCGTGGAGGGGATCATCCGGGAGTATGAAAGCTGCTTGACTCGCGTCCGCATCAGCCTTGCCCCCATCCGGGAACAGCCCCACCGCACCGATGTGGAGCGAATTCTCTTTTCCCGAGGACAGGAAGAACTGTATTCTGCCGAAGAGCTGTATTCCGCCTTCTCCGCTCTGGAACCGGATCAGGTGACGGCCATTTTGGAGCAGGTCCGTCAGGAGGACTGGCAATTCCTTGCCCCGCTGGAGCGGCAGGACTTTCTCAGAGAGAACCTTCCCGCCCAGCTGGTGGATTCTTACGGGGAGCTTCTAGGAGATTTTCGGGCAGGCGGCTACCGCATTTTAGGGGACCTGCTGCTGGATATTGAGCGGGAAAACCGGCTGCAAGTCTACCGTCAGCTTCATCGTCCAGAAGACTCGGAACAGATGAAAGAAATGGTCCAATGCTATGAAAACCGGATGGCCCGGGAATCATACCGGGAGGCGGTGGCCCGAGGTTGCCGCCAGTACCTGGAGCGGCACATCCACCCAAAGCGAGCGGTGCCCTGCGCATTGGCACTGGGAAAGCGGCGGTTCCTGTGGGATGTGTTGCTGGACGCCGTCCTTGCCACCGCCAGAAAGGAGGAGCGCCATGATTGACGAGCGAGAGGAATTTGCCGCCTACACTGGTCCTATTGTGTACGATGCAAGAAACAAACAGGACAGCTCCTACCTGGGACGGTTCACCTTTGACACCCTCCTGAAAGGCGAGGGCCTGGCTCGGGTTTTGACCATCGTGGCCAGGGGATATTTGTGGCAAATCGAGACTCCCAACTTGGACCGGGCCCGGGATGCCCTCTGCGCCTGGTGCAGCATCCCGGCATCAAAAAACGCCAAGTCCAAGGAGACCTGGCAGTATGCTACGGATTTCCGCCAGCTTCACGAAACATTCCCAGAACTGGTGGACAACCAAGGTAATGGCTGGTTTGTCCGCCACGTTCACCAGGTGCGGAACTTTCTGAAATCCCATCCGGAAAAGGTAAGCAAGTCCGCCCTGAAAAATCTGGAACCCCTCTCGAAAGGCTGGGACAAATACTGGCGGGACCGAGTGGTGCAGTTTCAAGTGCCCCTGTTCTCCGCCGAAACAAAAGGGGCCTGGGTAATTCGTTTTGACGACATCCTAGCTGACGCCCTGGAACAGGGCACTCTGCGCTCTCCTACCATCCTCCTACCTCCGGATCTGAAACAGCGCCTGGAAGATTCGTTTCCTTCTATCAAACCAGAAGTTCTCCTCACATTGCTTGGGTACTATGTGGAAAACCGCCCGGAGGACTCCACCTGGGTGGTGCTGCCTGTCAGCAATTTCAATGCCTACTTTGGCACCACATCCTTCAGCAAGAAATGGCTGGGTCAAATCCCCTCAGAGTTTCTGGAACGTCAGAAGCAAAGCTTCGGGGTCTGCCGTTACCGAATCCGGGAGGAATGGCTGGAAGGGATTTGCGTGAAATAAACCCGAAAAGCAAAAACTCCACCCCAGGTCCGCACCCAGGGTGGAGTTTTTTCACTGCTCAATCTTGTAAGGCCAGGTGTTGATGCCCCCAAACTCGTAGATGTTGGTGTAGTGGCCGCTACGGTAGCCCAGGCGCTGCTCATTGCGCTCGTACCGGGCTGCCTGGGTCAGTTTCTCTGCCTCAGCCTCCAGCAGCTCGTTGAGGGCCTTCTCTACGCTGCCACGCACCAACTCTTTGATCTGACACTTGATTACATCTTCATTTAGCTGTACAATCTTCTCAGACATGGTTTGCTGTCTCCTTTCGAATGTTTGTGTCGCAACTTCATTCTAACAGAGATCTGCAAACCATGTCTCTCTTTTTCATCTTTTTTATTTGCGAAAAATATTATACCTAACCTCGCCCTAATGGGCTAATAAAGTGTTTGTTTTTAGAAAATAGGCGGCCTATGTAGCACCCGGTTATATAGATAATAAATCATCAGTCCCCTTTTTCAACCAGACAACACAGGAGAGAAAAAGGGGCTTTTTCAACCCTAATCGGCACATTATTTTTGGCGTTAATAAAAGGGCGGCTGCTTCAAAACAGCCGCCCTAAAACAGGGGGATATACATGATAATTTTCTGTTCGGATGCCCACAAGCCCTTGATATTACTGGGGTTTTCAAAAAGTTCTGTATCACCACTCACACAAAAAAACAGGCGTTGAGGAAATAAGTCTCCAACGCCTGTTTTCATATGAAGTCTAAGCAATCAACCTCTAAAGTCTAACAATTCCCTCTTTTGCTCATATAAAGACTCTTGCCAATAACACTCAGCAAGCTTTTCAAGTATAGCCGCAGTATGCGGATAAGATATACGCAACTTAGATGCCTCATCATGATACTTAATTGAAATTTGTTTGTCTTCCATGCGTGCCGTTGCTGTATATAACCCTCGTTGGGACTGCTTTCCATAGATAAAGCCTTCTATTAGTTTTTCGCTATGCGTATGTTCGAAATAATCTCTTACTACTTCATGCGGAAAAATGCCATCATCACCAAGGGGGGAGTAGCTCAAAACTCGGCCAAAGCAATATGCAAACGAACCATTATATCCAATACTATCTGCATATTCTTGCGCCACAGCGACCCATTCTTTAAATTCTTTTTCTGAAATAGGAGTCTCTCCACAGCCAGGAACTACTTTAAATATCTCAACTATTTCATATGCCAAACGCCTCTGATCATCAGAATGCTCCTTCAGCGTAAAATCGGATCCGAGGTCCGGCTTATAATTGTATGTGATTAGATCGACATATTCGATTGGATTATTGTGTAAATGCCGAATAATCCCCTTGGGAGTGGAGTTAAACCTAAAATAAGGAAGAAAGGATACTTCCAATTGGACCAATTTATCTAATTCTATATTTTGATCACTATATAATTTCTCAAACAAGTTAAGAATATCATGTTCTGCCAAGCTCCTAAATGTGGCCCCTGTTGGCTCGGTATAATCTTGCAGTTCGCAACACTTACGTAGAATACTCATAATCATTGTAGAATTAGAGTACCCTGAGAATACTATTATGTGTGCAGCAGAAAAGGGTCTATTATACTTGAGTAACTGTCCCAGAAAATAATCCCAATGCTCATTATACTTTTTATCAAGTCTAAACGCAGAAATATGTTCCCAGTAATATCCGGCAACGTCCTCTCCCAATTCGTCTAATCTCTCCCAAATAGACAGCTCCATCGGTGCATAGCATAACATATCCGCGATCTGTTCATTTGTAAGTTCTGCATCGCCCAATGCTATTAGAAACTGCTCTAAACCATTTGCTTGATATAGATGCCATAGTATAGAAACATATAGTCGATGGTTTTTCAATTTAATTTTACAAATTAATGGGAAATCATATGTCCTATGGAGGATAATATCAACAATTATCTCAGCCAACTCATTAGGATCTTCCGCTTTGAAAGAAAACTCAATCAGGGCATCTGCACCATATTTATCCAGAATCTCATGGATAGCTTTCATCCGAACTTCCCGCAGATAGCTACACCGTTTCTGATAATCAAATGTTCCTTCTCTATATGGGATCGGATGTAGTAATTCTGGATTTTGCTTGAACAAGTATTCATACCGCTCACAACCATCGGGCAATAAATTCAAAAGCACCTGTTCCATCTTGTCCACCAATTCTTTTGGAATCGCCCTATCCGGATTACAGAATTCTCTATTTCTACTGATTTCTGAGCGCAGAGATTTTATAATTTCCTCTCGCTCTAATTCATGGATTTCTTTACAATATTCCATTAACTGATCAATCCAAGAAACACGAGCACGGCAAAAGAACGAAGCATGTTTGATTATATTACTCCATTGTGCTTCTGTGACCGCATTATTTATGGAAATATCTGCTATAGCTTGTAATGTATCCAAATATTCTGATTTTGTTACACCTTCCTCAAATTCGTTTTCAAAAGAATGCCATCTCGGTTTTTGGATGCATCCGCATGTAGAGGACCCTGTCGGCAAAAGCTTGCTAATCAGTTCATTTCCGGTTGCTGGATACATCTTACAGATTTTTCTCAGCAATTCTATTCTATTGTTGCAATCAAGACAACATTGAGGGTACCATGTACAAAAAATCTCATACAATGTATTAATCGGGGAATTTTGAAGCGTATATTTGAACCCTTTTTCATTAATCTGAACCAACAGATCAATTGCGCGTACAACATAACACTCATACCAAACAAGCTGCTCTAATGTCCAGAGTATGTGAGTGTAATAACTCCTTCCCCAAAACACATCTTTTGCTGGCTTAAAAAGTGCCCACATTTCGCTTTGTTCATTAATAACTTCTTTTTCAAGCTTTTCAAGAACCGCTGCCGGAGATGCCTCCGCCAACAACGTCATCAACGGTGCTACTGTACTCCATTGCTGCCAAGTGTTGATTGACTTAAAAACCTCGCTGACCAGAGAGTGTACATAATGTCCCGTTGATGTGATATTGCAATTATTTTCTCTATCGCCTTGTTCTGAGAACAAAATCAAGCTGATTGTTAACCCTTGACACAAGAGATCGGTGTATTTTTCTTTTTTCCCATATATAGCTGCCATTGCCCATCGTTCTTCTGGAAGTTCAAAAGTTGGATTTTCTGTGCCAAAAACCGCAAGAACACACTCTCTAAATCTTTTTACCTGTTCTTCAGTTAAGTAATCATACAAAAATGTCCACATATCTTGCACGGATACAATTTGGTAAGTATTGAACACTTTAAAAATAGGAGCGTCTTCTGCAGTTAACCACTTGCTAATTCGCCGCATATATTCTTCGTATTTGCATCCACTTAACTTTTCTACCGCTTCTCTGTCACCTTCAACGTTGCCATTCCATCCACCTGCCAAAAAAGCTGGAATAAGGTCTTCAACCGCTGGCTCTGAAATCCATTTTGGCTTTTTTCTTGCTACTATTGTAGTAATCATTCTATAAAGAGGCAAAAAACTTCTCTTTGTATCATTTTCAATCTTCAAGAAATCGGATGATTCAAAGCCAAGTGTCTCTAAAGCTTTATGATATATGGCCTTACGCCGCTTGTCTATTACTATAGAATCTATGTTCTTTGTTATCTTTGATAGCGGAGAATATTTTGCTACCGGCAGAATAATGGACAATTCAGACGGGCATCGAATATCTTCAGTAAAGTTAAAAACTGGTATAAGAAGGCAGTCTTTTTCATCACTAACTATGAGACTATTCCATGCCACTGAAGATTCAACAATGAGAGTTTTATTCATTACTGCCTGATTACATTCGGAATTATTTAAAAAATAAGCTGCAACAAATAAAACTGACTCGATCGAGGATTCGGAAATCAGGGTGAGAGATCCCGACTTTTTTTCAAGCCATTTTGACAACTGATCAATTTGAGAATTCCGGCCGAGTAAAAAATAATCTTTGCTTAATTTAGGTAAAGTAGTTTCACAATAATCAGTCCAGTAATCTTCTATGGTGCGAATACCATGAATGTGTTTTCCAATTATATTTGCAAGCCAAACTGCAACAGCAGTATGCGCTTGTAACCATAGTGCAATTTTGGCCCCGTCAATAATTCTAATTTCTTTCCAATTATATTTTAATCTGCTTTCATTTAATACTTCTTCTATGGATGATTTATGGTTCCAAATCTTCAAAGTAGAAAAAATAAACGCAGTATTATTAATATCGACACCCAAAGAATCCATGTGCCGCTTTTCAATATCTGATCTAAATTTTCCTAAGGCATCTTCATTTGTTCCAAATTCCCAAACAGATTTCCCTTCTGGGAAATAGCTTGTTGTCTCTCCTGATTCTAACACACCATCATATCCAGAAAACTGTATTCCCTTTTCAATCGGAAAATTATAATCGTTTATTTTCGAAGATGAGCATAATATGAGGCGAACAATCAATTCCGGCAGTAGTTCTTGTGCCCGCCGCGGGTTCTGTCTGGCCCATGCATCAATTTCTGGTGCAGAGATTCAGTTCTTCATAATCAAATCCCCCAATAAAACCGTGGAGCATTCTGCTACACGGCAAAACTGTCGGCTGTTATTCGTCTACCGATAAGTAATAATACCACTTTTATCCTTTTTTCGCAACTATCCTAATATCTACCACTTTAGGTATTAGCAAAAATTACCCTTTACTCCATGATTCGGTCCCATCAAAATCTCATCAATCTCCCGTTCCAGCTCGTGAACTTTTTTCTGCAACAATAAAATGTGTGCGTTGAGGACTGGTTTCCTCAACGCACACATTTTTTGCAGTTTCACAAGTTTCTCACGCTCTTTGACGCGACTGTCCCGAACCGCCGTGAGATACTCCCATACCATGTTTTCCTGGTGGATACGGTGGGAGCTGCAATAGCCTGTCCCACACCGGTGGTAGCCCTTGCAGACATACTCCACACGCCCCTTGCCGTTCCAGTACCGGATCATGGGGACGAATACATTGCCACTGGCACCGGAGCAGTCCGGCATAGCGGTGCTTGGAGCGATTTTCGTTGGCTGACCGGGCACGCTCCTTCAGCTGTTGCTGAACTAGTTTCCAGACATCCGGTTCCACGATGACCGGGAAGAAGTTTTCATGGCGATACCATTCTGTCTGTTCCAATCGTTTTGCCTTGCCATCCTGGGTTTCTGACCGATGGTTAATAAGAACTCCAGTATAGGCCTCTTCGGTCAGCACATTTTTGACACTGGCATATGTCCAGAGATAGCGATTATCTCTAGTTTTATACGCGGCCCGCACTTCTCGTCCGCACTGTTCCGCCCGGAGCTGCGCCGAGATTTTTCGTCCCAAATCATTGAGCCTATGTCTGCGACACCTACCATCGGTACGTCAGGGAACATTCCCCCGCTCACACGGTGGATGAGGAAACACTGGACCGCCTGATCAGTGCGGAGCTTCTGCGGACCAAGAAACTGTATCAGGAAAACTGGTCGAGGCTGGAGTGGCTCATTGAAAAGTGGACGCCCAAAGCTTCCGTGGCCAGTGCCAGAATAAGCTAGCTGCAAGAGCATATTCTCCTGCTGGAGGAGGAAGTGGAGGTGATCTTGATGGAACGCATCCGGGACAAGACCAATGCGGAACGCTATGAACGAATGATCGCAAAGCGTGAGGAACAGATCGCGGCGGCCAAAAATCAGATTGAAGAACTGCAAAATATCTCTGAAATACTGCGGGCCAAGCTGAAGCGGGACATCAGCCTGATCGACGATATTCTTCAAGACGGCAAGATGTCGGAGGCTCATCTGAAAATGCTGGTTGAAAAGATCCTTGTTCACGAGAAGGATGGTAAGCTTGATCTGGATATCCAGATGAAAGCGCCCTTCCGGGATCATCTGGACATCTTCGAAAATGGGGAGCAAACGGACTCCATCCTTTCCGCGGATTTCGATTAAAATCCTTGCCCAGTCTTTACGACTGCACGGTGCTAATCTCGTCCCATATGCTGTCTAAAATCGAATTGATTGCGGATGACATTAGGATTCTCAACTACGGGCGGCTGCTGTTTGAGGGAAGCATGAATGATCTGCGTCAATACGCCCTGCAATCCGGCTTCGCTGCGGACAATCTGGAAGATGTGTTCCTTTCTATGGTTGAGAAAGATAACATGGACAGAAAGCAGAGGGCAAAATTATGAAAACGCTGGCAATCGAACTGCGGAAAGAAAAGCGAACCGGCGTGATTCCTGTGCTGCTGGCCGTTGGTGTCTTGGGAGCCGCCTACGCATTTG
>ENA-UOJL01002846-UOJL01002846.1-human-gut-metagenome-genome-assembly--contig:-P47-NODE-2846-length-13173-cov-6.065178_pt1 | contig 13173 bp, 9 predicted proteins | sample MGYA00242347_ERZ723894 | MGnify/ENA metagenome assembly ERZ723894
ATGTACAGAGTTATCACACACGGGAAAATGTGACCTGTAAGCAAAGCACAGTATTGACAAGGCTGCTGCACAGCTATTCCATGTGAGGAATCTTTTCCCCACAATGAAGCCCATTGACTGATTCGACGCACGCCGCGCCGAGCATTTTAAAGCAATTCCGCAACAGTTGATTGAATCAATAAATCCCGCCCGAGGCAAATGCTTCAGGCGGGATTTGAAAGGAAAAGAAAATATATTAATTTGAAAAACTGCCGATTCATGCGGAACTCGGCAGTTTGTATAATATTTTGCGGAGTTATCCGCAGTTTATGATTAAATTGCGGATAACTTTTGCTCAGAATCGAACCGCTGCCGAAAAACGGCACAAGGTTTCGGGTTTCGAACGAAATAAAATCTGAATGCTTACAGTTTTATCAGCTCATATTCCTTGCTGCCGAACCCCAACTCCGCTGCGGCATCAACCGTGTGTGCGCCGTTGCGGCTTTCAATGCGCTCAAGCAAATGATCCCTGCCGGGGTCGTCGGAAGCATAAACAAGGTCAAGACATGCGCGGTCGATTGCGATCGGGTCGAGTGATGCAAGAATTCCGATATCTGCCATGCAGGGATCTTCCGCAACGGAACAGCAATCGCAGTCAACGGACATATTCTTCATGACGTTGATAAAAACCATATTGCCGTTGAAATGACGCACGACGGCTTCCGCCGCGTCGGCCATGGATTCAAGAAACGAGTCGTGGTCGCCTGTCCAAATCTTCTCCGGCTCGCCTGCACCGTGGATATATGCCTTGCCGTAGGAGGAGGCGCAGCCGATGGAAAGCTGCTTCAGCGCGCCGCCGAACCCGCCCATCGGATGCCCCTTGAAATGGGAAAGCACAAGCATGGAGTCATAGTTAAGCATGTTTTTGCCGACCTGAACCTTTTTGATGCGCTTGCCGTTCGGAATCAAAAGCTCGGCATCCGGCCCTTCCGCATCCATAATGTCAACGGTGAAATGCTTGCTCCAACCGTGTTTTTCCATGGTTTCACGGTGCTTTTCGGTTGTGTTGCGTCCGCCGTCGTAGGCGGTGTTGCATTCAACCACGGTTCCGTGCACATCATTGACGATGGGCCGCCAAAATTCCGGTTTCAAAAAGTTTTGATTGCCGGGTTCGCCCGAATGCAGTTTTACGGCAACTTTGCCGGGAAGAATTCCGCCGGGCAGGTCATTCGCTGCCGCATGAAAAAGCTCAACCACCTTTTCAGCTGTGATTTCGGAAGAAAAAAACACTTTTGATTTCATTTACGAGACTCCTTACAATGAATAAATTAAAAACTGATTGGCAATAACTTCATCAGCTTCCTACTATCCTGTTCCGCATTTTCAAATTTATTCCGCTTGAATGCTTGCCTTGTAGCGGTTCAGCTTGACTGCATCGTCAATCTCAAGATCGTTTGTGCCGCTGAGTGACTCAAGGTGATGCGTGAATTCGTGCCGCAAGATGTGCCGAACCTCGGCCTTCAGCTTTTCGTCCGGCAAATTCCCGTAACTGCGCAAAATCGAACCGCCGTACAACACAATACTCCGTCCCATCTGCGGCGAGTTCCTGTATTCACCCAACACAAGCAGCGGTTTTTTCGGATCGGATTGCGGGTGCGCTTTTGTAATCGGAGAAAGTATGATTCCTCCGTTCAGCTCACGGTAAAATACCTGCGGAAGCTCCTCCGCCGCTTCATCGGCAAATATGCGCAGTTTGTCCAATCGTTCGGAATAGGTCGGTGTGCGCTTTGCCGCACATGCTTGCGGCGCAGCTGAAGAAATGTTCGAATTAAAAACCTTCTCTCCCGAACAGGTTTGCGGCGCGGCGGAAAAAACATTGACATTTATGTCTTTTTGCTCCAAAGCTATTCCTCCGTTTCCTCTCAGCATCGGAACCGGCACTGCACGCAAATTTGTAAATCACTTGCGGATCGCACTGCCCAATGACGGCTCCCGATTGCATTGTACATCATATTTAAGAATATTTCAAGTGAAAACGAAGGGCGATCCGGTTTGGTTCGAACGCCGGCAATACAGATAAAATTAATATATTATTGCAGCGGAACATAAAAATGTACAGCAGCGTTTTATCATATCGAATTGAATATGTCTCAATGAAGGAATAATACCGTCAGAAATATAAAAAGAACATGTAAGCACACAATAAGCGAAGTCAATATTTGTGGCGAACAGAAAGAATGACGCTGAATGTCATATGTTGCTTTTTTTGACGGATAAAGGTATAATATAACCGATTAAAGGGCAACTTCAGAATGCTGCAATGAAATTGTACGCAATGAGAGGTAAAAAATTTGAACAGATTATCCAAAGAGCTTTCAGCGGCGGTTGCAAAAAGTGACAGAGAGAACGGAAACGACTGGCTGCCGTTTTGGATGCATTCATTTGACACGGCGGGCATTATGGAAAAACTCGCACAAAAGAGATTGCCGGAAAGCATTTCGGATTACCTTTGCGCTGAATGCGGCGGCAGGGAAAAACTCTTTTCAACACTTAAGTTTTGTGCGCTTGTGCATGACATCGGCAAACTCACAATTGTGTTCCAATCCCGCATATATGACGCGGTTGACTTTTCACCTTTTGCCGTTTGTGTGGAGTTGCCGAAATCAAGCAGTCTTGTTAATGCGTCCGACACTCCGCATGCGCTTGCAAGCGAAGCAATTCTTTTGAAACACGGCTGTCCAAAGGGTGTTGCTTCAATTGCGGGGGCACATCACGGGCGACCGTCTGCATTGGCAGATGTTTGCGATCAAATAAGCGGAGCGTGCACAGCTGTCGAAAATTTTTACGGAAAAAGGGGGAAATACAGGCAGTTATTTGAAGTGCTTTGGAAGGAATGGATCGATTTTTCGCTTGAATGTGCCGGCTTTTCCGAATTAAGCGACCTGCCCGATATGGCGGTTCCCGCGCAGGTGGTTATTTCCGGCATGTTGGTAACGGCGGACTGGATCGCAAGCAACACAACATATTTTCCGCTTATATCGGCCGACCAAAAAGGCGAATTCGGCGATTATCCGAAAAGAATCGAAAATGCATGGACAACGATTGGGTTCCCGAATATGTGGGAATCAAAAGCGCGCTTCGGACTGGATGACGAAGCATTTAAGGAACGATTCGGATTTTTGCCGAACCCGACACAGGCGGATATCATTTCAACCGCAACGGATGCAGAGTCTTCGGGAATCTACATAATCGAAGCCCCTATGGGATTGGGAAAGACGGAAGCGGCACTTGCACTTTCGGAAATACTTGCCGCAAGAGCCGGCGCAGGCGGTATGTTCTTCGGAATGCCGACGCAGGCAACTTCAAACGGAATTTTTCCGCGGCTTGAAAAATGGGCAGGCGGGTTGGCGGAGGATGAGCAAACCCTTTTGGCGATAAAGCTTGCGCACGGCAATGCCGCTCTGAATGAGGACTATCGGGAGCTGTTCACCGGGCACAGCAATTTGAACATCGAGTCGGACAGCGGACTCATTGTTCACGACTGGTTTTCGGGAAGAAAGCAAACCCTGCTTTCGGATTTTGTTATCGGAACGGTCGATCAGCTGCTGATGGCGGCACTGAAGCAAAAACATGTGATGCTGAAACACTTCGGCCTTTCCGGAAAGGTCGTTGTTGTTGACGAATGTCATGCTTACGATGCCTATATGAGCCAATACCTTGATATGGCAATAAAATGGCTCGGAATTTACAAGGTTCCCGTGATTATACTTTCGGCAACACTTCCGGAAAAACGCCGCGCAGAGCTTATTGAGGCTTACACCGATTCGGAAAAACATCGCGCAAAGCATACCGAGGCTCACGTTGACAAGACAATTGCCGATGAAGCGTGGAAACACAGCCTTGCTTATCCCCTGCTGACATACACCGAAAACAATGCCGTAAAGCAGAAGGCACTCGCGTTTGACGGCGAAAATAAGGAAGTATCCGTTCGAAGGATTATCCGCGATGAGGTTGCCGCAACGGCAGGATATGCGGTTGAACGCGGCGGGTGTGTGGGCGTGATCGTAAATACCGTCAGAAAAGCACAGGAAATTGCGGCTGAATTGCAGTCCGCTTTCCCGAAAGCCGAAGTTATTATCATGCATGCGCAGTTCATAATGACGGATCGTGCGAAGCGCGAGGAGCAGATACTTAAGCGTGTGGGCAAGCACTCCACCCCGGAAAGCAGACGCGGACTGATAATTGTCGGAACGCAGGTGCTTGAACAATCGCTTGACCTTGATTTTGATCTTATGATAACGGAACTTTGCCCGATGGATCTGCTTTTGCAGCGCACAGGCAGGCTGCACCGACATAACAGGGTTCGTCCGCAGGGACTGGAAACGGCAAGCTGCTTTGTTCTTGATGAAACGGATGACAGTTTTGATTCGGGAAGTGCGGCGATTTACGGTGAGTGGCTGTTGATGCGGACGCGGGCATTGCTGCCGAACAAATTGACGATTCCGAGCGATATTCCCCTGCTTGTTCAGCAGACCTATGATGAAACAAATAACGAAATGCTCGGAGAACTGACCGAGGGCATGAAAAAGGCGCAAGAAGAGAACAAGCTCAGAACAGGTAAAAAAAGGAGCAGCGCAGGAAACTACCTGATTTCGAAGCCGTCAAATAAAAAAGGTAAATGCCTGGACGGCTGGCTTGATAATGATATTAAGCCGAACAACGAACAGACGGGCGAAAAAGCCGTGCGCGATGGGGACCCGTCGGTTGACGTTATCGCATTGATGCGCGACGGTGAGGGACTGATACGCATAATTGCGGACAAGTCCGAAACGATCATTCCCGCCGACAGGCCGCCGTCAAGGGAGGAAGCTCTGCTTATCGCACGGCAAAAACTCCGTCTCCCCGGTTTCTTCGGGAGGCGCTGGAAAATAGATGATACGATTGAACAGCTTGAGGCCGAAACACAAAATGTTTTTTCCGCATGGCAGGATTCGGCACTGCTCAAAGAGGAGGTCGTTCTGCTTTTTGATGAAGACCTGAATGCAGACCTTGCCGGAGTGCAGCTGCATTATGATATAAAAACAGGATTAACCTATGTAAAGGAGTGAAATGATGAAGGACATTGAATTCAATCTGCTTGACGAAAAATGGATACTTGTTCGCAAAAGCGACTGCACCGTTGATGAACTTTCACTGACGGATGCATTGCTCAAATCCCATGAGTATGTTGAGCTTGCGGGCGAGCTGCCCACGCAGAACGTTTCGATTCTGCGGCTGATGCTCGCCGTTTTGCACACGGTCTTTTCAAGATACTCGCCGCAGGGCGAACCTTCGCCGTTGTACGATTCGGATGACGCCGCAGATCGTTGGAAAGAGCTTTGGAATGCCGGCCGCCTGCCGGAAAAACCGATCAGGGATTATCTTGCGTCCGTGCATGACAGATTTTGGCTGTTTCATCCCGAAAGGCCGTTTTATCAGACCGAAGCAGCAAAGATCGGAACAGAATACACTGCATCAAAGCTGAACGGCGCCGTTTCGGAAAGCGGAAACAAAATCAGGCTGTTCTGCGGCTGCACCGGCGTTCAAAAAAGCGAATTGAGCTATTCGGAAGCCGCAAGATGGCTGCTTCACATCAACAACTACGATGATGCCGCCGCGAAGCCTAAAGGGGATAATCTGCCTTCGCCGGGCGTGGGGTGGCTCGGAAAACTCGGCTTAATCACAATTCGGGGGAACAACCTGTTCGAAACGCTTGTGTATAATCTTATTTTACTCAACCACAGGCGCAATTTTTCGGAGGCTTGGGGGCCGGAATGCCCGGCGTGGGAGCCGGATGTTCCGAATACTGCGGAACGTGCTGAAATTCCAATGCCGGATAATCTCTCGGAGCTTTACACTCTTCAGTCCCGACGGTTGTGGCTTGATCGTGATAACAGCGGAAAGGTTGTCAGTTTCAGAGATCTGAGCGGAGACTTTTTTCCGGAGGAAGATGCCTTTATTGAACCGATGACTGTTTGGAACGACAAAAAGGCGAAAAACGGAACGATGCATTACAACCCGAAAGTACACGACAACACAACGCAGATGTGGCGCGAGTTTTCATCTTGCTTTTATGTTGAAAAAGGAAAAGCAGGGCGCAGACCCGGAGTTGTGCAATGGGTCGATTATTTAAGGGGTCACGGCTTTATTGACAGAACAAGAACTATAAGTTTTGAAACTTGCTCGGCTAAATATGATGCAAAGAAAGCAATGTATGAAGATATCTTTTTCGATTCGTTGACATTTCACACGGATCTTCTCACCGAAATCGGAGAACATTGGCGGGCAAAGATTACGGAAGAGATAGAAAAATGCAAGAAATCGGCCGAGGCACTGCGAGACCTTGCAAGGGATATAGAGCTTGCGGCAGGCTCGTCGAAGGATACGGTTCTGAAACGCGCCGTTGTCGAACGCGCCTGTGAACAGTACTATTACGAGATCGACTTACCCTTCCGAAACTGGCTGGAAAGGATCGATCCGAATTGGGGAGCAGATTCCGAGCAGGAGGAACAGGCGCTTTGCGAATGGCACGAAACAGCAAAACGAATCGCATTGCGCATCGGTCAAGAGCTTGTTGAATCGGCGGGCACGGCGGCAATTGTCGGACGCACAATAGAGATAGAAAAGAAGAAAGGGAACAAAATAACCGTACACTATTCCGCTCCCGACGCCTATCGTTACTTTAAGGTCAAATTGAATAAATTTTATCCAAGGAGGAGAACAATGACTGAAAAAGAAATAAGAATCACCGATTTTAGGGAGTTTATGTGGCAAAAGATCGAGCGGCTTAAGGATTTGCCCGAGAATCAGCTCCGAGCGGAGCTTGCCAAACTGCGGCACGGAATCGGACACGCCCCCGGGGAGATTCCCGCAATTTGGGGAGCATTCCTGACCGATCTTCCGGAGGAGTTTTATCGGAACGACGGTAACGCTTCGCCGGGGGAATGGGCGGTTTACACCGCATTGACCATGTTTGCACTGCATCAGCAGGGGCATGATTTCAGGTCCGAATGGATGAATGAGGACGGAATGAAGTTCGGGGCTTCGGTGCGAAAACTTGCCAAGGACGAGGATGAGTTGAAGCGCATACGCGCCAGGTTCAACAAGATCGCAACGGCATCGGATCTGCCCGAGCTCAACCACCACCTGCGCGGCGTGATAAATCTTCTCAGCGGCAACGGTATAAAACTCGACTATGCGGATCTTGCCGTTGACCTGTATAATTACAGCTATGCGGAAGGAAGAACAAAAGTAAGGCTCAAATGGGGACAGGATTTCTGCCGCCAAATAAAAAATGATGAAAACTAATGTGGAAAGGAACCAAAACTATGAAAAACAGATGCTATCTTGATGTACACGTACTCCAAACCGTTCCGCCGAGCTGCGTCAACCGCGACGACACCGGCAGCCCGAAAACGGCGATCTACGGCGGCACGACCCGTGCGCGCGTTTCCTCACAGGCGTGGAAACATGCAATGCGCGAAATGTTCCGCGAAGAACTCATTGAACCGGATATGCTCGGGTTGAGAACAAAGAACGCTCTAAGCCTGGTTGAAAAAGAGATTCTGAAACTGAACCCCGATGCGAAAAAGGCTAAGGAACTTGCGAAAAAAATGCTTGGTGAATACGGCGGAGTGGATACAAACGATGATGATCAGACGCAAGCCCTCTTCTTTATAGGCATGAAACAGGCGAAAGAACTTGCCGAGATCGCAGTTTCCGAAGGCATGACTGATAATGAAAAGGAAAAGGCCTGCGAAGAAGCACTTCAGAAACATCTCTCCGTTGATGTCGCGCTTTTCGGGCGAATGGTTGCCGTCGGAAATGATAACAAAAAGAAGAGAAAACAAAAAGAATTGAATTGCGATGCCTCCGCGCAGGTTGCGCACAGCATTTCAACCCACACCGTGCAGAACGAATACGATTATTTCACCGCCGTTGACGATCTTGCTCCGGAGGATAATACCGGCGCGGGGCACCTCGGAACGGTGGAGTTCAACTCCTCAACGCTCTATCGCTATGCAACGGTCAACCTTGTTGAGCTTTCGAATGCCCTCGGGAAACAGGTCACGGCGGAGACAGCGGCAAAATTTGTTGAAGCGTTTGTTCGCTCAATGCCCACGGGCAAACAGAATACCTTTGCAAACCGCACCCTTCCGAGCATGGTCTATGTCACAATTCGGCGCGATCAGCCCGTTAACCTTTGCGGCGCGTTTGAAAAGCCCGTTTCGGCAAAGAACGGCGGTTATTCGGAGGAATCCGAAGAAAAGTTTGTTGAATACGCAAACAAGGTTTACGGCAAGTATGCCTCTAAGCCCGATCGTGCATTTGCAGTCGGTGAAGCCGTCGGAAAACTTGAGGAATGCAAATGCATGAGCCTCGACAGACTGCTTGGGTCGGTTGCGGAGTGCGTTAAGGAATATCTCGGCGAGAGCGAGGGCATGTAATGGCTGTTTTGCTTCTTCGGCTTTCCGCTCCGCTGCAGGCGTGGGGAACCGAAAATTCAAAATTTGAGATCCGAAAAACGGGAAGGGAACCGTCAAAAAGCGGCATTGTGGGCTTGCTTGCAGCGGCACTCGGCATTCGGCGAAACGAGCCGGAAAAGCTCCGCGAGCTGAATGCGCTGCGAATCGGCGTCCGCATTGACCGCGCAGGAAAGCTCCTTCGGGATTATCAGACGGTGCAGGCAAAAGACCCTTACGTAACTTCCCGGTATTATCTTTCGGATGCCGTCTTCCTTGTCGGATTGGAGGGAGAACGGGAGCTTTTAGAGCGCATTGAATTCGCGTTGTCGCATCCGGTGTTTCCGCTGTTTTTGGGCAGGCGTTCCTGCCCTCCGACGCTGCCGATCGTTCTTGACGACATTAAGGAGGACGGGCTGATCAAAGTGCTGCGGACGTATCCGACGCTTGACGATTCTTCACGAATGAAGTACAATATGACAGCGCACATATATGCGGATTATTCGGAAGATGATGAGCAGAATTCGGATGCGGACGAACCGAGAGTGATCGGACGCGAAGCGCGGCGTGACCTTGCGGTCTCGTTTGACCCGCGCTGCCGTAAACATACCTATCGCACTGTTGCGGCGTATGAATCCGTTAACAAGGCGGAGAATGATACGGACGCAGCGGAGCATGACGCGTTTGCAGAATTGGAGGACGCAGATGTATCTTTCGAGAATCAAGCTTAACACACAGAAACGCGAAACAATGAAAGCACTTGTCAATCCGCAGCAGATTCACGGTGCGATTGAAGTTTTGAACGGAGAACCGTCCGAAGCTTCCGATGCCGCGGATGAAAAAAATCGTGCGCGCAGTCTTTGGCGCATAGACACGCTCGGCGGGGAGATGTATCTGCTCGTTTTGACGCAGGACAGGCCAAAGCTGTCCCGTGCGGCGGAGCAGCTTGGTTACGGCGGAATTAACGTTGAAACAAAATCATACGATCCCCTGCTTGCACGAATTGCGGAAGGCAGCCGCTGGAGGTTTCGCCTGACAGCCAATCCCACAAAGAGCATCAAGCGCGAAGACGATCCGCAGGCTCGCGGAAAGGTAACAGCCCTTATTTCGGTCGGACAGCAGGAGGAGTGGCTTGCTTCTCATGCGCAAAGTTACGGATTTGAACTCGCGCCCGATGAATTCCGTGTTGTTCATTCAAACAGGTATTCTTTCAAAAAACGCGGAAAAAACAAGGAAGTAAGACTGCTTTCCGTAACTTTTGAAGGCATTTTGACGGTTACGGATGCAGCCCGCTTTCGGGAGACTTTGACTCAGGGTCTCGGCAGGGGCAAGGCTTACGGAAACGGACTTATGACAGTTGTGGGCATCGGGGAAGGCATCAATGGCTGAAATTCCGGGGATGATTCGCCCTTCCGTTCAGTCTCTGCCGCAGATTGGCGACAGAATGACCTTTCTTTACTTTGAGCACTGTAAATTGAGCCGTGCGGACAGCGCGATAACCGTTACGGATGAAAACGGGATCATTCATGTTCCTGCCGCTGCAATTTCGGTGCTCATGCTCGGCCCGGGAACGGATGTGACTCACCGTGCAATGGAGCTTATCGGTGATGCCGGTGTGAGTGTAATCTGGGTCGGGGAGCACGGCGTTCGGTACTACACCGGGGGCTGTGCTTTGACGGGAAGTTCACGTCTGCTTGTGAAACAGGCTGCTCTTGTAACGAACCAGCGGGGGCATCTCAACGTTGTTCGAAAGATGTACAGTCTGCGGTTCTCCGGAGAGGATGTGGCTCACCTGACTTTGCAGCAGCTGCGCGGGCGCGAGGGAAGCCGTATGCGTTCCGTTTATCGGCATTGGTCAAAGGAAACAGGCGTTCCGTGGCATGGGCGAGACTATGATCCGGAGGATTTTTCATCAGGAGATCCGGTAAATCAGGCATTGTCCGCAGGGAATGCCTGTCTGTACGGCCTTGCTCACGCCGTGATTTGCGCACTCGGCTGTTCCCCCGGCCTCGGCTTTGTGCATATCGGTCATTCGCTTTCATTCGTTTATGATATTGCTGATTTGTACAAGGCGGAAATCACGATTCCGATCGCATTTCGGCTTGCGGCAGAGTCTCCGGAGGATATCCCGTCCCAAACAAGGCGCAGTGTGCGTGATGCGCTTGCAGAAAGCCATATTTTGGAGCGAATGGTGAAGGATATCAAATACCTTCTTTCCGATGAATCCGATTTCGGCGAAGAAGACTGCAAGCCGCTCTATCTTTGGGATGACCGCAGCGGCAGTGCAGAATACGGTAAATCCTATCGGGAGGATTGACGTTGACAGTGATTACTTTGAGCGACTGCCCGCCGAAAGTTCGGGGGGATCTGTCCAAGTGGTTATGTGAAATCAGCCCCGGAGTGTATGCCGGCAATATTAATGCGCGCGTTCGCACGGAACTTTGGGCGCGGATATGCGAAAACCTGAAAAGCGGGCGCGCAACCATGGTTTACAGCGCGCGTTGCGAACAGCAGATGAAATTCGAAGTTCACAATGCTCACTGGGAGCCCGTTGATCTTGACGGAATACTGCTTATGCGCCGCCCGCTTCCGAAGCCGCATAAGGCAGAAGACAATTCGACAGGGGCTCCGCAAAGCAGAGCCGGGAAAATGCTGCTCGCGCGTCGTGCGGAAAAAGCGCGCAGGCGGGCTGACTATGTTGTTATTGACGTTGAAACAACGGGGCTTTCGCCCGAGAGGGACGGCATTATTGAAATCGGTGCACTGCTGATAAGAAACGGAGAAGAGGCAGAAGAATTTCAAACGCTCGTCAGGCGGGATTCACCGCTGAGTGCGGATGTTGTCCGCCTTACGGGGATTACGGATGAAATGCTTGCAGCTGAAGGCATTCCTCTGAGCGAGGCAATCAACGGGCTTGTTGAATTCGTTGCGAACCGCCCGATTGTTTGCCATAATGCGGATTTTGACTGCGGGTTTCTGATTTCGGAGGCAAAACGCTGCGGCGTGAAGTTGTTTCGCAGTTCCTGCACAGATACTCTTGCCTTGGCGCGCAGGCGCGTGAACGGAGTTAAACAGTATTCGCTTGGGCATCTTTGCGAATATTTTGGAATTGATGTCGGAGAACGTCACCGTGCGCTTCCGGATTGCAAACTTACATTCAGGCTGTTTGAGAAGTTAAATGAAATTTGAACTGCTCAGGAACAAAAAGGCTGATTCCTAAAGGATCTTTTTAGTGTTTTCCCCGCACCTGCGGGGGTGATCCTCAGTCCGACTGCACAATTTCTTCCGTTTTCATGTTTTCCCCGCACCTGCGGGGGTGATCCCAGGCGTTCGCATTCCGCCTTGACTTCATCGCTGTTTTCCCCGCACCTGCGGGGGTGATCCTTGCGGCTTTCGCTGCATCGTCTTCCGCCATTAGTTTTCCCCGCACCTGCGGGGGTGATCCCCGTTGGTATGAGAGAATTACCGACACATGCCAGTTTTCCCCGCACCTGCGGGGGTGATCCCATGGTATGCGTATGCGGACGGACGATGGCAGCGTTTTCCCCGCACCTGCGGGGGTGATCCTGTTTCCCGCACGATGAGCATTGCCTCTCCCATGTTTTCCCCGCACCTGCGGGGGTGATCCTGCCCTTGGGTCAATTTTAAACTTTGGGCAGTAGTTTTCCCCGCACCTGCGGGGGTGATCCTATCCTGCCTTTGTTGGATACGGCATATGTATCGTTTTCCCCGCACCTGCGGGGGTGATCCCCTATATTTGCCGCCTTGATAGTGCATTTGTTAGTTTTCCCCGCACCTGCGGGGGTGATCCTGTTTGCTATAGGAGCGGCACTCATACTCAGCGGTTTTCCCCGCACCTGCGGGGGTGATCCGGTGGGAACGTTTTATCGCCGAAATCACGGAAGGTTTTCCCCGCACCTGCGGGGGTGATCCGTGGTTCGGGAATTTTGAGATTAACGAGAGTGAGTTTTCCCCGCACCTGCGGGGGTGATCCCAAGTGTTGCGCAACGTGCGGACATTATGAACGGTTTTCCCCGCACCTGCGGGGGTGATCCGGTCTTAACCTGTGCGTCTGACCACAGCGTCCCGTTTTCCCCGCACCTGCGGGGGTGATCCCAGGAGCGTATGCGTCATGGTTATCGGCGATGCGTTTTCCCCGCACCTGCGGGGGTGATCCCATCAAGTGTGGGGTTTTCCGCCGTGTTACCGTGTTTTCCCCGCACCTGCGGGGGTGATCCTTTTCGAAATGCCTTGCAACGTCAAGCATGAGAGGTTTTCCCCGCACCTGCGGGGGTGATCCATATTTGACAATGCGGAAATCACCGATGTGTACGTTTTCCCCGCACCTGCGGGGGTGATCCTGTATTTCGTGTCCGTCTTTAAGTGACGTGCCGGTTTTCCCCGCACCTGCGGGGGTGATCCTTCATTCAAGCAACCCCCATTTCCCAAATGATTGTTTTCCCCGCACCTGCGGGGGTGATCCCAGGCAATAGTTCTTGCCTGACTGTGTGTTGCGGTTTTCCCCGCACCTGCGGGGGTGATCCTAACAGCAGGAAACAGTCAACAGCAGTATCCATGTTTTCCCCGCACCTGCGGGGGTGATCCTGTCCCGAGCTTGCAAAGTTTTTCCTGCCCATCGTTTTCCCCGCACCTGCGGGGGTGATCCCAGGCAATAGTTCTTGCCTGACTGTGT
>ENA-UOJL01002855-UOJL01002855.1-human-gut-metagenome-genome-assembly--contig:-P47-NODE-2855-length-13152-cov-10.116668_pt1 | contig 13152 bp, 10 predicted proteins | sample MGYA00242347_ERZ723894 | MGnify/ENA metagenome assembly ERZ723894
AATTTCAGCTTACTTTTCCAAAAATCCCTTCAGCGCCGCATAGTCCACATTCTCCGGCTTCACTTCGTCAAAGAACTTCAGCAGCTTTTCGGCCAGCACGCGTACGCCGCCGACGGAATTGCTTTCGATATTCAGCGGTAGAATGGGGTCGTGTACGCTCATGCGCAGCAGGAACCAGCCGTCGCCGTCGTTTTCCGGGAACGAAATGCGGATGCCTTCGCGGTTGTCCGGCGCAATGTTCCAGTTGTGCGCTTTCGCGTAGCTTTCAAGCGCCGCAATGGTGCTCTCACCATAGGGGCGGAAATCCTCTGCTGTAATGGGGAAGCGCAACTCTTTTTCTTCCTTGGCTTCCTTCAGATCGGCGATGAGACTATCGAGCGATTTGCCCTCGCGGCGCAGCTGTGCCGCCTTAATAATGATCTTCGTCACCAGATAGGCACCGTCGTCAAGGAAGTAGTTCTCGCGCAGCGCCGCATGGCCGCTCGTCTCAATCGCCAGCGGGCAGTTCACGCCCTCGTTATTCAGGCGTACCGCTTCGTTGATGACATTCTTGTACCCGCGCTTAAAGCGGTGATGCTTGCCGCCGAGCGTCTGCTCAATGTAGGTCTTGAGTCCGTCGGACGTAATGGAGTCCGTCACAATGGTGCCGCCCGGGTTGCCCTCCAGCGCAATGGCGGAAGCAATCGCCACAAGACGGTTGCGGTTGATCTCTTCGCCGCGGCTGTCCACAGCGCCGCCGCGGTCAACGTCCGTGTCAAAAATTACGCCAAGGTCCGCACCGGCCTTCACGGTCGCCGCGCAAACGCTCGCCATGGCCTCCTCGTTCTCTGGGTTTGGAATGTGGTTCGGGAAGCGGCCGTCCGGCTCCAAAAACTGGCTGCCTGTAATGTCCGCACCAAGCGGCTTCAGCACGTTGTTTGCGTAAAAACCGCCCGCGCCGTTGCCGGCGTCCACAACGATTTTAAAGCCCGCAAGCGGGTGCGCATAATCTTCCGCGTTCACGCCCTTGCGGATCATCTCGCGCAGATTATCTGCATATTTTGACATATAGTCCACCGGCACCAGCGTGCCGTTGTCGGTCTCCGTCGGTGCAGCGCCGTTCTGTGCATATTCCAAAATCTCGGAAATATCCGGGCTGTCAAGGCCGCCCGCAGGCGTGAAGAACTTCAGTCCGTTGCGGAAGAACGGGTGGTGGCTCGCCGTAATCTGCACCGAGCAGTCGCACGGCAGCTCCAAAACCGCCATGAACATCGACGGGGTAGAGGCAAGGCCGCAGTCGTAAACCGAAGCACCGTACGTCGTAAACGCGCGGAACAGCGCCGCCGCAATACGGTCTGCGGAAATGCGGGAGTCATGGCCGACGGCAATTTTCAGCCCCTCGGCGCACTTATCTAGGTGCTTTTCGCACCAAACGAGAAAACCGGCCGCAATGCGCTCCACGACCTCGTCGGTCAGGTTAATCGGCGCGCCGCCGCCTTCACTTGCAACACCGCGAATGTCAGTGCCGCTTTTCAAAGTTTTATAGGCAAACATGGAAAAGACCTCCTGTTTCGTTTTGCATTTTATCCAAGCTTATTATAATACAACTCCCGTAAAATGAAAAGAGCTTTTTGATTTTTGACAAATACGTTTTAGTATGGCTAAAACCGCCTACAGACTGCAAGTTGTAAACTGAAAAATTGCAAATTTCGTGTAAAATCAAAAATTTTTTCAAAAAAGTGTTGACAAAATGAAATTTTGGTGGTATAAACTTAGCATAATAATTCAAGGGCACAGATGAAGAGAAGTACCCGGCAGACCGCTTTGCACAGTGAGCGGGGGAGAGTGTGAACCCCGCGTAAGCACACCGGCGAATAACACTTCGGAGCCTCAAGCCGAAAAGATGCGTATATCTCAGTAGGTGCGACGTGTGGCGGCGCGTTAAGCCGTGCCTGTCTTGTTAGAGACAGTAAAGGTGATCTTCTTTATAAGATAATTTAGGTGGCACCGCGGATACAACAGCTATTCGTCCTAAGAAATTGGGACAAACGGCTGTTTTTTTTATTTGCGTTTGGACTGAAATTATTTTATTTGGAGGGAACCGATATGTGTTCGATTATGGGTTACACAGCAAAAGACATTCGTTTGGAAGATTTACGAAAGGGCTTTGATAAAACCGTTTCCCGCGGGCCGGATATGTCCCGCACACTGGAAACGCCCGCAGGTTGGCTCTTTTTCCACCGTCTCGCCATCATGGGCCTCACAGAAGAAGGCATGCAGCCGTTTGAGCTGGACGGTTCCGCCGTCGTCTGCAACGGCGAGCTCTACGGCTTCCGTTCCGTTAAAGAGGAGCTCCGGAGAAAAGGCTACACCTTCAAAAGTGATTCCGACTGCGAAATTTTACTCCCTCTCTACAAAGAAGAGGGCGCCGAGATGTTCAAAAAGCTTGACGCCGAGTTCGCCCTGATTATTTACGATGCCGAGACCGATAGCTTCATCGCTGCGCGTGACCCCATCGGCATCCGCCCGCTCTACTACGGGTATAGCGAAAGCGGCCACATTATGTTTGCCAGCGAGCCGAAAAACCTCGTCGGCCTGTGCCATCGCGTTATGCCGTTCCCGCCGGGCCACTACTATAAGGATGGCAAATTCACCTGCTACTGTGACATCGCCGAAGTCGAAGAAGTTTGCCACGACGACCTCGAGACTGTCTGTAAAAACATCCATGATAAGCTCGTTGCCGGCATCGAAAAGCGGCTCGATGCCGATGCCCCGCTCGGCTTTCTTCTCAGCGGTGGGCTTGATAGCTCCCTCGTCTGCTCCGTCGCGGCAAAGCTTTTAAAGAAGCCCATTCGCACGTTCGCCATCGGCATGAGTGAAGATGCTATCGATTTAAAATACGCCCGCGAAGTTGCCGATTACATTCACAGCGACCACACCGAAGTCATCATCACAAAGGACGATGTTATCGAAAATCTCGAAACCGTCATTGCGCTGCTTGGTACGTATGACATCACCACCATCCGCGCCAGCATGGGCATGTACCTCGTCTGCAAAGCCATTCACGAGCAGACCGATGTCCGCGTGCTGCTCACCGGTGAAATTTCCGATGAGCTCTTCGGCTACAAATATACAGATTTCGCCCCCAGCGCCGCTGCGTTCCAAACGGAAGCCCAAAAGCGCGTGCGGGAGCTTCATATGTATGATGTGCTCCGTGCCGACCGCTGCATCTCCGCCAACTCGCTCGAAGCCCGCGTTCCGTTCGGCGACCTCGATTTCGTCAAATATGTCATGTCCGTCGATCCCGAGATGAAGCTCAACAAGTACAAAAAAGGCAAATACCTCCTGCGCCACGCGTTCGAGGGCGATTACCTCCCACTGCCGATTTTGTACCGCGAAAAAGCCGCGTTCTCCGATGCCGTCGGTCACTCTATGGTCGATTACCTCAAGGCCTACGCCGAAACAAAGTATACCGATGACGAAATGAAGCTCCGCGCCGCAAAATATCCGTTCGCAACGCCGTTTACGAAAGAATCCCTTCTCTACCGTGAAATTTTTGAAAAATACTATCCCGGTCAGGCGGAAATGGTCAAGGACTTCTGGATGCCGAACAAAGCGTGGGAGGGCTGCGACGTCAACGATCCCAGCGCCCGCGTGCTCGCGAACTACGGTGCCTCCGGCGAATGATTGGAAAGATTCATAAACTTTCTCAATGTTTAACAAATTCACTGAAAATTTAACCTGAATGCAACACACCTTTTTTCCGTTTAGCCCTTGTGTATTCTCTGCTGTTGTGATAGAATAAAGCCATCATAGGATATTATGGTTTTCCACATAGAACCCTATCGGCAAACCATAATGAGACTAAATCTCATATCGAAGGAGAGATGACTGATGTCCAAGATGATCGAACTTCACGACATCGATGTTCCGGGCTTCCTGTCTGTACTGGATAGCTGCGAGGGCAATGTGTATCTGATGACGCGCGACGGTGATAAGCTGAACCTGAAAAGCAAACTGTGTCAACTTATCGGTCTTACGTCTTTGATCGAAGGCGGAAAGATCGCAGAAGCCTTTGTGGTCTGCGATAATGAAGCGGATGAATCCAAGCTGTTCCGCTTTAACCTTTACAAGGACGAAACGCAAGGTAAGTAAAGAGTAGGATTTGCAAAGTAAGCTGCTGCAAGTAAAAACTGCGGCAGCTTTTTTGTATCACGCAAAACAAATTATGTAAACAAAAAGGAGAGACTCATGCCACAAAAAAGAACCGGCGCAGTCCGTCGTCGCCAACCCCGGAACAAAAAAACGCTTTCCGCCGTCATCAGCGCCGTCCTTGTGCTCGCGGCGGTGCTTGTCTATTATTTCCCGGAGCTTGAAACGTACCTCACCGGTGCACCGAACACAGACTCAAGCACCCCCGCGCAGCCCACTCAAAGCACCGACGCCGCCGACTGCGCCGTCTACTTTTTAGATGTCGGGCAGGGGGATAGCATTTTAATTCAAATCGGCACCGATTACAACATGCTCATTGATGCCGGCACCCGCGAAGCGGGAGAGACCATCGAAAGCGACCTTCAGGCGCTCGGCGTCACATCGCTCGATGCCGTTGTCGCCACGCATCCGCACGCAGACCACATCGGCTCCATGAAGCAGATTATCGAGGATTACACCATCGGCACGTTCTACATGCCCCTTTTGCCCGACGACCAAACGCCCACTACCGCTACATACGAAAATATGCTCGATGCCCTGCTCGACAAAAACGTCCAAACCGAGCAGATCTCCACCGATACAAAAATCTCCGCGCCCGAAAACGCCAATTTTGCCGTCCTATCCCCGGAAAAGGACGAGATATTCGATAACCTCAACAACTATTCCGCTGTTCTGCGCTTCACCTACGGCAATATCTCCTTTATGCTCACCGGCGACGCCGAAACCGAGGTTGAAGAGAATATCTTAGCACGCGAAACGGACATCACTTCAAACGTTTTAAAGTGCGGTCACCACGGCTCGTCCACATCGTCCTCCATGGATTTTCTCCGCGCCGTGAACCCCGCCGTCGCCGTCATATCCTGCGGGCAGGATAATAAATACGGTCACCCGCACCACGAAACGCTCGAAAGCCTTTCCGAACGCAACTGCAAGATCCTGCGCACTGATACAGACGGCACCGTCGCCGTTACAACGGACGGCAATACGTATTCTGTCTATACGTGGTCGGCGGAAAACGGCCTTTCTCCGGCAGCGTAAGTTCGCGTAAAAAATTTTGACGAAAACACAAATCTATGCTATACTGATAAAAATAAATTCCGACCCATGACGGAAATAAAGGATGGTTTTTATGCTGACAGAAAGCAAAAAGGCGTTTATCGAGTTCATGATGTCCGCAGACGTGCTGCGTTTCGGCTCCTTCGTCACGAAGAGCGGCCGCAATACGCCGTACTTCGTCAATACCGGCAACTATAAGACCGGCGAGCAGATCGCAAAGCTCGGCAAGTTCTACGCATCGCTCATCAAGGAGACCGTCGGCGAAGATTTCTCCGCCATGTTCGGCCCGGCGTACAAGGGTATCCCGCTCGCCACAGCCGCCGCCGCGTCCCTCTATAACGAGTATGGCATCTCGAAGCCCTACTTCTTCAACCGCAAGGAAGAGAAAGACCACGGCGAAGGCGGCAGCCTCGTCGGCTACAAGCCGAAGGACGGCGATAAAATTATTATCATCGAAGACGTCATCACCGCCGGTACCGCCGTGCGCGAGACCATGCCGATCCTCTACGGCTGCGGCAATGTGAAAGTCAACGATATGTTCATCTCCGTCAACCGCTGCGAGGTAGGCAAGGTTCCCAGCAAAACCGCCATCATGGAGGTCAACGAGGAGTTCGGCATCAAGGTCCACGCTATCGTCACCGTCGAGGACATCCACGAGTACTTAAAGCAGTCCGAAAAATACAACAATATCCTCCCCGCCATGGAAGACTACATGGCAAAATACTGCATCCTGTAAAATTAACAAGCGCATAAGAACACCCCGGCAAGCCATCCAAACCGCCTGCCGGGGTGTTTTCATATTATCTCGACTAAATTAAGCTCTTTTACCGTCTCGCACCCTGCTTGGCTGCTCTGTGCGGCGGCGCATTCTGCGGGCGGCATGGCGGCCTTTGTGCGCCGCCTCACGCCGCTTTCTGCGGTGATTCTGGAAGAACCTGCTTTGCAGCAAACGCCGCGTGTGGCGCTCTGCAAAATGCTCCATAAAATGGTTTGTCTGCATCATAAAGACGATCGACACAATGAGCAGCGGGATCAAAATAAACAGCATCGGGGCGGTCAGCGGCACCATGGAAACCAGGTCCATGCAGCCGATGTATCCCACAAAGAACGCCGCCACCATCGTGCCGAACAGCGCCCCGCGCAGCGCGTTGAACGGCAGGCAAAGCTTGAACATCAGCATAAACCCAACGGCAAACGCCACAATGACCGAAAGTGTCGAGACCTGCGGGTTCGTCAAATTCAGCGGCCCCTTAAACAGCGTCAAAAACAAAACGCCAAGAATCATCGTCAGGGCAGAGGGGAACGATTTCTTCAAAACGTTCGCTAAAAAGCTGCCGCTTATGCGCTCGTTGTTCGGCTCCAGCGCCAGTATAAACGACGGAATACCGATCGTAATCGAACTGATAAACGTCAGCTGAATCGGCTCAAACGGGTAGGAAGCAGAAAGAAAAATGAACAGCACACCCAGTACCGTCGAATAGATCGTCTTCTGTAAAAACAGCGATGCAGAGCGTTGCAAATTGTTGATGGAGCGCCTGCCTTCCTTCACCACCTGCGGCATGGAAGCAAAGTTGGAGTCGAGCAAAACGAGGTTCGAGACCGTACGCGCCGCGTCGCTGCCGGAAGCCATCGCAATGCTGCAATCGGCCTCTTTCAGCGCCAGAACGTCGTTCACACCGTCGCCCGTCATCGCCACCGTGTGTCCGTGGTCTTTTAACGCCTGCACAAATTTCAGTTTCTGCTGCGGCGTCACGCGGCCAAACACACTGTATTGCTCAATTGCCCCCGCAATCTCCTCGTCGGTGTGCAGCGTCGTCGCATCGCAGTAGTTTTCCGCGTGGGGCAGACCGGCTTTCTGTGCAATGTTAGAGACCGTCACGGCGTTGTCACCGGAGATGACCTTCAGCGTCACGCCCTGCTCTGCAAAATAGCGCAGCGTTTGCGGTGCTTCCGTGCGGATCTTATCACTGATTAAAATGAAGCCCACCGGCTTAATGTCGTCCGGCAGCACCTTGTCTTCAAGGAAAGGCTTTGCGGAGTGGGCCAGCAGCAAAACGCGTTCGCCGCGCGCCGCATATTCCTCCGTGTGTTCACGCAGCGCACCGAAGCGTTCGCCCAAAATGAATTCGCCCGCGCCCATCACATACGTGCCGCGCTCGCCGAAATACGCGCCGCTCCACTTTCTCGCAGAGGAGAACGGCACCGTCGCCGCAGCTTTCCAGTCCGATCCGCCGGGAAAGTATGCTTTCACCGCGTTGTACGTCGGGTTGTCGTCCGTCAAAACCTGCACAAGCGCCTCCAGCGGAGCCGTCATGTCCTCTTCGGTGTAGCCCGTCAGCGGGTGCAGCTCGTCCACCTGCATCGTGCCCTCGGTGATCGTACCTGTTTTGTCTAAACATAGCACATCTACGCGTGCCAGCGATTCGGTGCAGTACAGGTCCTGCACCAACGTCTTGTAGCGTGAAAGCCGCAGTACGCTTACGGCAAACACCACGCTTGTCAGCAAAATGAGCCCCTCCGGGATCATGCCGAGGATCGCGGCGACCGTGCTCACAACGGCTTCGCGGATCGTGTCATGCAGCAAAAAAAACTGCTTGCAGAAAAGCAAAATGCCAATCGGCACCAGCGTAAAGCCGAGCGTCTTTACAATGAAATCGAGGGAATGGAGAATTTCGGAGTTCGTGCGCTTCACATACTTCGCGCCGTTTGCGATGCGGTTTGCGTAGTTTTCGCGGCCTACGTGCTCCACTTCGGCGTAACAGCTGCCGGAAACGATGAAGCTGCCGGAAAGCAGCTCGTCACCTGCGCGCTTCAAGACCGGATCGCTTTCGCCTGTGATGAGCGATTCATTCACTTCCGCTTCGCCCTCCAAAACGATGGCGTCGGCGCAGATCTGCTGCCCGGTCGAAAGGTGCAGCACATCGTTCATCACAATCCCGCTCACGGGTATCGTCTGCAGCTTTCCGTCGCGCAGCACAGAAGCCTTCGGTGCGGAAATGAGGGAGAGCTTGTCAATCGTCCGTTTCGCTCTTATGCCTTGAAACGAACCGATAATAATATTAGAAAAGATAACGCCCAAAAATAAAAGGTTCTTAAACGAGCCCACCAGCAAAACGAACAGCGCCAGTACAAAGTTCAAAATGTTAAAAAATGTGAACGTGTTTTCTAAAATGATCTGTTTTTCGGTTTTGGTCTTAATGCCCTCATCGGCGTTTGAAAGCCCGTCGCGCACGCGCTGCGCTACCTGCTCCGAAGAAAGCCCCTGTCTACGGTCTAAGCTATCCATCCCGTTACGATCTCCTTTTTCTTATCTAGATATAAGAATACACGATACACCAACCGAATGCAAGGACATAAACCGTAAATTTCTCTTACGATTTTGTGAATTCTTTCCTTTTGCTTGTAGAATATCCGCAAAAAACAAATTAACATTTTATGGAAAAAGTCAATTCAATTTTCAAGTCTATCCTGAAATCTATCCGAATTTTTGACACTTTTCACGATAGAGAGATAAAAACCCGTCAAAATCTGCCGTAAACAGCAAAACTCTCATTGTAAAACCCGCAGATAAAAGCCCTTGCGGCCGATTTGACTTTGCAGGAATTTATGATTATACTTAATTATCGTACATAGAAAATCAGAAAATGATATGCGAAAAGCATAGGTTTATTCATAAAGGAGAGATCATTCATGGCAGAAAAGACAGAAAAGAAATACGTTATCACAAACCATAGAAGCGGTAAGGTTCTCGCTTCCTGCGGCGGCTCTGCCGTGCAGATGACCGCAAACGGCGGCGAAACGCAGGTCTGGTGCGCCGTCCCGGCAGAGGGCACGTCCGTGCAGCTCGTCCATAAGGTCAGCGGTCTCGCGCTCACCGTTCCGGGTGAGGCAGAAAACGGCACCGCACTCGTTCTCGCAGAGGCACAGGGCAATGCTTCCCAGCTCTGGAAGCTGACCACTACCGTCAAGGGCTGCCGCCGCATCACGCATGTCGCGTCCGGCAAGGTCATCGACATCAAGGACATCAGCGATGCAGACGGCGCACCGGCACAGCTTTGGGAGTTCGTAAAGGGCGATAACCAGAACTGGGTGCTCACCGAGGTCGAAAAGGAAAAGAAAGCCCCGGCAAAGTGCGCCGCAAAAGCCGCAAAGCCGGCTGCAAAAGAGAAAGCTAAGGCAGAGGTGAAAGCGGAAGCAAAGCCGGAGGTCAAGGCAGAGGTGAAAGCCGAAGTCAAGCCCGCCGCCAAAACCACAAAGGCAGCCGCAAAAACCACCAAAACCGCAAAGAAAACGAAGTAAGTTCGTTTAGCTGAGAGCCGCACCCAAACCGGGCAGCGGCTTTCTTTTTTTACCCGACATCATTCTAAAAAGCGTGATAATACCCAAATTTTCACAAAATCGCCTTGCACCGCCCGTCAACAGCTGATATACTAAAGACAGTATGGTTTATCCTGCAATTTTGCGGCCAAAGGAGTTGTCTTTATGATACATGAAAAAATCGAACTGCACGTGCCGGGCTCTGCGGATTACGCAGCCATGTATACGTATTTTCTGGATCTTTCAAAAGAGGTTCCCATCGAAAAGCGTCCCACCGTCATCGTCTGCCCGGGCGGCGCGTACGCCTTTACGTCCGACCGTGAAGCCGAGCCCATCGCCATGCGCTTCAATGCCATCGGCATGAACGCCGTTGTCGTGCGCTATTCCGTTGCCCCGGCGCGCTTTCCGACTGCCCTTCTGGAAGTCGCCACCGCCGTGAAATACGTCCGCGAAGAAGGCGTAAAGTACGGCTGCGATCCCGAAAAGGTTTTCACCATCGGTTTTTCCGCCGGCGGCCATTTAGCCGCAAGCTACGGCAATTTCTGGAGCCGCCCGTTCGTTGCGGAGGCTATGAACTGCCCGTCCGAGCTTCTGCGCCCGAACGGCCAGATCCTCTCATATCCGGTCATCACGTCCGGCCCGTTCGCCCACCACGATTCCATCAAGAACCTTCTCGGTGAGCAGTACGAGCTCGAAAAAGCGAATCAGTCGCTCGAAAACTTCGTCACGAAAGATACCCCGCCCACGTTCGTCTGGCACACCCAGCCAGATGACTGCGTCCCGGTCGAAAACGCCCTGATGCTCGTCAGCGCCTTGCAGAAAAACGGCATCAAAACGGAGTTCCACATGTTCCCGGAGGGCGGCCACGGCCTGTCGCTTTGCAACGAAGTCACCTCGAACAGCGATGCCCAGCTCCTGCCGCACGTCGGCAAGTGGTTCGACCTCGCAGCGGAGTTTTTGCAGAGCCTTTAATCACCGATTTTCCGTAATCGCGAACGAATAAAGTCTTTGATCGACCTTTTCTAAAAGGCTTCGCCTTTTCGGGAGACCCCCTAATTGGGTCTCCCACGGGCGGAACGTCCACTGGAAGTTCCGCCCTCCCGTCCTGATTTTATGAACGCAAAAAGATTTCGTCGTCTGCGGACGACGACCAAAGGTTTCACCTTTGGAAACGGACAAACTTTCTCGAAGAAAGTTTGAACAAAGACTTTTAACCCTCGCTTACCGACAACTACTATTTATATTTCACACCCGAAAGGAATCATCCCATGAAAGCCATTGATTTGGAAGTCAAGCGCATCTGCGAGGAAAAGCTCGCAAATGACGCGAAGCTCTCGGAGCTCTTTAAAAATTGCTACCCCAACACCATGGATACCACCGTCAAAATCATCGGCGAAAAAGATACCTTCGTCATCACCGGCGATATCCCTGCCATGTGGCTGCGTGATTCCACCGCGCAGGTTCGCCACTATCTGCCCGTCGCAAAGCACGACGCGGAGGTTGCCGATTGCATTGAGGGCCTCGTGAACCGCCAGTTCAAGTGCATTGATATCGACCCCTACGCAAACGCGTTCAATCAGGAAGCGAACGGCATGTGCTGGCCGAAGTACGCTGCGGAAACGCTCGGTCAGACCGCCGGCGGCGAGTCCGACGATACCGATTTTGAGACCCCGTGGGTCTGGGAGCGCAAGTATGAGATTGATTCGCTCTGCTACCCGGTGCAGCTCGCGTACCTTCTCTGGAAAGAGACCGGCCGCACGGGTCAGTTCAACGACCAGTACAAAAAGAGCACCCTGCGCATCCTCGACCTTTTCACTGTCGAGCAGGATCACAGCAAGTCCCCGTACTATTTCCGCCGCACCAACTGCCCGCCCACCGATACCCTTACGCACGACGGCCACGGCGCGCCGGTCGCCGTCACGGGCATGACCTGGTCCGGCTTCCGTCCCAGCGACGACGCCTGCGTTTACGGCTATCTCATTCCGTCCAACATGTTCGCCGTCGTAACCCTCGGCTACACCGCGGAGATCATGCGTGAGATCTATAAGGACGGGGAAGTCGCCGCCCGTGCCGAAAAGCTCGCGTCCGAGATTCGAGACGGCATCGAAAAATACGGCGTCGTCGAGCACCCGAAGTTCGGCAAAATGTACGCCTATGAGACCGACGGCCTTGGCAACTACGTCTTCATGGATGACGCCAACGTCCCGAGTCTTATGTCTATCCCGTACCTCGGCTACTGCAGCGCCGACGACGAAATTTATAAAAACACCCGTGCCTTTGTTTTGAGCAAAGAAAACCCGTATTATTACGAGGGCACCGCGGCCAAGGGTGTCGGCAGTCCGCACACCCCGCCGGAGTACATCTGGCATATTGCACTTTCCATGCAGGGACTCACAAGCCGTGACCCGGAGGAATGCAAAGCGCTTCTCCACATGTTAAAAACGACCGATGACGGCAAGGGCTTCATGCACGAGGGTTTCCATAAGGACGACCCCTCTAAGTTCACGCGCCCGTGGTTCGCATGGTCAAACTCCCTGTTCAGCGAATTTGTCTTAAAGTGCATTGATGAAAATATTCTGTAATTAAGGAGCTGTTTTTCATGGCAGATTTTTACGCACTCGGTGAACTTCTGATCGATTTTACCCCCGCAGGCAAAACGCCGGCCGGCATCCCGATTTTTGAGCAGAACCCCGGCGGCGCACCGGCAAACGTCGCCGTGCAGGCGGCGCGCCTTGGTGTATCCGCAGGCTTCATCGGCAAGGTGGGACAGGACATGTTCGGCACGTTCCTGCGTGATACGCTCGTTAAGCAAAATGTCGATGTCGAAAACCTCCATTTCTCAAACGATACCGCAACGTCGCTCGCGTTCGTACAGCTGTCCGAATCCGGTGACCGCGATTTCAGCTTTTACCGTAACCCCGGCGCCGATACGCAAATCACGTTCGATGAGGTCAATAAGGACGCGCTCGCAAACGCCAAGGTGCTGTGCTTCGGCTCGCTTCTGCTCACCGCAGAACCCGGTCGCACGGCTGTGCCGCAGATTGTTTCCTACGCCCGCGAGCACGGTGCTATCACCGCCTACGACCCGAACTGGCGCGCACCGCTGTGGCCAAATGCCGAAGTCGGCATCCACGCCATGAAGAGTCTGCTGCCGCTTGCCGATGTCGTCAAAGCGTCCGATGAGGAGCTTGAAATGCTCACCGGCTGCACCGAGATCGAAGCGGGCGCAAAGGAGTTCTTTAAGCTCGGCGTGCAGGCGGCGGTCATCACGCGCGGCGCAAAGGGCTGCGTTGTCTGCACCCCGAAAACAACCTTAACGCTCAACACCTACGATACAAAAGTCGTCGATACCACCGGCTCCGGCGACAGCTTCTTCGGCGCGTTCCTCACAAAGCTCATGGAGACCGGCAAGCCCGTTTCCGAGATCAACGAAGCCGAGCTGCGCGACGCTGCCGATTTTGCAAACGCCGCAGGCTCCGTCTGCGCGACGAAAAAAGGCGCGATTCCTGCGCTCGCCGACCGCGAATTGATCGAAACGTGCAGAGCGTCTATCCCGCTTTTAAAGCTGTAAGCCATTTCCCGCAAAAT
>ENA-UOJL01002860-UOJL01002860.1-human-gut-metagenome-genome-assembly--contig:-P47-NODE-2860-length-13138-cov-5.845372_pt1 | contig 13138 bp, 16 predicted proteins | sample MGYA00242347_ERZ723894 | MGnify/ENA metagenome assembly ERZ723894
AAAATAATATATATTGCAAAAGAAGCTTCGGTTTCAAAGCAAGATTTTGACCACTCCGTTTATGGAGTCGAGGCCATACGGACAGCCGGGTCAGATGCCGACCGCTGAATTAATTTCAGCTGGCAACTTCTGTTGCCTTATTGATTCGATAGTGAAAACTTTTGGTTTGAACGTCGATTAAGTTTTTATAAGTTTTCATCAGCTTGTGAAAGGTCAATAAGAGTAGTAAAGGGTAGTTATCTTGCTTATATAGACTCTGAAGCCAATATGAAGTTTTTTGGTATTTCATGCGCATACAGGCTGTATAAGTCTGTATGCGTTTTTGTTTTTAATTTGAATTTATGTTTTTGAGGTGTGTTGTATGGAAAATAAGCTGAAGCTTTACGGCTTTAATAATCTGACAAAATCATTAAGCTTTAATATATATGACGTATGCTATGCCAGAACTCCGAAGGCTCAGCTGGATTATATTGCCTATGTTGACGAGGTTTATAACTCCGAGCGTATTACCGATATTATGACTCACCTTACGGAAATGATAGGTGCGCAGGTTTTAAGCATATCACGTCAGGACTACGATCCGCAGGGAGCTTCGGCAACGTTTCTTATTGCTGACGATACAATGATACCTGCCGGCGGAAGCGAAACAGTGGCTCATCTTGATAAAAGCCACGTTACGGTTCATACCTATCCTGAATATCATCCCGATACTAATATCGCGACCTTTCGTGTGGATATAGACGTTGCGACCTGCGGAAAAATTACTCCTCTTACGGCTCTTGATTACCTGATAGGAAGCTTCGATTCCGATATTATTACCATGGATTACCGTGTAAGAGGATTTACACGTGATCTTGACGGCAAAAAGCTTTTTATAGATCATGATATCACGTCGATACAGAATTACGTTGATGAGACTATTCTCGATAAATACGACGCTGTTGATATCAATGTTTATCAGGCAAATATGTTCCATACAAAAATGCTTATAAAGGAGATCGAGCTTCAGAATTATCTTTTCAACACCGATGTCCGTGAACTTTCTCCGAGGAGCAGACTTGATATCACAAACGCTTTAAGGAAAGAAATGATTGAAATTTTCAGCGGAAGGAATGTGTTCGAAAATGGCTCTTTCACAGATTAATGCGCCTATTTATGAGGCTTTAAGAAGATTTCGCCGTATGCGTGTAGTTCCGTTCGATGTTCCGGGGCATAAGCGTGGCAGAGGAAACATGGAGCTTACGGAATTTCTCGGCGAGGAATGCATGAGCGTTGATGTTAATTCAATGAAACCTCTTGATAATCTTTGTCATCCTGTTTCAGTCATAAAGGATGCGGAAACTCTTGCGGCAGAAGCTTTCGGTGCGGCAAACGCTTTTTTCATGGTTGGGGGAACGACATCTGCCGTTCAGAGCATGATAATGTATGCCTGTAAAGGCGGCGATAAGATAATTATGCCGAGAAACGTTCATCGAAGCGCAATAAACGCTCTTATATTATGCGATGCGGTACCGGTTTATGTTGATCCGGATGTGAATAACACGCTTGGAATAGCTCTTGGAATGTCGGTTTCACAAGTCGAGAAGGCTATCAGAGAAAATCCCGACGCTAAGGCGATAATGGTAAATAATCCGACGTATTACGGGATCTGCTCCGATTTAAAAAAAATAACTGAGCTTGCCCATAAGCATAATATGCTGGTTCTGGTGGACGAGGCTCATGGAACGCATTTTTATTTCGGAGAAAATTTCCCTGTAACGGCTATGGCTGCCGGAGCAGATATTGCTTCGGTCAGTATGCATAAATCAGGGGGAAGCCTTACTCAGAGTTCATTTTTGCTTATGGGAGAAAAAATAAATTCCGACTATATGCGTCAGGTAGTCAATCTTACTCAGACAACAAGCGCATCGTATCTTTTGCTTTCAAGCCTTGATATTTCCAGAAAAAGACTTGCTCTCAGCGGACGTGAGATTTTTGAAAAAACTGTTGAAATGGCTGAATATGCACGTTCCGAGATAAATTCAATAGGAGGATATTACGCTTATTCCAAAGAGCTTATCAACGGCGACAGCGTTTACGATTTTGACGTTTCAAAGCTCAGCGTTTTCACTCTTCCGATAGGACTTGCCGGAATTGAGGTTTACGATCTGCTTCGTGACGAGTACGACATCCAGATAGAATTCGGAGATATAGGAAATATTCTCGCATATATTTCCGTAGGTGACAGAAATCGGGATATCGAGCGTCTTATCAGCGCAATGTCGGAAATAAAGCGGCGTTTCGGCAAATCTGAAACAGGATTGCTCACGCATGAGTATATCAATCCTATAGTTGCCGAAACTCCGAGAAAAGCCTTTTACGGCGATAAAAAATCGCTTCCGCTCGATGAATCAGCAGGATATATATGCAGCGAATTTGTAATGTGTTATCCTCCGGGAATACCGATACTTGCTCCAGGAGAGCTTATAACGGACGAGATAATACAGTACATAAAATATGCGAAAGAAAAAGGCTGCTCAATGACAGGTACGGAAGATATAAACATTGAACATCTCAACGTTCTTATATGAAAAAGTTTATCTGTGCTTTTGTGGGAACAATTTATATAATTATTGGTCTTACCGTCGGAGCAGCAGCTGTAATAGAAGATAAGAGCATCTGGTATTTCTGTCTTATAATTCTTTCGGGAATTTTATTTGCGATTCTTCTTTATCCGTGTCTTATGTTTTCTGAGAAGAAAATGAATAAAAAATATGCCGAAGCCGATAGTATGATTTGTTCTCCTGTTATTTTTAAGGCTAATGGCAATTTTCATACCGGAAAGAGGATTCTTCATGGGAGTATCTATATTTGTGAGGACAGGCTTTATATAGTCACTTTTAATAAAAATAGGACCGGAGTTTTCTCCATTCTGAAAAAAGATATAGTCCGGCTTGAATGCAAGATAAATAACGTTTGCGAAGTTCTTTTAGGTGTAAACGGAGAAGTATTATATGTTTTTCAGACATCTCAAGCAAGTCGGCTTGTAACGGCATTAAAAAATTGGACTTTTTGAAAGAAGATTTTAAAAGAGGTTGAAATGATTATCAGAGAATATCATGTAACTGATTGCAAGGAATTGAGAGACTTGTTTTATAATACAGTTCATACAGTTAATGTAGTAGATTATACGGAAGAACAATTAAATGCATGGGCACCAAAACATGTTGATTTAGGAAAATGGAATCAGTCATTTCTTATACATTATTGCATTGTTGCAGTTTGGGATAATATCATTGTAGGATTTGGGGATATAAATAAAACTGGGTATCTTGATAGATTATATGTACATAAAGACTATCAGAGAAAAGGCATTGCTTCCGCTATTTGCGATAAGTTGGAGAAGGCTGTTCAGGGAAAAATTATTGTTCATGCGTCTATAACCGCAAGACCTTTCTTTAAAAAGAGAGGATATGAGGTTATTGGGTAACAAAAAGTGGAGCGTAATGGTATTTTTCTAACAAATTTCATTATGGAGAAAAATAGGTGATTTCTGATAAGGAGGAATTATATGGAACTATGGTTTACAGAGCGACACACACCTAATGTTAAATTTTCAATAAAGGTCGATCGTCAGCTTTACAGCGGAAACAGCGAGTTTCAGAGGATAGATATTTTCGATTCAAAGGAATTTGGACGTTTCCTCACGCTTGACGGTTACATGATGCTTACGGAAAAGGACGAATTTATCTACCATGAAATGATAACTCACGTTCCTATGGCAGTTCATCCGAATCCGAAAAATATTCTCGTTATCGGAGCAGGCGACGGAGGAGTAGTACGTGAACTGACCAGATACAGCTCTGTTGAAAACATTGATCTTGTGGAGATCGACGAGCTTGTGGTAGAGGTGAGCAAGAAATATCTGACGACTACAGCTTGCCGTTTTGACGACCCGAGAGTTCATATTTTTTATGAGGACGGAGTGAAGTTCATACGCCGCTGTGAGGACAAATATGACGTTATAATTGTCGATTCTACTGATCCATTTGGTCCGGGAGAAGGGCTTTTCACAAAGGAATTCTACGGAAGCTGCTTCAAGGCTCTTCATGAGGACGGAATCATGGTCAATCAGCATGAAAGTCCGTTTTACGACGAGGATGCGGCGGCAATGCAGCGTTCTCATAAAAGAATCGTTGAAAGCTTCCCGATAAGCAAGGTTTATCAGGCTCATATCCCGACTTATCCTTCGGGACATTGGCTTTTCGGATTCGCTTCAAAAAAATATCATCCCGTGAACGATTTCAACGGTGTTAAGTGGAGTATGCAGGAGATACGCACACGCTATTACAACCCGCGACTTCATGCAGGAGCTTTTGCCCTGCCAAATTATGTAGAGGAGCTGCTTAAAGATGTTGAATAAAAATATTCAGACCTTTATTGCCTGCGACAGCGAATATGACGATGCAAAAATCGTTCTTTTCGGTGCGGGCTTTGACGGAACAACCAGCTTTCGTCCCGGAACAAGATTTGCTCCGGCAGCAATAAGAAACGAAAGTTTCGGAATCGAGACATATTCGCCTTATCAGGATAAGGATATGCTCGACTACAGTTACTTCGACAGCGGAGATTTAGAGCTTCCTTTCGGCAGTACGAACAGAGCTGTCGCCGATATCGCCATGAGAGCGGACATGATTCTTACAGACGGAAAAATTCCGTTTATGATAGGCGGAGAGCATCTTGTAACTCTCGGTTCTGTTATGGCTGCAACGGAGAAATTCGATGAACTTTATATTGTTCATTTTGACGCTCATGCCGATCTGCGTGACGATTATCTTGGTCAAAAGCTCTCTCATGCCTGTGTTCTGAGAAGATGTCACGAGCTTGTGGGGGACGGTCATATTTTCCAGTTCGGAATAAGAAGCGGCGACCGTGAGGAATTTCTTTTTGCAAACGAACATACTGAGATGCACAAATTTAATTTTGACGGACTTGAGGGGACTGTGGAAAAACTCAAGGGAAAAAACGTCTATCTTACGGTAGATTTGGATGTTCTCGATCCGTCGATTTTTCCCGGAACAGGTACTCCGGAAGCAGGCGGAGTCTCCTTTGACGAGCTGAGACGTGCTTTGACGCTTGTTTGCAATAAGCTGAATGTAGTTGCCTGCGATGTGAATGAGCTTAGTCCCGTTTACGACCAGAGCGGAGTTTCGACAGCCGTTGCCTGCAAGATAATAAGGGAAATGCTTCTGGCGATGTCTTGAAAAGAGGTTTGTAATGAACGGCGTAAGAATAAGAAAAGCAGAAATCAGCGATGCAGAACAGATTTTAAATATTTATTCGTATTATGTAAAAAATACTGCTGTTACTTTTGAGTATGAAGTTCCGGGCATTGAGGAATTTCGTAAAAGAATAGAGAAAACTTTGCTTAGATATCCATATATTGCTGCTGAATATGAGGGTAGAATCGTGGGGTATGCATATGCCGGCAGTTTTAATGGAAGAAAAGCTTATGATTGGTCAGCAGAGACGACGGTTTATGTTGAAAAGGATTTTTGCAGATGCGGAATCGGGAAAAAATTATACGAAGTTCTTGAAAAGCTATTGTCTGATATGGGAATTACAAATCTCTATGCCTGCATCGGTGTTCCCGAAACTGAAGACGAGTATTTAACAAGAAATAGTCTTGAATTTCACAAGCATTTAAGATTTAAGATTGCGGGCGAATTTCATAAATGCGGATATAAATTTGAACGTTGGTATAATATGGTCTTGGCTGAGAAAATAATAGGTGTACATTCGGAAAAACAAAGTAATATTATCAGTTTCAGTCAATTAATAAGCGATAAAGGATATGATTTGAATTATGATTAAAACTGTTTACAGAACGAATAATCCTAAAACCGTGGGAATATTCTTCATTCTTTTTTCAATTTTATTTATAATTGTGGGAATCGTGGTTTTAATGATCCCGAAATTTAAAGCACAGAAATGTACGGAATCTGTCAGGGCTGAAGTTGTGGAAAATCTGCTTGTTGAGGGCAGTCATAGATCAAAAAACGGACATCACAGAGCATCAGTAACGTATAAGCCGGTTTTTTCATTTACCTATAACGGAAAGGATTATCGTATTGAAAGCAAATCTTCTTCTGATCCGCCTGCTTTTCAGCAGGGAGAGATAGTTGAGCTTAAAATCAATCCGGATGATCCGACTGATTTTTATGCTCCGTCTGATAAAACTACCAGATTTATCGGTGTTATTTTTACTGCTATGGGAGCGCTTTTTCTGATTATAGGAATCGTATTGAGAGTTGTTCCCGGAAAAAATGAGAAGAGTGAAAGTTCATGAATATAATTGTAAGAAAATACAGTGAAAAGGATTTATCTGAAATGATAAATATATGGAACGAAGTGGTTGCAGAGGGAATCGCTTTTCCGCAGGAGGAATTACTGGATGAGAAAAGCGGTACAGAATTCTTTGCCTCGCAGACCTATTGCGGAGTAGCTGCCGACAGTGATAACGATGAAATTCTCGGATTATACATCCTTCACCCCAATAATGTCGGACGATGCGGACATATCTGCAATGCGAGCTATGCTGTTTTAAAGAAGAGCAGAGGTCTGCATATAGGCGAAAAGCTGGTAAAGGACTGTTTGATTCAGGGAAAAGCTCACGGCTACAGAGTGCTTCAGTTCAATGCGGTCGTGGCTTCAAATGTTCATGCACGTCATCTGTATGAAAGACTTGGATTTGTTCAGCTTGGAACGATTCCGGGCGGATTCAGGCTGAAAGACGGACGATATGAGGATATTTGTCCGTATTATCACGAATTGTAAATTATTTAAGGAGAGTATAAAATGAAAAAATGTATGATAATCGGCTGCGGAGGAGTAGCCTCAGTTGCAATTCACAAATGCTGTCAGAACAGCGAGGTTTTCGAGGGAATTATGATCGCAAGCCGCACAAAATCGAAGTGCGACGCTTTGAAAGAAAAACTCCAGCCGACTACAAAAACTGTTATTGAAACAGCTCAGGTAAATGCCGACAATGTTGACGAGCTTATCACTCTTATTGAGTCATATAAGCCGGACGTTGTTCTGAATCTTGCGCTTCCATATCAGGACCTTATGATCATGGACGCTTGTCTCGCAACGAAAACTCACTACGTTGACACTGCAAACTATGAACCGCTTGATACCGCAAAGTTTGAGTATAAGTGGCAGTGGGCGTACCGTGAGCGTTTTGAAAAGGCTGGAATAACTGCGCTTCTCGGAAGCGGATTCGATCCCGGTGTTACAGGAGTTTTCTCCGCATACGCTATGAAGCATGAATTTGACGAGATCAACTATATTGATATCCTCGACTGCAACGGCGGCGATCACGGCTATCCGTTTGCAACAAATTTCAATCCCGAAATAAATATCCGTGAAGTTTCTGCAAAGGGAAGCTATATCGAGGACGGCAAATGGGTTGAAACCGAGCCTATGGAGATAAAGCGTGTATATAATTTCAAAGGCGTGGGCGAAAAGGATATGTATCTGCTTCACCATGAAGAACTGGAATCTCTCGCTCTTAACATCAAGGGAATCAAGCGCATTCGTTTCTTTATGACGTTCGGTCAGAGCTATCTTACGCATCTGAAATGTCTTGAAAATGTGGGAATGACTTCGATCGAGCCTATTATGTATGAGGGAAAAGAGATAGTTCCGCTCCAGTTTCTGAAAGCAGTTCTTCCCGATCCTGCGTCATTAGGTCCGAGAACGGTCGGAAAAACAAATATCGGCTGCATTTTCAGAGGTAAAAAGGATGGTAAGGATAAGACTTACTATCTCTACAATATCTGTGATCATCAGGAGTGCTATAAGGAAGTCGGTTCGCAGGCTATTTCCTATACGACAGGAGTTCCGGCAATGATAGGTGCAATGATGATAATGACAGGTCAGTGGAATAAAGCCGGAGTCTACAATATCGAGGAATTTGATCCCGATCCGTTTATGGAAGCTCTTAACAAGTGGGGACTTCCTTGGGAAGAGGATTTTGATCCGGTTCTTGTAGATTAATGAAATCAGTATTTGATAGAGTCCCTGATGTAAAAGTAATTTTTCGATTTAATGGGACAAGGAAAACTCCTGTGGGCGACGGATATCGCCCTGATCATCATGTAAAAGAGAATTATCTCACCTGCGGAGTTCATCATTATGACAGTACAGAACTCATTATGCCTGATTCCTCTGTTATAGGTACGATAACTTTTATTGCTCCTGAGCATTATCCGCATTGTCTATGGATTGGGAAAATAATTAATATTCATGAGGGAGCAAGAGTTGTCGGAACGGCTGAGATTATTGAAATTTTAAATCCCATACTGTCAATTTAGTAATGAGGAGAATTCATAAAAGATTGTTTATATTTCGATTGAAATGGAGGGATGAAATGACTGATATTGCAAAATTTAAAACCCCGTGCTACGTCATTGACGAGGATAGTTTGCTGCGAAACCTCGAAATACTTCACGGAGTTGAAAAACGGACGGGATGTAAAATACTTCTTGCTCAGAAAGCTTTTTCCTGCTATCATCTTTATCCTCTGATAGGGGAGTATATTTCGGGAACGGCTTGCAGCGGACTTTATGAAGCAAAGCTCGGTTTTGACGAAATGGGTAAGGAAAACCACGTTTTTTCAGCAGCTTACCGTGAGGAAGAATTTGACGAAATAATCTCATACTGCGGACATATTATATTCAATTCTTTTGCTCAGCTTGATAAATACCGAGAGCGTGTGCTGGCTGCCGGAAAGAAGATAGGACTCCGCATAAATCCGGAATGTTCAACTCAGGAAGGACATGATATATACGATCCATGTTCGCCTAAGTCACGTCTTGGAATAACGGACAGGAACTTTCGCAGAGATAATTTGCATGGAGTTACAGGTCTGCATTTTCACACTTTGTGCGAGCAGAATTCAAACGATCTTGAAAAAACTCTTGACGCTGTAGAGGAAAAATTCGGAGATGTTCTTTCCGGAATGGAATGGATAAATTTCGGCGGCGGACATCACATTACCCGTCCGGATTACGATATTCAGCGTCTTGAAAACTGTATTAATCGTATGCAGGCAAAATACGGACTTGAAGTTTATCTCGAACCGGGAGAGGCAGTCGCTCTTAATGCCGGATATCTCGTAACGGAGGTTCTTGATATCATTGAAAACGATATGCCTATAGCTATCCTTGATACGTCCGCAGCCTGCCATATGCCAGACGTACTGGAAATGCCCTATCGTCCGCCGCTTAAAGGTTCCGGAGAATCAGGAGAACTTGAGTATACATATCGTCTCGGTTCTCAGACTTGCCTTGCCGGAGATGTAATGGGAGAATATTCTTTTGTTACACCTCTTAACGTTGGAGATAAACTCGTTTTCGGAGATATGGCGATATATTCAATGGTCAAGAACAATACTTTTAACGGAATGCCCCTGCCTTCGATAGTTTTGCTGAAAAGAGACGGAACTACTGAACTTTTAAGAAAATTTGGGTATGACGATTTTAAAAACAGGCTGTAATGGGAGAAATTTAATGGCTGTAGTATATCTTACCTGCGGAAAAATATGCAGCGGAAAAAGTACCTTCGCAAGGAAACTCGCCAAAGAGAAAAAAGCCGTAATTTTATCATGCGATGAGCTTACGAAGCTTTTTCCGTCTGCGGAAAATCATGAAGCGGTTCTTGAAAAGGTCGAACAGTATCTTCTTACAAAAATGGAAGAAATAATAAGCTGCGGAATAAATGTTATCCTTGACTGGGGATTCTGGACTAAGCAGAAGCGAACTGAAATGACAGTTCGTCTGGAAAGTCTTGGAATACCCTATGAATGGTATTATATCAAAGTTTCCGACAGTCAGCTCCGTGAAAATATAAAAAAACGTAACAGCGCTCTTGGCAAGTCGGATTATTTTGTTGACGATGGACTGCTTAATAAATGCCTTTCGATTTTTGAAGAGCCGGATGAAGATGAAATGAATAATTTATTTAAGGCAACATCACACAAAGATTGTGCGGCAGATGCGTAGTCAGATTTTTCGTCAGATTGTATAAAAAAAGACGCAGGCATACTGTTGTGTGTCAAGGAGTTTTTGTGCGATATGACGGAAAATATGCAAGAAGATGATGTGCAAAGCCGTCAGGCGGGCTTTGTGCGGTGTTGCCTTAAAAGGGACTGATGCAGTCCCTTTTGTCATATAAAGAGCATTTCAGGAATACCTTTTCTATGGAGGCGATTTATATGGACAAAAATCAGCTTGAAAAATATAAACAGGAAATGATGAAGCTTTATGGAAAAAGTACTTCTTTACCGGAGAAGCGGGCAGTAAAAATAATATCTGAACCTGAACAATCCTCCAATTCTGAGGATGAACGTGAGGAGGTAAGAGAAGAGATAATTTCAGAAGAGATCGGAGAGGTGAATGCAAATGCTCCGGATGATACGGCATGGAGCAATCATTCAAGCGATCATGTCAGAGATCATAGCACTCATAATGATAATGTTGATGAACGTTATCCCGAGCCTGATCTGGAGCCGATAAATATTAATCTGGACAACGGCTACGAAAATGAAGAAGAATCAGAAGCTCCGCCCGAATATGTTTCAGAGGAAAGCATGGGAAATTCTATCGGATATATTCTTGTCAACGTCCGTACAGGGGATGAATCATGGGCTATAGAGAACGCAGTGGTCATGATAACTGCGATTGTTGACGGCAGACGCATGATAATAGCTTCCGGACTTACAAATCAGAGCGGAACTACTCAGCGATTTGAAGTTCCCGTTCCCGCATTAGCCTTATCTCAGCAGCCTTTTTCTGAAACAAGACCCTATAATCTTTTTGATGTAAGCGTTACGGCAAAAGGCTTTTTCAATGAAAGAAGTGTTGATGTTCCGGTTTTCTCGGGAATTACTTCCGTTCAGAATTTTGCTATGATTCCGGTTCCGTTTATGATGAAGGAAACCGATGAAACGGTCGTTATTTATAATCAAGAGCCGAATTTCGGAAATTCCGCAAAACAAGGAGGATAATATTATGCTTTCAGGAACTCCTTATATTCCGGAAACTATAACAGTTCATCTTGGTACTCCAGATTCAGATGCGCCCAACGTTACCGTAAGCTTTCCCTCATATATAAAAAACGTTGCGTCCAGCGAGATTTTTCCTACATGGCCTGAAAGCGCATTAAGAGCCAATATTTATGTTATAGTCACATATGCCCTTAATCGTATCTATACCGAATGGTACAGATCGAGGGGATACGATTTCGATATAACCTCAACGACTCAGTACGATCAGAAATTCATAAACGGACGTGAATATTTTGAAAATATAAGCTATCTTGTCGACGAACTTTTTAACGATTATGTAAGAAGAGAAGGCTATGTTGAGCCGATGTTCACAGCTTTCTGCAATGGAACGACTACAACCTGCGAGGGACTTTCACAGTGGGGAACAGTCGATCTTGCCAATCAGGGAATGACTCCGTATGAGATATTGCAGTATTATTACGGAGATAATATTGAAATAGTGAGAAACGCTCCGGTTAAAACGGCACTGCCTTCTTATCCAGGAATTGAACTTAAACTCGGTTCAGGCGGAAACGATGTCAGATCGCTTCAGATATATCTTAACAGAATTTCAAGAAATTATCCGGCGATTCCAAAGATACCGTCGGCTGATGGCATTTTCGATGAACCGACTCAAGAGGCGGTTGAAGCTTTTCAGGAAATTTTCGGCCTTGAAGTAACGGGTGTTGTCGATCAGGCGACGTGGTATAGAATTACATATATTTATACCAGCGTTAAGCGGATAGCCGAGCTTGATTCAGAAGGAGTGCGTTGGGAAGATATTGAACTTATTTACACAGAAGATCTTAAAGTTGGAATGCAGAGTCCGGAAGTCAGCACTTTTCAGTATTACCTTGCCGTTATCGGAGCTTATTATGCGGCGGTCGAGCCTGTGGCGATAACAGGTTATTTCGGAGAGAATACCGAACGTTCGGTAAAGTCGTTCCAGCGTGTTTTCGGACTTCCTCAGACAGGAGAGATCGACCGTGCGACAAGAAACGATATTTATCGGGCATATGAGGGAATCGTGGAATCAGTGCCTCCGAGACAGACTGAAGTTGCTCTGTATCCGGGAACAGTTCTGAGAGAGGGTATAACAAGCGATTCTGTTAAAATACTTCAGGAATATCTTACATTTATTCATAATACCTATAGTGAGATTCCTGCTGTGAACAATACGGGATATTTCGGACCGCTTACAAAGCAGTCGGTAATGGCGTTTCAGAGGCAGTTTAATATAAACCCTACGGGAATAGTTGGAGCAGTTACATGGGATAAAATTGCCGAAGTTTACTCCGATCTGCGATATGGATTTGATAAGCGTCCGTATCAGAATCCGGGATATATTATTAGTTAAGAGAAGGAGCAGATTATAATGCCATATACAAATGTACAGAAAAAACAGCATATAAAAGAGATTCAGACATATCTTTATGCAATTTCAATGTTCAATGATAAAATTCCTCAAGTAATTCCGGACGGAATATACGGAAAAGAAACCGCAACGGCTGTTCGTGCTTTTCAGCGTGAATACGGACTTCAGGAAACAGGAAGCATTAATTCAGCAACCTGGAACAAAATAGTCAGTGTTTATCGGGCATATCAGCTCTCAGCGCCATGTGCATACAACGTTTTTCCGTCTCAGGCTTATGTTGTAAAAAATGGTGACGACGGAGAGCTTGTTTATATTATACAGGCTATGCTTGGAGCGCTTGGAATGTATTACGATAATTTTCCGAAAACTACGGTTTGCGGAAATTATAACGCCGCAACAATAAATGCGGTAAAGAATTTTCAGAAACGTGTCGGGCTTCCGCAGAATGGAATAGTTGACTGCCGGACGTGGAATATGCTTGTGGGATGCTGCGAGCATACAAGCCGGACGTTACATTAACATTTGAAGCCAATTCTCCTTAATCAATGCCAACAACTTAAGCGGTGACTCCTAACAGGAGCCGCGACTCTCTGTCACTTCGTGACATCTCCCTACACTGTAGGGAGTCACCGTCCCCACACCCCTGCCAAAGGGTTATTCAACCCTTTGGAAAC
>ENA-UOJL01002865-UOJL01002865.1-human-gut-metagenome-genome-assembly--contig:-P47-NODE-2865-length-13116-cov-4.034990_pt1 | contig 13116 bp, 8 predicted proteins | sample MGYA00242347_ERZ723894 | MGnify/ENA metagenome assembly ERZ723894
AACCGTCCGTTGTGATTTTTAAACAGAGTATTAATAATATGTATTACATACATACCACTTATCTAACGGTCAGAGATGACGAAGGTCCGATTGTTTTCCAGCGAGAAGACTTAATGCGCTACAGCGGGAATCGCGGCTTAATCGCGAGCGGCGTCACTTTTCGCCTTCTTAACGCAGCATTCGAAGACCTTTGTCCTAACGAGATTCCGCGCCGCGAATATTTCCGCTTCCGCACTTCTTTTCCCGGAGACGAAGTCCGTGACGGCATTGAGTTGGTGACACGAGCTGTATTAAAGGGCAGATATTTTGTCGATACTTCTATCGCACCGGACTTTGCCCCTCAAACGCCTGCCAACGGCGCCATGTACTTTGAGGTCGCCTATTTAGACAGAGCTTTTGCCTACAGCTTTGATCACCATATCTTTACTAAGGAATGGGCCGAAGAAGTCATCAAGCATCAGGAAGGCAGTCTTTCGGAAGAAGAGCACGCTCGATATCTTGAGTACAAGTATGAAGTCCTCGGAAAGCTGCTCACTCGAATGAATGTCTTTAATTACAGAGAACCGATTCCGGTTTCTCGGTTTAACCGCTAAGGCTCCTACAGGCAAAATCATTTGCCTGTTTCTCCTTCTTTTCGGAGGTCGGTAATGAGTAAAAAGCCAATTCTTTTCTGCACACAGTGCGGAGCGCCCGTAGAGAGAAAGATTCCTGAGGGCGACGATCATGAACGTTATGTCTGCACGGCCTGCGGAGAAATCTTCTACGAGAATCCGCTAAATATTGTGGGCACCCTTCCCGTTTGGGAAGACAGGGTTCTGCTTTGCCGCCGAGCCATAGATCCGAGAAAAGGCTATTGGACGCTCCCTGCCGGACACCAGGAAATGAAGGAGACTACAAGAGACGGTGCGGCTAGAGAGACCCAGGAAGAAGCCGGGATCGATTTCCGGATTGCCGACGAACCTTACGTCTATTTAGATTTAGCGCATGCTAGCCAGTCGCATGTGATTTTCCTTGCTGCCATGGAAAGCCCCGAAGCCAATCCCGGTCCCGAATCCTTTGAAGCCAGACTCTTCAGCGAAGACGAAATTCCATGGGACAAGATTGCCTTCAACTCGGTCGACAAAATCCTCAGGCTTTATTTTGAAGATGCCAAAACAGGAAATTTTCCTTTCCACTACATCGAGCGGCACAAACAAGGGAAAATCTCATAATCACCATTGAAGGCGTATTTTCCATCTAAATATTTGCAAGACGGCCTTGGTTTTCCATGTCAAGGCCGTTTTCGTTTGATTTTCGTCACCACCTGAGTCCGATTTGAGCATTGATTCGGTATACTTTTCGGTTGATATTGAATTGTCTTCCGGCAGCTCAATAGCGTTCGGACCGTCCTTATCGGCGGATAATATCGGGAAGACCTTTTTACAGTCCTAAGACGAAAAAAAATGAACTCAATTTACAAACTTGCTAAGTCAGTTTTGTTCCGTTTTACCCCTGAACAAGCTCACCACATTATTCTTTCGAACCTTGACTGGGCTACTCAGCTTGGCGCTCAGAAACTTGTAACTCGTTCCTTCCCGGAAAATCCTATTGAAATCATGGGGTTGCGCTTCCCGAACTGCGTTGGCTTGGCAGCCGGCATGGATAAGGACGGCGAGCATGTCACAGCCTTCGGCGCCTTGGGTTTCGGTTCCGTTGAAATCGGTACTGTAACTCCTAAAGGTCAGCCCGGTAATCCTAAGCCCCGCCTCTTCCGCCTGATTCCCGATGAAGCCATCATCAACCGCATGGGCTTCAACAACGTCGGTGCTATTCAGGTTGCTAAGAATCTCCAGAGCGCCAGAGCCTTCCGCAACCGCGGAGGCATCTTAGGCATCAATATCGGCAAGAACAAAGTCACGCCCAACAGCGAAGCCTTATCGGATTACAAGAAGTGTATGGATCGCCTCTACACATCCGGTGATTACATCGCGATCAACATTTCTTCTCCGAACACTCCTAACCTTCGCGACCTGCAGGCTGATGCAGAACTCGATAAGCTCCTTCTTGGTATCGCTGAACATCGTCAGCGCTTAGCCGATGAAAACGACGGCAAGATCGTCCCGATCGCCGTAAAGATTGCACCTGACCTGTCTGATGACGGCGTCAAACATGCGCTGGACATCATTGTTAAGCACGGCATGAACGGCGTAATCTGCACGAATACCACCATTTCCAGAGAACCGGTCGAGCACAGCCCGCTCGCTAAAGAAACCGGCGGCCTTTCCGGCAAACCTCTTATGGCTCGTTCTACCGAAGTCACAAGAATGGCCTCCGAGCATCTCCAGGGTGCGCTGCCGATCATTGCTTCCGGCGGCATCATGAGCGCTCAGGACGCCGTCGAGAAAATGGAAGCCGGTGCTTCTATTGTTCAGCTCTATACAGGTTTCATCTACAAAGGTCCGGAACTGATCGCTGATTGCTCCGAAGCCATTGCTCAGTGGCGTGACCAACACGGCAGATAAGTTTTATGAAGTGCTTTATCGGACTTCCCGCTGCGCCTAGCGTCATTAATAAATTAGTGGACGCTCAGGATAGAGCTTTAAGTTTCGATGCGGGCGCGCGGCCTGTGCCGAAAGAAAATTTTCATTTGACTTTGGCTTTTATCGGAGAGATCGAACCCGATAAAGCCCGGTTAATCGCTCAGCTTCTGCCTCTTACGACTGACTTTAACGGCAAAAGCTGGCTGATCGACAACAGCGGCCTTTTCATACGTCCTCAAGTGGCTTGGGTCGGCGGCAGCGCCTCTCCGGAGATAGAACATTTGGCCCGCGAATCGCGAGAGATTTTGGATCGTCTCCATATCTCTTACGACAAAGGCCGTTTTAAACCGCATATCACCATTCTTCGGAAATCGCATTTGGCTGAACCTGTCATTCAGCATCCTTTTGAATGGCCGATTTTGCGTCCGAGAATATTTGAATCTCGATTAAATTCCGACGGTCGTCGGGAATATGTACCTCTTTAACTTAGAGAGATTGACTATGAATGGAGTAGACATCGTCACTCGTCCGGGATTTTGGAATATTCCCGTCTGGGCCATTATCGGCATCTATGTTCTCGGCATCGCCGCTGCGATCTGCTGTGCAGTGGGCATCCGCAAGTCCTACCTACTTTGGCGTGCCGGCAAGCCCTACGCCATGGACAAGGAAACCAAGCGCCGCTGGGGTTTCTTTGTTAAAGAAGGTCTGGAGCAAAAACGAATCATCCGCAAACCCTTAGGCAACTGGCTGCACTTTTGGATTTTCTGGGGTTTCGTTTTCCTCTTCTTCGGTACCTGCCTGGCCGTTTTAGACTGGGACATTGGCAAACTGGTCTTCGGCAAACAGTTCTTGGCCGGGAATGTTTACTACTTCTATAAGTTCATTCTCGATATTGCCGGTGTCGTCTGCTTGATCGGCTTAGGCATGGCCTTTTACCGCCGCTTTATCAAGCAGGGCAAGCAGTATGAGAAATCCGTCCGCTTTTTGTGGATTTTGGGTTCTCTTGCCGTCATTATCCTTACCGGCTACATCGTTGAAGCGCTTCGCTTAGCTGCCGAGAATCCTCCGTATGCTTCTTGTTCTCCTGTCGGAAACTTCCTGGCTAAGGTTTTCTACTCCGGCATGAGCAAGGAACAGCTGGAAGCTCAGCACCTCTACATTTGGATCCTCCACGGCGTCATTTCCTTAATGTTCGTCGCCGCTATCCCGATGACGTACTTCGCTCATATGTATAAGAGCCCGACGAGCATCTACTGGCAGAGAACCAAACCGCGCGGCCTCGTGGAAAAGATCGACAACATCGAAGAACAGGAAAGCTTCGGTATTTCCAAGTTCGGCCAGTTCAATTGGCATGATCGTCTCAACTTTGACGCATGCGTCGAATGCGGCCGATGCACTTCTGTCTGTCCGGTCAACCGCGCCGGCGGTCCTCTTGATCCTCGTGAAATCATTCTTTCTTTGAAGAAACGAATGATGGAAGGCTACACCAAGACCGAAGAAGTCTTGGTACCGGATGTTGTTTCCAAAGAATCCCTTCTGGCTTGTACGACCTGCGGTGCCTGTGTCGAGCAGTGCCCTTCCCGCATTGAAATCGTCAATACGATCCAGCAGATGCGCCGTTCTCTGGCTCTAGAAGAAGGCCAGTTCGCCGAAGGCGTGGCTAAAACGCTTCAGAACATTCAGTCCGTCGGCAACCCCTGGGGCTTGGACCCGGATACCCGCTGGGCTTGGCTGGAAGGTTTAGACGTTGCCTTTGCCGAACCGGGCGTTCACTACGACATCCTTTACTGGGTCGGCTGCTCTGCTGCCTACGACAAACGCAATCAGAAGATTGCGAAGGCAATGATCAAGATCCTCAAGCATTCCGGCTTGTCCTTTGCCATGATGCAGGAAGAAATGTGCAATGCCGAGTTTGCCCGCAGAGTCGGAGAAGAGTATCTCTATCAGATTCAGACACAGACCAACATTGATAATCTGCGCCAGTACAACTTCAGCCGTTTGTTGGCGGCCTGCCCGCACTGCTTCAACACTCTTAAGAATGAGTATCCCGAGTTTGAGCGCGGTCAGTTCAACGTGATTTCGCACCTGCAGTTCATTGCGGAACAGATGGATTCCGGCAGACTCAAGGCAGAACTTTCCGAAAAAGAAAGAGTCGCCATCCATGACGCGTGCTATTACGCTCGCTACAACGGTATCGTGAACGCTCCGAGATTTGATTTGAATAAAGTCAAAGGCTTAGAGACCGTCGATCCCAAGGAATGGGGCACTTGCACAACGTGCTGCGGCGCCGGCGGCGGACAGTTCTGGACCGATACGGACGCGCCCGAGCGACTGAACGTGATCCGTCTGAAGGCAGTCGTCAACGATACCGGCTGCGACAAAGTTGCAACGAGCTGCCCGTTCTGCTTATCCATGTTCGACTCTGCGAAATCTCAAGAAAAATCACTATCTGAAATTTCTATCTCAGATATCGCAGAAATTATTGCAAAAAATCTAAAATAACAATCATGGGCGGTTGATATTACCGCCTTTGATTTATCAATAAAAACAGATGCAGTCTCATGGATCAGTCCGTTAGTAAAGCAAACATTCAAGTACTTGATCGGGCCAGTGCAATTCTTCGAGTCCTGACCCAGCATCACGACCCTGTGAATTTGAAGGTCATTTCTGACGAAACCTGTCTTCACATCTCTACTTGCCACCGTATCCTTTCCGATTTAGTTCGCCTTCGTTTTGTGGAGAAAGGCGCCTCTGCCGGAACTTATCGTTTAGGTTTGCGGTTCCTTCAGCTCGGAAACCTGGTGAGAGAAAGAATCTCGGTTCGTGATACGGCAAGAACCGGAATGCAGCGTCTGCATAATCTCACACGCCAGACAGTCAATCTCTCAATTCGTCAAAACGACAATATCGTCTATATCGATCGTATCATGCGTGAGCGTCCGGGCATTCAAGTCGTCCGTACGATCGGCGCTACTGCTCCCCTGCATACCACGAGTTCAGGAAAACTCTTCTTAGCCGAAGATTCTTTCGAGCAGATTCGTGCCTATGCTTTGCGGACCAACCTTGAAAAGTCCACTCCGAACAGCATCGGGGACATCGACACCCTTCTGACTGAAATCTCCAAGATCAAAACTCTTGGTTTTGCGCGAGATGAAGAAGAACTGGAAATGGGGGTTCGCTGTGTAGCCGCAGGCATCCGTGACGACTCCGGCAAATTAGTTGCCTGCCTTTCGATCTCCTCTCCCGCCAGCAGTTTCTTAGAAGGCTGGATCAGCGAAATCAAACACACTGCGGATGATATTTCCGAACACTTAGGTTATGTAGCAACGCCCGGTGAGCTATACGTCCGACCCGACTTTACCTAAAGAATTATTTCTTGCTTAGGTCTCCGAATTGCGAGGCCTTTTTCTTTTTTACCATAAAACAAATATTGGATTTTTCCTATATCTCTTTTTGATTATTTGTTAGCTAAATATTCATTGAGAGGGTTTATCGTTGTCGGGATTTCGCAGACAAACAACTACTCGTTATTACTAGATTCACACTCTTGACCTCATCCGAACGTATTAAATACAATTTTAGGCAACAAAGACCCCTAATCTTTGTTTACCCACCCCAAAATTAAAAAACAAGGAGAGCACATGTTCAATCTTCCACAGAGCACTTTCGGAAGAAGAAGTTTCCTGCGTTTTTCAGCACTCAGCGTTGCTGCAGGCAGCTTTTTGATGAATCCGATCTCTAAAGCCGTTGCTCAGGCGGTTAAAGAAATTGAACCTTTCTACTGGAATGCCTGCGTGATTAACTGCGGCCAGCGCTGCCCGCAGCGCTGCTTTGTCAAAGGCGGCCAAGTCATTCGCGTTGAAACTGACAACACCGCCGGTGACGCCTGCGATCATCGTCAGATTCGCGCCTGCTTGCGCGGCCGTGCATTAAGACAGCGCCTGTACTCACCGGATCGACTGAAATATCCGATGAAACGCGTCGGTGAACGCGGCGAAGGCAAATTCGAACGCATTACTTGGGATGAAGCCATCAAAACCGTGGCAGACAACCTCAAGAGAACCGTTGAAAAATACGGCAATGAATCCGTCTATTGGCAGTATTGCTCCGGCCAGCAGTCTCTAGTGAACTCCAGACGCGCTTGGTGGCGCCTGCTCAACCTCATGGGCGGCTACCTTAAGTACTATGGTTCTTACTCCACCGCCCAGATCGGCGCAGCCATGCCTTACACCTACGGCGGTCGTCCCGGCTCAGACATGAGTGAAATCGGCAACGCCAAACTGTATGTCACATTCGGAGGCAATACTTTAGTCACACGCGGATCCGGCGGCGGTAAAGGCTATCAGCTCGAATGCGCTAAAGAAAAAGGCCATCCGAAATCCATCATGATCGACCCGATGTACAACGATACCGTTGCCGCAGGTATGGATCAGTGGATTCCGATTCGTCCGGGTACGGACGCTGCCTTAGTCGAAGCCATTGCCTACGAACTGATCAAGAATAACTGGGTCGACCAGGACTTCCTTGATAAATACTGCGTCGGCTACGACGAAAAAACACTCCCCGCCTCTGCCGCAAAAGGCAGTGACTACAAGAGCCACATTCTCGGCAAAGGCAAAGACGGAATCGCTAAAACTCCGGAATGGGCTGCCAAGATTACAGGTATCCCGGTAGAGACCATTGTTCAGCTTGCTAAGGAAATGGGCACGACTAAGCCCTGCTTCATATCTCAGGGCTGGGGTCCTCAGCGTCAGGCTAACGGCGAAGAAACCGCTCGCGCCATCGCCATGCTGCCGATTCTTTTAGGTCAAGTCGGCTTGCCAGGCACGAACCCGGGTGATGCCGAAGGCAACTCTTCTCTGCCAGCTGTTTATCTCCCGATCGGCAAGAACCCTGTTAAAGCCACGATCCCTGTCTTCATGTGGACGGATGCCATTGTTCGCGGTAAAGACATGACCGACATTACCGACGGTATGCGCGGCGTCAAGAAGCTGGACCACGATATCAAGATGATCGTGAACTCCGGCGGCAACACCACGATTAACCAGCACTCCGACTCAAACGCAACGGATAAGATCCTTCGCGACACATCTAAGTGCGAATTCATCGTAGTCTGCGACAACATGATGACACCGACCTGCCGTTATGCCGATATTCTTCTTCCGGACGTCCTTGGTCCTGAAACCGACGACATCGCCTGCCAAGGCGGCTCTAACGGCGGTACGACTTCCATGCTGCCGATGCACAAGGCTGTCGAACCTCAGTGGGATCAGAAGACTTCGTACGAAATCTGCCGCTTGATTGCCAAGGAACTCGGCAAGGAACAGGAATTCACGGAAGGAAGAACTCAGCTGCAGTGGCTCGAATGGTGCTACAACGAAACACGCAAGAAAGTTCCTCAGCTGCCTGATTGGGATACGTTCTGGAAAGGCGGTCCTGCTCAAGTCTACGGCTGGAGAAAGAATCCGGTTGCGCTTTCCGAATTCAGAGCCGACCCGGTTAAAAACCCGCTTAAGACTCCGTCCGGCAAGATTGAAATCTATTCCGAACGTCTTAACAATATCGCCAATACCTGGAAGCTGAATCCCGGCGATGTGATCTCTCCGATTCCTATCTACTTCAGAAACTGGGAGATGTACGGGGATGAACTGCAGAAGAAGTATCCGTTGCAGTGCTACGGTTTCCACCATCACGGCCGTATTCACTCCACCTTCCACAACCTTCCCTGGCTGCGTGAACAGCATCCTGACGTCGTCTTTATGAACGTTTTGGACGCTAAAGCACGCGGAATCAACAACGGCGATTTGGTTCAGATCTTTAACGATCGCGGTATCGTCGAACTTCCGGCAAAAGTTACTTCAAGAATTATGCCGGGCGTTGTGAGCATTCCTCAGGGCGCTTGGTACACGCCGGTCAGCAAGAACGGTAATGTCGTCGACGTAGGCGGCAACATCAATACGCTTACCTCGCTGCGCCCGAGCCCGCTGGCCAAAGGCAATCCTCAGCACACCAACCTTGTAGAAGTCCGTAAGGCCTAGGAGAAAAAAGATGACACAACTTGGATTTTTTGTTGACGTATCAAAATGCTCCGGCTGCAAGACTTGTGCCGTAGCATGCAAGGACGCACATAACCTTCCCGTGGGCATGAACTTCCGCAAAGTTCATGAATACGCCGGTGGAAACTGGAAACAGGCTGCTGACGGATCCTGGACACAAGACGTGTTCGGTTATTACGTCAGCTTAGGCTGCAACCACTGCTCCGACCCTGCCTGCGTTAAGGTTTGCCCGACAAAAGCACATCACAAACGTGCAGAAGACGGTTTGGTGGTCATTGATGCGACGAAGTGTATCGGCTGCGGACTTTGTGCACAGGCTTGCCCGTATCATGCACCGGTATTGGACGAAACTGCTCACAAGATGAGAAAGTGCGATGCCTGCTTTGACCGCTTGCAGAGAGGACTTCAGCCGATCTGTGTGGAAAGCTGTCCTAATCGCGCTATCGAATTCGGCGAAATCGAAGAGCTGCGTAAGAAATACGGCAAACTTGCTGAAGTTGCTCCTTTGCCCTCTGCTTCTAAGACACAACCGAATTTGGTTTTGGTTGTTCCTGCTCAGGCTCGCCCTGCAGGAGATACTTCAGGTACTGAGTACTAACCGAGTATTTAATTGAAATCGCAACAGGCGCCGAAAGGCGCCTGTTGTACATAGAGTTCGAAAACTCGAGCCAAATTAAGAAGAACTAGAGTGCTCCTCTTTCAACTGCTTTTCGTTCTTCTGCCTCCTCTTCCCGAATTTTTTGGTCTTCGGATTCTTTGCCAAAACGGCTCATCGTGAATTGAACGATGGCTTGCGCCAAGAGCTCGTCCGGTACAAAAGCCTGAGCAACACCGTCCGCCTTAAGGGCCTTAGCATCTTCTTCGTTTTCGGCAGGCATGACTGTTTCAATGGTCGGTCGCAGGATCTTGGCTGTTTCAACAATCTTGCGGCAAAGGATCTCATTTTCAATTGCCAGAACAAGAATGGCCGCTTCATGTATATGAGCTTGGATAAGGACAGCAGGATCTGTAGCATCTCCGTAAATAGAATTAACATTCCTCTCTCGAAGCTCTTCAATAACCGAATGGTGATCGTCTACCACTACAACGGAAAGATGTCGTTGAAGCAGCTCTTCGAGGATGATTTTCCCCTTTTCTCCATAACCGACAAGAACCACATGACCGTGGAGGATGTCGCTACCGACGCTGTCCGGCATAAGTGCCATTGGATCGATACGCGCGTCCATTCTTCTAGCGAATCCCCAACGCTTTTTTATGAAGTCGCGAGCCGGTCCGACCGTTGCAAAGGCAAACGGATTCAGGGCGATAGAAATAATGGCGCCGGCCAATACTAAACTCATGCCTTCTTGCGGCAGGATCTTGAGCTGAAGTCCAAGTGCAGCCAAAATGAACGAGAATTCACCGATCTGAGACAGTGCGGCAGCAACCGTTAAAGCAGTGTGAAGCGTATAACGGAATAACAAGACCAGACCAAAAGCAACAAGACCTTTGCCTAAGATAATAATGGCAAGCACGGCCAACACATGCAAGGGCTGTTCGTAAAGGACATTGGGATCAAACATCATGCCGACGCCCACAAAGAAGATAACCGAGAAGGCATCTCTAAGCGGTAGTGACTCCATCGCAGCGCGATGAGAGTAACGGCTTTCACGCATCACCATGCCGGAGAAGAAGGCACCCAATGCGAAACTGACATGGAAGATCTGCGCTGCACCGTAGGCAATACCGATTGCAAATACCAACACTGAAAGCGTAAAGAGCTCGCGGGAACCCGTCTTAGCAACCTGGCGAAGACGCCACGGAAGCAGGCGTTTTCCGACAACCAGCATCAGGATGATGAAACCGAATACTTGAGCCAGCGTGATGCCGACAATCTGCCAAAGCGGCAAAGAAGCCTCGGTATTTTGCAGAGGAGAACCCAGCAAGGAAGCCAGCGGAGGCAGGAGCACCAAGATCAAGACGGTCATGATGTCTTCGACGACCAACCAGCCCACGGCGATTTGACCGTCGCCGCTTTCCAGAATGCCTCGGCTTTCCAAGCCTTTCAGAAGCACAACCGTGGAGGCGCAGGAAAGACACATACCAAAGACGATGCTTTGTCCCCACGGCCACCCCCAGAAATGGGCCAAAACCGCGCCTAAACAGGTCGCCAGGCCCATCTGAAGAATAGCTCCGGGAACCGCGATATTCTTGACTCGAATGAGATCGGTCATAGAAAAATGCAAGCCGACGCCGAACATCAGCAGCATGACACCGATTTCAGAGAGTTCGGAAGCAATATTAACATCACCCACAAATCCGGGTGTTGCGGGCGAAATAATAATACCGGCGAGCAAGTAGCCAACCAATGCCGGTACTTTGATGCGCTCCATGAGGAAGCCAAGCGCCCAGGCAATCGCAAAACCGATCGCCAAGGTCGAAATCAAGCTAAAACTATGACTCATCGTTCGTTTGTCCTATGCGGGCAAAAATTTAATGCAGATTGCTAAAAATTCTTTGAGCGTAACCGTTCTGTACACTTAAGCGAATTGCATGACTCGGAGGATCCAACCGGTTCGTCCACGCAAATTCAGGCAATATTCTACTTTCGAGAAAGCTTTCTGAGACTGACAAATGGGACTTTTCCGCCCATCTTAGAAATCTCGCTTTTGACGCATAATTTCTATAAGGAATCAAAGGGATAAATACTCTTATTCCTTATTCGCTATTTCTTAGAAATCGAACAATTCCCAAAGGCGACACACGAGATTAATAAGGAAGCTGAAAAACTCAGCTTTCTCAATAAAATATTAGGGATTGACTTCAGGATGCTGTGAAGGGGGCGCCGGGTTGACATCACTGTTAACTGCGATTTCTTCGTCCACCGGAGAATCGCCTTTAAGGATTGCCAGACGGACCAACTTATCCATTTCTTGGGACAGAATCACAGAAGCCTGAACGACCGTTCCCAGGTTATCCGCTCTGAAGTGGTTAGCTTCTTGGTCAGTAGCGGCTCGAAGGATAACCTTAACACCTTGATTGATCAGCTTGGCAGTTTCTACGACCTTGCGTTCCAAAATCTCATCACGGATTGTCAGAACAATCACGGCAGCGTTTTGCACGTGAGCTTGAAGCAGAACAGACGGATCCACGGCATCGCCTTGAATAGCGGTATATCCGTTCTTACGCAGCTGAGCCACCAGGGAATCGTCTTTGTCGACGATAACGGTTGGGATTTCATCTTTCTGAAGAGCTGCTGTTAACTTACAGCCGACGTCGCCGTAACCCACAATGACGATATGACCGGTGATTTTCTTCTTTTCGACTTCGTCCGGCATAAGAGACTGTGGATCCGGGCGAGCAGCCGAAATACGAGCCAGTTTGCTGCGTTTTTTAAGGAATTCAGCGACTTTCGGAAGGGTGGCAAAAGCAATCGGGTTAAGCGCAATCGTCAAAATCGCTGTTGCCAAGACGAGATTCATGCCTTCGTCAGAGACGATGCCCATGGACTTTCCTAGGCTCGCCAAGATGAACGAGAATTCACCGATCTGTCCTAAACATGCGCCGAGTGTCAAGGCGGTGTGCAAGGGATAACGGAACAGCATCACTAATAATGCGGCGATGATCGGGTTAATGAAGAGGATTAAAAGCAGCACGCAAAGCAGATGCCAAGGATGTTCGACGATCACCATCGGATTGAACATCATGCCGACACCGACGAAGAAAATAACCGAAAAGGCATCTCTCAGCGGAAGGGATTCCACGGCTGCTCTATGGGCATACTTGGATTCACGCATCACCATGCCGGCGAAGAAGGCACCCAAAGCAAAGGACACATGGAAGACTTCAGCGGCGCCGAAGGCAATACCGATGGCCACTGCCAATACGCAAAGCGTAAAGAGTTCGCGGGAACCGGTTTTGGCAACCTGCCAGAGGAGGTACGGCAGCAGACGGCGCCCGATCACCAGCATCAGTACGATAAAGACGACAACCTGAGCCAAGGTTATAAGCAGAAGCTGCCAGAGCGGCTGAGAAGAAGTCTGAGCCTGGCCTGTGAACACTGAAGCCATTGGCGGCAAGAGAACTAAGAGCAAGACTGTGACCATGTCCTGCACGATCAGCCAGCCCACTGCTACGTTGCCGTCGAAGCCTTCGAGCATGCCTCTTGCCTCCAAGGCTTTGAGAACAACGACCGTGGAAGCACAGGATAAACAGCAGCCGAGAAGAACTGAATGACCTACGTCCCAGCCCCAAAGCCAGCTTAAGCCAAAACCGATTAAGGCTGACAAAAGCATTTGGCAAATCGCGCCCGGAACAACAAGGCCTTTGACCTTCAGCAAGTCTGTCAAGGAGAAATGCAGGCCCACGCCGCACATCAGGAGCATGATGCCGATTTCAGCCAGCTGGTTGGCCAAGTTCAAATCCACATCAAAGCCGAATACCGACGGCGAAACCAAAATACCGGCGAGCAAGTAGCCGACCAATGCCGGCACTTTTAATTTTTCTGCCAAAAACCCCAGGACCAAAGCGACACCGAAACCGATCGCTAAGGTCGAAATGAG
>ENA-UOJL01002871-UOJL01002871.1-human-gut-metagenome-genome-assembly--contig:-P47-NODE-2871-length-13099-cov-6.496243_pt1 | contig 13099 bp, 10 predicted proteins | sample MGYA00242347_ERZ723894 | MGnify/ENA metagenome assembly ERZ723894
ACACATACATGTGCCCATATAATTAGCAGGAAGGAGAATACGATGGATATTAATCAGCTCCGGTATTTTATTGAAATATGCAAATTGGGCAGCATGTCAAAGGCGGCCGTCTCCCTCAACATAAGCCCGCAGGGGATAAGTGCAGCCATACGCCGGCTGGAGGACGAGCTCATGGCAGACCTCTTCTACCGGTCCGCGAACGGGCTGGAACTGACGAACCTCGGCAAATCCGTGTATTCCGAGGCGCTGGTAATTGTCGAGCACGTGGACAAGATCTATAATTTCGGCAAGCTCGAGGCGATGGGCAAGACGAGCATCACCGTGGCCGTGACCATGGGGCGCTTCATGAAGCTGCCGCCCTCGCTGCAAAAGCTGCTGCTGACTCCCCCGGACGAATTCAGCGTGAGCCTCATAAACGAATACTCCGCAGTCTGCACGGACATGGTCCTGAAGGGCGACGCGGCCTTCGGCATGGTATACGGCGAGTGCGACACCAGGAAGCTCAACGTTACCGAGCTGGAGAACGTGCAGCAGGTGTTCATCGTCAACAAGAGCCACCCCTTTGCGAAGAAGGGGAAGATCTCCATACGCGAGCTGGACAACGTCCCGCTGCTGATGCCCGAGATCAAGACCGTGCCCGGCACGGCGATAGCGGAGGAATTTGCAAGGCACAACATCAGGCTGAACCTCGCCTACGTCTGCATGGTCCCGCACCAGGCGATAGACATCGTCAAGAAAAACGAAAACCTCGTGGCCAGGACGCTGCAATCGGACATAACCGAGGCGGACCTGGACCAGATCTGCGTCCTGGACCTCGTCGACTACGACTTCACCATGCCCTTTTCCCTGATAACCAAGAAGGGCCGCAAGCTGAGCGTGCACGAGCAGCTCTTCAAGCATCTGATGCTCGACTGCTACCGCCAGCCGTAAGGCCGGAAACAATAAATCGCCCCGCAGCGGAACACTCCGCCGCGGGGCGATTTGTTTTTTGTCGGATCAGCTAAGAAAAAATTGTTATAGCCGGGCCCGTCTGATATAATATTGCCATATTGAAAGGACGGTGCCGCGATGAGATCAAAGACGCTCTACACCGTGATAGTCGCCGACGACGAGGACGAGCTGCGCGAGGCGGTGTGCTCCATGATCCCCTGGGAGGAGTACGGCTTCAAGCTCGTGGGCAGCGCCAGCAACGGGCTGGATGCGCTGCAGCTCGTGGAAAAGCTGGAGCCGGACCTGCTGCTCACCGACATACGCATGCCCTTCATCTCGGGCATCGAGCTCGCCCGGCAGGTGCGCGAGGTGCGCCCCGCGACGAACATAGCCTTCCTGAGCGGCTACGACGACTTTGAGTACGCCAAGCAGGCGATACAGTACAACATCATCAGCTACATGCTCAAGCCCCTGACCATGGAGGGCCTGGGCGCGGAGCTGCGCAACATCCACCAGAAGATAGACGCGCAGTTCGCCATGTTCCGCCAGGCCCCGCCGCGCGCGGACGGGCCGGACCTGCGCGCGGCCATGCTCATGCCGCTGGTGCTCGACGACTTCGCCGACCCGGAGGGCGACGCTCACTCGGAGGCCTACGCCCGCCAGTGCGGACTGCTGCGCGACAAGAGCGACCGCCCCTGCTACACCGTCATGGTCTCCACCCTCCTGGGCGAGGACGGCGCGAACCGCACGGCCCCGGCCTTCGTGGCCTCCGTGGACAGGCTGGCCTCGAAATACCTGCGCAGCGTCAGCTTCTTCGCCTCGGGCAAGGTCATAACCGTGCTGCTGGGCAACCCCTCGGACTTCGACGAGTATCTGCACATCCTCGCCGACGAGCTGCCGCAGATGGCCGACCGCGTGCTGGGCCGGCGCTGCCGCATCGGCGTCAGCCGCATGGTCCGCAGCCTGAGCGAGCTGCACGGGGCCTATCGCGAGGCCATGGAGGCGCTCAGGCAGGGCGACCGCAGCGAGGGCGGCGCGCAGTTCATAAGCGACCTCGCCCCCGCCGTCAAGGGCGGGAACCTCCTGTGCAAGCGGGCGCTGGAGACCATCGACCAGAACTACATGGACGCCGGGCTCTCCCTCGTCTCGCTCAGCGGGATGCTGGACGTCAGCCCCAACCACCTGAGCGCCTGCATAAAGAAATACGCGGGCGAGACCTTCATCAACATACTCATCCGCAAGCGCATGGAGGCCGCGCAGGAGCTGCTCGCCTCCTCCTCGCTGAAGGTGCAGGAGATCTCCCGGCGCTGCGGCTATACGGACCAGCACTACTTTTCCTACTGCTTCAAAAAATACTGCGGCGAGTCGCCCAACGCCATGCGGCGCAGGCTGGACTCCGGAAGGGCGGGTGAGGGCGCGTGAGGGACAGAGCGCCCCGCACGAAGCTGCGCATAACCAGCATACTCGTGACCATGGTCGTGGGCACGGTGGCGGTCATACTCATCTGCTGCATAGCCCTGTTCCTGGACCGATACCGCAGCGCCATGGTGCAGAGCGCCCAGACCAGCAGCGCCCAGGCCGTGTCCCAGGTGTCGAACACCGTCGGAAGCTATCTTAGCGACATGGACCAGGCCATGAGGCTGGTGGAGCAGTCCGTCTCCGAGAGCGGGGAGAGCCGCGACCGGCTGCTGGCCGCGTTTTTGAAGTTCCGCCCCGACGTCGTGGCCGTCACGAGCTATTCCGCGGACGGCGAGCTGCTCGACTGCTGGTCGCCGGACCGCGAGCCCAAGGAGAACATCCTGCAAAACCTCTCCTTCGACCTCGACATGGCCCGCGCCACCGGCGGCTCCTTCATGACGGCGCCGCATGTGGAGACGATTTTCGAGGGCTACTACCCCTGGGTCGTCACGATGACGGCCCCGCTCGAGGGCGGGGGCGAGGCCGCCTGGGTCTCGCTGGACCTGAGCTTCTCGGGCATCTCCAGCTACATAAAGAACGTCAGCATAGGCCAGCGCGGCTACTGCTTCCTGATGGACGACGCCGGCAACATCATCTACCACCCCCAGCAGCAGCTCCTCTACGCCGGGCTCAAGAGCGAGGACACGGAGGCGCTGGCGGCGCTGGAGGACGGGGCCTACGCGGACGACACGGTCATCTACTCCGTGGCCAGCGTGGGCGAGAGCGGCTGGCGCGCTGTGGGCGTGAGCTATGTCGACGAGCTGGTGAACCGCAACGTGAACGACATGATCCGCCTCTCCTTATGGCTGGCGGTCGTGGTGCTGGCCGTCGCCGTGCTGACGAGCTGGCTGCTCTCGCGGCTCATCGGCAAGCCCCTGCGCGGCCTGGCCTCGGCCATGGAGAGCTTCGAGTCCGACGCCGACCACTTCACCTACCGCCCCGTCGGCGGCACGCGCGAGGTGCAGGAGCTCTCGGACTCCTTCGAGCACATGGTGCTGCGCATACAGGAGCTGATGACCACCGTGCGCGAGGAGGAGGTCAACCTCCGCAAGACGGAGCTCAAGGCCCTGCAGGCGCAGATAAACCCGCACTTCCTCTACAACACGCTCGACTCCATCGCCTGGATGTGCGAGCAGGGCCGCAACGCGGACGCCGTCAAGATGGTGCACGCCCTCGCGCGGCTCTTCCGCATCAGCATCAGCCGCGGCCACGAGCTCATACCCATCGCCAAGGAGCTAGAGCACGCCGAGAGCTACCTGCAGATCCAGATGTACCGCTACAAGAACCAGTTCACCTACACCTTCGACGTGGACCCGGACTGCCTGGGCTACTACTGCAACAAGATAACCCTCCAGCCCATCATAGAGAACTCCATCAACCACGGCCTGGACCTCATGGTGGAGGAGGGGCGCATCGACGTGCGCGTCCGCTTCGACGGGGACGACATCGTGTTCTCCGTGCAGGACAACGGCGTGGGCATGGGCCCCGAGCAGCTGGAGGCCATCATGCAGAACGGCCCCACGGACCGCACCGGCATAGGCATCAAAAACGTCAACGACAGGCTGAAGATATACTTCGGTCGCAACTACGGGCTGAGCATCACCAGCGAGCCGGACGTCGGCACCTGCGTGGAGATACGCATGCCCAGGATTCGGGAGGGCGACTATGAGACGAAGTAGGCTCGCCGCCGTCTGCGTGCTTATCTCGGCGCTGCTGCTGGGCGGCTGCGGCGCCACCGCCGCTACGGAGCAGCACACCGTGGCGCTCGTGGCCAAGTCCACGCAGACGGAGTTCTGGCTCTCGGTGTTTGCCGGGGCCGAGGCCGCCGCCACGGAGTACAACCTCAAGCTCACCATAACCGGCCCCGAGACCGAGGAGGACTACGAGGCCCAGAACCGCATGGTCGCCGACGCCGTGGCCGCCGGGGCCGAGGCGCTGGTGTTCTCCGCCATCGACTATGAGAACAACGCCTCCGCCATCGACGACGCGGCCCGCGCGGGCGTGAAGATAGTCGCCATAGACAGCTCCGTCGCCTCCGAAATGGTCAGCACCTACATCGGCACGGACAACTACGCCGCGGGCCGCATGGCCGCGCAGGCCGCGCTCGAGCGCGTGGAGGGCGAGCTCACCGTGGGCATCGTGAACTACGACATCAGCAGCGCCAACGGCCAGGAGCGCGAGCACGGCGCCGTGGACCTGCTGCAAGAGAGCGGCCGCGCCGAAGTCGCGGCAGTAATAAACACCCTCGCCGAGGCCGGGCAGGCGAAGGAGGACACCGAGGCCATGCTCGCCGAGCACCCGGAGATAAACGTCCTGCTCGCCTTCAACGAGCCCACCAGCGTCGGCGCCGCCGAGGCCGTGAGCGCGCTCGGCCTCTCCGAGAGCGTGTTCCTCGTCGGCTTCGACTCCAACGTCGTCACCGTGGACGGGCTGCAGGAGGGCAGCGTGGACGCGCTCGTCGTGCAGAACCCCTACGCCATGGGCTACCTCGGCGTGGAGAGCGCCTATAAGCTCCTCGCCGGCCAGGGAGACTCCCTCGAAAAGACCGTGGACACTTCTACACAGGTGGTGGATAGGGAAAACATTTTTACCATGGACAGTCAGAAAGCCCTGTTCGCCTTCGAGCAGTGAAAAACTCAACATGTTGAACAAAATGGCATACTCCAATTTAATTAAATTGTCGTATTCAAATAAAATTCTAACTTCCTTTCGGTGATATTTAACCTTGTTTTCGCTGGCAGATTTTAATAGAATTGTAACACCGGGCGGGATAAGAGGAGTCCCGCCAATACCGAAAATGAAAAAGGAGAATTGCCATGAAGAAAATACTTGCACTGCTTCTCGCGCTTGTCATGATCTTTGCGCTCGCCGCCTGCGGCGAGGCCAGCACCGACACCTCCAATCCGCCTGCCGACGGCGACACCCCGGCCAGCGAGGCTCCCGCCGATGACGGCGGCGCAGCCACCGTTGCCAACAAGGATAAGCCCCTTGTCTGGTTCAACCGTCAGCCCTCCAACAGCACCACCGGTGAGCTCGACATGGCCGCTCTGACCTTCAACGAGAACACCTACTACGTCGGCTTCGACGCCAACCAGGGCGCCGAGCTGCAGGGCACCATGATCCTTGACTACATAAAGGCCAACATCGAGGGCCTCGACCGCAATGGCGACGGCATCATCGGCTACGTCCTCGCCGTCGGCGACATCGGCCACAACGACTCCATCGCCCGTACCCGCGGCGTCCGCAGCGCTCTCGGCACCGCCGTTGAGGTCGACGGCGTCATCGACAGCACCCCCGTCGGCACCAACATCGACGGCACCTCCACCTACGTCAAGGACGGCACCCTCGAGATAGACGGCACCACCTACATCGTCCGTGAGCTCGCCTCTCAGGAGATGAAGAACTCCGCCGGCGCCACCTGGGACGCCGCCACCGCCGGCAACGCCATCGGCACCTGGGCCTCCTCCTTCGGCGATCAGATCGACATCGTCGCCTCCAACAACGACGGCATGGGCATGAGCATGTTCCTCGCCTGGTCCAAGGCTGAGGGCGTCCCCACCTTCGGCTACGACGCCAACTCCGACGCCGTCGCCGCCATCGCTGAGGGCTACGGCGGCACCATCAGCCAGCACGCCGACGTGCAGGCCTACCTGACCCTCCGCGTCCTGCGCAACGCCCTTGACGGCGTGGACATCGACACCGGCATAGGCACCGCCGACGACGCCGGCAACGTCCTGAGCTCCGACGTCTTCTACTACGACGAGGCCTCCCGCAGCTACTACGCCCTGAACGTGGCCGTGACCGCGGACAACTACGAGGACTTCCTGGATTCCACCGTCACCTATGCGCCCGTCTCCAACCAGCTCGACGCCACCGCTCACCCGACCAAGAACGTCTGGCTGAACATCTACAACTCCGCCGATAACTTCCTCGGCTCCACCTATCAGCCGCTGCTGCAGAAGTACGACGATCTGCTGAACCTGAACGTCGAGTACATCGCCGGCGACGGCCAGACCGAGTCCAACATCACCAACCGTCTGGGCAACCCCAGCGCTTATGACGCCTTCGCCATCAACATGGTGAAGACCGACAACGCCGCCGCTTACACCGGCATTCTCAGCCAGTGAGCAGGCTGCACAGACACAGTGTAAGCTAACTTAAACCTTTGCTATTAGGGAGAAATAACTTCTCCCTAATAGCAATTTGTAATGAAAATCCGGCAGAATCAGGTTTTCGCTGAAACTGCAAATTTGCAAAACGGGAGTTAACAAGAATGGCAGATGCGAAAAATGATATCGTCCTGTCAATACGCGGCATGAGCAAGTCCTTCGGCCGCAACCGCGTGCTTGACCACATAGATCTGGACGTCAGGCGCGGGACTGTCATGGGCCTTATGGGCGAAAACGGCGCCGGCAAGTCGACGATGATGAAGTGTCTTTTCGGCACCTACCAGAAGGACGAGGGGAAGATCTTTCTAAACGGCAAGGAGATCAGCTTTTCCGGCCCCAAGGATGCGCTGGAGAACGGCATCGCCATGGTCCACCAGGAGCTCAACCAGTGCCTGGAGCGGAACGTGACGGACAACCTGTTCCTCGGCCGCTACCCGACCAACGCCATGGGCGTCGTCGACGAGGGCGGAATGAAAAAGAAGGCTTCCGAGCTTTTCCGTAAGCTCGGCATGACCGTGAACCTGAACCAGCCGATGCGGAACATGTCCGTTTCCCAGCGGCAGATGTGCGAGATAGCCAAGGCCATCTCCTACAACTCTCAGGTCATCGTCCTGGACGAGCCCACCTCCTCCCTCACCGTGCAGGAGGTCGAAAAACTCTTTGAAATGATGCGGATGCTGCGCGATCAGGGCATCTCGCTTATATATATCTCTCACAAGATGGATGAGATATTCGAGATCTGCGACGAGATCTCGGTCCTGCGCGACGGCAAGCTCGTCATGACCAAGCGCGCCGAGGACACGAACATGAACGAGCTCATCGCCGCCATGGTCGGCCGCTCGCTCGAGAGCCGCTTCCCGCCCGTGGACAACACGCCGGGGGAGACCATCCTCTCCGTGCAGCACCTCTCCACGAAGTACGCGCCCTATCTGCAGGACGTGAGCTTCGACGTGCGCGAGGGCGAGATCTTCGGCCTCTACGGCCTGGTCGGCGCGGGCAGGACGGAGCTCCTCGAGACGATCTTCGGCGTGCGCACCAGGGCCGCCGGACGCGTGTACTTCAAGGGCAGGCTCATGAACTTCACCAACGCCAGGGAGGCCATCGAGCACGGCTTCGCCATGATAACCGAGGAGCGCAAGGCCAACGGCCTCTTCCTCAAGTGCGACCTCACCTTCAACACGACGATAGCCAACCTCAATCAGTACAAGTCCGGCCCGGCGCTGTCCAATCCCAAGATGGTCAAGGCCACGAACAAGGAGATCAAGGTCATGCGCACCAAGTGCATGGGCCCGGACGACATGATAACCAGCCTCTCCGGCGGCAACCAGCAGAAGGTCATCTTCGGCAAGTGGCTCGAGCGCGAGCCGCAGGTCTTCATGATGGACGAGCCGACCCGCGGCATCGACGTCGGCGCCAAGTACGAGATCTATGAGCTCATAATCCAGATGGCCAAGGCCGGCAAGACGATAATAGTCGTCTCTTCCGAAATGCCCGAGATCCTCGGCATCACGAACCGCATAGGCGTCATGAGCAACGGACACCTCTCCGGCATCGTGAACACCAAGGAGACGGATCAGGAAGAGCTTTTGAGACTCAGCGCAAAATACCTGTAAGGTAGGAGAAGCACATATGGTAGCAGAAAAATCAAAGATCCTGACGGCTGAGCAGGAGGCTCAGCTGCTCGCTCCGATCGACGAGCATGTGGGCGCCATACAGGAAAAGATAAACGCCCTGCGCGTGGACGGCACCGACAAGGTCCTGGACATCCAGAACAGCCTTGAGAACCTCAAGCGCGACCGCATCTACACGGCCGAGGAGAAGCAGAAGCGAGCCGCCGAGCTCAAAAAGCAGCTCGCCGCGGCCAAGGAGGTCGAGGCCAAGAACAAGGCCGAGGTCTCCAAGCTCATCGCCGAGGCCGAGAGCTACCTCAAGGCCAACTACGGCGCCTATTACCAGGCCGTGGTCGCCAGCTGCGCCGAGGAGAACGTCAAGGCCCAGGAGAACTACAAAGAGGCCGTCGAGCAGCTGCACAAGGAGCACCAGGAGACGGTGTCCAAGCTCTCCGATCAGCAGGAGCTCAAGGACGAGAAATACGTCCACAAGAACCGCCTCTTCGACGCGAAGATGAACCTGCTCAAGGAAAAGCAGGAGATAAAGGACCGGCGCCACGCCGCCTTCGACCACAAGTACCACCTCATCGACCTGCTGCGCATGTCGAAGTTCACCTATGGTGAAAAGACGGCCCAGTCCTGGGAGAACTACCGCTACACCTTCAACCGGCGCGACTTCTTCCTGCGCAACGGCCTGTACATAGCCATAGTAATCATCTTCATCGCGCTGTGCATAGTCACGCCCATCGTGAAGGGTGTGCCCCTGCTCACGCTCAACAACGTGCTGAACATCCTGTCCCAGGCCTCGCCGCGCATGTTCCTGGCCCTGGGCGTCGCGGGACTCATACTGCTGGCCGGCACGGACCTGTCCATAGGCCGTATGGTCGGCATGGGCATGACCGCGGCCACCATAATCATGCACAACGGCCCCAACACCGGCTCCGTGTTCGGCAAGGTCTTCGACTTCACCGGCATGCCTCTGCTCGGCCGCGTGTTCTTCGCGCTCATCGTCTGCATCGTGCTGTGCACCATCTTCACCACGATAGCCGGCTTCTTCACCGCCAAGTTCAAGATGCACCCCTTCATCTCGACCATGGCCAACATGCTCGTCATCTTCGGCCTCGTCACCTACTCGACCAAGGGCGTGTCCTTCGGCGGCATCGACAGCACCATCCCCTCCATGATCATCCCCAAACTGGGCAAGTTCCCGACCATCATACTCTGGGCGGCGGCGGCCGTTATCGTCGTCTGGTTTATCTGGAACAAGACCACCTTCGGCAAGAACCTGTACGCGGTCGGCGGCAACCCCGAGGCGGCCTCCGTCTCCGGCATCTCCGTCTTCAAGGTCACCGTCGGCGCCTTCATCATGGCCGGCGTGCTCTACGGCTTCGGCTCCTGGCTCGAGTGCATCCGCATGATCGGCTCCGGCTCCGCGGCCTACGGCCAGGGCTGGGAGATGGACGCCATCGCGGCCTGCGTCGTCGGCGGCATCTCCTTCACCGGCGGCATCGGCAAGATCTCCGGCGTCGTCGTCGGCGTGTTCATCTTCACCGCGCTGACCTACTCCCTGACCACGCTCGGCATAGACACGAACTTGCAGTTTGTGTTCTCCGGTATTATAATTCTTGTCGCGGTCATGCTGGACTGCCTGAAGTACGTCCAGAAGAAGTAATCACATAAAAACGCAGTAAACCGCTGCAAAGCAGATGTGAGCGATCCGCCTTCTTTGCAGCGGTTTTATTATGCAAAAGAGGAGAGAATGAAGATGCAGAAACTGGGCGCCGTGCGCCGCGCTCTGGGCGCGGGCGAGCTGGACGGGACGCTGTCCCGGCTCAAATACGGCGAGATAAGCGGGGCCAGGGCCAAGGTGGCCCATGTGCTCGACGGGTTCGCCCGCAGCTTCGGCGATGACGAGGAGCGCCCCGTCGTGCTCTGCTCCGCGCCGGGCCGCACCGAGATCTGCGGCAACCACACGGACCACCAGCACGGCAGGGTGCTCGCCGGGGCCGTGGACCTCGACTTCCTGGCCTGCGCGGCGCCGAACGGCCTGAACAGGATAAGGTTCCAGTCCGAGGGCTGGCCCATGGTGGAGATAAGCCTCGACGAGCTGCTGCCCCGCACGGACGAGCGGGAGAGCACCGCCGCCCTCGTGCGCGGCATGGCCGGGCTCGTGAAGGAGCGCGGCTATGAGGTCGCGGGCTTCGACGCCTACGCCGTCTCCGAAGTGCTGCCCGGCTCGGGCCTGTCTTCCTCGGCGGCCTGCGAGGTGCTGCTGGGCGTCATCGAGAACTGCCTGTTCTGCTCGGGCGAGCTCGACGCAGTCACCATCGCCCAGCTCGGCCAGCGGGCGGAGAACGTCTATTTCGGCAAGCCCAGCGGGCTCATGGACCAGACCGCGTCCTCCGTCGGCGGCGCGGTGGCCATAGACTTCGCGGACCCGGCGGAGCCGGTGGTGCGCAGCGTGGCCGTGGACCTCGAGAGCCTGGGCTATGCGCTGTGCATAATCGACTCCGGCGCCAGCCACGCGGCGCTGACGGGCGAGTATGCCTCCATCCCCGAGGAGATGGGCGCCGTGGCGGCCTATTTCGGCAGGAAGGTGCTCCGCGAGGTGGACGAGGCCGAGCTCCTGCGCGCCCTGCCGGAGCTCAGGCGCGCCGCGGGCGACCGCGCCGTGCTGAGGGCCATGCACTTCTTCGCGGACGACAGGAGGTCCGCCGAGGAGGCCGACGCGCTGGAGCGCGGCGACATGGACGCCTTCCTCGCGCGGGTGCGCGAGTCCGGCCGCTCCTCCTGGGAGTTGCTGCAGAACATAACCCCCACGGGCGCCGCAAAGGAGCAGGCCATGGCCGTGGCGCTGGCCGTCGCGGAGCGCGCACTCGCGGGGCGCGGCGCCTGCCGCGTACACGGCGGCGGCTTTGCCGGCACCATCCAGGCCTTCGTCCCGCTCGACGCGCTCGAGAGCTTCAGCGCCGAGGTGGAGGCCGCGCTCGGACAAGGCAGCTGCCGCGCGCTGAGCATCCGCCCCGTGGGCGGCACGGTGCTCTGGGAGTGAGAAAAAGAAAAAGCCTTACAGCAGACGCTGTAAGGCTTTTTGCCTGGCGCGGAAGGAGGGATTTGAACCCTCGCTCGGCTCAACACCGACTACTCCCTTAGCAGGGGAGCCCCTTCGGCCTCTTGGGTACTTCCGCAGGTCAAAGCTCACATATATTATCATAGGTTTTGCTTCTTGTCAAGGTTGACATGGCCTCTGAAATGGACTATTATTTTAGAGTTATGAAGTACGACACTGTTATTTTTGATTTGGACGGCACGCTGCTGGATACGCTGGACGACCTGACGGACGGCGTGAACCACGCGCTGCGCGAATTCGGCTTCCCCGAGGCCACCCGTGACGAGATCCGGGCCCGGCTGGGCTACGGCTCGAACTATCTCATAGCCCAGAGCGTCCCCGGCGGCAGGGACTGCCCCGTGTACCAGCAGGTCTTTGACTGCTACTTCGCCTATTACCGGGCGCACAGCGCGGACAAGACCCGCCCGTATCCGGGCATACCGGAGCTGCTCGCGGAGCTCAGGAATAAGGGCGTCCGCTGCGCCATAGTCTCGAACAAGCCCCACGCCGCGACGCAGGACCTGGCGGCGGAATATTTCAAGGGCCTCGTCGAGACAGCGGTGGGAGACCAGCCCGGCGTGGTGGAGCGCAAGCCCGCGCCGGACACCGTGCTAGCCGCCATGCGCGAGCTGGGCGGCACGCCGGAGCGGAGCGTCTACGTCGGCGACTCCGAGGTGGACATCCAGACCGCCAAAAACGCGGGAATACACTGCATCTCCGTGGACTGGGGCTTCCGCACCCACGAGCAGCTCGTGGGCTTTGGTGCGGAGGAGATAGTCTCCGGCGCCGCGGAACTTTTAAAGAGCCTCAGCTGACTCTAATTCGGGAGTGATCTCAGCCATGTCAGATATGGGCTGGATAATCGTCATCACAGCGGTGGCCGGAGTGGGCGGCACCGGCCTCGGCGGCGCGGTGGGCGCGCTGCTCAAGCGCGACTCGAGCCGCATCGTCAGCCTGCTGCTGGCCTTCGCCGGCGGCATCATGACCGGCGTCGTATGTTTCGACATGATCTCCGGCGCGCTCGAGCCCGACGGCGCGACAGAGCCGGTGAGCGTGTTCTTCGTCGTCGCGGGCGTGCTGTTCGGCTACGTCGTCATCTGGCTGCTGAACGTCTGGATAGACAAGAAGACCAACCACGAGATAGCCCACATCGACGCCGACCACCCCAAGACGGCCGACGACCTGGACGAGCTCATCCACAGCGACCACTACGTCCGGCACGAGACCTGCTCCGAGGACGGCGGCCCGGCCTCGAAGTATCAGCTCTTCATCGCGGGCGTGGTCATGGCCTGCGCCATAGCGCTGCACAACATGCCCGAGGGCATGGTCATCGGCGCGTCCTACGCGGGCAACCTGGAAGCCGGTTTCCTCGGCGGCTCCGGCCTCATCATGGCCGTCATAATCGGCCTGCACAACATCCCTGAGGGCATGGCCGTCTCCGTGCCGCTCATCACCGGCGGCTCCAAGCGGCTGAAGGCCATCGTCATCACGGCCCTCTCCGGCGCGCCCACGATAATCGGCGCGGTGGTGGGCTTCTGTCTCGGCACGCTCTCGCCCATGTGGCTGTCGCTCTCGCTGAGCTTTGCCGCGGGCGCGATGTTCTACGTCGTCTTCGGCGAGCTGCTGCCCGAGGCCATACTCATGTGGCGCTCCAAGCTCCCGGCCTTCGCCACCGTGGTCGGCGTGCTGGTGGGTTTGATACTTATTTACATATGACGCGCAAATTTTGCTTGACAAAGCCGGAAAATCGGATATAATAGCTTTTGCGCATAGCGGGATTGTGTAAAGGTAGCACAGCGGACTCTGACTCCGTATGTGAGGGT
>ENA-UOJL01002874-UOJL01002874.1-human-gut-metagenome-genome-assembly--contig:-P47-NODE-2874-length-13089-cov-5.682369_pt1 | contig 13089 bp, 9 predicted proteins | sample MGYA00242347_ERZ723894 | MGnify/ENA metagenome assembly ERZ723894
GCCGAAATATGCGGATTTGAACTTGTTTCGATTGAAAAAAAGAAAAGTTATGAGGTTGTATCCTTAAATGGGGATAGAATTTCATGCAGAAAAATTGTAATAGCTGCCGGAGGTTATGCCGCTCCTCAGTTTGGAACGGATGGTTCGGTAATGCGTATTTTTCGTGAAAGAGGCTATAAAACGGCGAAAATTTGTCCGTCAATCGCTCCGCTCAGAGTGTCTCCGGAAAGCGTTAAGGGGCTTAAAGGAGTTCGTGCAAAGGGATGCGCTGCTGCATTTTCAGGCGGAAAAAAACTTAAAGAGGAATTCGGCGAGATACAGTTCACGGAAAATTCTCTTTCGGGAATCTGTGTGTTTAATCTTGCGAGATTTTTTCAGCAGTACGAGGGCGGTCTTACTTTGCAAATTGATTTTGCTCCCGATATGACTTTGCAGCAGATAACGGATTATCTTAATATAGTTAAAAAGCAACGGGCAGAGCGTTCTATTGATGAATTGTTAACCGGATTTTTTGTGAAGAATCTTGCGGTTTTTATCGTCAGGAAAGCTATTTCACGTTCGTTGTCGGATAAGATATATACGTTGACAAAAGAAGATATTACCGATATTGCTTGGAAAATAAAAAATTTTCAATTCAGTATAACAGGAAGTTCACCATGGAAAAATGCTCAGGTCACTGTCGGAGGAATTCACGGTGACTGCGTTGATGACAGACTGGAATCAAAGCTGGACAGAGGTATTTTTTTCTGCGGAGAAATTCTCGATGCAGACGGAGACTGCGGCGGATTTAACCTTCAATGGGCTTGGTCTTCGGGACTCTGGGCAGGACAAAATTGCGCTGAATCACTGAGAGGAGAAAGATTATGATACGAGTTGGCAATATAAGAGTTCCCCTCAATTTTGATTTTACAGCTTTGCCGGAGCTTTGTTTCAAAAAGCTTGGAATAAAACCGGACAGGCTAAAAAGCGTTCGTTTATCAAAAAAATCGGTTGACGCAAGAAAAAAATCAGATGTTCACTTTATAATTTCACTCGATATAGAGGCAAAAGGCGAGGAAAAGCTTCTGAAAACACTAAAAAATGCTGTTCCTGCGGAGAAATATGAATATAAAATAGTTCCGGTGAAAAAATTAAGTACAAGACCTGTTATAATCGGCTTCGGACCGGCAGGAATGTTCGCTGCCCTTGTTCTTGCAATGGCAGGAGCAAAGCCTATAATTCTTGAGAGAGGAGCAGATGTGGATTCACGCTGTAAGGCGGTCGAACGGCTCAGAAGCGAGGGTGTTCTCGATACAGAATGCAATATTCAGTTCGGAGAGGGCGGAGCCGGAACTTTTTCGGACGGAAAGCTCACTACAGGTATTAGGGACAAGCGGATAGGCTGGATTCTTGAAAAACTTGTTGAATTCGGAGCGCCGGAGGAAATTTTATATCTTGCGAAAGCTCATATTGGCACGGATATGCTTCGGGATGTGGTGAAAAATCTTCGCAAGCGTGTCATTTCTCTTGACGGAGAGGTCGTTTTCGGAGCGAGATTTTGCTCGTTTACTGCGGAAAATGACAGAATTTCGGCTGTTGAATATGAAAGTCAGGGTCAGCGTTATCAGATCGGAACGGAAAACGTGATTCTTGCTTCGGGACACAGTGCAAGGGACGTTTTTGAGCTGATGTTTAATAGTAAAATCAGTCTTTCGCAGAAAAATTTTGCTGTCGGCGTCAGGATCGAACACCGCAGAGAAGATATAGACAAGGCTATGTACGGTGATTTTGCCGGTCATCCGGCTCTTAAAGCGGCAGATTATAAGCTTGCTGTTCATCTTCCCAACGGCAGAACGCTCTATACCTTTTGTATGTGTCCGGGCGGAGAAGTTGTTGCGGCGTCGTCTGAAACCGGTCGGCTTGCGGTCAACGGTATGAGCTGCTTCGCACGAGATGCCGAGAATTCCAACAGCGCTTTGCTCGTTAATGTAGATACGAGCGATTATGCCAGCGATCACCCTCTTGCCGGAATGTATTTTCAGCGTGAGCTTGAAGAAAAAGCTTTTGCTGCCGGAGGCTCGGATTACAGCGCTCCGGTTATAAGCGTTGGCGAGTTTCTGAACGGAAAATCGGTAAATTCAAGAGTAAAGCCGTCTTATCGTCCGTCAGTAAAAAAAGCTTCTCCGGAGGAATATCTCCCCGATTTTGTATGTGAATCGTTAAAAATGGGAATTCCTGAAATGGGCAGAAAGCTTCGTGGATTCGATTCGCCGGCGGCAATTCTTACGGGAATTGAAAGCCGCAGCAGTTCTCCTGTCAGAATCAACAGGGGAGAGGATTTTCAGTCTGTTTCATTGAGAGGACTTTTTCCATGCGGAGAGGGCGCAGGCTATGCCGGAGGAATCGTTTCTGCGGCTGTGGACGGAATGAAATGTGCTGAAGCAGTTTTGAAAAATTTGGAGGTGAACTATGAAAATTAACGTTATAGGCGGTGAAATGAGCCGCAGCGAGGTTGACGCTTATATAAAATATGCCGGAGAAAAGCATCCCGGCAGACAGATAAAACAGATTGATATTACCATAGACGGCGAATTTGTTGATTTGAAATTTTATTTTAAAGATATGGATTTTCAACGAGCTTATAGATCGGCGGATTATCTTGTGAACGATATGAACAAATTAAATAACGCAAAACAGTCGGAATTTTCGCAGAAGGTACGGAACGGTATTCAGGAGAAATAAATTATGAATTTAACAAATATAGGCACGGTTAAAGAGATTTTATCAAGACATGGTTTCAGCTTTTCAAAGGGATTGGGACAAAATTTCATCGTAAATCCTGATATATGTCCTAAAATAGCTGAAAACGGAAACGCTCGGGAAGGCTTTGGAATCCTTGAGATCGGTACGGGAATAGGAGTTCTGACCGCTGAACTTGCTAAACGTGCAGACAAAGTCTGCGCTGTTGAAATTGACCAGCGGCTTCTTCCGATACTTGAGGAGACTCTTGACGAATTTGATAATATTAAAATTTTCAATGAGGACGTTATGAAGTGCGATTTACAGCAAATTATCCGGGAGGAATTCGTAGGAATGAAAGCTGCGGTATGCGCTAATCTTCCATACTATATAACTTCTCCTGTAATAATGCTGCTGCTGGAGAGCAGACTGCCTGTGGAATCAATAACGGTTATGGTTCAGAAAGAAGCGGCGCAGCGTCTTTGCGCAAAAGTCGGTACAAGAGAATCGGGAGCGATAACGGTTGCCGTAAATTATTACGGAACTGTCCGAAAGGTTTTTGATGTTTCAAGAGGAAGCTTTATGCCTGCGCCCAATGTTGATTCAGCAGTTATAAAAATCGAGCCGAATCCCGTTCCAAGACTTGATGAAGAGAGCGAAAAGTTCTTTTTCAAAATAGTAAAAAGCGGTTTTTCACAGCGAAGAAAAACTGCTGCAAATGCTCTTTCTTCGCTTGCGGGTATTCCGAAAAGCGATGTGTATGAGGCTCTTGCAGGCATTGGTTTTAATGAAAACGCAAGGCTGGAGCAGCTTGATATGGAACAGCTTATAAATTTTTCACTGAAGCTCAGAGAAATCTCAAATTAATATGGATTCAGGCAACTGAAAGCGACAGACTTCGCCAAAGAAAAATGGTATAATATGAATTACATTTTTCTTTAAGGGTGATTGGATGTTAAAAGCAAAAACATTTTATACGGATTCGGCCATAGTATCAGTCGGAGCTTTTATTCTTTCGGCTGTGTCCGGTTTCGTACTTTCCGGAGCAAGCATGGCTGGAGTTTCATCATTTGCGGATGCTGCTCTTACCGGAGGACTTGGTCTTCCTTCTTCGGCGGCTGTTCTGACCGGAAGCCTTGTCAGAAGCATTATCGGCGGAACTGTTGGCAGAAATATTGTAAAAATTGCGGCAATGGTCATAATTCTCATACTTAAAATGTTCCTCGAACCGAAAAATAATCCGAGACTTTGCGGCATTATAACTTTTGTGGGAATTTTTGTTTCAGGCGCTACCGTTTCAATGCTCATGGGCGAGGTTTTATATAAGCTGATATTTTACGTTTTTTATGGAGCTCTTGCAGGCTTTACATCGTATTCTGTTTCGCTGATAATAACGGGACTCCGCACTAAAAAGGCTGTTGATCTTTCCGCTCCGTCCGGATGTGCATACGCTGTTTCTTATACTTTACTTATGGCTTCAATGTGTTCTGTACGATTTCCTTTGATAAATATCGGAATTGTTCTGGGAGCGGCAGTTACGCTTTCGGCGGCTTATTTTTACAGGCATACAGGAGGAGTGCTTTGCGGTGCGCTGACTACCTGCGGTGCGTTTCTTTCCTCGTCATCATGCGGTATGACTGTGGTTCTGCTTCCGGCGGCAGGTCTTCTCACCGGATATCTTTATAAGCAGAAAATAAATGTTGCCGCCGCTTTTTTTGTCGGATTGAATTTTATAATGATGATGCTTACCGGAATTTCTCTCGACAGTGTGAGCAGCATGGTGAATATAGCTTGCGGAGCGGCTTTGTTTCTCGTTATTGCACCGTATTATTCCGATAAATGGGTGATAACCGGAGAGGATTCTACATCGGCTCTTCCGGAGATATTAAGCTCACGGATGAGCTTTCTTTCTGATTCAATAGGAAACGTTCGCAGAGAATCCGAGAAAATTGCAGAAATGCTGTCACAAAATTCCAGCAAAGAAAATGAAACTGAGGAAAGCTCAACCGAGATATGTTCACGCTGTTTCAGGCGGCTTTCCTGCTGGAAAACAGATTATGACAGCACTCTCAGAGGATTCCGCAAGCTTTCTCAGCTTAACGAGTTTTCAAAAGAGAGTTTCCCTTATGAACTTACCGACTGTCTACATAAAAGCGAGCTTAGAGAAAGGTTTGAAAGAGAGGCAAGAGAAAAAGCTACGGCAAAGCTTCTTGAAATGCGTTATTCCGAGAGCAGAAAGCTCCTTTCAGAGCAGATAAAAATCATTGAGGAAGTAGCAGCTTCAGCAGGCGAACGTGTTGATGTGCGCTATTCAGAGCCTATCAGCAAGATAATCAGATCAAAGCTGAATAAATTCGGATTTAAGCCAAACAGCGTTATCGCCTATTATAATTCACGGAACAGACTTCTTGCAGAGATCTATTTTCCATTTAAGAATGCTCCGGAAAGTATCAGAAGAATCTGCGATCTGGTTTCGGATGAACTTAGAATCCCGCTTGACTGCGCCGATCCTGTTAACTCAGGAAAAGAGGTTCGGCTGAGGCTTTTTGAACGTCCGGAGTATTCGCTTCAGGTTTACGGGGCGTCGGTGTGCGCGGACAATTCAAAGGAAAACGGCGATACTTCTATGATTTTCAGCGACGGAACAGGTATAAGCTATGTTATTCTTTCCGATGGCATGGGAAGCGGAAAAAACGCCGCTGTTGAATCGAGAATAGTTGTAAGAATGTTCCGACGTCTTATAAGCAGCGGTGCGGATTATTCCTCGGCAATAAAGCTTATCAATTCTATTATGCTGACCAAATCACATGATGAGGCTTTTGCTACTCTTGATGCCGCAAGAATAGATCTCGATAACTGCGGTCTTACCGTTATAAAGTCCGGTGCGACAGCAACTCTTATCCGCCATAGGGGAAGCGTTTTGAAGGTTTCATCGCCAACCTTTCCTATAGGAATTTATGAGCAGTCCGATACGTTCTCAAGAAGCTATGATTTTGAAGACGGCGACATTGTTATTATGTTTTCCGACGGAATCAGTGAAAATGCTTACAGCTTTATAAAAGAGCTTCTTTTAAGCGGAGATGATCTGAAAAAAATGGTTGACGAAATATGCATTAAATCCGAAGTGTTCAATCCTTCTTCAAAAAGCGACGATGTTACTGTTATAGGAATTAAAATTATTAAGACATCTCATGTGTGATTTTAACAATGAAAATAGTAACGGGAAATGTTTTTTATGGCAAATTGCACTAAAGAATGATGCAATAATTAGTATAACATCTGAATTTTTGATTGATTTTTAAAAAAAACTTGAATAATTAATCAAATTCTGGTAAAATGTTAATAGCAAAGGAGGCTGAATTATGGCTGCTAATAATAAATCAAATCCAAACGATTTCCCACTGTATCTTTTTTATCAGGGAAAGAATTATGAGGCTTATAAATTTTTCGGAGTTCATAGTGTAAAAAAAGGCAGAGGACGTTCATTCATTTTCAGAGTTTGGGCTCCTAATGCATCAAGCGTTTCCGTTGTAGGCGATTTTAACAATTGGGATAGATCTGAAAATCCTATGAAGCTTATCGCAGACGGCGTTTGGGAAGCTGATATCCCTAAACTTCAGCAGTTTGACGCATACAAATACAGCATTGAAACAAAGGATGGAAGAACTATTCTTAAATCTGATCCATACGGCGCACATTTTGAAACACGTCCGGGAACTGCTTCTAAAATTTACGAAAGCAGCTATAAGTGGAACGATAAAGAATGGTATGAGGAAAAAAAGAAAAAGAGTATATATAAAAGCCCTGTAAATATTTATGAGGTGCATTTAAGCTCCTGGAAATCCAAAGGCGAGGGTATGTTCCCTGATTATATCACTTTCGCCAACGAAATAATTCCATACATTAAAAAAATGTCGTATACTCATATCGAATTTATGCCCCTTACGGAATATCCTTTCGACGGTTCATGGGGATATCAGGTTACAGGATATTTTGCTCCTACTTCACGATACGGAACTCCTGACGATTTCAGAAAAATGGTGGATATGTTCCATGAGGCTGGTATCGGAGTTATCCTTGACTGGGTTCCTGCGCATTTTCCAAAAGACGGCGCTGGTCTTTATGAATTCGACGGCACTTGCTGCTATGAATATACAGATGAACGCAAGAGAGAACATAAATCATGGGGAACAAGAGTTTTTGACTACGGTAAGGCTGAGGTCTGCTCGTTCCTTATTTCAAGCGCTAATTATTGGTTTGATGAGTTCCATGTGGACGGCTTGAGAGTTGACGCTGTCGCTTCAATGCTCTATCTCGATTATGACAGACGTGACGGCGAATGGTGTGCAAATGTCTATGGCGGAAATGAAAATCTTGAGGCTGTAGAGTTCCTTAAACATCTTAATGAAGCTGTTTTCGCAAAGCATCCTGATGCGCTTATGATCGCTGAGGAGTCAACGGCATGGCCTCTTGTTACCAAACCGACCGATATCGGCGGTCTTGGATTCAATTTCAAGTGGAATATGGGCTGGATGAACGATATGCTCAGCTATATGTCGCTTGATCCTATTTACCGTTCGTTCAATCATGATAAGCTCACTTTCTCGTTTTTCTACGCTTTTTCCGAGAACTATATACTTCCTATTTCTCATGATGAGGTCGTATACGGAAAATGCTCGATGATAAATAAAATGCCCGGCGATTACGATCAGAAATTTGCTTCCTACAGAGCTTTTCTTGCCTATATGATGGCTCATCCCGGAAAGAAGCTTCTCTTCATGGGTCAGGAATTCGCTCAGATGAACGAATGGAATTATCAGTCTCAGCTCGATTGGAATCTGCTTGAGTTTGATGCACATAAAAATCTTCTTAAATTCTCGGAAAAGCTGAATAAATTCTATGCTGAAAATTCTCCTCTTTGGCAGAATGACGATTCATGGAGCGGATTCAGCTGGATTTCTAACGACGATTACAAGCAGAGCGTTATCGCTTTCAGACGTATCGACGATAATGAAGAAGAGGTTATCGCTGTCTGCAATTTCGTTCCCGTTGAACGCAGAGATTATCATATCGGCGTTCCTTACAAGGGAAGGTATAAGCTTGTTTTCAATACTGATGCCGAGGAGTTCGGCGGCTCGGGAATTACTGAAAAAACATTCAAAACTCTCGGAGAGGGTATGCATGGACTGGATGAGAGCATTTCTATGACTCTTGCTCCGCTTTCAGTGATTTATCTGAAATATGCTCCGGTAAAGAAGAGAACTCCTAAAACGGAAAAAACAACCGAAAAAAATACGGTTAAGAAAACAAAGACCGTTTCTAAGGCAAAAGAATCTGCTGAGAACGAATAATCTCGGTTCAAATTGTTAAAATAATTTCAATAGACCTGTTCAATAACCGGAAATGCTTGATGATACAGTATTTTCGGGTTATTGAACACAACTTATACAATATCGGAAAATTTGCGGTATTCTGCGATTTTTCCTGATTTAGGAGGAATAATATGTATACAAAAAAAAGAGTCGTTGCCATGCTCCTTGCAGGCGGTCAGGGAAGCAGACTTTATGCCTTGACCAAAAATGTAGCTAAGCCGGCAGTTCCTTACGGCGGAAAATATCGTCTTATCGACTTCCCGCTTTCAAACTGTACAAACTCAGGCATTGATACGGTCGGAGTTCTTACACAGTATCAGCCACTTGTACTTAATGAGTATATCGGAAACGGACAGCCATGGGATCTTGATAAAATGAACGGAGGAGTTCATGTTCTTCCGCCTTACGAAACTCAGGCAGGCGCTTCGTGGTATGAGGGAACGGCAAATGCTATTTACCAGAATATCAGATTTATCGAAAGATATAATCCTGAATATGTAGTTGTTCTCGGTGGCGACCATATATATAAAATGGATTATTCAAAAATGGTCGATTTCCATGTTGCCAACAATGCTGATTGTACTATTTCTGTTATTGATGTTCCGAAGGCGGAGGCTTCACGTTTCGGTATCATGATATGCGATGACCAGAATCAGGTTATCGACTTTGTTGAAAAGCCAAAGGAGCCGAAGTCTACTCTTGCCTCGATGGGAATTTATGTGTTTAGCTGGGAGAAGCTTCGTAAATATCTTATCGAAAATGAAGAGGACGCCAATGCTAAGCGTGAAAGAGGCGAGGCTTGGTCGAAAGATTTCGGTAAGGATATTATTACCTCTATGCTTCGTGATAAACAGCGCCTTTTCGCTTATGAATTTGAAGGCTATTGGAAGGATGTCGGAACTCTCGATTCTCTCTGGGAAGCTAATATGGATCTTCTCAGCCCAAGCGTTCCGCTCGATCTTTATGATCCGAGCTGGAAGATCTATTCAAGAAATAATAATATGCCGCCGCAGTATATCGGCGATAACGCAAATATAGAAAATTCTATGATCTCCGAAGGAAGCATGATCGACGGTACTGTCGATTTCTCAATCGTTTTCTCCGGCGTTACCATAGAAGAAGGCGCAACTGTTAATTACAGTATCCTTATGCCGGGAGCTGTTATTAAATCCGGCGCAGTTGTTGAATATGCAATAGTCGGTGAGGATACCGTGATCGAAAGCGGCGCAAGGATAGGAAAAAGTCCTGAAAACGTTGAAAACAGAGACGACTGGAGCATTGCTGTTGTCGGACATAACGTTACCGTTTCCGAAAATAAGGTTGTTGAGCCGAAACAGATAATCGGCGAAAGTATCTGATTGGAGGAGTTTTAGTATGAGTGTTAATTATAATGTTTTAGGACTTATTTTCGCAAGTATGCACGATTCTTATGTAAGCGAGCTTACAAAGCAGAGAACTATGGGTTCGATACCTTTTGGCGGTCGTTATCGTCTTATTGATTTTCCGCTTTCAAATATGGTAAATTCAAGCGTTTCAGAGGTCGGAGTTATCACAAAATCCAACTACGGCTCTCTTCTCGATCACCTCGGTTCAGGCCGTGACTGGGATCTTTCACGTAAAAAGGGCGGACTGCATCTTCTTCCTCCTTACAGTCAGACCGGAGGTATTTATAAGGGCAGACTCGACGCTTTGAGCAACGTATGGAGCTTTGTTGAGCATTCAAGCGCTAAGTATGTTATTATGGCAAACTGCGATGTTATTACTACTATCGACTTTGACCCGATTCTCAAGCAGCACATGAAGTCTGAGGCTGATATTACTCTTATTTACGGTAAGGCACATTATGACTGCGAGAAAAATGCAAGCTCGACTGTTCTTGAGTTCGATGAAAACAGCCGCCTGAAAGACGTTCTTGTAACTCCCCAGATCTCAGGCGAGTGCAATATCTGGCTGGAAATGTTCATTATCAGCAAAGAATTCCTCAAGAAGATCGTTTTCGATGCAGCAAGCAGAAATCAGTTCAGCTTTACCCGTGAGATACTTCAGGGCAAAAAAGATGAATACAATATCATGGGCTATGAGCATAAGGAGTTCTTTACCAGAATTGACAGCATTGAAAATTATTATCTTGCAAACAAGATGCTTCTTGATACTAAGAAGAGAAATGCTCTTTTCAAGAAAGAAATGCCTATATACACAAAAATTGGAGATAACGGACCTGTTAAGTACGGTCTTGAATCAAACATCAAGGATTCTCTTATCGCAGACGGCTGCGTAATTGAGGGAACTGTTGAAAATTCTATCCTTTTCAGAGGCGTTAAGGTCGGAAAGGGCACAGTTGTTAAAAATTCCGTACTGCTTCAGGGTACCAAAATTGGCAATAATGCAAGCGTAACATCTATTATTACTGATAAAAATGTTGAAATAAGCGATGAAAAGGTTCTTACAGGTTCTGAGACGTATCCGCTTTATATCGGAAAAAACGGAAAGATATAACGGCGGTGAGGGATTATGAATATACTTTTTGCCGCCAGTGAGGCTGTACCATTTGCAGCCTCCGGCGGTCTTGCCGATGTGATAGGTTCTCTTCCGAAAGCTATTAAAGCTGACGGTCACGACTGCCGTATCGTTATTCCTCTATATAAAGCGATAAAACCTGAATTAAGGGCAAAGCTGAAATTTATTACAAATATCACTGTTGATGTTTCATGGCGCAAGCAATACTGCGGAATTTTCAGTGCGAAGCTTGATGGGGTTACATATTATTTTATAGATAACGAGTATTATTTCTCCAGGGACGGTCTTTACGGCTTTTACGATGACTGTGAACGTTTTGTCTTTTTTGACAGGGCTGTTCTGGAAATGCTTAAATATATTGATTTTACTCCGGATATTATCAACTGCAACGATTGGCAGACCGCTCTTATACCTGTTTATTATAACATTTATTATAAATATCAGCAGGGATATGACGGAATCAGAACTGTTTTTACTATACATAATATAGAATATCAGGGCAGATACGGAAAAGAAGTTCTTGGTGAAGTTATGGGCATACCTGCGTATAATGCAAATTTGCTCGATTATGACGGATACGTGAACATGATGAAAGGCGCTATTGAAGCGGCAGATATGGTTACAACTGTAAGTCCGAGCTATGCGTGGGAGATTCTTGATCCATGGTATGCTCATGGTCTCGATAGGATCCTTGTTACAAAACAGTATAAGCTGAGAGGGATTCTTAACGGAATTGATATGGATTTATATAATCCGGAAACCGATCCTGCTATTGCCGGACATTTTTCTGCGGATAATATTTCCGGAAAAGCTGAATGCAAAAAGGCTCTTGTAAGTGAACTTGGTCTTATTGACGATGACAAGCCGATTATCGGAATTGTGACACGTTTTGTAGATCACAAGGGAATTGGTCTTATTCGTTATGCCTTTGAGGAAATGGTCGGTATGGGAATAAAGTTTGCCGTCCTCGGAAGCGGAGAAAGAATGTATGAGGAATTTTTCCGTGAAATGGCAGCGAGATATCCTGACAGGGTTTCGGTGACTCTTGGATTTGTTCCGGAACTTTCTCATAAAATTTATGCAGGAGCTGATATGTTCCTTATGCCTTCAAAGAGCGAGCCATGCGGACTTGCACAAATGATCGCTATGCGATATGGAACGATTCCGATTGTTCGTGAAACAGGCGGACTTCGTGATTCTGTTCGTGATAACGGCGGAGACGAAGGTAACGGATTTACATTTAAAACCTGCAACGCTGATGATATGCTTAATGCAGTTAAAAGGGCTAAAAATGATTTCGGCAACAGGAAAATGTGGAAAGAGCTTGTTAAGCGTGCGATGAAATGTGATTTTAGCTGGCAGGCATCAGCGAAGCTGTATATTGACATTTATAAAGATTTAATAAAATCACATTAAGTAGAAACACCGTCATTAAAGGCGGTGTTTTTTTATTAGAATAATACAGAACAAATTTCATGCAGTGCAGACATATTATCAAATCTTGCTAAAGAGTCTAAAATTAACATTTTATTCACATTAAGTTCATGTTCTGTTTTTTTTTTTTGTGCTAAAATGATAATGTATATAAGAAATCAGCTCGATTTATATACAATTAACATTAAGAGGTGTAGTAAATATGGGAGTTTTAATAAGATATCTTAAAGCCGGACATGGAAGAAAAGAAATAGTTAACGGTCGGGTTAAAGACAAATGGGAAATGGGACCAAATACAGCCGGTTTGATTGGCGTTCAATTTAATGTTAAAAATACGGATGAAACAAGAGATGTAAAATATGTTGCTGTAAATATAATATGTAAAAACATGGTTGGAGATGTAATAGGCGAGAAAGCATTCAGAGTTGAGGGACCACTCACTGCAAACAAGAATGTATCTGATAACAAGCTATTGAATGCAATCGGAAATCAATTGCGAATGAATGAAATAACAGTCAAAAGAGAGGCATTATGGCGTGCTCAGTCATATTGTACGCTTGAGGTTGCAGGCGACGTAATTGTTGAATACATGGATGGTACGATAGAGAAAATTGACAGCAATACGGCAACATATGATCCCTCAGCAGAGGAAGGTGCAAGAAAAATCAAAAGTTTTAAAGGATTCAAGCGCAGTTCTGAAGGAAAAATACTTGGTGGAGTTTGTGCAGCGATCGGCAAAAGGCTTGAAGTTACACCTTGGATATTCAGAATACTTTTCATTCTCTTGCAGCCTTTTGGAATTTTTACATATGCTATTCTTTGCATAAATTTCTCAAAGGAATAATTATTGATTAAGGAGATAATTATTATCCTTAAAATGACATATAAGTATGACACTGGTAAATATGCATAAAAAAAGTATTTTAGTTCACTCCTTTTTTTACTTGACAAAGTAAAAAAAAGGTGATATAATAAAAAAGCTGTCGGAGAGGGAGTCAAGGGCAAGCGAGGGCAAACGGGAAGATCTGAACGCAAGGCAAAGACGTTT
>ENA-UOJL01002875-UOJL01002875.1-human-gut-metagenome-genome-assembly--contig:-P47-NODE-2875-length-13088-cov-4.701143_pt1 | contig 13088 bp, 13 predicted proteins | sample MGYA00242347_ERZ723894 | MGnify/ENA metagenome assembly ERZ723894
CACCATTTTCCCCGCCGTTGGATACAATGGGATAGATGATCTGCGGAAAACCTCGCTAAAGTGATTAAATCTTCAAAAGCCAGGCAAAACTAGAGATAAACAACTTGAACGGAGCGTGAAAACCGTGATCGTACACAGAGGAGAGATCTACTACGCCGATTTAAGCCCGGTGGTCGGTTCGGAACAAGGGGGCGTTCGCCCCGTTTTGATCGTCCAAAACGATGTGGGGAATAAATTTAGCCCCACCGTTATCGCCGCGGCAATCACCAGTCAAAAAGATAAAGCAAATCTTCCTACTCATATCGCCGTCAACGCCCAAGGGTCCGGTTTGATGAAAGATTCCATCATCCTGCTGGAACAGGTGCGCACTTTGGACAAACATCGCCTGAGAGAAAAAATGGGTCGTCTGGACCGGGATTCCATGGGTCGGGTGGACCAAGCTCTTTCTGTCAGTTTTGGGCTTCGCTCTACATAAGGTAGAGCGAAGCCAGCGCCGGGAAGGTTTTCCTCCCCGGCGCTTCTTTTTGCCATTTTACTCTTTCTCCTGGTTTATCAAACGGCGGGCAAAGGCTTCCAAAGCCTCCTTTTGATTGGGCACGGTTCCCTCCCACACGCTTTCCAACAGGCGGTGCAGCAATTCCCCCATCTTGGGGCCGGAAGGGACTCCCAACGCTTTCAGCCCTTCCCCATCCAGAGCCATATCCTGTAAGGTCAAACAATCTCCCCGGGCCAAGATCGTTCGGGCCAAAGTTCTGCTCTCTTCCAAATCAGGCAGGCGGCGCTGGAAAACTCCAGGCGCTTTTGCGGACATATCCGACTCCATCAAATCAAGAAGCTGAAACACAAAGCACTCCCCATACTGCCCCAGCAATTTTTTCAAATGCTTTTCTTTCATGGGAAGCCCGTCCTCGTGGTGATCCACCAGAGTGGAGATCCAGTCTATCTCCCGATTGGAAAAGCGAAGCCGGCTCAGGACTTTCCGGGCAATTCTGCCGCTTTCCGGTGGGTGCCCATAAAAATGGGCCACTCCATCCGGAGAAAATGTCTTTTTCCCAGGTTTTCCCGTATCGTGCAGCAACGCCGCCCACCGGAGTTCCGGCTCCTGGGGAGCGTGGGACAGCGCCCGCAAAGTATGCTCCCACACATCAAAACAATGGTAAGGGGTTTCCTGGGTACAGCCCGCCATAGGCGCCAATTCGGGCAGCACGGTAAACACCACAATTCCATACTCCCGCAGCACTTTCGCGGCGTCCTTGCCGCAGAGAAGCTTTGTGAGCTCTTCCCGCACGCGCTCATGGGACAGCTCCAGGAGAAGGTCTTTTGTTTTCCAAACCGCTTCCCTGGTTTGGGCTTCTATCTCAAATCCCAGCTGGGAAGAAAACCGCAAACACCGGAGGATACGCAAAGCGTCCTCGGAAAACCGCTTTACAGGGTCCCCCACACAACGCAGGACACCCTGTTTCAAGTCTTCCCTACCCCCAAACAAATCCACCAACCCCCGCTTTGGATGGTACGCCATAGCGTTGACGGTGAAATCCCGGCGGGAAAGGTCTGCTTCCAGGCTGGGGGAAAAGGTGACAGAATCGGGATGGCGCCCATCTGTATATCCGCCGTCGGTGCGGAAAGTGGTGATCTCAATGGGGTGACCCTCCTTCCCCACTACCGCCACAGTTCCGTGGATCATCCCTACCTCGATCAGCCGCTCCCCCGCAAAGCAGGTCTTTGTCTCCTGGGGAAGAGCGCTGGTGGCCACATCCCAATCGAAAGGGGTTTTGCCCAAGAGGGAATCCCGCACGCAGCCGCCTACGCACCAAGCCTGGAATCCAGCAGATTCCAAACGTTCCATCACTTCCAACACCGCTGTGGGCGGCTGAATATGAATTCCTTCCATCAGGCGCCTCCTTTCCCTGTTTTCCCACACAGTATACCATAAAAAAAGGGGGTTGAAAAGCCGCCCGCATTGACACCACCGCCGAAACATGGTAAGATACAACATCGAAGAACGTGCAAAAATCTCAAGGAACGAGGCGAAACACCTATGGCATTGCTGGAACAATGGGAGCGTTACGCTGAGGAACAACAGAAAGGTCCTCAAGGCGCCCAATTCTGGAAACAATATTTGGAGCAGGAAACCAAAATCTACCAGCGTATTTTGGAAAGCAAGCCCCAGAAAAATACGGTAAAGGGCTACGCTGAAAAATACGGCGTGGACGTGTTGACCATGGTGGCTTTCCTGGACGGCATCAACGACAGCCTGAAAGTGAAAAACCCCCTGGAAACCATGGAAGAGGATACGGAAGTCAACCTGAACTACGACAAGGAACTGCTGTATAAAAACATGGTGGAAGCAAAAGCCGAATGGCTTTACAATCTGCCCCAGTGGGACAAGCATCTTACCCCGGAACGCCGCAAAGAGCTGTACAAAGAGCAGAAGCTCTCCAAAACTGTGGTGAAAGGCCCCAAAATCGGCCGGAACGATCCCTGCCCCTGCGGCAGCGGCAAAAAATATAAAAAATGCTGCGGCCGTGACTTATAAGCGGCAGCATATATGGAAAGCCTTTTCCCCGGTTTCTGCCGGCGGAAGAGGCTTTTGCCTTTGATTAAACTTCCCAAAAAGCGCAAAGACTACCTTCGGATGAAACATTCGGAGGTGGTCTTTTTTATGCAGGGAAAAGTGGAAATCTGCGGCGTGAATACATCCCGCTTAAAAGTTTTAAAAAGTGACGAGATGAAGGAGCTTCTGGTCAAAAGCCACAACGGGGACAAACAAGCGCGGGAAGCCTTGATCGCCGGGAACCTGCGGCTTGTTTTGAGCGTGATCCAGCGGTTTGGAAACCGGGGAGAAAATCCCGACGATTTGTTTCAAGTGGGCTGCATCGGTCTAATGAAAGCCATTGACCATTTTGACGTGGAACAGGGCGTGCAATTTTCCACCTACGGGGTCCCCATGATTATCGGGGAAGTCCGCCGGTTTTTGCGGGATAACAATTCGGTACGGGTCAGCCGCTCACTCCGGGACACAGCGTACAAAGCCATTCAGTGCAAAGAGCGCCTCACCGCCCAAAAGAACCGGGAGCCCACAGTGGAGGAGATCGCCCAAGAACTTTCCATGAAACGTGAAGACGTGGTCCTTGCGCTGGAAGCCATTGTGGAGCCTGTCTCCCTTTACGAACCGGTCTTTTCCGATGGAGGGGACACCATTTATATTATGGACCAGGTGGGTGACCCCGCGGGAGATGGGGACTGGTTGGAAGAAATTGCCGTAAAGCAGGCCATTCAAAACCTGAGCCCCAGGGAAAAGAAAATCCTCTCCTTGCGATTCCTGGACGGAAAAACCCAAATGGAAGTTGCCGGGCAGATCGGCATCTCCCAAGCTCAGGTCTCCCGGCTGGAAAAGGGAGCGCTGAACAAGATCAAAAAAGAACTGCGCTAAGCAACACAAAAAGCGGAAGGGTTATCCCTCCCGCTTTTTTCATACAGCACAGTTTATTTTTCGTGAGCCTTTAAAAACTCTCGGACTTCTTCCTCGGTTTCCAAAGACATGGCCTCTTCCGTCACTTCTTTGGCTTCTTTGGACGTCCACAGGGAGATGGCTTTTCGAACGGGCAGCAACGACACAGGCGCCACACTGAACTCCTTCAATCCAAAGGAAAGCCACACAGGGGTCAAGGCCGTATCTGCCGCAGCCTCACCGCACATGCTCACCTTTGTCCCGGTACGCTGCGCGGTCTCCAACACCTGACGCACCATCCGCAGCACTCCGGGATGGAAATAGGAATACAGGTGGGCCACCCGGGCATTGCCCCGGTCCACTCCCAACACATACTGAGTCAGGTCATTGGTGCCAAGACTGAAAAAGTCCGCCTCTTTGGCAAAGGCTTCCGCCATCAGGCATGCCGCCACAGTTTCTATCATCACGCCCACAGGCAGATTTTCGTCAAATGCGATTTTCTTGCGGCGAAGGACCTCTTTTTCTTCTTCCAGTATCTCTCTGGCATGGCGCACTTCTTCCACTCCCGTGACCATGGGAAGTAACAACCGGGCTTTGCCGTAAGCGCTGGCTCGAAGCACCGCGCGCAAGTGGACCCGGAACATGTCCTCTTCCCGAAGGGAAAAGCGCAGGCCACGGCATCCCAAGAAGGGGTTGTCCTCTTTCACTTGAGGCAAATAGGGCAAGTTTTTATCGCCGCCTACATCCAACGTACGGATGATGACAGGCTTTCCATGCATGGCGCTTAAAATCTGCCGGTACGCGTGGAACTGTTCGTCCTCCCCGGGCTGGGAAGTCCGGTCCAGATACAGGAATTCCGTACGCACCAGGCCAATGCCGTCACAGCCGTAACCTGCGGCACGGGTAGCGTCTCCCACGCCGCCAGCGTTGGCTGCCAGCTGAATCCGTTCCCCATCTGCGGTCCGGGTCTCCCTGCCCACAAACTCCCGCAAGGATGCCCGAAGCTGCTGGAAATCCTTTTGCCGGTTCTCATAGACCGTTTTCATTTCCGGACTGGGCGAAAACACCACACATCCCCGGTTACCATCTACGATCACAGCTTCTCCTGGAGCGGTATCCATCACCCGGTCCTCTACGCCCAGCACAGCGGGAATTTCCAACGCTCGGGCCAGGATCGCGCTGTGGGATGTGGGACCGCCTTTGCCCAGGACGATCCCTTCCACATTGGCGGAATTGAGCACGGACACTGCCGAAGGGGAAAGTTCTTCCGCCAACAGCACCGTACCTGGCTGCAAAGCGGAAAAATCCATCTCCGGCAAGCCCAGCAGCAGCCGCAGCATACCACCGCGCAGATCCCGCACATCGGCGGCTCGCTGGCGGATGATCTCGTCCTCTGAGGCGGTAAACAAGTCGATAAACAAGTCGCAGGACGCGGAGAGCGCCGCTTCTGCCGACTGCCCCAAGGCGATACGGCCTTCCACTTGGCCGCTCATGTACGGGTCGTGGATCATGTCCGTTTGGCAGCGGATAATATCTCCCTGCTCTTTACCGGCCATTTCCGCCACCCGGTCTGCCTTGACTTGGGTCACTCGGCAAAAAGTCTCTACCGCGTTTCGGTACCGCTCCAACTCCATTTTGGGATCGGCGATCTCCCTTTCCAGGCTCCCCATAGGCTTTTCTTTGTACACCAGCGCATGGCCGATTCCTATTCCGGGCGACCCTGCCACACCATAAAGCACACGTTCTCCTGTCACGGCTGACCACCTCCCGCTTCGCCAAGCCCTGACTGGATCAGCTCCACTGCCCGGTCAAGGGCTTTTTCTTCATCCGGACCGGAACAGCGGATCTCCACTTCATCCCCGCACTGAATCCCCGCGGCGATCAAATTCATGATACTTTTCCCGCTGACTTCCGCTTCCTCATGACAGACCAACACGTCTGAAAGAAATTTTTGCATTTCGTTGGAAAATAGTCCGGCAGGCCGCACGTGCAGCCCCTCCCTATTTTTCAGCACCACTTTCTTTGAAACCACATCCATCTCTCCTTCCTTTGCGGTCTGCATTGCAATGCATTTTAAACGCTTTCCAAAAGGGTTATCCTTCCGGAATCGTTTCCTTATCCGGGGTCACATAGATGGTCTTATAATTGACGTAGATCACCATGCCCGGTTTTGCTCCCTGAGGTTTGCTCACGTTCCGGATCTGGGTATAGTCCACCGGCACCTGGGCAGAATCCTTTGCCCTGCTGTGAAGCGCCGCCAACTTGGCCGCTTCTTCCATGGCTGTTTCTGTGGGAGCCTTCCCTTCCGTCACCAACACAGTGTGGGAACCGGGAATATTCTTTGTATGAAACCAAATATCGTTGTTGTTGGCAGTTTTTAAAGTAAGCTTGTCATTTTGCCGGTTGTTCCGCCCCACCAGCACCGTAAATCCATCGGAGGTGGTAAAACGCATGGGCGCGCTTACGGCAGCAGGCTTTTCCTTCTTGTTCCGATGCACCCGCAAGTATCCCTGTTCTGCCAGTTCCCCACGGATCTCGGACAGATCCCGCTCCGTTTCCGCACGGGCCAGGGCATCCAACACGCTTTCCAAGTACTCCAACTCTTTCCCCGCCAAATCGATCTGCTCCGTCAGCTTTTCCTCCGCGGTTTTTGCCTTGCGGTATTCCTTATAGTACTTCTGGGCATTTTGAGAAGGCGTCAGAGCCGGGTCCAACTTGATGTGGACCAAGGGTTGGTCCTCCTGGTAAAAATCCGGAAGGTCCACGCTGGAGGCGCCTTTGGAAATGGCATACATGCTGGCGCTGATCAGATCGCCTGCCACACGCAGCGCATCCCGGTTAGCGCACTGTTCCAGCTCGCCCCGCTGGGCATTGATCTTTCGGGACAGCCTCTCGGAATGGGTGGAAAGCAGCCGCAGCAGATCCTGCTCCCGGACCCGCATCCGCTCCTGCTTGTCCCTCTCCCGGTAGAACTCGTCCAAAAGCTGGGAAAACGTTTCCGCCTCTTTCACCACCGCGGATGTGCCATACTGGCGTATCTCCATAAAGGAAAAATCCATAGGTTTCTTTTGCAGGTTTACCGCCATATAGGGTTTTCCCGAAACCTGATCGATGGTTTCCTTCATCTGCTGATAAAAGAACCCTGCCCGGAAATACTGTTCCTCGTCCATGGTTTTGACGGTCAACTCCGCACCCCGGCCTACCCGGTGGGCAAGTTCCCGGCACACAATGGGCGACACGCCTTGGAGCACCGACAAAAAGCCTTTAGAAAGTTCCATGTCCTTAGGCAAAGCTTTCAGTGCCTCCACCACCTGCTGCTGGGAAGTGGAAAGAGGGCACAATTTATTTTGCGGCGGCGGGAGCTGGTAGGAAAGCCCGGGCAGCACCAGCCGCTGGGAGGACATCTCCGCGTCTACCCGCTTCAGGGCATCGATAATTTTCCCGTTCTCGTCAGACAAAATGATGTTGCTGTAGCGTCCCATGATCTCCATGGTCAACGTCAGGATAACGTGGTCGCCCAGCTCGTTGATGGAATCAAAATCGAAGTGCAGCAGCCGTTCCAATTCGGGCTGGCGAATAGCCACCACTTTCGCCCCTTGCAGCTTCTTTCGCAGCAGCATGCACAGCATGGGCGGCTGCTTGGGATTTTCCAGGGGGATCGTGGTAAAATGCACCCGTGCAGAATTGGCACGAGCGGAAAACAGCACTTTATACCCGCTTTCTCGGGTACGGAACGCCACCACCAATTCCTCCCTGTTGGGCTGGTGGATCTTATCCACTCTGGCCCCCAGGAGCTTTTCCTCCAGCTCCTGTTTGATGTGTCGCAGAAACGCGCCGTCCAATGCCATAAATATGTAGTTCCTTTCTTCTTCAAATATTACAAGGCCGCCATGGGCGCCGACTCCACCTGAGAAAGCAGAAACGCCGTATCTGGAATACGTTTACGCAGATAGGACGCCAAAAATTCGGCGAACACCTTTTCGGTGTGATAGTGTCCTGCTGCCACGCAGGTCAATCGGGAATAGGCAGCTTCCAGCTCTTCGTGGTGTTTGATCTCTCCTGTGAGATAGGCGTCCGCACCCCGGCAAGCTGCTTGGTGGACATACTCCCCACCGGACCCGCTGCACAAAAACACTTTCCGCACCGGCCGGTCCCCGGGACAATATTTCACCATAGGGGCAGCCAGCTTATCCTTCACCAGCGCGGCAAATGCTTCGGGTTCCAGCTCCTCCTCCAAATCGCCGGAATACAGAACACAGTCCTCCCCAAAAACATCTTCCCGCCGCAGGTTTCGCAGCCCTAATTTACTGCCAAGAGCCACATTGACCCCGCACACGGGGGACAAATCCAGATTGGTGTGGCAACACAGGGCGGCAATCCCTTTCCCTGCCAACTGATAGGGCACATCCTGGGGGCCAAAAGCTTTCAGGGGATGGAAAATCACGGGGTGATGGGAAATGATCAGGTTTGCGTTCATGGAGGCTGCTTCCGCCACAACTGCCGGGGTGATGTCCAACGCCAGCAGCGCCCGGGTCACCTGGGTATTTCCATCTCCCACTAGCAGACCGGAATTGTCAAAACTCAATGCGGTGGAAAACGGCGCCACCGCGTCAATAATGTCGTAGATATCACGGACTCTTGCCATACAGATCTCCTTTTCACCAGTAAAAAGTGTGGGGACCGCACCCGTTCTTTCCACCGCAAGGGAATTCACCTTTTGGTATACTGTTCTTCCACAGCCTGGATCAATTTCTCAAGCCTTGCCGCACGTTCTTCTTCCCCGGTATGCAAGGCGCCCTTTCGCTGGGAAGTAAGCTCCCGCAAGACTTTCTCCGCATACACATCCACATGAGGCGCTCCCGGCTGCAATTTTCCCAAATAAGGGTACAACCACTGGGTTTCCACAGGCGCCCCGGTATACTGAGCCGCAAAGGCGGAATACACCTTTCCGCCCTCTTCTGCAGCCTCTTCCCGAAGGACTGAAAAACCCAATTTCTTCAATCCCAAACGCAGTTCCGGCACAGAACTCATCGGCTGAAGCACCAGCCGCTTTGTTTCATCCTGGAGCCAGGGTGTTTCGGCGATGATACGTAAAATCAGCTCGCCTCCCATACCGGCAATGACAATATCCTCCGCCTCCTGGGATGATACCCCCTGCAAACCGTCGGATAACCGGAAGGAAAGCTCTTCCCCCACCTCATATTTGGCACCGTCACGACGGGCGGCTTCCAAAGGGCCGGGGTTTATGTCACAGGCCAAAGCCCCAGGGATCTTCCCCATTTTCAACAGCCAAATGGGAAGATAGGCATGATCGGTTCCCACATCGCAGAGAAGACTGCCCTCCCGGACTAAGGCGGCACACAGGGCCAGCCGCGGCCCCAGTTGGAACAATGGTCTCATAAACACGCTCCCAGAAAAGACGCTGCCGCCCGGCAATTCCTGTCGCGCGGCAGCGTCTTTCATCTTACTTGTCCTTCAAATGTTCGTTGAGCTTTGCCACCAGTTCATCCACGTTCACGCCATGAACTGCGCAAGCCTGCTCCACTGTCTCTCCGCGCGAGGAAGGGCATCCCAAACAATGCATCCCCATTTCCAGGAAAAAGGGCGCTGTCGTCTGGTCCAGGTCCAGAATTTCACCAATAATCGTATCTTTTGTAATAGAAGCCATTGGTACGTTCCTCCGTTTCTATTTTTTTATTGATTGTATCATCATTATAATACCCTTTGTCCTACTCTGCAATACATAAACGCAAAAAAGAGCGCCCCACCTATTGGCAGGACGCTCCGAGGATTCATAAATTGCTTATCCTTCTTCTTTCATCCGGGCATAGCATTCGCTGCAATACACCGGACGGTCTTCCCGGGGCTGGAAGGGCACTTTTGCCTCTTTGCCGCAGGCCGCGCAAACTGCCGTATACATTTCCCGCTGGGGACGGCTATTGTTCTTCCGGGCCTGACGACATTCCCGGCAACGCTGGGGCTCGTTGGTAAAGCCCTTTTCCGCGTAAAATTCCTGCTCACCAGCTGTAAATACAAATTCTTTGCCGCATTCTTTGCAGACAAGCGTCTTGTCTTCGTACATATCCTTTTACCTCGCTTCTGTGTTCAGTTACTTGTCCTGGACGGAGTTGCACCGTGCCGATGGAAATCCAACGCTGCGCAGCAGGACTTATGTTTTATAACCCTTTCAGCTTTGCCCTCACCCGGTACAGGGCATTGTCAAAAGCCCGCAATGACATGCCCGCCAGCTGAGCTGCCTCTCCCCTACGGTAACCGTTGAGATACAGGGCCAACACCTTACGCTCCAAGGGGGAAAGGGAAACATCCATTTTTTCACAGAAGGACCGAAAGTCCTCCCGCAGCTCCACAAGGGATTCCGGACCGGCCTCCACGGCCGCCTCCCCCGCGTCTTCCAAGGGAACAGACTCGTTCAAGGGGCGGTTGGCGCTGCTGGCGTGCTTCCGCACAGCGCTTGCCATACGGTTATAAACACACACGCCCGCATATGTGGAAAACGATGCGCCTCCTTCCGGCCGGTAGGATTTGGCCGCGGCGTACAATCCCAGCAATCCTTCCTGCCACAGGTCTTCTTTTTCCGGCGCGGCAGCCCCTTCAAACAGTCGGGCCTTTGCCCGGATCAACCCCAAGTAACGCGCGCTCAACTCCGCGAAAGCATCCCCGTGATGCTGCCGTACCAGGGCGGTCAACTGGGCATCACTGCGATCCCGATACTCCATGCTCCACCTCTTGACCGTTTTCTTGCCATTATCATATCCTAAAGAGCTTCTTTCGTCAAGATGCTGTTTCTTTCCTCACACAATTTTGAAAAGCAGCAGCCTTTTGTTGTTTTATCCTATAATTTGTCGTATAATATGGGAAATATAGAAATTATTTTGGGAAGGATGTCTGAAAACTATGGTGGCAAAGACCTACAGCATGGGGCTATATGGCATGGAAGCGTTCCCGGTGGAGGTGGAAGCGGACCTTTCCCAGGGACTTCCCGCGTTTGAACTGGTGGGATTGCCTGACGCAGCAGTGAAAGAATCCAGGGACCGGGTGCGTTCCGCCTTGAAAAACTGCGGTTTTGAGTTTCCTGTCAGCCGGATCACCATGAACCTGGCCCCGGCGGACAAGAAAAAGGAAGGGCCTATTTACGATTTGCCCCTGCTGATCTCCCTGCTGAAAGTCTCCCAACAGCTTCTTTGCCATACGGACGATGCGATTTTCTTAGGAGAGCTTTCCCTTTCCGGAGAACTGCGTCCCATTCGAGGCGTGCTTCCCATGGCGGACAAGGCACGCCAGGCCGGATTCAAACGGCTGTACGTACCCCAGGAAAATGCCGGGGAAGGCGCGGTGATCCAAGGTCTGGACGTATATGGCATCCGAACTATCGAGCAGCTTTTCCGACATCTTCAGGGAACGCTGGACCTTTCCCCGACGGTTCCCCAATTTGGTGAAACCACCCAACCGGACCTGCTGGACTTCTCCGACGTCAAAGGCCAGCCGGAAGCCAAGCGCGCTTTGGAAATCGCTGCCAGCGGCAGCCATAACGTCTTGCTCATCGGTCCTCCCGGTTCCGGGAAAAGCATGCTGGCAAAACGCCTTCCCACGATCCTGCCGGAAATGACCTTTGAAGAAGCCTTGGAAACCACCAAGATCCATTCCATCCGGGGAAAGCTTCCCGCCGGTGTTTCCCTGATCCGCACCAGGCCTTTCCGCTCGCCCCATCACACCATTTCCACCGCGGGTCTGGCTGGGGGCGGTCCTTCCCCACAACCCGGGGAAATCTCCCTGGCACACAACGGCGTACTTTTCCTGGACGAACTTCCGGAATTTTCCCGGGCCTCCATGGAGGTGCTCCGCCAACCCCTGGAAGATGGCAAAGTCACCATTTCCCGGGTGGGAGGCACCACCTCCTATCCTTGCCGCTTTATGTTGGTGGCTGCCATGAATCCCTGCCCCTGCGGGTATTTCGGTCACCCAACTCATCCATGCCTCTGTTCCCCCCATGCGGTAGAACGGTATTTGGGTAAGGTCTCCGGGCCGCTGCTGGACCGCATTGACCTACACATCGAAGTTCCTGCGGTTCCCTTTGAAGAGCTCTCCTCCACAAGACGGGAAGAAACTTCTGAGGAAATCCAGAAACGGGTCAACGCTGCCCGACGCATTCAGCAAGAACGCTACCAGGGGCTCCCCTATAGGTGCAACGCGGATATTCCCGCTTCCCAAATGCAGGAAATGTGCCAAACTACCCAAGCGGCAACTAGGCTGCTCCAACGGGCGTTTGAAAGCTTTGGATTCTCCGCCCGAACCTATGGCCGCGTGCTGAAAGTAGCCCGCACCATTGCGGATTTGGACAACAGTGAGAAAATCGACACAGCTCACGCTTCGGAAGCTGTTCAATACAGGACGCTGGACCGGAAATACTGGCTGCGAAAATAAAACAGCGAAAAGCCGCCCATTCCCTGTTTGGGGAACGGACGGCTTTTTATAAACTCATTTTTGGTTGCTGTCGTACTGCTTGATGTTGTTGGGGAACTGGTATCCGTAGTAATTTTTTCCCCAATAGCCGCTGTTGTGGTAGGCTTTGGCATAGTCGCCAAAGAAGAAGATATTGCACTCCGCGATACGACGGTTCACCAATCCCTGCACCACGTAACCGCCAGCCTTGTTCCACTGGAGGAAATTGTTGGCAAGAACTGTGGAATCCGCCCAGGCAAGGTCACAGGCACGATTTCCGGAAAGCCTCACATATCCAGCGGACACCCAGCCCACTTTTCCATCAGAAGTGGACACATGGTACCACACTTCCTGCTGAGTAGAAGAAATGTTGGCACGATAATTGTCCACCGTCACAGTGCTGCCGGATTTCAAGGTGGTCACCTGGGAACTGGTCAAACTGGGGCTGGAGTACACCGCTGCAACCCCTGTATCCACATTCACCACGTTCACCGTACCGGTAGCCGTATTGGAAGAGGAAATATTGGTAGGGTCGGTAGCGTTGAGCATGACTTTGAAGGTATCATAACTGGCGTCAAGGTTTCCCGGGCCCAAGTTGTACACAAAACTCACCAAGGCGTCAAACTGAGCCTGGCTCATTTTGATGTTGTTGTTTGCCCGGAACCGCTCTACCGCGCTGGCATATCCGGCGCTGTTGACCATATTCACCAGCTGAGCATAAGCTTCCTCTTCCGTCAGATTGTTATAGAAAGCGTTGTTTTTCTGCACCACATAGCCATAGCCCACAGTGGGATTTCCGGAAGCAAGGGAATCGTCCTCGATTTCCGACACCAAGCCTTCAAAATTGGCCAACAAAGAAATGATGTCATCGCTGGCCCGGCGGCTATCATAGGTGGTGGTTGTAGAGCTTACATTGCTCGCAATGACCAACACGGTAAATTCATAGTAGTCCGAGGACCAAGAGCCACTGGATGTCTTGGAATAGGCGCGGATCGTATACTCGCCCGCGGCCACAAAACTCACATTCCGGGTAAATACTTTGACCGTATTGGTGGGCAGGCCATGGGTGGAATTCTGGCTTTCCGTGGTATATTCGGTGGTTTCAAAAGAACCCTTTGCAGGGCCATCCACAATGGTGAATTTCACCCCGGTACGGCTGCTGTCGGTGACGCCAATC
>ENA-UOJL01002876-UOJL01002876.1-human-gut-metagenome-genome-assembly--contig:-P47-NODE-2876-length-13083-cov-4.786230_pt1 | contig 13083 bp, 11 predicted proteins | sample MGYA00242347_ERZ723894 | MGnify/ENA metagenome assembly ERZ723894
ACCTAACGGCCACCGATAAGGCTGGCGAGGACATGGTGGATGTAACTGCGAGGCACGAGCTAATTGGGGCAATAAAGGAACAGACCTATAAGCTCCGTCAGGCAATTTATACCGCGACAAAAGAAGTGGACCGCCAGAAAAATGAAACTAAGCGAATCCTCGACGAATCCGCAAATGAACATCAGGAGCTCCTTGATTTACGTGAACTGATTTACAATCAGGCAAACGGTCAGGATAATTTTGAAACCGAAGTTGAGGATAGGAGCATCGAATTACCATACAATACCACACGGCGCACTGTTGTCTTTGGTGGACACGATACTTGGCTCAAAGCCATTAAACCCCTTTTACCCAACGTGGTTTTTGTAAATAGGGGGCAAACCCCCAACGCGGAGATGATTCGCGGCGCTGACACTGTTTGGATTCAGGCAAATGCCCTGTCCCATAAAAACTACTACAAGATCATCAATAACATTCGTACTTATCGAATCCCAGTCAGATACTTTGGCTATGCCAGTGCCCGAAAATGTGCTGAACAACTGGTACGCGAAGATATGAAGGCATAACTGCCAGTCTCCGTTTTTAGATACCCACAACAGGACAGCATCCAACCGAAGTTGAGTGCTGTCCTGTTACTTTCCAATGCGCCTTTAAGCCGTTTGATTCCCTAAGATATAGAACGCCCTGCGCTGACGCTTGCAGTCAGCACAGGGCGATTTTTATACCTCAAACAACTTTGAAACAGGCACATCCAGTACCTCCGCGATTTTGAACAGCGTTTCCATAGACACGCCAAAGGGCCGCGTGTGACTTTCCACCTTGGCAACAAACGTCCATGACCGCCCGATTTTATCCGCAAACGCTTCTTGGGTCAGTCCTTTCAGCTTGCGGTAGTATTGCACCTTCAGTCCAAAGCGGATGTATTGCTCCTGATACTCTGTTTTCATGCGGTTACAGGGTTTCGTTCTGGAGGTGACACCCGGATAATAATTGCAGCTCACAGCAGAGTATTATTTTCATAAAGCCACCTCTTTCCAAACTGCGGATCGTAGAAAAGCTGATTCAAAGGGATTCAGTGTAAGCTGGAATTCCCTGTGGCATCGTAATGCACGTGCAGTAGCTCATGCGCCCGCCCGTTCAGCGGCCCCTCCAGCAGCTGCATGGCCACGGGGTTCAGCTCCGAGCTTTTGATCATGGCGGCCCGATCCGTTGCATACAGACCTGCGGCCCGCTGCTGCTTACGCAGCGTCAATCCAATGGGCTGACCGGCGCCGCCGACACAGCCGGTCTTGCAGGTCATCACTTCGATCAGGTCGTAATAGGCCAGCCCCTGCTCAATGTCCCGCAGCAGCTTCTTGGCGTTTACCAGACCGTGAACCACAGCGATTCGAATAACACGATCTCCAACGGGAAGAGAAGCCTCCCGGATCACATCGCTTCCGCGTAAGCCGGAAAACTGAAGCGCCTGAAGCGTATTTTTGCTTTTATCCTGCATGACCCGGCGGGCCACGGCCTCGGCTACGCCGCCGGTTGTACCAAAAATGGTGGCAGCGCCCGTTCCCATGCCGAAAGGAAGATCCGGCGATTCGCCTTCCAGTTCCGTGAACCGGATGCCGGACTCCTTGATCATGGTGATGATCTCCTGCGTTGTCAGAACCAGATCCACATCAGGCTGACCGTCATGCCGGAATTCCTCGCGCCCGGCCTCCATCTTTTTCGCGGTACAGGGCATAATGGCGATATGGTAGGTTCTGCGGCCATCCTCTGCATCCTTTTTCCGATACTGATCCTTCAAAACAGCGCCAAACATCTCCATGGGACTCTTGCAGGAGGAAACGTTCTTCAGATAGGCCGGATTTTCCTTTTCCAGATATTTGATCCAGGCAGGGCAGCAGCTGGTAAACATGGGGAAGGGGCCGCCCTTTTTCAGCCGCTCAAGGAACTCGGCGGACTCTTCAAGCACCGTCAGATCTGCGCCGAAGTTGGTGTCGTACACTTCGTCCGCACCCATCATTTTCAGAGCGGCAACCAGATTGTTCAGAGCGTTTGTCCCCGGTTCCATGCCGAACTCCTCACCTACGGCAACGCGCACGGCGGGAGCGATCTGGAATACGACCCGTGTATTCGGATCATACAGACTTTTCCATGCCTTCCCGATCTCATCCCGGATGGTGATGGCGCCGGTGGGGCAGGCGGCCGCACATTGCCCGCAGCTGATGCAGTTCGTATCTGCCAGCTTCTGGTCGAATGCGGGCATGACCTGCAGCTCGCTTCCGCGGTATGCAAAGTTCAGAATACCCATCCCCTGCATTTCCTCGCAGGTGCGAACGCAGTCGCCGCAGAGGATACATTTATTGGGGTCGCGGACAATGGCGGGAGAGGAGTGATCCTTTTCATAAACTGGCCGCGTATCCGCAAAACGAACCTTCCGCATGCCGAATTGCAGAGCCAGCTTCTGTAAATGGCATTTTCCGCTTTTTTCACAGGTGGTGCAGTCGCGGCAGTGGGAGGCCAGAATCAGCTCCAGGATCATCCGGCGATGCTTCAGCAGCTTTTCCGTATTCGTACGGATCTTCATGCCGTCCCGCGGCTCCATGGAGCAGGAAGCGTCGATTTTTCCCCGCTCATCCTCCACCACGCACATCCGGCAGGCACCAAAGGTGGACAACTCGGAATAGTAGCAGAAGGTTGGCATATTGATACCGGCTTTTCGGATGACTGCCAGAACGTTCTTCTCCCCGTCGAAGGGTACGCGCTGGCCGTCGATATACATGATTCCCTTTGCCATGGGTTAACCCTCCTTTGCTGCGGCAATCGCGCCGAAGGGGCAGTTGCTCACACAGGCGCCGCAGTTGATACACTTTTCCGAATCAATGGTATGCGCCTGCTTCACCGCGCCCTGAATTGCCTCCATGGGGCAGTTCTTCCGGCACTTGCCGCAGCCCTTGCACTTGAGCGCATCGATTATGGGGTGCGGCTTCTCCCGGTTGCAGATCGGGCAGTGGTGATCCACCACGTGCGCCAGATATTCGCTGCGGAAATACTTCAACGTACTCTGAACCGGCTTGCAGGCGCTCTGGCCCAGACCGCACAGCGCCGTGGAGGTAATGGTATTCGCCAGTTCCTCCAGCAGATCCAGATCTTCCAGCGTACCCTTGTTTTTCACGATGCGATCCAGAATTTCCAGCATACGCTTTGTTCCCTCACGGCAGGGGACGCATTTTCCGCAGGATTCTTTCTGGGTGAACTCCATAAAGAACCGGGCGGTCTCTACCATGCAGGTGTCCTCGTCCATGACGACCAGACCGCCGGAGCCGATCATGGCCCCGATCTTTTTCAGAGAGTCAAAATCCAGCGGCAGATCCAGATGGGCGTCGCTTGCCGTACTTGCGCCGCCGGACGGGCCGCCGATCTGGATCGCCTTAAACTTTTTCCCATTGGGAACGCCGCCGCCGATGTCAAACACCACTTCACGGATCGTTGTCCCCATGGGAACTTCGATCAGCCCGGTGTTGACCACGTTGCCCGTCAGCGCAAACGCTTTGGTTCCGGGGCTTTTTTCGGTACCGATGCTGTGATACCACTCAACGCCCTTCCGTATGATCTGCGGAACGTTGGCGAAGGTCTCCACATTGTTGAGAACGGTGGGCATGGCCCACAGGCCGTGTTCGATGGTGCGGGGCGGCTTTACGCGGGGCATTCCGCGGTTGCCCTCGATTGAGGCGGTCAGTGCGGAGCCTTCGCCGCACACAAAAGCGCCGGCGCCCATGTTGACGTGCAGGCGGAAGGAAAAATCTGTCCCCATGATATGGTCACCCAGCAGGCCGTATTCTTCCGCTTTGGCGATCGCTGTTTTCAGACGGCTGACGGCCAGAGGATACTCTGCTCGAACATAGATATAGCCCTCATGGCTGCCAACGGCCAGACCGGCAATCATCATTCCTTCCAGAACGCTGTGGGGATTCCCCTCCATAATGGAGCGGTCCATAAATGCGCCGGGGTCGCCCTCGTCGCCGTTGCAGACGATGTACTTGGTGTCGGATTTCTGCTTTCTGGCGCCGTCCCACTTGCGGCCGGCAGGGAAACCGCCGCCGCCGCGTCCGCGCAGCCCGGAATCGGTGATCGTTTTGCAGATCTCCTCGTCGGACATTTCAAACAGCGCCTTTTCAAAGCCGGCATAACCGCCCTTTGCGATATATTCCTCGATATCCTCCGCATCCGATGTGCCGCAGTTCTCCAGAACGACGCGGTGCTGCCGCTTGTAGAAGGGAATATCCTGCTGGCGGGGATACGCCACGCCATCCAGATGATATATGAGGCGGTCAATGATCTCGCCGCCCAAAACGGTTCGTTCCAGAATTTCGCGGCAGTCCTCAGGCTTTACATGGATATACATGATGCCCAACGGTTCAATATGCACCAGAGGCCCCATTTCACAGAAGCCGTGGCATCCGCTCAGCTTCATGTGCAGGCTGTGTTCCTCATCGCTGTCGTGCTTCAGCCCCACATAGACCGGCAGGCTGCGGCTTTGACATTCCGCTTTGAAGTTTTCGTAGATCTTCATTGCGCCGCCGGCAATGCAGCCCGTACCGGCGCAGATCAGCACGGACGGCACCTGCTCGCTCTGCTTCAGCGCGTTCTTTGCGTTTGCCTGAAACACATGGAAGCTGTCCCGCGTCAATTTTGCCTGTGTCATGCCGTTTCCGCCTCCTTTCTGCGAAGCTCCTCCAGAATGGCAAGCGCCGCTTCCGGGGTCATTTTGGCGTGAACTTCACCGTCAATCGTCATGACTGGGGCCAGACCGCAGGCCCCCAGACAGGCTACGGTTTCCAGCGTGAAAAGACCGTCATCGGACGTCTTTTTCTTCCCGGACAGGCCCAGATAGTCATAGACCGCATCGTAAATGGGGCCGGATTTTCTCACATGGCAGGCAGTGCCTGCACAGACCTTGATAATATGCCTGCCCTTTGCCTCTAAGGAGAAATTTTCATAGAAGGTTGCCACGCTGTATACCTTGGCAATGCTGACACCCAATTTTTCTGCGACTAATCGAAGCGCTTCCTTGCTGAGATAATTGTTCTCGGCCTGGATCCCCTGCAAAATTGCAATGAGATGTCTCGGATCACACCCGTTTTCCTCAACAATGCGCTGAACCTTTTTCAACTGATCCGCCATAGGCTTTATTCCTTCCTCCCTTTTTAATCCTCTGACATGATATAAAATAAAGAAGCACGAATATTGCAGTGATTTACAACATTTGTGCTTCGTGCGGAAAAAAAGTGAGACTGGCTGTTGATGCAAAAGAACGTGTCAACGCCGGATACCGTTAAGCGAGCAATCTCATCCTCGATTTTTATTCAGTGGCAGAGCATTTGACTGTCGCCTGCATTCTGCTTTCCCCATAAGACAGGTACAGCTTTTGCAGCGGCAAGCAGATTTACTGACATTTTGTTATAATTTTAACATTTTTGAGTCAAGTGAATCGCAACAGTGAATCTTACCTGTTGCGATTGTAACCTATGTGGCATTCTGACTGTGTGAAAATTATAACACTTTATGTAGAGAAAGGCAAGGAAAAGCTCCTTGTAGTGATTGTCAATAATTTAACATTACTGTGCATAATGACGGAAACATTTGGACTTTCTTTTTTAACAAAAATTTTTTGCGGAGCCATTGACGTAAGATCGGTTTCGATCTTGAACACACATACAGCAGGACACAAGAGGAGAACAATTCATCCAGTGATCAAAAATGAAGGAGGAACGTATATGTCTACCCCGCTGACCATCAACTCTGTTGAGACCCTGCAGGAAGCCCTTCCTATCATTCGTGCATCCCAGGAAGCGTACGGTACCTTTACCCAGGAGCAGGTGGATGCCATCTGTGAAAAGACGGCTATGGCCGTGTCCAAAATGCGGATCCCCCTGGCCAAGATGGCCTGTGAGGAGACCGGCTACGGCATCGTTGTGGATAAGGTCACCAAGAATCAGTATGCCTCTGAGCATGTCTGGAACTACGTGCGCAATAAGAAGACCTGCGGTGTCATTTCCGAAGACAAGGCCTATGGCGTGAAAAAGATTGCATCCCCTAAGGGTGTCATCGCCGCCATTACCCCCACTACCAACCCTACCTCCACTACCATTTATAAAATCATGCTGGCGCTGAAGACCCGCAACGCCGTCATCCTCTCTCCTCATCCCCATGCGGTGAACTGCTCCATCGCCGCCGCGAAGATCATGCGGGACGCCGCCATCGAGGCGGGCCTGCCCGAGCATGTCATCAGCTGGATCTCCGTTCCCTCCATGGAGATCTCCGACGTGCTGATGAAGAGCGTGGACCTGATCATGGCCACCGGCGGCTCCGGCATGGTAAAGGCCGCTTACTCCTCCGGCACCCCCGCCATCGGCGTGGGCCCCGGCAACTGCAACGTGGTCATTGACGAGACCGCCGACCTGCGGATGGCCGTAGAGTCCATCATCCATTCCAAGACCTTCGATAACGGTATGATCTGCGCCTCCGAGCAGCATATCACCGTCCTGGCCAGCGTGTATGACGAGGTCAAGCGCCTGCTGAAGGAAGCCCGGTGTTACTTCCTCAACGATGATGAGGCCGCCAAGGTGGCCGATGTGTTCTTCAACGCCAAGACCCACGGCGTCAAGCCCGCCGCTGTTGGCCAGACCGCCTGCCACCTCGCTGAAATGGCCGGGATCGAGGTTCCCTATGACACCAAGGTTCTGATCTATGAGACCAACGACACCTCTCATGACTGCGCGTGGGCCAACGAGAAGCTGACCACTCTGCTGGGTATGTACAAGGCCGAGACGCTGGACGAGGCTTTCGACATCTGCTACAAGCTGGTGCTGGAGGGCGGCGCAGGCCACTCCGCAGCACTGTACATCGACCCCACCGAGGAAGAGAAGATCACCAAGTTCGGCCTGCGGATGAAGGCTGGCCGCATCCTCATCAACCAGCCCACATCCTTCGGTGGCATCGGCGACCTGTACAACTTCGGCCTGGCTCCCTCCCTGACTCTGGGGCCCGGCTCCGTGGGCCACTCCGCCTTCATGGGCAACACCAACTATGAGCAGCTGCTGGACATCAAGAACGTCACCATCCGCAAGGAGAATATGCTCTGGCTCCAGTTGCCCAAGAAGGTCTATTACAAGACCGGCTGCACCCCCGTGGCCCTGCGGGAGATGAAGGAGGTCTACAACTTCAAGCGGGCCTTCATCATCACCGACTCCACGCTGTATCAGCTGGGCGCCTGCGACGCCATCATCAACCAGCTGCGGGATATGGGCATCGAGACCGCCGAGTTCTTCGACATCCGGGTGGATCCCCAGATCCAGGACGCCATGAAGGGTCTGCCCAAGATGCACGAGTTCGAGCCTGACGTTATCATCGCCGTGGGCGGCGGTTCTGCCATCGACACCGCCAAGATCATGTGGATCATGTACGAGCATCCCGATGAGGGTTTCCTGGACATGGCCACCACCTTCCTGGATATCCGCAAGAGGATCCGTTTCTTCCCCCAGATGGGCAAGAAGGCCAAGCTGGTCTGTATCCCCACCACCGCCGGCACTGGCTCCGAGTGCACCCCCTTCACCATCATTTCCGACGCCAACACCGGCATGAAGTGGCCGCTGATCGGCTACGAGATGATGCCTGAAATGGCCATCGTGGACGCGGACAACATGATGAAACTGCCGCCCAGAGCTACGGAGGCCTCCGGCTACGATGTGCTGACCCACGCGGTGGAAGCCTATGTCTCCACCTACGCCACCGAGTACACCAACGGCATGTGCCGCGACGCCACCAAGATGGTGTTCGACTACCTGCCCCGGGCCTATCGTTCCGCCTTCCGGGATGCCAAGGCTGACCCCGTGGCCCGTGAGAAGATGGCCAACGCCTCCGCCATCGCCGGTATTGCCTTCGCCAATGCCTTCCTGGGCATCAACCATTCCCTGTCCCACAAGATAGGCGGCTGGTTCCACATCCCCCACGGCACCGCCAACGCCTTGCTGTTCCCCTTCGTCTGCCGCTTCAACGCCCAGCGTCATCCCTACAAGATGGGCACCTTCTCCCAGTACAAGTATCCTCAGGCCTTTGAGCGGTACGTGGAGCTGGGCGAGCTGATCGGCGTCAAGGGCAAGACCGACGAGCAGACTTTTGAAAACTGGATCAAGGCCTGCCAGCAGCTGAAGAAGGACCTCGACATCCCCGAGACCATTCTGGACTGGCTGCTGGAGGCGCACCCCGAAAAGACCGCCGAGGAGTGGGAGCGCGAGTTCCTCGCTGCCGTGGATCAGATGTCCGAGTGGGCGTTCCACGACGCCTGCACCGGCTGCAACCCCGTCTATCCCACCATCGGCGAGCTGAAGGGCTGCTACCTGAAGGCGTTCTACGGCGAGAAGAAGTACGCCGAGAAGTACGGCGACACCTGGGAAATCCCCGTCACGCTGCCCACCGACACCCACGCTGCATATCCTATGGGCCTCTGCGCCGATCTGGGCGTGGCCAAGACCGGCGGCTTCAACTAAACGAAGCGCCTGCATCTCCGATAACCATATACAACAACCAACTCATGCAGGGGGCCGGTGCTTAGGCACCGGCCCCCCAGCACACCGGTTCCTTCCGGGGACTTGCCCCCGGACATGCAAGAAAACGAGGTGAGTGATGATACAGGCACTGAACCTTCCTAAGAAAGTTTATTTCAAAGCCGGCTGTACCCCGGTGGCCCTGCGGGAACTGGGGGAGATCTACCATTGCAGCCGCGCCCTGCTGGTGACGGACCCGGAACTGTACCGGGCCGGGATCGCCGCGCCGGTGGTGGACCTGCTGCGGAAGCAGGGGATCCGGGCGGCGGAGTTTTTCACCATAGGCAAGCGGGTGTCCTTTGCGGACCTCCGCAGCGCACTGCCCAAGCTGCACGAGTTCCAGCCGGACGTTATCGTGGGCGTGGGCGGCAACAACGCCATGAGCGCCGCCAAGACGCTGCTGGCCCTGTACCAGGACCCGGAGCTGGACCTGGCGGCCGCGTCGGCGGACCCGGCCCGCATCCCGGCATGCACCAAGGCCAAGCTGGTGCTGATCGCCACCAATTTTTCCAGCGGCGCCCAGAATTCTCCCTTTGCCATCCTGGAAAATGACGAGGGCCGGAACTGTTCGCTGAAAAGCATCCATCTGCTGCCGGAGATCTCCGTGACGGACGCGGATTTCACCGCCACGCTGACGGCGGAGCAGGTAAAGACCTGCGCCCTGGAGATCCTCTCCCACGCGGCCCGGGCCTATCTGGACCCCAGCTGCACGGAGTTTACCGACGGCATGCTGACGGAGGCCATCGCGGCGGTGCTGAGATACACCCAGTACGCGGTGAAGGGCTGCCCCGCCGCACGGGAAAAGCTCCACAACGCGGCGGCTCTGGCGGGAGCCTCCTACGGAAACATTGTGGACGAGGTGACACCGCGCCTTCCCTATTTCCCCACGGAGAAAGAGGTGTCCATCAACGACAACGACGTGCGCTGCGCCGAGCTGGCGGAGCGCCTGGGCTTCGACAGCTGCCGGACCCTGTTCGCCGCTTGCCAGGCCCTGTAAAACCGCGACGGGGTCTCTCCCCTGCCCCGGCCTCCAGGCATCTTAAAAGCCCGCACAGAGTACTTCTGTACGGGCTTTTTTCATCGGGTCAGCTTTGCCATGTCCGTTCTGGTGCTGAATCTCCGCAAGATTCAGCGTGCTCTTTTGAGAATGCTCGCATATCTTCTGGAGATTCTCGCTCAGAACAAAAATTGGGCACTTGTTCAGTGGACATTAAATATTTCTTCTCAGCTACCAATCATAATGTTCGTTTTTTTGCCGTAGACTGCGTAGATATCATCGTAGATATCACCAAGATTCCAAATATCTGTGCCAATGCATCCCCATGCATAGCCAACGTTTGCAATAGACATAGCCAGGGAGAAGTATTCAAATCCTGGTAGCGCAGAAATCATACTCCTTTCGAATTGAACAGCTTTATTGATTTTTTCCGTATTAACCTTTCCTCGCAAAGAACTCCGACATGGTAATGCCCAACCCATCGCAGATCCGCTCAATTGTGTCGACAGATAATTGTCCGCCGCGGCGTTCGCTGTTTTTCAGGGTCGAATGAGATACATCACATATCTGAGACAGCTTAAAAAACGTAAGACTCCGCTCATCTGCCAACTCTCTCACTATTGCAATCGTGTTCATCAAATCCCCGCCTTTCAGCATTTTAATTTTCAAAGTTTCTTACAGCACACGCCCAATGACCCGAAATCCTCGTTCCGGGCTGATGATCCGATCAGAATAGTCTTTGTTATACGAAATCAGAACCGGCTGCATGTGGAGCCTTCCGTAGCTGTCCGTAAATGCGTCACGGTCGCTCTCGTCAGGCTCCCGCTCCCCATAGGATTTCAAATAGCCCTCACCGTCATAGACGAACACACCGACCTGGCCTATCGAGAGCGTCTCGCACCGCTCCACCCAGACGATCTGCCCGTCATGGTAGACCGGCTCCATGCTGTTGCCGGATACTCTAACGCCAAAATCCGCTTCCGCCGGGACCGCGTTTCCCGGAAAACTGACCATCTCAAAGTTGTCCTCATCCAAGAAACTGCCTGTACCGGCTGAGACTCTGAGATTGCTGACGGGCTTATCGATATAGCGGATCGTATTCGTGTGCGTTGGCATGGGATTGTATTTACCGGTAGCGATCAGATCCTCCCGGTAAGCACGGACCTTTTCCGCACCCGCTTCGTTGAGCAGAGGCGTGTGTTCTCCGGTAAAGGCAGCAAGGCCATCCTCAAGGTCCAGCGCATAGCAGATCGCCAGCAGTTGGTATGCATTGGGAACAGTCAGGCCATTCGTCCACTTCCCCAGCGCGGATTGGCTTACATCTACACCATAGTCCTTCAATGTTGTGCAGAATTCTTTTTTACTCAGCTTTCGGTTTTTGAGTTCTTCCGAAAGCCTTGTACCAATTACATTGTTCTGCTTCTCAGTCTCAGCACTGTATCTTACACCGTTTTTTGAAGGAGCCGGAAACGGAATAACCGTTGTTTTCTGACTGTTCATAAAGAAACCCTCCGTCTTAGGATGATCCCATTATACACGGGGACAGCTATTCTTGTCAATCGCAAATAGCTTGTTACGCTACAAACGCGACATTGACATAGCTTTATAAGATTGCTATGATAGAGCCACAGTCAAGGGAACACCTTCCCTTCCATGACAGCTAAGATGTGAGGGAGAACACGGATGCCGATTTTATCTCGGAAAGATCTTGAACGGATATCCCGCAGAGTGCTGTTCCGCTATCTGACGCTGTCAGACCGCAAAATGGATCGCATCGACCCGGTCGACTTTGCGGAAAAGATCTGCGGACTTCATTTCGCGTTTGCGGATATGAGCGTAACGGGCTCGATCCTTGGACTGACCTCCTATAGCGACGTCGATCTCACCATATCCGTTCCCCGTGGAAACGGGTCAGTCCAGGAATTTCATTTAAACGGCAATATCGCCTATGTGGATCAAAACCTCGCAAATGCGGGATCGGTGGGACGGTTGAACTTCACTCTGGTACATGAAGCCGCGCATCAGATCCTCGGTATGCTTTACCCGGAGGAATATAATCCAAGCGCGCAGCCGTTCATCTGCCGCCTTGCGGATGAACGCTGCACATACCCCATCACCGACTGGGTAGAATGGCAAACGAATGTGCTGACGGCGTATCTCCTACTCCCCCGTGAACTGATCGACCGCTACATGGATGAGCTTGGCCTTGGCCGGCAGATCAAACTCCTGAACAAAGTATTTGCCCCCAAGGAATACGCGCTGTTTTCTGAAATGGCAAAGCGTCTGGGCGTCTCGAAAACAGCATTATCCATTCATCTGGACAATCTTGGCATAATCGGCCGAAATGATTTTAGTGATCCGTATGCGCCCATCCATATTTATGCGGATGACTTTGACACAGCATAGGAGGTAGTTGTTATTATGGCAAAAATCAATTCCAAGGCGCTTGACCCGCAGCGGTATGCCTGCGTCCAAGCCGAGCAGCGGGAGCTTGAGCAGCAGTACTCCACCCATATCACCATGGCGCGGCTTTGCCCGTATTGTAAGCTGCGGCTCGAAACGCTCTGCAAAGGGGCCCACGGCGCGACATACCTGAAGTGCCCGCAATGCGGAGAGGCGGTTTTCTTTCCGCCTGTTGTATTCCGCATCGCATAACCGCGAATAATCGATCTGTCCCCAACAATTAAATACCAAGTATGAGCCTCGGAGCCGCTTGATGCGTGACCATCCCATGTGCCGCTTGATTTGTAACTATCGTTCCTTTTAGGAACATAGTTCTGTCAACGCGGCCAATGGTCAGACAAATCAAGCGGCTCTTTTTTTGCGCATGCAGCTCCGGAAAAGGAGTTTGCAATGCGCTTTTTTCATATCCTCCCCCTTTCAGCGTGGGAGCCGTATATCGCAGAATACCCCTGATCTCCCGATTTTTTGAACCTCACCAAATTCAAAAAATCACAAAGGAGATCAGGAGTATGACTGAAAAGAATTATTTTCTCAACATTTACAACACCATGACCGGCGAATTTGAGCTCGTCCAGGTCACGAAGGAAGTCTTCCAGACCTACAGGCGGACGAAATGGCACATTGAAGACAGCACGGAACGCTTTTACAAGCACGAAACGCAGATGAGTTCTCTGATCGGCGGTGAAAATGACGGATACGAGCGGTTCCATGAATTTATTGATTATGACAACACCCCTGAAAATCAGGCAATTGAGGAGATGGTGTGCCAGTCCCTGCGTAATATTCTGGATCTGCTCCCGCCGAAGGATTATGAGCTGATCTACGAGCTTTACTTCAAAAACCGCTCCGAAAAGGAATACGCACAGATGCTTGGGGTCTCTCAGCAGGCCATTCATGTGCGGAAAAAGCGCATCCTGAAAAAAATTAAAAATAATTTGGATGAGCAGGGTTGTTAAGATGCCAGTTTTTTCCCGTATACATACGAGAAGAAAAGAATCTTCTTGTGAACATTGAAAACTGAATATC
>ENA-UOJL01002880-UOJL01002880.1-human-gut-metagenome-genome-assembly--contig:-P47-NODE-2880-length-13077-cov-4.863615_pt1 | contig 13077 bp, 14 predicted proteins | sample MGYA00242347_ERZ723894 | MGnify/ENA metagenome assembly ERZ723894
CGCCTCTTCCGAAGGCTCTACTCCAGGTCGGCAACTGCGGAGCTTCCCATGCCGTACACATACACACTCCTGCTTTGGGAAAGCAGTTGGGAAACCCGGCGCATTTGGCCTTCATCCACCAGGCGGTAGCTGCTGTCCAGCAAGTCCTGGTACCGGGCCAGTACGTCCTTGGTCACCTGGCTGAAACTGGGATAGGGACTCCCCTCTTTGAAGGGCCGCTGATACTCGTATATAAACTCCCGGTACCCTTTATAGCCGCACTTCTGGGCAAACCGGGACAGGGACGCTTCCGACACATACAGCTTGGCTGCCACCGCTTTGGAAGAAAAATCCCCCTTTTCACGGTTTTGCAAAAAGAAATCCGCCGCTGCCTGCTCCGCCGACGTCAATTTGGGATAGGCATGCTTGATGGCCGAAAAAACATTGCTGTGTTCCATACTCTCACTCCTGTGGTTTTATGACGTCCACAAAACGGCGGGTGATCTCTCGGGGCCGAGTGATCGCCGTTCCCACTACCGCCCCATGCACTGGATAGGAAAACACCTGCCGAAGCTGCTCCCGTTCCCAGATACCGCCCTCTGCGATAATGGGGGTATGCAGTTCCTGTGTCAGCCGTTGCAGCAACGGATAGCTGGGTATGGACGTTCCCCGGGTGTCTTCCGTATATCCGCAAAGGGTTGTGCCAATCAGGTCGAACCCCAAACTCTCCGCATGTTTTCCTTCTTCAAAGGTGGCGCAATCCGCCATGAAAAGCTGCTGGGGATACCGCTTCCGCAAAGGTTGAAAAAACGCGTCCAAGGAAATCCCTCCCGGCCGCAGACGATCCGTAGCGTCCAAGGCAATGATTTCCACGCCTTCTTCCACCAAGGCTTCCACTTCCCACTCCGTGGGGGTGATATACACCTGGCTGTGAGGATACTCCCCTTTCACAATGCCGATCACAGGCAGATCCACCGCTTCCCGTATGGCTCGGATATCCTCCACACCATTGGCCCGGATTCCCACTGCTCCCCCTTCTTTTGCCGCCACGGCCATGGCCGCCATCATCCCTCGGCCGTAAAGCGGCTCTCCGGGCAGGGCTTGACAGGAAACGATCAAGCCACGGTATATCTGCTGTAACACAGCTTGTTTTGTCATAGCGGCAACAACCTCCAAAATTCCAAGGGATCTTCCCCTTTCCTGCCATTATACAAAAAGCTATACCGACGGTCAAGGCAGAGAAAACTGGAAAGGGCAAAGAAAAAACACGCCAGCTGATGCAAACCGGCGTGTTTTAAAATTAGAGAGAGAATGAATTGCTTTGCTTTTAAAGGGATGGGCAGTTCACTGCTGGGGCGTCTTTGTCACGGTCACCCCACAGGAATGGCACCCGCTGCATCCTGCGCAACCGCCACAGCTTCCGCACCCGGATTTGTGGTGTATGCGGTTATAGATTCCTTTGCCTACAATGGCGAAGAAAATCGCCGCGATGATTACAGTTCCAATAATGGTTGGGATCATACTCCCACCGCCTTTCTTCTTAATGTATTACTAGTTGTTACCGGCTTGCAGCTTTAACTGCCCGAACAGTCAGGCGCTCCCCGTCATACCGATTTTTCCGAACCAAAAGGTACAGGATGGCTACGATGGCCAGGATGGCCACCACGGTGCCAACACCAAAATTGCCGCCCACAAACAGGGAACCGATCTGATAGACGATCAAAGAAACGACATAGGCCAGGCCGCACATGTAGCCAATAGCGCCCAAGGTCCATTTCCAGTTGTTCATTTCCCGCTTGATGGCTCCCATGGCTGCAAAGCAAGGCGCGCACAACAGGTTGAAGATCATGAAGCTGTACGCAGTCAGCGCGGTATAATGACCGGCTACTGCCACCCACAAATTGGGATCGTCCTCCGCAACCTCAGCGCCCACATTGAACAGCACCCCAAAGGTGGTGACCACATTTTCCTTGGCGATCAAGCCGGTGAACACGGCCACCGCGGACTGCCAATCTCCAAATCCCAAGGGAGCGAAAATCACGCAGATAGCACTTCCCACCGCTGCCAGCAAAGAGGAATTGTTGTCCTCCACCATGGTAAAGGCGCCGTCCACAAAGCCAAATCCCTGCAAGAACCACAAAATGATGGAAGAAGCCAAGATGATGGTACCGGCCCGCTTGATGAAAGACCAGCCCCGCTCCCAGGTAGCCCGGAACACGTTCACCGCGGCAGGCACATGGTAGGCGGGCAGCTCCATGACAAAGGGAGCAGGATCGCCGGCGAACATTTTGGTCTTTTTCAGAATGATGCCGGAAATGATGATAGCGGCAATGCCGATAAAGTAGGCGGACACAGCCACCAACCCAGAGCCGCCGAAAAGAGCGCCGGCAAACAAGCCCACAATGGGCATTTTAGCGCCGCAGGGCACAAAGGTGGTGGTCATCACCGTCATCCGGCGGTCCCGTTCATTTTCAATGGTACGGGAAGCCATAACACCGGGCACGCCGCAGCCAGAACCAACCAGCATGGGAATGAAGCTTTTTCCGGACAACCCAAACTTGCGGAAAATCCGGTCCATGATAAACGCCACCCGGGCCATGTAGCCAATATCTTCCAGGATGGACAACATGAAAAACAGCACCAGCATCTGCGGCACAAAGCCCAGCACTGCTCCCACACCTGCCACAATGCCATCGGCTACCAGGCCGGTAAGCCAATCAGCTGTGCCCCAGCTCTCCAGCAGGCTGCGGGAACCTCCTGTCAACCAGGCTGAACCAAGCACATCGTTGGTCCAGTCAGTGAGGAAGGTGCCGAAAGGACCCATGGCAATCCAGTACACGGCGAACATCACCAAGGCAAAAATAGGCAGAGCCAAAATCCGGTTGGTGACCACCCGGTCGATCTTATCCGATGTGGACAAACTGTGGAGCGCCGCCTTTTTCTTTACGGATTTCTCCACCACGCCGTTGATATAGGCGTAACGCTGATTGGTAATGATGCTTTCCGCGTCATCGTCCAACTCTTTCTCACAGTCCTGAATATGTAACTCAAGATGGTTTTTTAGGCTGTCTTCCAGGTTCAACTCTTCCATCACTTTTTCGTCCCGCTCAAACACTTTGATGGCATACCACCGTAAATAACGGGACTCCACCTTTTCGGCGATAGATTCTTCAATGTGGGCAATGGCATGCTCCACGCTGCCGGTAAACACATGGGGAAGCTCCTCTGTCCGGGGTTTCTGAGCCGCCAAAATCGCCTGCTGGGCCGCTTCCATGCCTCCCTGATTTTTCAGGGCGCTCATCTCCACCACTTGGCAGCCAAGGGCGTGTCCCAACTCCTTTAAATCGATGGTATCCCCGTTTTTCTGCACCAGGTCGATCATATTCACGGCTACCACTACTGGGATGCCCAACTCGATGAGCTGGGTGGTCAAGTACAGGTTGCGTTCAATATTGGTGCCATCCACAATGTTCAAAATAGCGTCAGGACGCTCCCCAACCAGGTAGCTTCGTGCCACCACTTCTTCCAGCGTATAGGGGGACAAGGAATAGATGCCCGGCAGATCCTGGATCACCACGTCTTTGTTTCCTTTAAGGCGTCCTTCCTTCTTCTCCACGGTGACCCCGGGCCAGTTGCCCACATATTGATTGGAACCGGTCAAGGCATTGAACAACGTGGTCTTTCCACAGTTGGGATTGCCCGCCAGCGCGATTTTTATGTTCATTGTCAGTCTCCCTTTCTTTGTTAGAGGCAGCTAACCGCTATGGTAAAAAAAGCGGCCCGGTTTCCCGCTGCCTCAGGCGATCTCAATCATCTCGGCGTCCGCTTTGCGCACAGAAAGCTCATAGCCCCGCACGCTGAGTTCCATGGGGTCTCCCAAAGGAGCCACCTTTCGCACGTGGATCTCAACCCCTTTGGTGATCCCCATATCCATGATCCGGCGTTTGATAGCGCCTTCCCCATGAAGTTTGATCACCTGGACGGTTTCGCCCACTTTTGCCTCGCGCAGTGTCTTCATGTTCCCTCTCCTTTCTAAAACTGTGTCAGATCATTATGCGATTGGCCATCCCCCGGTCCAGGGCGATACGGCTGTTCTTCACCTGGAGAATCAAGCTTCCGCCCAATTCGCTGACCACGGTGACCTTACCATCCACCACAAAGCCCAGTTCGGCCAAGTGCTGCCGGATCTCATCTTTTCCAGTGACCTTTAAAATGGTAAAGGTCTCCCCGGATTTTGCCATAGACAACGGCATCATAGGCAGTTCCCTCCTTGCCCTTATTAGTTAGAAATCGCTAACTTACTGTGGGAAGAAAAGAGGTTAGCTTCTTCTAACCTCTTTGGATGGCTTTAGTTTATCCCTCTCCGCAGTATTTGTCAAGCCCCTAAACCCAATCTTTTTAAATTTAGTTAGTTTAAGCTAATTAACTTGAGCTACTTTCCAAATCTTGGGAAAGTTTCCAGAAAAAAAGAGAGCCGTCCAGCGACAGCTCTCTTTGAATTCATTTTTTAATTTCTTTCCTTTTGGGCCAGTGTCCGTTTGCACACCAACACCGCCAAAATCAAAAACACGGGAAACACCACTGCAAACAGCAGGCCGGTTTTTAGTTCCCCGCCCCCCAAGCCGGAGACCATTCCCACCAGCGTTGGGCCACCTGAACAGCCCAAATCGCCAAACAACGCCAACAGAGCAAACATGGCGGTTCCACCTTTGGGACAATGGCGGGCAGCCACGCTGAATGTACCCGGCCACAGGACACCCACGGAAAGCCCACACAATCCGCATCCCAAAAGCGCCAAAATGGGGATGGGCGACAACGCTGCCAGCAAATAAGATGCAATACACAACATGCCGCTGATCAATTCCACATTCAGCAAATTCAGCCGGTCTCCGAACTTGGCATAGATCACCCGGGCGCATCCCATGAGAATGGCAAAAAAGCAAGGGCCGGCCAAATCCCCTATAGTTTTGGAAACTCCCAAACCGCTTTCCGCAAAAGCCGAAGCCCACTGGCTCATGGAAAGCTCACAGGCACCTGCCGCAAACATTAGCGCGGCAAAAATCCAAAACAATTTCATGGAAAAAAGCTTTCTCATGGGCAAGCTTTCTCCTTCTTCCGTCAAGTGTCCAATGGGCACCTTGGAAAAGAAAAACGCATTGCACAAAGGCAGAAGCGCCCACAAAATGGCCAAGATAGTCCAGCTGCCTTTTCCAAACACCTGCAAGAACAGAGTGGACAGTAGGATGACCCCCACGGACCCCCAGCAGTAAAAGGAATGGAGCAAACTCATGACCGATGCTTTGTTTTTTGTGGGACAGGCTTCCACAATGGGACTGATGAGGACTTCAATCAGTCCACCGCCAACGGCATAAAACAGAACCGCCAAAAGCAAGCCGTAAAATGGGTCCGGAAACAGCCAGGGGAATACGCCCAGGCCCATGAGCCCCACTGTGGCGAACAAGTGAGCCGCCACTACACAGGGACGATACCCGATCTTATCCACAAACCGGGCGGAGATCAAATCCACCAAAAGCTGGATGCAAAAATTGACGGTGACCAGCAAGGTGATTTTTTCCAACGGGATTTGAAACACATCCTGAAAAATCAAAAACAGCAGCGGCGCCAGATTATTCACGATGGCCTGGGTGATATACCCCAAATAACTGGCATACTGGGTGTGACGCCAGCGCTGCGCAGGGATGGTTTCTTGCACGGGCATGACAGGTACCCCCTTCACCAAAATAAGCATTACCTCTGTATTATAGCAGAACTCCCTGTGAGCCGCTATGAGTATCTTATCAAAAAATAGCAGGATTTTTCCAAAAACATCGAAAAAAAGAGCCCCCTTCCGGAGGCCCCTTTCTCATCCGCTTTTACAGCAGCTTTTTCACCTGATCCAACGTCATTCCCTGCTCCCGGGCAATGCGGGAAACATCGTCATATTCGGGCTTTTCCCGGACAACACCCCATCCTGTGGACTCTTTTACCCGCACAGGGCCAAACTTTGTTTCCACCGTCCGCTGGGAACGGGTGAGAGTGTACCGGTTGCACAGCCGCTCCCGCACACCCAATGTGGTGGTATGGGCAAACAACAGGGAAAGCATTTGCTCCCGGTCCTCTTCCTTACACATACAGGTGAGCATCACACCGGGACGGTTTTTCTTCATTCCCACCGCCACTGTGTACACGTCCAAGGCTCCGGCCTCCCAAAGCCGCTCTTGGGCAAATCCCAGGGCTTCTGGAGTCATGTCGTCCAAATTGCAGCAAAGCTCAACCACGGTCTGGCTGCTTTCTTCCGTCTCTCCCAGCATGGCCCGAACGCAGTTGGCGGAGTCAAAGTCCTTTTTGCCCATGCCGTATCCGATCTTCTCCACACGCATCACAGGAGAAGGACCAAATTTCTTGACAAAGTGCTTCAAAAGCGCCGCGCCGGTGGGAGTGCAAAGCTCTCCCTGAACAGCGCCTCCATAGGTGGGCACACCTTGGAGAATATAGGCTGTGGCCGGAGCGGGCACCGGCAAGATCCCGTGGGCGCACCGCACTTGACCGCATCCCACATGGACGGGAGAAGCCAAAATCTGCTCTGGCGCCAGATCGTACAACAGCCAGCACACTGCTACCACATCGGTCACAGCGTCCAGTGTGCCCACTTCGTGGAAATGGATCTCCTCCACCGGACGGCCATGAGCATGGCTCTCTGCCTGAGCGATCAGCTCGTATACCCCCTGGGCGTCTTTCCGCACCTGTTCGGGAATGTCCAAATGGGACAAGATATGCCGGATATCCCCCATCCCCGCATGATGATGGCCATGGGAATGAACATGCCCCTGTTCATCAACATGGTCATGGGTATGCTCATGGTCGTGAGGATGCTCATGGTCGTGGGTATGTTCATGGTCGTGGGTATGCTCATGGTCGTGCTCGTGGTCGTGGGCATGCTCGTGGTCGTGAGTGTGCTCGTGGTCGTGGGTGTGCTCGTGGTGGAGGGAAATATCTTGGCTCTCCTCTTCCTCCCCATGAATGGTCACGGAAACATGGGTCCCGTTAATGCCGCACTTGGCGGCAGGCTGAGCCTGAAATTCCACTCCCGGAATGTGAAGCCCGTTCATGCGCTGCACGAACTCCTCCGGATGGGGATGCAATTCCAACAATGCTGCGGTGAGCATATCCCCGGCAGCGCCCATATTACATTCTAAATACAGTGTTTTCATGGTTGACTCCTTCCCCCGGCTTCCAAAAGGGAGCCAGATCAAAACAATATTTCTCCCGTCTTTTCACAGGACAGGCTTTTTGCTTACATGTGGTTCATCATACTGGCAAGATATCCGGCTCCGAACCCATTGTCGATATTCACCACGCTGACCCCGCTGGCGCAGGAATTGAGCATGGACAACAACGCGGCCAGGCCTCCAAACGCGGCCCCATATCCCACACTGGTGGGAACGGCAATGACTGGGCAATCCGCCAGTCCTCCCACCACACTGGCCAGGGCCCCTTCCATTCCCGCGATGGCAATGATGACCCGGGCGCTCATAATATCCTCCAAGTGGGAAAGGGTACGATGCAGGCCCGCCACTCCCACGTCGTAAAGCCGGGTGACACGATTTCCCAGGACTTCCGCGGTAAGGGCTGCTTCCTCTGCCACAGGCATATCACTGGTTCCCCCAGTGGCCACTACAATCGTTCCCTTGCCCGTGGGTTCCGGCATCTGTCCCACAATTCCGATCCGGCCCATTTCATAATAGTGCAGGGGCAAGGTTTGGCCCACCAGATCCGCCGCTTCCTGGGACATGCGGGTAATGAGAATGGCTTTTTCCCCTGTTTCCCGCATGGATGCCGCAATATCCCGAATCTGCTGGGGTGTTTTTCCCGCCCCATATATGACTTCCGCAGCGCCCTGCCGCAGCCCCCGGTGATTATCCACCTTGGCAAAACCCAGCTCCCGGAACGGCTCCATTTTCAGGGCCAGCACCGCTTCGTCCACTGAGCGTTTTCCCTGAGCGACCTGCTCTAACAGGGAGCGTATTTCTTGTTGATCCATAAACGACTCCTCTTCTCTGCTGTTCCTATGCAATGTATAAAATCATGGAAAAGCGTCCTTCCCGTCTTGACTTTCCCGTGGGAAGTTCCATGGTTTACCGCTCTTTTAAATCCAGAAGCACCGTGTCGAACCAGGGCTTGAGCTTTTGGCGAATCTCTTCCCGCTGCTCGACTGCCTTTTGCAACTGCTCTCCCGGAAGCTGCAACCGGGCAGCCCCATGGTACACCCGCACCCGCAAGTCGGAAAAGCCCAACTGGAACAAGGCGTCTTCTCCTGCTTCCACCCGCTGGAGCGTTTCCCCATCAACCACATTCCCGGTAGGGACTCGAGTTGCAAGGCAGGCATATGCCGGCTTGTTCCAAGTGAACAGCCCCGCTTCTTTGGAACGTCTGCGGACTTCCGCTTTTGTAATGCCACATTCCCGCAAAGGAGAACGGACGGAAAGCTCTCCCAGTGCCCGCATTCCTGGCCGGTCCCCTGCATCGTCGGAAGCGTTGGTGCCGTCGATCAATACCGTGTATCCATCGGCCAAAGCCTGGTCCCGCAGCCGTCCAAACAGCGCCCGCTTACAATAATAACACCGGTCAGGGCCGTTTTCGGCCACATGGGGAACTTGCAGCACATCCAATTCCAACACGGTCAGCTCTACCCCCAACTGGGCAGCCAAACGTTTGGCGTCTTCCAGCTCAAATTGGGGCTGAAATTGGGTTTTGATAAAATACGGCCGCACTTGGGCTCCATGCTCTACCGCGGCATAAAGCAGGTAGGCAGAATCCACGCCTCCGGAAAAACCCAGGGCTACTTTGGGGCACTGCTGAAAAAATTCCTTCAATTCCATGCTGATTTCCTCATTTAAACAAAAGGAAACAAACCCGGCACGCTCCGGCGCGCCTGATTTGCTTCCTGCAAAATTCTAAAACATTCCTGACTTTTGCCCTTCTGGGCAGACGATCCCTTCCTGGGATTCCTATTAAGTTTACAGGAGAATCCCTTTTCCGTCAAGAGTTAGAAAAAAATCCGCAGTTTCAGCTCCCCCAACATTTTCCACATTTACAATTCACGCTGGGGAATTCCCCACTAGATTTCATTGGGAGGGATCACGATCCAAATAAAAGGTGTGGACATTTCAGAAATGAACGGCAGCGTGGATTTTACTGCGCTGAAAACCGCCGGGGTGGAGTTTGTCATCCTCCGCTGCGGGTTCGGCAGCGACTACGCAAGCCAAGATGACAAGCGTTTTGCGGAAAACGTGGAAAAAGCGGAGGCTGCCGGACTGCCCTGGGGGGCTTACCTATACTCCTACGCCAAAAATACCGCCATGGCCCAAAGCGAAGCCCAACACACGTTGCGGATGCTCAACGGGAAAAAGCCTCTGTACGGCGTTTGGTATGACGTGGAAGACAGTTCCCAATCCCAGGCGGACTTGGTCTCCATCTGCGAGACCTTCTGTGAGGCCATGGAATCTGCCGGACTTTATTGCGGCATCTATTCCATGCTTGCGTGGATGAACGGGAAGCTGAACCACTCTCGGCTGGACAAGTACGACAAATGGGTGGCGCAATGGAGCAACTCCTGCGACTATCAAAAGGCGTATGGCATGTGGCAGTATACCGACAGTCTGGTGATCGCCGGAAAAACGTTTGACGGCAACTGGGCATTTAAAGACTATCCTGCCATCGTCCAGGCCATGGGAGCAACCGGAAAGGAGGAACCGAAATTGACCGAAGCACAAGTCAAGGAAATCGCAGTCAAGGCCATTCAATCGTATTTTGAGGAACTGGCCGCAAAGCCCGCCAGCACCTGGGCCCAAGACGCGGTGACTTACGTCCAGACTGCCGGCCTGATGAACGGCGACACAGACGGAAACTTCCGTCCCCAAAGCCCCATCACCCGGGAGGAAATGGCGGCAGTATTCCAAAACCTGCTCCAGAAGGAGTAAAACAACGGAAAAAGCCGGGAAATCTCCCCGGCTTTTTTCTTGCCCTGTTCATGCCCGCCTCCTTTTTAGAAGTGGGCTTCGAAATAGTAGAACCCGTCCCCGATTTCCCGGGTAAATCCGTGATTGTCCCCATCTCCTTGCCAAGCGTAGCCACCATCTTGAGGAACCAGTTCTTCCTCCACTCCTTGAAAAGACCTGGGCCCCTTGGGGGAATAGTAAAATCCGTAATAGCTGGAAGAGGGCACCAGTCCCCAACCATCGCAGGAAAATTCCACAAACTGCTCCTCCGGGTCAAGATAGGACTGGCCAACCACTTGCGCATCCTGTACAAACGCAGGCAAATGCTGATTCTGCGGCACGTCTCCGGTTTCCAGGCACTGTTCCGCGAATGTTTGGAGCTCCTCACGGTGTGCATGCACCTCTCGGGTATAGCGTCGCTCCAAACTCCCCGGAATAAGAGGCGATCCAAAATACAGCATCCATCCGTACACACCAAAGCACACTACCGCTAACCCGCCTAGGACGCACACAAGGATGATCCAGCGCTTTTTCGTTTTTTGCTCCATTTTGTCCCCTCCTTCTTCCTTCATTATACCAAGAAGAGCGGGGAAAACAAGGCTCTTTCTCCCATGGATAAAAATAATGCAAGGGACCCCTGGCTCTCTCTTTTAGAAAGCCAAGGGTCCCCTTTTAAAAGCCATATTTTCTTGCACAAAATTCAAAGAATAACCCTGGGAAAACTCTCAAAGCCCAGCTCCGTTTTCCCTTATTTTCAGCAGCGGGCCGTCATGCCGCGCTCTGGAAACCGTCAACCCATATCGGGCTTATTGTTCGTAGCCGTTGGGATGATTTTTATGCCAGTTCCACGCGGAGGCGATAATGGTCTCCAAGTCGTCGTACTGCGGTTTCCAGTGAAGGACGTTCCGGGCTTTCTCGCTGGAAGCCACCAGCTGGGCAGGATCGCCTGCACGGCGGGGAGATTCCACTGCGGGAATGGGATGTCCGGTGACCTTGCGGGCCGTTTCGATCACTTCTTTTACCGTGAACCCCACGCCGTTGCCCAGATTGAAGATAGAGCTTTCGCCCCCATCGTTCAAATACTGCATTGCCAGGATATGGGCTTGGGCAAGGTCGGTGACATGGATGTAGTCCCGCACGCAGGTGCCGTCCCGGGTGGCGTAATCGTTGCCGAAAATGCTCACGGACTCCCGCTTGCCCAGGGGCACTTGAAGGATCAGGGGGATCAAGTGGGTCTCCGGGTTGTGGGCTTCGCCGATCAGGCCGCTCTTATGGGCGCCGCAAGCGTTAAAGTACCGCAGGGACACATACCGCAGCCCATGGGCCTGCCCCACCCAGTGGAACATCCGCTCCATGGAGAGTTTGGTCTCGCCATAAGTATTGGTGGGATGAGTGGGGTCCGTTTCCAAAATCGGGATGTTTTCCGGCTCGCCATATGTGGCGGCAGTGGAGGAAAACACGATCTTCTGGATGCCGTGAGCCACCATGGCTTCCAAAAGCACCTTGGTGCCGCACAGGTTGTTGTCGTAATACTTCAAGGGGTTTGTCATGCTTTCCCCTACCAGGGAATTGGCTGCGAAGTGGATGACCCCGTCGATCTTTTCCTTTTGGAACAGCTCATCCAGAAACGCTCTGTTCCGGATGTCCCCTTGATAGAACCGGGCCTTGGGGTGCACCGCTTCCCGGTGACCTGTTTCCAAATTGTCCGCGATCACCACATCCACGCCGTTGTCGATGAGTTCGTACGCTGTGTGGGAACCGATATAACCGGCTCCGCCCAATACCAAGATCGCCATGCCGCAAAACCTCCCGTAAAATTTTATGAACAGGTTGCTTTCTGCTTACACTGTTATTATAATGAGATTGAAAGCAAAAAAGCAACAAGGATATTGGCTGGTTCTGTTCTTATATTGAGGTTTTTATGGAATTACGGGTAAACAAAGAAAAACGGGAGCTCAAATCCCACGGAACATATGAATTTCCGGTAAACATCAGCCGGAAACGGCTCTCTTCTTACGAGACCGGTTCCTTTCCCTGGCACTGGCACGACGAGATCGAATTGACGCTTATTCTCTCTGGGGAGATCGATTACCGGGTCAACGACAACAGCTATCGCCTTCGGGCGGGTCAAGGACTTTTCTGCAACTCCGATGCTCTCCATGCCGGCAGCCGGGTGGAGGATTCGGACTGCGATTACGTTTCCCTCACCTTTCATCCCCGTTTGCTGGGCGGCTACGAAGGCTGCGTCATCCGACGGAAATTCGTGGACACCATTGTGAGCAGCGGGTGCTCCTCTGTGGAACTTTCCCCGGAAGAATCCTGGCAAGCGACTATTTTGAACACACTGGAAAATATTTACACCCTGTCTCAAAACAGGACGGAGCTGTTTGAACTGGAAGTCCAACGGCAGCTTTTGGGCATTTGGGGGGAATTGTTCCGACACTGGAGCGACCAGGCCCAGACTGCCTCGGACCCGGAAAAGATCCAGCGTCTCCGGGTCATTTTGGCCTACCTGCACCAACATTACGGGGAAAAGATCACCCTGGAGGACGTGGCCAAAGAAGTGGGGCTGTGCAAAAGCGAGTGTTGCCGATTTTTCCGGCGGCAGATGCGCCAATCCCTCTTTGACTATCTTCTGGATTACCGGATCGGCCGCAGCCTTCCCCTGCTCCGGGAAAGCCAGGCGACTGTGGCGGAAGTGGCCTCCCAGGTAGGATTTTCCAATCCAGCATATTTTTCCAAAGTTTTTCGGGGAAGGATGAAACGCTCCCCCAGGGAATACCGCACGGAACGAAGCGGTGAGACAGGATCGGACAGGGAGAAGGTGTCCTTATGAATGGAACCGTAGAACGCTTTCTATTGGAAGGCCGTTCCTGCGCCTGTCTGGTACCAAAAGGGGAAGGGCCTTTCCCTGTTCTATGTTTGTGCGGATGGAATCTGGCGGAACGGCTTCCTCAACTGGGGGAAAATCTGCCTGAGGTAGCGCTTTTGTTTGTAGAAGCAGAGGGCGACCGGGATTTTACCCCCTGGACATCGCCGGGGGTTAGGGAGGGGGAACTTTTTTCCGGTCAGGGGGAAACCTACCTGAAATTTCTTCTGG
>ENA-UOJL01002883-UOJL01002883.1-human-gut-metagenome-genome-assembly--contig:-P47-NODE-2883-length-13059-cov-18.357736_pt1 | contig 13059 bp, 10 predicted proteins | sample MGYA00242347_ERZ723894 | MGnify/ENA metagenome assembly ERZ723894
CCACAAAGTAGCAGTCGTCCACCGAATAGAAATTGATGGTGGCCGTTTTGCCCGGCGTACTGGACACGCGGGCAAGGTTTTTGCGGCTGCACAGCTTATTGATGAGGCTGGATTTGCCCACGTTGGACCGCCCCGAAAAGCTCAGTTCCGGGCGGTCGCTCTCGGGCAGCTGGCTGGAAATGCCGTAGCTGGCAATGAAATCAGCTTTGTTGTAATTCATGGAGCTTTCCTTTCTTTGATAAGGGGATCGTCACCGGACACTCCGTCCCGCCTGCGCTCGCCAGACCACCAGCGAAGGCAAGCCCTCGCACTTCCCGTCGGGCTTTTCTGTCGATTTTAGTCGCAGCCTGCACTTTAGACATGGCTTCGCGCATCTTGCCGGAGTATCCGGTGCCGATCCCAGCAGGACGGCAGATAGTTTCTCCAGCGAATGTCCTGGGGGTGGGGCCCCGGCGCGCAAGCGTTGGGGCGGGACTGGAGTCCCGGGCTGTTCGCGGAGAAAGCTATCTGCCGCCCTGCCCTATTCTCAGCACACCGCGCCGGGCTGGGGCTTTTCGGCGGCAGCGGGAATGTGCTTTTCCGCTGCCTTTTTCTTGGTGTGGGTGCGGCCCGCGGCGCTCTTGGCGGCATTGGGCTTGAGCAGGGCCGCGTTCAGCACCTGTGTCAGGCTCTGCATGGGCAGGAAGGTGAGGTTCTTCTTCACCTCGTCGTCCACCTCATACAGGTCGGGTTCGTTGTCCTTGGGGATGAGCACCGTCTTCATGCCCTCGCGGTAGGCCGCCATGCTCTTTTCCCGCAGGCCGCCGATGGGCAGCACGTTGCCGTGCAGGGTGATCTCGCCGGTCATGGCCACATCACCGCGCACCGGGATGCCGGACAGGCAGGACACCAGCGCCGTGGTCAGGGTGACACCGGCAGAAGGGCCGTCCTTGGGCACTGCGCCCTCCGGGGCGTGGATGTGCAGGTCGCACTTCTTGAGCTTTTCCGGGTCGATGCCGTACTCGGCGGCGTGCACGCGCACCCACGTAACGGCCAGCTGAGCGCTCTCCTTCATCACGTCGCCCAGCGAACCGGTGACGGTGATCTTGCCGCTGCCGTTGTCCATCACCTGCACCTCGATGGGCAGGGTCTCGCCGCCCACGCTGGTCCATGCCAGACCGTTGGCGATGCCCACCGCGTTGGTGCGGTTGAGAAAGTCGGGCTTGACAAAGCGGGGGCCAAGCAGCTGTTCCAGCATGGTGCCGGTAACGGAGACGCTTTCCACCTCGCCTGCGGCGATCTTGCGGGCGCACTTGCGCAGCACGCTGGTGATGGTGCGTTCCAGATTGCGCACACCGGCCTCGCGGGTGTAGCCGTCAATGATGCCGTACAGCGCGCTCTGGCTCAGCGTGACCTTGCCGGTCAGGCCGCAGGCCTTGAGCTGCTTGGGCAGCAGGTGCTTGCGGGCAATGTTGTATTTTTCCACGCGGGTGTAGCTGGGCAGCTCGATCACGTCCATGCGGTCACGCAGGGGGCCGGGGATGCTGCCAAGGTCGTTGGCGGTGGTGATAAAGAGCACATGGCTCAGATCGAACGGGATATCGATGAAATGATCGTTGAAGGTGCTGTTCTGCTCCGGGTCCAGCGCTTCCAGCAGGGCTGCGGCCGGGTCGCCGCGGAAGTCGCCTGCCAGCTTGTCGATCTCGTCCAGCAGCATGAGGGGGTTCGCGCTCTTGGCAGAGATCATGGCAGTGATGATCTTGCCGGGCATCGCGCCGATGTAGGTGCGGCGGTGGCCGCGGATCTCGGCTTCATCCCGCACGCCGCCAAGGCTGATGCGCACATACTTGCGGCCCAGACTTTCGGCGATGGAGCGTGCAATACTGGTCTTGCCCACGCCCGGAGGGCCTACAAGGCAGATGATCTGTGCCTTCACGTCCGGTGCCAGCTTGCGCACGGCCAGCGTTTCCAGAATGCGGTCCTTCACCTTTTTCAGGCCGTAGTGGTCGCGGTCCAAGATCTGCTGTGCGCGGCTGATATCAAGGTCGTCCACCGTAAAGGTGTTCCACGGCAGGTCAAGGCAGGTGTCCAGATAGGTGCGGATGACCGTTGCCTCCTGATTGGAGCCCTGCATCTTGGCAAGGCGGTCCACTTCCTTGAGCAGCTTCTTCTCGCTGTCCTCGGCAAGGTGCAGCCCGGTGATCCTGCGGCGGTACTCGTCGGCCTCGGCGTGGGTGTCGTCGCCCTCGCCCAGCTCGTCGCTGATGATGTGCAGCTGTTCGTGCAGGTAGTAATCGCGCTGGTTCTTGTCCATGGACTCGTTGACCTTTTCCGCGATCTCCTTTTCAATTTTCATCACCTGACACTCACGGCGCAGCATCTCGATGAGCTTTTTCAGCCGTCCGTTCAGGGTGCCCTCGTCCATCACAGCCTGCTTGTCCTCGTAGCGGAACAGCAGGTTTGCGGGCATGTACTCGCTGAGGAAGGCGGGGTCGTCGCTGGAAACGATGGCAAACACCACGTCCTTGCCAAGGCGCGGGTTCATGCCAAGGTACTCGTCAAACCCGGCCTTGAGGGCGCGCAGCAGCGCTTCGGTCTCCACGGCATCGTCGGCCTTGCCTGCGCGCACCGGGGCCGGGCGCACCTCCGAAAGCAGAAAATCGCCGCTGGCATCCAGTGCACTGAGCTTTGCGCGGTACTTGCCCTCCACCAGGACCTTTACAAGGTCCCCGGAGACGCGCAGCACCTGCTTGACCTCGGCCACCACGCCGTAGCTGAACAGGTCTGCCTGCTGCGGCTCGGTGGTGTCCATGGACTTCTGTGCCACCAGAAACACGTTGGAATTATTTGCCATTGCCCACTCCACGGCGGCAATGCTCTTTTCGCGGCCCACCTCAAAGTGGACGAGATTATTGGGGAACACCACCAGCCCGCGCAGGGCGATGGTGGGCAGATGCAGCTTTTTGCGCTCCACCTTGATGGTAACTTTTTCACTCATAGTGCAAACACCTCCCGGCTGCCGCGCACTTTCCCACGGCGGCAGCGCTGTATGCAAGAGATTGTATCTTTAAAATAGCAGGTTGTTTCCTTATTATACTGATTTCCGGCCAAAATGCAACTGTGCTGCATGGACGGTTGGTTATTCCCCCCGCTTTTCCTGCGTGGAGAAGCCCATTTTGCCAAGAGCCGGCAGCAGGGCCTTGAGGGTGATGGAGGTCAGTGCGCCCATCACAAGGCCCAGCACCAGCATGACCGGCGCATAGTAGAACGAGAGCGACGACGAGATGATCACGCCCGCGCCCAGCAGCTGGCCAATGTTGTGGGCCAGTGCGCCGCATACGGAAAGGATGAACCAGGTGGGCCGCACCGGCAGCAGGTAGTACAGCACCCACATCACCAGCAGGGACAAAAGGCCGCCGCACAGCGAGAGAAGGCCCGCCGTGAAGCCGGACACCAGAAACACGAACAGTGCCTTGAGCACGTCCAGCACCAGCGCCTGCCTTGGCCCCATGAAAAACAGCGCGTACATCACCACGATGTTGGCAAGGCCCAGCTTCATGCCCGGCAAAAGGCCCGGGATGGTGAGCGTGCCCTCAATGAACGAAAGTGCCATGGCCAGCGCAAACAGCAGGCCGGAAAGGGCGATGCGGCGCGTTTTTTCGTAACTGCGTCTGTTTTGGGGCATGCTGCACCCTCCTTTACTCTTCGGTCTGCTGGCTCTGCTCGTAGCTTTCCTGCTCTTCCATGGCAGCTTCCCACGCGGCAAACAGCTCTTCCTGATGGAAGCGCAGGTCGCTCAGCTCGTCGCTCTTCTGGCGCAGCAGGTCGGGGTCGTTGTACACCTCCGGGGAGTTGATCTCGTTGTCCAGCTCCACTTCGCGTGCACCGCAGGCTTCCATCTCGTCCTCGCAGGCCTTGATCTTGGCCCGCAGCTCTGCGCGGCGGCGGCGCTGTTCCTTGCCATAGCCGGTCTTGGCCGGTTCGGCGGCCTTCTGCACGGCAGGGGCCGGGGCGCTGCGGCCCATCAGGGCGTCGTAGCTGGGGTAGAGGGTGGCCTTGCCGTCCTCAAGGTAGAGGATGGGGCAGGCCAGACTGTTCATCAGGTGGCGGTCATGGGTGACCAGCAGCAGCGTGCCGGTGTAGGCCATGAGGGCCTCGGTAAGGTTCTCGCGGGTGTAGATGTCCAGATGGTTGGTGGGCTCGTCCAGAAACAGCAGGTTGGGCCGTTCCAGCACGATCTCCGCAAAGCGCAGGCGGGCCAGCTCGCCGCCGGAAAGCGCCTCGCAGGGCTTGAACACCGTCTCGCCCCGGAAGCCCAGCTTTGCCAGATGGCTGCGCACCTCCAGCTCGGTCATGCGAGGGTACTTGTTCCAGATCACATCGATGACCCGGCCCTGCCCCAGACGGTTCTGCTGCTGGGCAAAGATGCTGGGCCGTGCGCCGGTGCCCAGCCGCACCATGCCGCCGGAGGGGCGGCGCTTGCCGTCCAGCACCTGCATCAGGGTGGACTTGCCCGCGCCGTTGGGGCCTGCGATCACCAGCCGCTGGCCGCGGCACACCGTGTAGGTAAAGGGTTCCAGCAGGGTGCGCTCCCCTATTTTGATGGTCAGGTTCTTGAGCAGCACCAGTTCGTTCCACGGTTCTACGTCATATTCAAACCGGAACTTGAGCTGGTTGGTCTCGTCCTTGGGCGCTTCGGTGATCTCCAGCTTTTCCAGCTGCTTGCGGCGGCTCTGGGCCATTTTGGTGGTGGAAGCGCGCACAAGGTTGCGGTCCACGTAGTCCTGCAGCTTTTCGGCCAGTGCCACATCTGCATCGTGCTGCTTCTGGCGCAGGGCGTCGGCGGCTTCCTTCTGGGGCAGGTAGGCCGAGAAGTTGCCCTTGTAGGTGGTCATGGTCTGGAAGGAGACCTCCCAGATCTTCGTACACACGTTATCGAGGAAGTAGCGGTCGTGGCTGACCACCAGCACCGCACCGGAATAGCTTTTGAGGTAGTTTTCCAGCCATTCCATGGTGGCAAAGTCCAGGTGGTTGGTGGGCTCGTCCAGAATGAGCACGTCCGGCTTTTCCAGCAGCAGCTTTGCCAGCCGCAGCCTCGTCAGCTCACCGCCGGAGAGCACCGCAATGTTCTTCTGCCATGTATCCTGCGCAAAGCCCATGCCGGACAGCACCTTTTTGATGTTCACATCCATGTTGTAGCCGTCGGCGGCATCCACGATGTTCTGCAGCTGGTCGTGCCGGGCCAGCAGCTCCGTGTCGTCCGGCTGCGCGGCCATTTTGCGTTCCAGCACCTGCATCTGGGCCATGGCATCCAGCACAGGGGCAAAGGTGGAGCGCATCTCGCCGTAGAGATCCAGCGTGGCATCCAGCTTTGCGTTCTGTTCCAGATAGCCCAGCGTCACGCCGTGGGTCACGCTGAACTCACCTTCGTAGTCCTGGTACTCGCCGGTCAAAATCTTGAGCAGGGTGGTCTTGCCCGCGCCGTTCTGGCCCACGATGCCGATGCGGTCCTCCCGCTCGACACTGGCGGTCACATCGTGCAGCACGATCTTCTCGCCAAAGCTCTTGCCTAGTTTTTCCAAATGTATCAGCATAGTTTTATGATCCCGTTCTCCATCCGCTTATTGGCTCAGCACTGGTGGCGGCGGTTCTTCAGGCCCACATTGGCCAGCTCTTCCTGCTCCATCACCAGCGGGTACAGCTCTTTCAGGTCTGCGATCTCGTAGGTGGGCACCACCTTGCCGGGGTTCTCGGCGTGGCTGGGGTTATACCAGCAGGTGTCAAGGCCCGCATTCACACCGCCCTGAATGTCGCTGCTCAGGCCGTCGCCCACCACCAGCACATGCTCGCGGTTCTCCACGCCAAGGGCGCGCAGGGCCGCATCAAAAATTCTGCGGTTCGGCTTTTCGCTGTCCATCTTCTCGGAGACGAACACGTCCTCCATAAAGTTCAGCACACCGCTCTCGGCCAGACGGCGGATCTGCACCTTCTGGAAGCCGTTGGTCACAACGGCCAGCGTTGCCACCTCGGAAAGCTCCCGCAGCACATCCAGCACTTCCGGCCCCATCAGGTCCGGGTGGGTGGAGAGCTGTTCCAGATAGAAGCGGTTCATCTCGGCTCCGTCACCGGCGGCATCAATGGCCTTGAGGAAGCGGGTGAACCGCTCCGCCATGAGCTTTTCCCGCTTGATCTGGCCTTTTTCCAGCTGCCGCCACAGCTCCGAGTTGATGGTGCGGTAGGTCTGCACCGTTTCTGCGTCCGGCTCAATGCCGTAGTTCACCAGCGTTTCGGCCAGTGCCTTGCTTTCGGCTGCGTCAAAGTTCAGCAGCGTGTTGTCTGCATCGAACAGCACGCAATAATATTTTGCCATAAACCTTCCCTCTTTTCCTTCTGCCATGGCCTCAGCTGCCATGCGCTCAACAACAGGCAGAAGCCAGCCCTGCCGTAAACAGAGCTGGCTTCACATCATTCTGTTACAATTTCGTACGGTGGTACGTCCGTCTGCTCCGGGTCGTTGTCCGGGCAGGTGGTTTTGACATCACAGGGTGTGGCAGCACACTTTGCCATTTCCTCTTCCAGCGCGCCGTTGTCCACGTTCTCCCAGTCGGTGCCGTAATCGTCCACGCTGCCGTCGGTCACGTTCTCTTCCCCGGGCAGCGCCGGGATGCGGGGTTCCTCGTAGTACATGCAAACGCCTCCCTTCCTGCCAGCCTATGCGGCACAGCAGGCCGGGGTGACAGCCTCAGGACGCGGAGTCCGTGGATGCGGACTGCTCGTTGGCGGCTTCCTTGCTGGCATTGGATTCCGAAGCCGCATGGGAGCTGCCAGAGCTTGCAGAGCTGCTCTCGCTGCTGGAGCTGCTATGGGAAGCCGAGCTGCTCTCACCAGAGCCCGCGTGGGACGAGCTGGTGCTGGTGCTGTGGGAAGAGCTGGCTGTTCCGTTGGAAGCAGAAGCCGAGCCTGCCGGGGAAGCCGTGCTCTCACTGCTGGAAGAGCTGTGAGACGAGCTGTCGGAAGAGCTGTGAGACGAGCTGCCGGAGGTGGATGTAGCCCCGGAGGATGCCCCGGAGGTGGTGCCGGACGATGCACCGGAAGAGCTGGTGCTGCCGGAAGAACTGCTGCCCGACGTGCTGCCAGAGCTGCCGGAGCTGTGAGACGAGCTGCCGGAGCTTACGCCGCTGACCGTCACATTCAGGACGTTGCTGGTAACGGTGCAGCCGTTGTAGCTTGCCACTGCATACACCTTAAAGGTCGCATTGAGCATGGAGGGGTCGATCTCCACCTTGACGGTGGTCTTGCCCGCCGCCTGCGGCACTTCCACACCGTTGGCGTACCAGCGGATGCTGTCGGCAGTGAGGTGCTTGCCGCCCAGCTTTGCGGTAAAGGTGTAGGAATCGCCCAGCACGGCCTTGCCGGTGCTGCTGATATGCACGGAAGCCGCTGCAAACACGGCGGTCACGTCCACGTTCTGCTTGAAGTTCGTATCGGTGCGGGTCTTCTGGGTCACGCCGTCGCTCCACTTGACGAACACATAGCCGTCCTGCGGCACAGCCGTCACGCTGATGGACTGGGCGGCGTTGGTCACTTCATAGGAGAGGGATGTCTTGCCGCTGTCGCTGCCGCTGGAAAGGGTGCCGCCGGTCTTGTCCACCCGGTAGCTGGCCTGATACAGCACACCCTGCTCTTCGGAAGAGCCTGCAGCCTCCGAGCTGCTGGGTGCTGTCACCGCAGAGCTGGGGTTCGGGGTATACTCGGCGCGGGTGGGGATGTTGGCGGTGTCCGGCCGGCGGTCGTCGGTCTGGTAAGCGTGGGTGCGCAGATAGCTCAGCATGGCCTTCAGGCCCACGGGCTTCAGGTGGATATCGCCGGTCTGGTAGTAATCCTCGCGGCCATAGCCGTTGGCATCCTTCAGCGCTTCGGCACTGTTGAGGAACTTCAGGCCCATCTGCTCACACATGGACAGCAGGGCCATGTTGAAGTCGTCGATCTTGGTCTGGTCCATGTGGGGGTAGTTTGCGTGGTTTGCAGGCACCGGCGGCACCGTGTTCACGATGATGTCGGTGTAGGGGTAGCTTTCCTGAATGGCCTGCACCAGCGCGGTGTAGTTCTTGATGAACTCGTCCACGCTCATGCCGGTATCGTTGGTGCCCAGCATGATGACCACGCGGCGGGGCTTCATTTTGGCCACGGCCTGCGCGATGGTGTAGGTGTTGCTGTCCTTTTTAAAGGTAACGATGCCCTCGTTCAGGGCGGCATGGGTGCCAATGCCCTCCTTGGCGCAGAACTGCTGCAGGCTGATCAGGCCGTTGGCGTACAGGCGCACCGTGTTGGAATCGCCGAGGAACAGCGTTTCCTTCTGGTAGCTCTCGCCCGCGTCGGCGGTCTCCGGCAGCAGGGCGGCAGAGGTCTCGCTGATCTGGTAGTGATCCGAGATATCCTCTTCGCCCGGCACCAGCACCTCGCTGGAGGGCTGTTCCCCCGGGGCTGCAGGGGTCTTGCCGCGCTTGAGCAGCGTCATGGTAATGGCAATGGTCAGAATGGCTGCCAGCGCGCACACACTGCACACCAGCACAGCCTGCTTCTGCATAGGAGTAAGCGATTGCTTTTCCGGTCGTGTATTTCTCATATCTCTCACCATTCACTTAGTTTCCGGCACAGGGCCTTCCGGTCATGCCTGTCCGTTCAGGATCTGGTCTGCAAGGTTGGCGCAGCTTTCGGCCAGCAGCACCGGGTGGAAGGGTTCCAGCTCTTCCCTGCTGCCGTAGCCGTACAGCGCACCGGCGGCATCCAGCCCGCAGTCCGCAGCGCCGCGCATGTCGTCGTTGCGGTCGCCCACCATCAGCACCCGCCTGCCCTGCATCATGGGCTGGGCCAGCACATGGCGCACCACGTCGGTCTTGGTGTCGCGGCTCTCGTCCATGGACGCGCCGCCGATAAAATCAAAATAGCCTGCAAGGCCCTTTTCTTCCAGAATGGGCGTGACGACCTGCGTGGGCTTGGAGGTAGCGGTGCACAGCACAAGGCCCGCGTCCTTCAGGCGCTGCAGCATCTCTGCTGCACCGGGGTAGGCGGCGCACTCGTGGCTGCCCTTGACGGCGTAGCTGTCGCGGTACAGGTCGGTGGCCTTTTCAATGAGGGCCGGGTCGGTAAAGTGCTCACCAAAGCTCTTGCGCAGCGGCGGGCCAAGGTAGCGGCGCAGGTTCACATTTGTGGTGTCCACGCCCATCCTGGCAAAGACTTCTTTTAATGTATTTATGATACCGGGAGCGGAATCGATCAGGGTCCCGTCCACATCAAACAGGATCGCATCGTAGTTCAGCAATTTGTAAATTTCCTCACTTTCATGGTGATACATTGTATAGTATAGCACAGAATCCCGTTATCAGCAATTCCAACAAATGGTTTTTACAAAAATTATGCATTCAAGCAGAGAAAAGGCCCGCCCGGCATCCGGACAGGCCTTTCCGCATCTTCTTACTTCGCTGCGGCATCCGCAGGCGGATAGTACAGGTTGTTGGAGACGAACTCCAGCTTATCCTTGAGCACCAGCTCCAGGTTTGCCACGGCGTGCACCATGTTGGTGGCCGAATCGTTCACTTCCAGCAGCTTGCACAGGTCCAGACCGTCCAGTTTCATGGCGGCGTCCATCTTCCGGCTTTCGGCACACAGGATGTGGCTCAGGGCATTTTCCTGCAGAGCGATGCTCTCCACAAGGTCAACGACCGCCTGCTCCAGCGTCACCTTGGGCAGGCAGGGGCAGGGGCAGCGGGTGGTATCGATACAGTTCTCAGCAGACATGATAAAACCTTCCTTTCGTTCGTCCGGTCAGGGGCGGTGTACGCTCCATTCTATGTCTGCCGGGTACGCCGGTGTTACTCCTGCTTTTTAGGGTTCTGGGTGCCGCGCACCTTTTCAATGGTCTCGCGGTAGCCGCCGGAGCCGTACTGGATGCAGCGGTTGATGCGGCTGATGGTGGCCGTGCTGATCTCCACTGCCTTCACGATCTGATCGTAGGTTCTGCCGTCCAGCAGCATCTTTGCCGCTTCCAGCCGCTGCGCCATATCCGAGATCTCCTTTACAGTGCACAGGTCTTCAAAGAAGTTGTAGCACTCCTCCCGCGTTTCCAGACTGAGGATGGCATCAAACAGTGCATCGGTGGTCTGGTTTCTTCTGGAATTTTTATCTGACATGAATGTTCTCCTTGCCGCCGCAGCGGACTGTCCGGTTTTGGGAGCGTTCCCTCTTTTAAATGTTTCAGAAATGTTCAGGTTCTTTCTTGCATCACCACTTTAGCACATCAAAGTGTGAAAGTCAAGTCCTTGGCGTGAACTCTTTTCATTCGTTGACGTGTATAGTTTTCTTCGTTTCACGCATGAACAAAAATCACCTAAAAATTATTGCAGAACGCTTTTCTGAATTAGTGTATCCTCCGAACTTGCTCCAAGGATATTGACAATTTGTGAATTCCGCACTAAAATACGGACAATCATTCGGCAAATGCGATGAACAGGACATGATTCTTTGCAGCACCCTCTCCCAGAGAGCCGCCCATCTGATGCAAAGGCGGCAGTCAGGAGCAAAGCGTTCTCCCCTGCGAGCAGCCTGTGTGAACAAAGGCGCTGACCCCGCCTTTCAGTAATGCATGGCCGTTTTGCCCACGTTACGGGGTTGCGTATGTATGTACGCTGGGAGTGGCTGCCCTGTGCAGCAAACGAAGTGGTATCGCGGAGTATTCCATACACGATGTGCAGTGTATGTGAAGGCCTTCGTCTTCGATGGTTCGTCCCAAATGGAACGAACGCAGGAAGACGGGGCCTTTTTTACACCCTTCCGCCCCCATGCCGCTGACATTTGCCGGATGCCAAGAAAGGAAAGAGGTAAAAACAATGAATACGCTGGTCATCGTATTGATCGCAGCCGTGTGTCTGTTTGGCGCTTATATGCTTTACGGCCGCTGGCTGGCAAACAAGTGGGGCATCGACCCCTCTGCCAAGACCCCGGCAGTTGTCCATGAGGACGGCCGGGACTACGTTCCCACCGACGGCTGGACCGTGTTTGCACACCAGTTCAGCTCCATTGCCGGTGCAGGCCCTGTTACCGGTGCGATCCAGGCCGCTGCTTTCGGCTGGCTGCCGGTGCTGCTGTGGGTGCTGCTGGGCGGCATCTTCTTCGGTGCTGTCACCGACTTCGGCGCTCTGTATGCTTCCGTTAAGAACGACGGCAAGAGCATGGGCATGCTGATCGAAAAGTACATCGGCAAGACCGGCCGCAAGCTGTTCCTGCTGTTCTGCTGGCTGTTCTGCGGCATCGTCATTGCAGCGTTTGCTGACATGGTGGCCGGAACCTTCAACGCCTTCGGCGCCGACGGTGCTCTGGTGGAGGCTGCGCAGACCAACGGCGCTGCCGGTATGGTCTCCATCATGTTCATGGTCTTTGCTGTCGTCTTCGGCCTCATCCAGAAGAAGTTCAACTTCTCCGGCTGGAAAGAGAGCGTCATCAGCATCGTGTTCATCGTGCTGTCCTTCGTCATCGGTGCGAACCTGCCCCTCATTCTGGGCAAGGCTGCATGGAGCTACATCACCTTCGTCTACATCTTCTTTGCCGCCGTTCTGCCCATGTGGCTGCTGAAGCAGCCCCGTGACCACATGACCACCTTTATGTTCGTGGCCATGATCGTGGGCGCTGTTCTGGGCCTGATCGTCAACCATCCCGTCATGAACCTGCCGGTGTTCACCGGCTTTACCAACGCCAAGCTGGGCACCATGTTCCCCATCCTGTTCGTTACCGTTGCCTGCGGCGCTGTTTCCGGTTTCCACAGTCTGGTGTCTTCCGGCACCTCCTCCAAGACCGTTACCAATGAGAAGGATATGCTGAAGGTCGGCTATGGTGCCATGGTGCTGGAAAGCCTGCTGGCTGTCATCGCCCTGTGCGTGGCCGGTGCTTCTGCTGCTGCAGACGGCACCCCCGCAGACGGCACTCCGTTCCAGATCTTCAGCCGCGGCGTTGCCAGCTTCTTCGTGGGCTTCGGCCTGGACCAGCACTTTGCCTCTGTGTTTATGACCATGTGCGTTTCCGCACTGGCCCTGACCAGTCTGGATGCTGTGGCCCGTATCGGCCGCATGAGCTTCCAGGAGCTGTTCAGCGTGGACGACATGGAGCACGCTGAGGGCTGGCGCAAGCTGCTCTGCAACGTCTACTTCTCCACCTTCATCACTCTGGTGTTCGGCTTCATCCTGACCAAGATCGGCTACGCCAACATCTGGCCCCTGTTCGGTTCTGCAAACCAGCTGCTGAGCGCTCTGGTTCTGGCCACCCTGTGCGTGTTCCTGAAGGTCACCGGCCGCAGCAACAAGATGATCTTCCCTCCGCTGATCATCATGCTGTGCGTCACCTTCACCGCTCTGGTGCAGCGCCTGATCGCTATGGTCAAGGCCATCAGCAATGCCGCTGCTGTCACCATCCCCGCTGGCGAGACCACTTGGGGTGCTGTGTTCATTGCAAACGGCCTGCAGCTGATCCTGGCCGTGCTGCTGATCGTTCTGGGCCTGAACATCGTGTTCCACTCCTTCAAGGCCTATAAGAATGCTGAGCAGAACAGCGAAGCAAAGGTCTGAGTTTCAGATCCTGCTGAACTGAATCTGTAAATGCAAACTGCCGCTGACGGCGTAAAAACCGTCAGCGGCAGTTTTTGTTGCTGTAAGCTTCTATGATTTGAAATGGCCTCCGCGTGCGCTCTGGCCATAAGCAGAGGAAAATTTATTTGATATTGTGGTTTGGAAACGACTGCGGTCGTTTCCAAACCATTTTTTCACAGAAAGAGTCCCAAAGATAAAATGCATAGTCACCACAAAAAATGCAGTGTACGATCACGACCTTTCCCGTGAAAAAGCAAACCAGCAAAGCCCGCAGGCTTTGCTGGTTTGCAAATATAAAAATAATACTTCCGCTAAAAATAGCCATAGCGCACGCGGCGGCTATTCTAAATCAAAAATCAAACGTTCGTTTCTTCCCACGTTTGAAGGACCGCCATCTGCACTGGGGTGTGGAACCAGTGTTCCCCGCCCTCCATGATCGTCAGAT
>ENA-UOJL01002885-UOJL01002885.1-human-gut-metagenome-genome-assembly--contig:-P47-NODE-2885-length-13049-cov-30.346545_pt1 | contig 13049 bp, 14 predicted proteins | sample MGYA00242347_ERZ723894 | MGnify/ENA metagenome assembly ERZ723894
GAATGGTTGATCGAATAACATATCTGCGCCGAGGATATGCCTTGGTTTTTGGAACCGCTATAAATCTACCCACACTAACTGCCTTTGAAAAAGCGAGTCCATCTCCCAATAGCGGGAACTCCAATATTGTAGAAAAATGGTATGTTGACTGAAGCCTTTTTCAGGTGTATAGGTTTTAGCACAAATAATCCTTGCAGCAGGTATTATAATTAATATTGCTTGTACAGGCAATACAAAATTCGCTTTATTCACCCTCGTCGAGCGAATAAAGCGAATTTCCGGTGAATATTCGGCGAATTTTCAGTCGCAGAAGCAGTGAATCACACTTTTCAATAGAAAAACGGTGCTGAAAAATGCACTTTTCAAATTCTGCCGCTGATGCTACCCTTCCAGAAAGCTCTCGAACGGCGCGTCGTCGCTCAGGAAGGTATCCATCATAAACCGTGCGCCGAAGCGGAAGCCGGTGATGAAGGTGTCTAGCTCGGATTCGCCCATGAACTCGGCGGAGGCGTTGCAGAAGTGGAGAAACAGCTCCTTGTTTTCGCCGACGAGCTGCTCGGTGAGCTTTTCCTCCAGGTCGTTCAGAGAGTCGGACGCCTTTTTCACAGGGCTCTTGGGACGGTAGCCGCGATCCTGCGGGTCGATGTTGCCGTAGTACAGCTCCTCGATGATATTTCCCCTCATTGCCCGTCACTCCATTTCTGCAGCTCCCAGAGCCGGTCAATGTGGCGGCGAGACTTGCGGGTGGTTGTGTTGTGCTCCTCCGAGGAGAGCCAGTCGATCAGATAGCACTTCGGGATCATGTACTTGTGCTGCAACGCTAGGGCACGGAGCTTTCCGAACCGAATCCACTCGCAGACCGTGTGGTGGTTGTAGCCGGTGAAGTCCACGACAGCGGCCACGTCGATCACGTCCGGATAGTCGGCGAGCTTGCTTTCGTAATAGCGCCGCGTCTTTTGCGAATCGTTTGGGAGGGGCGGCTGAATGCGGATCTTGTAGGGCTTCACTTCCTCGTTTCCGTATTTGTACCAGCTGGTGGGCACGATGTACCGGCTGGGGTTGATCTCCCGGTTGATCATAAAGTCGATGACGTCGCGTTTCTTGATGGCGTAGCAGCGGGTTTTCTTCCCGGTGCAGACGTGGGGGATCAGATTGAACTGCAGCAGATAGTGCGCCGTCCGTTTGCTGATATGGCAGACCTTGCGCAGCTGCTCCTTGTTCATGATCTCTGGGTATTGTTCGAGTTCCTCTGCATCGTATGTCATGACGAAGCTCCTTTCCGTTTTTTGCGGTCCGAAAGGGTGCTTCATCGGTGCTGTCGGGGTCTCTGTTTTCTTGCCTGACTTCTTGCAAACGCGCAAGAACGGCGGCTTTTTACGCAAGAACGCAGTTTTATTTGAACTCTGGGGCACTTTAAATCGCCTCCGGCCGATACGGGCCGGAACGTCCGAAAACCCTTGCAGCGCCTGGGTCTCCGGCTTCTTACAAAGCGGCCTGAAACGACCTGCTCCGGAGGTGAATCTGCCATAGTCTTACAACACTCGAAATCAGTTGAACCGCAAGGTTCCGTGGGTTCGAATCCCACCCGCTCCGCCAGAAACCTCGCCAGTAGTCGGTTTTTCCGGCTGCTGGCTTTTCTTTTTCAATTTTGCGCAAAGCCCAAGCCATTGAGCATTGCATCCGCAGAGGTCAGCTTCGAGCTGTAATCCAGATGTGCGTAGATGTTTGCCGTAGTTGAAAAGTCGCTGTGACCAAGCCACTCCTGAATCTGCTTCATAGGCACACCGTTTGCCAAAAGGAGCGAAGCACAGCTATGCCGGAGATCGTGATACCTGATCTGTCTCATTCCCTTTGCCTTGAGCAGTTTCGGAAAACTCTCTGTGACGTAGTGGGGCTTGATCAGATCGCCAATCTCATTGACACATACATACTCAAGATAACATTATTCTTTGCTGGGTCATGCATGAGCAATACATCATCGATATAATGATTGTAACAAGTTCGAGTAACACGAAGTCAAGAGAAAATTTGAGGTGCAGCCATGTATTATACGATCAGGCAGATGGCAGAGATGTTCGAGGTCACGGAGCACACTTTGCGGTTCTACACAGATAAGGGATTGCTGCCCTGTGAACGGGATGGCGGAAACCGCCGGGTGTTCAATGAGGAATCCGTCAACTGGATGCAGGGCATCCAATGTCTGAAGGGCTGTGGAGCCTCCATTGAGGACATTCAGGCGTATTGCCGGCTGTGCCTTGCGGAGGAATCCGAGGAAAACCTGCGGGCAAGGTACGCCATTATCCTGAAGCAGCGCGAGGAAGCCTATAAGCGTGTGGAGGAAGCAAAGGCAACCGCAAAATATATGGATGACAAGGCAGCGCACTATGCGGCGATCCTTGCCGGTCCTGCCCCGGATGATACCAACCCGAAGAACTGGACGGCAGCAAATCGTCCGAAGCACAAAGCAGAGAAACTGTGATGGATACGCTGGATCGCACGTTTGTTTTCCTGCTTGATCCCTGCTCTCTCGTGTTCGGATCATGCACGCAGCCGCTGACGCGGCTCGCGGGGGGGCGTTTTGTCTGCTGTGCCGGAAAATTGCGAGGTTCTCACCTCCCTGTAAAAACATTGGGGCTGCAGCGATTTTGTTTCGCTGCAGCCCCGTTATCCGGCATGGACAAACCTGGCCTGAGGGAAGCAGGTCTGTATGCCTATGCCTTTTCTGCGAGAGACTTTCTGTATTTTTCGCTTTCCCAGTTGGCGATGAAGCGCTTTGCCGCTTCTCCCATTGTGGACACGGTATAACCGTTTTCGCGGATCGTATCCATGATGAACGTGACCGCCGTCAGCGTCTCCGCGACGACCTGTGCGTTTTTCTCCTTCATCCGCAGCAGGACTCTGCCGGTCCTGAACTCGACGGAGGCCTCGCCCTCTGCCAGCTCCGGCTTGTTTTCAAACAGTGTGCCGATCAGGAAGACCATCTGATCCGGGTACAGCGGAGACTCGATCAGCGTCCGGTAATCATACCGGCCGCTCTGCAGCGCCTCCGTCAGGGCCGGTGCGTCGACCTCGTAAAGTCCGTCTGCGATGGGCTTTACCGCGACCTTCGGGAAGGAATCTCCTGCCTTGCCGAACTGGGCGGCCAGCCGGCCGTTCGCGTCGGCGTTGATGCGGAGGCATTCGTCCGCGCTGTCGGAGTGGACGATGATCCCGTGGTTCTGCATCAGGATCACAGCCGGGACGCGGCCCGTCGCGTGCTCCACACGCGCAAGCTCACGGCGGATGGCGAACGTCAGATTTGCGCCGGGATCCGTATACGGCACCCAGCCCCAGCTGTAATCCGCACCGGCGAACGCCTTTTCCGCGATCTCGCGGCAGGCGGTCGAGCAGCAGGCGAAGTTCGCGTAGACGCTGTGCGTGTGGCAGACAAATTTGCGCAGGATCGAATGGAAGCCCGCCTCCACGGACGGACGCAGCGTGGGCAGGCCCTCGATCTGCTTTGTGTTTTCCCTGGCAAAGGCCGAGCCCTGCTTCTCCACGTCTGCAAGCTGCTCTGACTCATTGCCGTAGTAGAACCGGCGCAACGCCTCGTAGTCCAGCACCGCGTAGGCCGTCTCCGGCGTGATATCCGACAGGCAGTAGCCGGAGGCCTTGATGCCCATCAGTCCGCCTGCAAGCTTCGCGGACGTGTTGCCGCCGCCGCCCTGCACATAGTCGTTCCGTGCGCCCGCGCACTGCGACATACGGGAAAACGCCTCCAGATCCGCCGCATTCTCTTTGATAAAGGAATTCATATCGTACCTCCCTGTTATGGCTGCGGCCCGGCAAACTGCCGGGCCGCGCTGTGTTTCCTGCTTTTTCTCAGCCCATGGGCTGCGCGATGGTCGTCATGATCCCCAGCGCGCGCTGTCTGGCATCGGCGCGGGAATACTGCACGGCGACCGGCTGCGTCGATTCGACGACAGCGGCATACGGCGTATCCATCGGTACACCGGAGCCGTCCGCGGTTCTGGCCTCATCCATGCGGATGTGGACATTCCGGCGGGCCGGGCAGCGCTGCGGCGCAAGCTGCATGGGCTCGCGGTCTTCAAAATAGAGCGTGATGGTCAGCCCGGCGTCCTGATCGTTCGTGTTGAGCACACAGATGGCCTCGTGGCTCTTGATGGGACCCTCGATGCTTTCCGACGGATAGTACATATCCGAGATCAGCCAGCGGCTGTAAGTCGTTTCCTGCATAGTATCTCCTTATTTCGATTTGCTGTTGGCTTTTTTACGGAGCACATCGACAATGACGGCGATGACAATGATGCTGCCGGTGACCATACGCTGCGGACCGGTCGGGATCAGCAGCAGGTTCATGCCGTTGGCAATGACACCGATGAGCATCGTGCCGATGACCGTGCCGATCAGGCTGCCCTCGCCGCCGCTCATGGACGTACCGCCGATGACGACAGCCGCGATCGCGTTCATTTCATAGCCCTCGGCGTTCGTCGGGACTGCCGAGTCCAGGCGGGACGTCAGCAGCAGCGCCGCGATGCCGCAGCAGAAGCCGGAGAACGTGTACACGATCAGCTTGATGGCCTTGACGTTGATGCCGGAGAGTCTGGCGCACGACTCGTTGCCGCCGACTGCGTAGACATACCGGCCGATGCGGGTGAAATGCAGCACATAGTAGGCCAGGACAAACAGCGCGATCATGATCAGCAGCGCAACGAGCGGAATGCCGCGGACGCGCCCGGAGATCGCGAGGAAGCCTGCGGGCAGCGTATAGATCGGCTGACCGGCTGTGACCGTGTAGGACATACCGCGTGCAAGCTCCATCATGCCGAGCGTCACGATAAACGGCGGCAGGTCAAGCCCGGAGATCAGCACGCCGTTGATGAGGCCAAGCAGGCTGGCGCTCAGGACCGCGATGATAATGGCCGGAGCGACGGGGATGTTCCAGTTCTTCATCATGATGGCGACAAACATACCGGTCAGCGCGGTGATCGAGCCGACGGACAGGTCAATGCCGCCGATCAGGATGACGAAGGTCATGCCGATGGCAATGGTGAAGTTGATGGAGATCTGCTGCAGGATATTCAGCAGGTTGGTCTGCTTCAAAAAGGCCGGGGATGCGATAGCCATAATGACGCACAGAACCAGGAAGGCAAGCAAAATGCCGAGAATATTCAGAGATTTGATACTGCTTTTGAGAGAACGTTTCATCTTTATAGTGTCCTTTCCTGCATCAGACAGCGGCGCTGCCGCCCGTAGCCAGATACATCAGTGATTCCTGCGTGAACTGTCCCTTGCGCTCCTCGCCGGTGATGGCACCGCGGCACATGACGACGATCCGGTCGCAGATGCCCATGAGCTCCGTCATTTCCGAGGAGATCACGATCACGCATTTGCCTGCTGCGGCGATCTCGTTAATAATATTGTATACCTCGACCTTCGCGCCGATGTCGATGCCGCGCGTCGGCTCGTCGAGGAACAGGACCTTCGCGTCCGACATCAGCCACTTGGCAAGAACGATCTTCTGCTGGTTGCCGCCGGAAAGATTGACGACCTTCTGCCGCAGGGACGGCGTTTTGATATGCATCTTTTCCACGTAGTCCTGGCAGCTCTTCTGTTCCCTGCGGAGGTTCAGCTTTCCGCTGCGCACAAAGTCGCGCAGCGCGGCGATGGAGATATTTTCCTTGCAGTCGCGGCAGAGGATCAGGCCCTCTGTCTTGCGGTCCTCGGTGACAAAGCCGATGCCCGCGTTGATCGCGTCAAGCGGCTTGCGGATCACGGCCTCTTTGCCGTCAATGAACACACGGCCCGCATCCTTCGGGTCGATGCCGAAGATGGCCCGCGCCGTCTCCGTCCGGCCTGCGCCGACCAGACCGCAGATCCCGACGACCTCGCCCTTGCGGGCCTCGAAGCTGATGTTGTTCAGGATGCCCTCGCGGCTGATCCCCTCCACGCGGAAGCCGACCTCACCGATGGGACAGTCGCGCTTGGGGAACTGCTCCTTCAGATCGTGTCCGACCATGCCGCGGATGAGATCGTCGATGGTGATATCGCTGACGTTCACGGTCGTGATCGTCTTGCCGTCGCGCATGATGGTGGCGCGGTCCGCGATCTGCATCGTTTCTTCCAGACGGTGCGAGATATAAATGACAGCCACACCTTCGGACTTCAGCTTTGCGATGGTCTTGAAGAGCTTTGCGGTTTCTTTATCGGTCAAAGGCGCGGATGGCTCGTCCATGACGATGACCTTGGCCTGATGATTCAATGCCTTTGCGATCTCGACCATCTGCTGCTGCGCAATGCCGAGACTGCTGATCCTGCTTCTGACGTTGATATCCACCTCCAGCGAATCGATAATGGTCTGCGCGTCGCTGTAGACGTGCTTCCAGTCGATGCACGCGGGGTTTTTCATCGGAAGCGAGCTGAGGAAGATGTTTTCCGCAACGCTCAGCTGCGGAACAAGATTGAGCTCCTGATAGATGATGCTGACGCCAAGCTCCTGCGCCTGTCTCGGCGAGTTGATCTGGACGGGCTGGCCGTCGAAGATGATCTCGCCGGCATCCTTCTTATATGCGCCGGACAGAATTTTCATAAGCGTGGATTTCCCTGCGCCGTTTTCGCCCAGCAGCGCGTGGACCTCGCCGCGCTCAATGCTGAGGCTGACGTTGTCGAGCGCCAGAACGCCCGGGAACCGCTTTGAGATGTCCCGCATTTTCAGTATTTCAGACAATTGGCATTCTCCTATCACACGATGGCGGAAATTTCGATTCAGCGGGGATATGCAGCGCATATCCCCGCTGGAGTATCAGAGTGAGCGATGCGGATTATTCAAAGGTTGCCAGATACGCGTCGACATTGTCCTTGGTGATGACTTCCGTCTCGATCGTGAAGAACTTGTCAACAGTTTCGCCCTTGAGGATCTTGTCGATCATGTTGACGCACTCCTCGCCGGTCTTCAGACCGCCGATGGACAGCGTGCACATCAGGTCGCCGGACTTGACAGCTTCCGCCGCGTTGGGGTTGCCGTCGAAGGAGAAGACGAGCTGCTTGCCGTTGGCCTGCTTGACAGCCTGCACAGCGCCGAGGCTCATTTCGTCGCAGAGGCCGAAGAAGGCGTCGATGTCAACGGACTGCATCATGTTGGCAGCTGCGTTCATGCCCTTTTCACGCTCCCAGTCGCCGCTCTGAGACGCGACAACATGGATGTTGGGGTACTTCTCGGCGACGCGGTCGGAGAAGCGCCCATACGGGCCGTGGTGTGCTCGGAGGGCAGACCCTCGATGATGGCGACATTGGTTTCGGCACCGTTCACGACCTCGGCCATGTAATCGGCGACCTTTGCGCCGCCCTCACGCTGGTCATAGGTGACATAGCAGTCGACCTTGCCGTCGGCCAGCTCGTCCTGAACGTTAAACATGACGACGGGGATCCCGGCCTCGTTGGCCTTCTTGACAGCGGTGACGATGGCATCGGTGTTGATGGCACAGATGATGATGCCGTCAACGCCGCGGGCGATCATGTCCTCAACCAGCTGGACCTGAGAAGCATAGTCGCTCTCGGAGTCGGGTGCGGAGACGAGCAGCTCATAGCCCAGAGCCTCTGCCTGCGGCTTCGCGCCGTTGATGCAGGATGCATAGTACGGAGAGATCATGGCAGGGGGAAGGAATGCGATGGTTTTCTTTTCAGTGGATTCCGTGTTAGTCTCCGCGTTGTCCGCGGGCGCCGTGGTGGAGTCTGTCTTGGTGGTGCCTGCACACGCGGCCATAAGGAAGACCATGCACAGCGCAAGCATCAATGCGAGAACCTTTTTCATTTGTTTTTCCTCCTGATTTTATTAAATGTACAGCCTCTGGCTGCTCATCACGGTGTGTTTTCGCCTCGGAGTGTTTTTATTCTAGCACGCCAAAACCCGTCGAAACTAGTAAAATGCGTTTTAAAGCTGGGCAATTCGTTTTTATCACGTACAAAATCAAGCGCAGATTTTGTATATATTGCCCAAATACTTACGCTGCTTTACTGGATCAGGCAGCGGGTCGTGCCGGTCGTCAGCAGCTCGTCGAACTGCTGCAGCAGCAGCTCCGGCGCCTTGATGTACGAATTGATCGTGTCGCCGCCGCGATGGTTCGTCAGCGTGATATTGTCGAGCGTGAGCAGCTTGTAGTCCTTCGGCAGCGGCTCCATCGGGAACACGTCGACCGCCGCGCCCATGATCCAGTGCTCCTTCAGCGCGGTATACAGCGCCTCCATATCGACCAGCACGGCGCGCGCCGTATTGACGAGCACTGCGGTGGGCTTCATCTCGCGCAGCTCCTGCTCGCCGATGATCGGCGGGTCGCCCGCGCCGATGCGCCCGTGCAGGGTAACAAAATCGCTGCGGCGCAGAAGCTCCTCCTTGCTGACCGGCTCGCAGCCGGCTGCTGTGACGGCCTCTGCCGGGACGAACGGGTCGCTGACCAGGATCTTCGCGCCGAAGACCTGCAGCCGCTCGGCGACCAGACGGCCGATGGTGCCGAAGCCGATGATGCCGACGTTTGAGCCGCGCAGCTCCGGAATGGCTGCGGAATCCGGGTATTTCTCGATCCATGTGCCGCTGCGCAGACCGCGGTCGGCGCGCGCGATATTTCTCGATTCCGCGATCATCAGGCCGATGGCGTATTCCGCGACGGCGATGGCGTTGTGCGCCGGGCAGTGGATCACGCTGACGCCGTGCTCGTGTGCGGCCTTCAGGTCGATATTTTCCACGCCTCCGCGCGCCGAGAGGATGTAGCGGAGCTTCGGCGCGGCCTCAAACACCTCGCGCGGGATGGTAAACAGATGGCTGAGAATGACCTCCGCGTCCTTCAGACGCTCCAGCTCCTCCTGCGTGGGCAGGAACGCGCGGGAACCGCCCGTCTCCATCCTGCGCACGACATTGCGGAGCTCGTCGCGCTTTTTCGTCACGTCCCAGTCAAACGAATCATACGCCGTGACCCACGATGCGGACCGGATCGTCTCATCGAAGACCGAGGCCGGGAGAAGAAGATCTCCAACTGCAACTGCTTTCATAATGCTCTGCTCCCCTTTCTGTTCAGCCGGTCGAAAGACCGCCGTTGACATTGATTTTTGCACCCGTGATATATCCGCCCTTGTCCGAGGCAAGGAACACGGCAAGCTCTGCGATATCCGCCGTGTCGCCGAAGCGTCCGAGCGGCGTGGACTGCAGCCATTGCGCCCGGCGTTCCGGCGTCGCGTAGGCGAGCATTTCCGTGTCGATGCGTCCGGGCAGGATCGCGTTGACGGTGATGCCGTCCGGCCCCAGCTCCTTTGCAAGGCAATAGGTCAGCCCGAGCAGCGCCGCCTTGGACGCGCCGTAGTGTACGCCGTGCGCGGTGCCGTTGAGCGCCGCCTGCGACGAGAGGTTGATGATGCGTCCGTTTTTGCCGCTTTTTTTGAGATACGGCGCCGCTGCGCGGCAGGCATAGAACGCGCCGTCCAGATTGATGCGCATGACGCGCGACCAGTCCTCATCGGTAATATCCTCGATCAGCGCCTGCGGGAACACGCCCGCGCAGTTCACCAGAATGTCGATGCCGCCCAGCGCCTGCGCGGCCTGCGTCACAAACCGGTCAACATCGGCGGAAACGGAGACATCCGCCTGTACCGCGATGCAGCTGCGCCCCATCGCGGCGATCTCTTCCCGGAGCTGCTCCGCCTCTACGGCGCTTTTCCGGTATGCCAGCGCGACGTCTGCGCCGTTTTCTGCCAGCAGCAGGCAGATCTCCCGGCCGATGCCTCTGGAGCCGCCTGTTACAACTGCTTTGCGTCCTTCCAATAGCTGCATATCTCAGTTTCCTCCTGCCTGATGAAAGCTTGGGAAATCCGGCTTGAGGTGCCGGTACGTGCTGCGGAACAGCTCGAATTTTTCCTGATAGACCGGGATCCATGCCGCAACCGGATCGACCGTCTCGCGGATGCGTACCAGATTGGCCGCCGCCTCCCGGATGGAGGCGAATTCACCCTCCGCGCAGCTCAGCACGGCAAGCATACCGCCCGGCGCACCGTGGCAGGACGTCGGAATTTCGATCGGCATTCCCACGACGGACGCTTTGATCTGCATCCAGATCCGGCTGTTGACCGAGCCGCCCACCGCGCGCAGCGTCCGCAGCTGTGCGCCGCTGGCTCTGGCCTCGGTGATGTTGTCCATGAGTGCGAAGGCCGCGCCCTCCTCGGCAGCTCTGATGATCTCCGCCTGCGTCGTCGCGCAGGTGATCCCCGCAAGCACGCCCTTTGCGTTCGTATCCCAGATCGGGGCGCGTTCGCCTGCCAGATACGGCAGGAAGATCAGCGGACTCGGCTCCGGGCACTGCGCAAGGATCTGCGCGTCGAGCTTTTTATAAATGGCCGGATCTGCCCGGTCGCAGAACGTGTCGCGGTACCATTTGAGAACGCCGCCGGTCGTGCTCATGCAGCCGAGCAGCAGGTGCTGCTCCGGGACGACGCTGTACATATACGTCAGATTCGGCGAGGTATGCGGCCTGTCGGAGCCGACGAGCAGCACGGACGAGGTACCGGACATTTCGACCGCGACGCCGTCAGCGGTCACTCCGCCCTCAAGCGCTGCGGCAGCTCCGTCCACGGAGCCTGCCAGAACCTCGGTCCCGGCCCGCAGGCCGGTCTGCGCCGCAGCCTCCTGCGTGACGGTTCCGATCACGTCGACCGGCTGGCTGACCGGCGGGAACAGCTCTGCCGGTACGCCGTAGGGCTGCAGCAGCTCGCTGCTCCAGCAGCGGTGCAGGACGTCATAGCACTGCGTAATACTCGCGTGCGTGGCGTCGAGCGTGAAGCTTCCGGTGAGCCGGAGGTTCAGATAGCCGTTTGCCTGCAGGATCCATCTTGTTTTTTCATAAAGCGCGGGCTGGTTCTGCTTGAACCAGAGAAGCTCACTGTAGACGTAGAACGGATCGGCCTTGTTGCCGGTGATCCGGTAGACTGTCCCGTCGCCGATCCTGCGCCCCATGTCGATGCACTGCGCGTCCGAGCGGCGGTCCATCCAGATCAGCGCATTTCCGAGCGGCCTGCCAGCCGCGTCCACCGGCAGCATGGTCGGTGCCTGTGAGCTGACGGCGATCCGGCCAATTTCACCCGTGCGCACGCTGGCCTTCGCCGCGGCAGCCTGCAGCGCGAGGATCATGTGCCGCCACCAGAGCTCCGGATCCTGCTCATAGCGGCCCGCGCCGGTGCACAGCGTCTCATATTCGCTGTCCGCTTCCGCCAGTACCGTCATATCCGGCCGTGCGATCATGCATTTGACATTGGACGTACCGATATCGACCGCCAGAATATACTCGCTCATCGCCGCCCTCCTTTTATACGATTCCGGAATCTTGCCATTCAGCAAAATGCACATAAATAATTTTGCATTTTTGTACACCATGCAGAAATCGAGAATTTTCCGGGTGAATTTGCGTGAAATTCGAACATTTTTCGGCGCAATACATTTATATTGATATTGCAGGCCTATACCAGAAAGCAAAAATAATTCTGTATTTATTTCATTTCCTGTGATATTCTAAACTATATACCACTTCATTCTGTTTGTCATCCATTTATCTTGTTCTATTATTACAGTATATTGACATAGGTGGTCAAAATGGCTATACAAGTTTTGGAATATCATCACGGGCTTGAGCCGCAGTCCGTCTGGCGCATGGTCAACTCCAACCAGTTTGCCCCCGTCGCCATGCCGGAAAAGTCCATCCCCTACGTGCAGGAGCTGGGCGATTTCTACGCGTCATCCAGCTTTTACACGAAGCGGCACTCGCTCGTTTCCTATCTGCTCAAATACACCGTCAGCGGCGAGGGCGTTCTGGAATACGGCGACAGCCGCTATACCCTGCGCGCCGACGACGTGTTCTGGATCGACTGCCAGAAGCAGCAGTACTACTATACAGCGCCAGACACCGGCCACTGGCACGTGCTCTGGATGCACTTCTGGGGCGAAGCGTGCGCGCGGTATTACGAGCTGTTCATGCTGCAGAACAAGGGCTCGCCCGTCGTCTCGCTTGCGGGCGACACGCAGGTGCAGTCGCAGCTCAAGGGGCTTCTGGCCTCCTATTCCCAGCAGGGCGCCAACGTCATGCGTGACATTCAGGCCTCCGGCACGATCTCCAGCATTCTGATCTCCTGCATCAGCGCCACCATGCAGAAGAGCTTCAACGCCACGCCGCAGCTCATCGTACAGGCCCGCGACTATATCTCGCAGCATTTCTGCGAGGATCTTTCGCTAGACCGGCTCAGCCATGTGCTCGGCATCAATAAATATTACTTTGTCCGCCTGTTCAAAAGCAGCACCGGCTACACGCCGAACGAGTATATCATCATGGAGCGCATCAACCACGCCAAGGAGCTTCTGCGCTCGACAGACCTGACGATCAACGAGGTCGCCGACGAGGTCGGCTTCCACAACCCCGGCCATTTTATCAATCTGTTCAAGCGTTCGCTCGGCATGACGCCAGGGATGTACCGCTCCTTCTGGGGCCAGGGTCAGCGCCGCAAGCTGGAGGGCAGCGTCTGAACGCACAAAACCCCCAACCAGCCGGGCTGGTTGGGGGCTGCTTATGACGGATCGCCTTTTATGCGAATTTATTTCCCAGCGTTTCTGATCGCGGCCTGCGCGGCGGCGAGTCTTGCGATGGGGACGCGGAACGGGCTGCAGGAGACGTAGGTCAGGCCGATCTTGTGGCAGAATTCGACCGTGGACGGGTCGCCGCCCTGCTCGCCGCAGATGCCGAGCTTGATGTCCGGGCGGGTCTGACGGCCCAGCTCCGCCGCCATCTTGACGAGGCGGCCGACGCCTGCCTGATCGAGCTTGGAGAACGGGTCGGATTCGTAGATCTTGCGGTCGTAGTAGGACGCAAGGAACTTGCCCGCGTCGTCACGGGAGAAGCCGAAGGTCATCTGCGTCAGATCGTTCGTGCCGAAGGAGAAGAACTCTGCCTCGTTGGCAATGGCGTCGGCGGTCAGCGCGGCGCGCGGGATCTCGATCATGGTGCCGACCTTGTAGGTCATGTCGG
>ENA-UOJL01002893-UOJL01002893.1-human-gut-metagenome-genome-assembly--contig:-P47-NODE-2893-length-13019-cov-7.376273_pt1 | contig 13019 bp, 12 predicted proteins | sample MGYA00242347_ERZ723894 | MGnify/ENA metagenome assembly ERZ723894
TTTCTTTCGCTTCCTTGATCTGCTCCATATATTTGGCGTGCTGGTATCCCATATCACGCACCGGCATAACATTATTTTTGTCACTCTGATTTTCCAGACATAAGAAAAAACTTCTATTGTGCTTCTGACACTTCATTGGCACATCCATCTGTAACTGGCAGAGTTTATCATCTGAAACGGCTTTCGTAATCATCTCGCCGGGTTCCCGCGACAACTCTTCTGCTAACACATAACATCTGCCACCAAATAAGTTTACATTGACAATGTCTGAAAATACATCTTTGTATTGTAATAAATTTTTCTCTGCTAAATCTTTTGCTCCCAAAAAATATCCTCCTCTTACTCTCCTATCCCATACTCCCGCAACAATTCCTTCTGATAGTCTGTATCCATGATTGCTTTTTGTATATCTTCCATTCGATTATCTGCTAACAAGCAATGATATAATGTGTTGATTTCCTCAATTCCTTGTGAAATTCCTTTCTCTACTCCTCGTTCCTCATACATATCTAATAATACACACATATTGATTTTTCCTCCTTTTCCTTCAGTTTCTTCAATTAATTCCTTTGCTTTCCGATATCTCGTGTCGTTTGTCACCGCAGACAACCAGTCTAAAAACGCCTCCGGATGGTCTAATTCAAATTCTGTTGTTTGAAAATATTCATCCAGTTTTTTTCTGTCATTTCTACAGCACAGGTAACGGACTATGTATTTAAAATCTGATTGATACTGGCAAATTGTCGTTTCCGGCTGGCTTGCTAGGTTAATCACACAAACCGAATACGAGGGTATCCATGGCTCCAACTCACATTTCATATCCTCCGGGAACTTCAGCATATCATTCAAACATCTTGGCTTTTCCCATTCTTTCTGACTGTAATTCAAAACCAGAGTGATGACCGGGCTTAACTTCTGTGAATCATTAAGTTCTTTTGTCATCGGTTTTGGATAATTGCCGGTTTTCCGATTACTTTCCTTCACTTCTTTTATCTGTTCCATATATTTTGCGTGCTGGTATCCCATATCACGCACCGGCATAATATTATTTTTGTCACTCTGATTTTCCAGACATAAGAAGAAATTTATATTATCCTTCTTACACTTCATTGGCACATCCATCTGTAACTGGCGAAGTTTATCATCAGAGACGGCTTTCGTAATCAATTCACCGGGTTCTCGCGACAACTCCTCTGCTGACACATAACACCTGCCACCAAATAAGTTTACATTGACAATGTCTGAAAATACATCTTTGTATTGTAATAAATTTTTCTCTGCTAAATCTTTTGCTCCCAAACAGTATCCTCCTTAATTACCTAAATTCTTTTATTTCTATCACTACAAGGAGAACATCTGCGCCCCACCCTTGTTTGTATATATACTAGCACAATCAAAGTGCAAAGTCAATATATTTACTTACAATCGTCAGGCGACTTACGCCCCTCAAAAAGAACATTAAATCATGCCAAACAAACCAAATTTCGGCATATAAAAAGAGCGTAAAACGACACCACCAATAAGAGGGACGTTCTACGCTCAAAGTTTTTTCAAAACCCGTCTTATATTACTTCCTTATCCGTATGTATCGTCGGCGTTGTCATTTCACCATATGCACCAATATTTCCAGAAGAAAAATTAGGTCTAACAACACCCCAATATGGTGTATAATTCGTGATATATGCCGGACTATTATACGCAAATGTCTCTCGTGTAACTTTCTTTTTCCCATTATAATTCTGATGATATGTAATATGGTCCGATTCATATATTGCCACATGACCATCCCCACCGGTATACACCAAAATATCGCCTTTTTGTGGCTGTGCTCCCTTTATCCTTGTCCATCCGCTCGGAAGTTGATTCGTTGCATAATCGCATCCATTTCCTCTAACTTGTGCACCCCTAAAAAATTATAATATGCCCGAATCAAATCCACGCATTGGACACCGTAAGCACCATCCGCATCAATCGAATTACCCACTTGTGATTTCACCCAATTGATTGCTTCATCTGAAATTTTGCTCGGATTTCATCCGTTTAAAATCACCCTTAATCCTAGGAGGTTTTTTACATGAAAATGCAGCGTATTCGTGATTTGCGAGAAGACCATGATTTAAAACAAACAGACATTGCAGACTACTTACACATTAGCCAGCGTACATATTCACATTATGAGACAGACAGCCGGAGCATGCCGATTGAAGTGCTAAGGCGACTTGCTGTCTATTACAATACAAGCATGGATTACCTTGCGGAACTTACCGATGAGAAAAAGCCCTACACAAGAAGCAAAGAAACACTTCCAAAATAAAAACACACTGCTTCCCATTGCAATGTGTTTTTATTTTTATGCCTCTGACCGTATCTATTTACAGCGCACTCACATCCACCAAATACGCCCTCTTTTTATTTGTTATCAAAATTTTCTTCTGCGTTTTCACCAGATGAATTTCCATATCATTTCTTAATTTCCTCGGAATATTCATCTTCTTCCACGTATGATTTGTGAGTTGAATGAGATAAACCGCCTGTTTTTTCTCCTCCAGATTTCCAAATAATACATAATCACCACTTACATCAATTACATCGCCACTATCCTTAACATCCGGAATGGTAAATGACTGATTTCCGGTAATTTCATAAAATTCCAGTGATTTCTTTTTGTGGTGGTAACGGTAAGACCATTTCATATTAACAAGGCCGACACCTGAATATTTCTTCTCAATTCTCATAGTCTGTAAATTTACTACGCATGTAGAATCCTCTTCTGTACTGTTTTTAAAAATTGACTCACCGTAGGTTAAAATTCGGTTTTCATCCAAAAACTCAATTTCTGTTGTTCTGGCATATCCATTCACGAGTTTCTGACTTATTTTTTTCTCCGTCTGCGAAGCAATATCAAAGACTGACCAGTAGCCGTCTCCCCTGTGATTGCACAAAATTTTACTACCTTCCGGTGACATAACAAAATTGCATATCATGTTACCGCCGGATATTTTTTTCACCGTTTTCTCTGCCAGATTGATTTCCACCAAATAACCTTTTGTCGCATTTTTTTCTTCTCTTACACCGTAAATTATGCCGTTTTTATAATAAGAGAAAATCTCGGTAATTCCTCCCGTGTAATTAAAGGCATAAATTTCGTTGCCGCTTGCCACATATTGAAAACCGCATTTTTCCCCGTCAAGTACACTTTCAAAAGCAACCGGTGTCATTTTCTTTAATCCATTGGAAACTACTGTGTACACATGGTCTACTTTTTCCTCATCTCCCTCAAAATGATATTCACTGATAAAACTTTCTTTCTCTCCGACCACCATCATGTTTTCCTGTAATTGTATCGTGCCATCTTTTTCCGCCTTAACGTCTGCCACCTGTTTCGTTGGTTCTGGATTTAACTCCACCTCGGTGACATTTTCCTTGCCAAACATATTTTCCAAAAGCGATTGAAACACATTGGATTTCGTTGCCGCCACAGTTACAAAAGTTCCGCACAAAAGGAAAATCACTACCGCCGCAGCCGCTGTCCGAAGTTTTTTCATTGAATTTCTCCTATGGGAAATACCCTGTATCTTTTCCGGATTCAGTGCCTCTTCCACCCAGTCTTCCGGGGCTTTAATCTTATCTATTTTTTTAATATCCATCATTATGCCTCCTGTTTAATCCCTGTTAATTTTTCATAATAGCAGCGAGTTTTTCTCTGCCTCTGCGAAGTCTTGATTTCACCGTATTCACACTTGTATGCAGCATTTTTGCAATTTCACCCGTGCCATATTCTTCATAATAATAAAGCACAATTACTTCACGGTATCGAAAAGGTAATTTTCGCAGAGCCACAACAAGCTGCTCTGTTTCTTCATCTTCTATTTGCAGAGAACCAGCCTTTTGGTTCTCCTGTGGCACATATCCAATATCCACATTTCGATTCCAGAACTGCCTGTGGTAATCTCTGCATTCATTTCGCGCAACTGTGTAAAGCCACGCTTTTATGTGTTCTTCCTCTCGAAAGGTTTGTTCTGTCTGATAGAGTTTCAGAAACGTATTTTGAAAGCAGTCCTTTGCCGCTTCCTCATTCTGCGTCCAGACAACACATAGTCTGGTTATGTCATCTGCATACTGCCGCACGACGTCCTCATACTCTATCCCGGCATATTTATTTATCATTGCCTGATACTCCTTTACTACAATTTCTTTTGCATGCATGGTAGAAAATAATTACTTTCTATATAATACACGATTTGGATGGGAAAATGGGTGCAGGATTTTAATAAGAGAAAACCTCACCCCATAATATCAAACAAAAATGAAGTTCAATTCGTGAGAGACTATAATGCGAAGCATTATCTTGTCTCGATACGAATGAACTTCATTTTTTTATTCCCACACTATTTTTCTCACTCTTGCATGCCGGCATGGGTCATGCAGAGGGTCATTTTCCGAATATCCGCATCTTCCCTCAAAACATTCCAGACTTCTGGCATGATATACGAAAATATCATTTCCATCCTTATCTTTTGTAAATGAATTGTGTCCGGGTCCAAATTCCTCATGTAAATCTTCGGATGTAAGCACCGGTGTATTCTGCTTAGTCCATGAATCCCGCTTTAGCAAATCACTTCCCTCTTTGGCAGAAATTACTCCTACACAATACTCCGGGCCAGTACCGGACGCTGAAAAGAAAACCATTATTCTGCCATCATGTTTGACAACCGCAGATCCCTCATTTACGGCATAGCGGACTTTTTCCCAATCATACTCCGGCTCCGTTAAAAGCATCGGCAGTGAAATTAATTTCCATGGCTCCTCGCGATTAACCTCTCCCAAATACAGGCAGGAAATTTTCTCCGGACTATGCTGCGCCCAAATCACATAAGAGTGTTCACCATCTTCAAAGTAAGTCATATCCAAGGAAAAGCCGGTGAAAGAAAAATCATCCTCTTCCCTCTTTTGGAATTTGCCCTTTTCACTCCAAGTTCCGGCATATGGATCATTGCTGTCGCAGACAAGAACGTGACAGTCAAATGCCCAGTTATTTTCCTTGTCCTCACTTCCGGCATAAAACACATACCAGCGTCCTGCGATATAATGCAGTTCCGGCGCCCAGATAAAACGATGTGTTAATGTTGTATCTGCCACTTTCCAAATAGTAATTTCTTCTGCCGATGCAAGTTCTGAAATATCTTTTGCCCGCCGCAAAATCACACGGTCATATCCATCCTTGTCGTCTGCACTTTTCATTGGATAAGAAGCGGTGAAGTAATAAAATCCATCCGGTCCCAATGTAATGTATGGATCGGCACGCTCCTCAATAAACGGATTTTGATAACACTCTTTAAACTGCATTTCTCGGTCCCCCTTATTTACTTCCTGATTTAATAAGTGTACAACAATACCCCCGTTATCGCCATGTCATTTTGTGACCTTGTTTTGGAAAAATGTTACCAATTTTCTTTGACACAAGAAGGAGTAACATGGTAAAATCAAGCAAAAGGGGGACTATTCATGGCTGCAAAAACATTTGATGAAGTATATCTGGTAAATTATTCATCCTACGATGATGTCAATCTGTATGAGGTCGGATGTCAAAAATGTGACCCATCTTACGGATATGGTCCAATTATCCGCAAATTATATATTCTACATTATGTCGTAAGCGGTGAAGGTCTTCTCCGTATCCAGGACAAAAAATTTGCCGTAAAAGAACATGATATCTTTGTTATACCGGCTCATACACCATCCTATTACGAAGCCGACGAAAACAATCCATGGAACTATATCTGGATTCAGTTTGATGGCTTCAAAATCAAGGAAATGCTGAATCGCTGCGGTTTATCAGAAACAAATCCCGTTCTCTCCCTGCGTGAACATGCCCCAAAAACAGAACGTTGTCTGTGGAATATTCTTACAAATCACGAGGATGAATACGCCTGCATTGGCAATGTATATCAATTATTCCAGCATATGGTTCAAGCAGCAAATCTAGATAAAAAGATGAAAAAAAAGAAAACAGATGCGCTGACTTATATTCAAAACACCATCTGTTTTATCAGACAAAAATATTCAGACCCAATCCGCATTCAGGACATTGCGGATTATTGCGGATTAAACCGCTCCTATCTGACACGGTTATTTAAGCACGCCACCGGTTATACTCCACAGGAATATCTTGCGCAGTACCGCATTAATCAGGCAAAACAATTGTTGGAAGAAAACTCTATGTCTATCCAGCATATTGCCTACTGTGTCGGATACAATGATGCTTTTACTTTTTCCAAACTTTTTAAGAGACAGACTGGATTTTCCCCATCGGATTACCGTGATTTTTCCCATAAAAAAACTCCGATTACGGAACACACACTGCATACCGTAATCGGAGACAAAATCGAGTAATTCTTATCGACGGAACAATCCTTTTTTCTCATAAGGCTCACTTGTATGGGAAACTAATTCATAACCAATTTCTTTAATTTCCTTTTCCAGCATAGGAATATCTAACGATTCCTCGCTGATTACAACAGTTTCTCCTTTTTTTGCAGAGGAAGAAACTTTCTTCACCTTACAATGGTTACGAATCAAATCATTCATATGCGATTCACACATGCCACACATCATACCGTCAATTTTTAACACAGTTTTTACCATTGGAATCATCTCCTTTAACACATTTTCATGTCTATTATAGCAAGAGATTCACCCTTTGTAAAAGATTATTTGTTTGTTGATAAAAATGGTTGCAGAACACCTGCCATCTGGTTAATCGGCATCGACTGCAGATAAATCTTACCGGGACCGGTCACTACGGTGTTAAAGAATCCTTCTCCACCAAGCACTTTATTTTTCAGTCCCTTAACGGTTGTAATATCCATCGTACAGGTTGTATCCATCGCAGCTAAGTAGCCGGTATCAATAATCATCTGCTGCCCTGCTGCCAGCTCATATTCCTTTACATAACCATCAATTTCTACAAAAGCCGTACCGTTGCCGGAAAGTCTCTGCATAATAAAACCTTCGCCACCAAACAGACCGCCACCTAATTTTTTCTGGAACGCAACCGATAATGTCACTCCATCCGTAGAAGCAAGAAATGCGCTCTTCTGTGCAATTATCTCATTTCCATTTCCAATTTCAAATGCCAAAATTGAACCCGGAAAACTGGAAGCGTATGCAATCTGTCCAGGTCCGCCTTCTGCTGTATAACGGTTCTGAAACATATTTTCGCCGCTAAACATACGTCCAATCATTTTTCCCATTCCGCCGCCGGATGTCTCCATTTTCATATTTGGTGTCATCCACGACATAGCTCCTTTTTCGGTAATCATAGACTCGCCTGGCTCCAAATCGCAAATAACAACCGGCAATGGTGCTCCTTCAATTGAATATTTCATATGTATAAAATCTCCTTTCACAAATCAAAATTTGTTTCATTTTAACATAATCACTACGCACTTTCTATCATCACTGTAGAAACGGTTGGAAAAATGTCACAACTGTTTGTAATCTACTTAGACGCCGCATCAATAAATGAATAAAATGCTGCTTTCGGATCATCCAATCCACTGCCAAACAAAAGACATGACGTAGGTTTTCTCCATGATATGGTATCATAAAGTCCCCACACCGTAACGCCGGTAATACCGCGGGCATTTACGGATTTATCACGATTTTCCTGCTTGGAAATAAGCAGTTTCATAATATCGGAATAATGATTTGCCAGATCCTCTTCTGTCTGTCCATCTTCGATTCCGATATCCAATTCTGTAACCTGAACCTGAAGTCCGGTTGCCAAAAACTTATCCACTGCTGTTCCATATTTTTCAAGAGACGGATAATTCACGGTAATATGGCTCTGCATACCGATTCCACCACAGATTTTTGCTTCTTCTCCTTCATTAATGTAATTGATGAGTTCTACAATTTCATCTGCAACATCATACTCATTATAATCGTTGTAAAATAACGTAACATCCTCTTGCAATCCATATTGTTTTAACTCATCATAAGCAATTTCATAAGCTTTTTTCACATAAGTCGGTTTCAGACCCATGTTACCATAAACGTCCATCCAGCTTGTAGCTGCCGGATCATTGGTACGGTGTGTATACTCATTTGTAATGTCCCAGCAATAAACAAGGGACCCTGCCTTACCGGTCAAACTCTTTTCCTTATCCATGACATGTTTCATTACAGAACGGATATAAAATTCAAGTCGTTTGTCCATCACTTCTTTCGAGACATTAGCGCCACTGCTGCTATATCCTTCCTTGAAGAAACGCGTTGATGTCTGCTGATGCCACTGCATCACATGTCCACGCATCTGAAGTCCATACTGATTGGCAATCTCAAGAATTTTGTCCACACTGTCAAAATTCAACTTGCCAACCGTCGATTCGGTGTAACCATCCGGAATCACATAACCAAGTTTTTTCGCTTCGCTCACAGAAATCGTACCACTCCAGTCAGACAAAATCTGCGCCGGTTTCAATTCATTTTCCAGTGTGTAACTATTGTAGTGATGTTTCACGAATTTCATTGTCTCGTCACTTTGCATCTGATAACCATCGTTCCATGATGTATTATAGCTCAACACATTGCCCATGCGCTCAAAGATGCCATTGTAGGTAGCTTTAATACTGGTGAGACTTTCCGGATTATAAGGCTCTTTGCCTGCAGAAATCTGTTTAATCGTGACATCATCCACAAGGAAATCAAAGGTATCAGACGGTCCTTCCACATAAAAGGTCAGTTTAGTAAAGGAAGCCGGCACCGTGTAAATGCCTTTTAACTCTACCCACGAACCACTTGGTACTGTTGTATTGTCTTTAATTGCCGGATAACTATCCTGTTGACCAGACACAGCTAAGTTTCCGGACAATTTCATCGTCTTGTCAGAACCTGAAGTCTGTTTTACCCATACCGAAATCGAATACGTTGCACCCTTCACAATCGAATCCGTTACATTCAATTCAGCTCCGTTCCATGTGCTCGTACGTCCGGTTACAGAAAGACAATTTCCACTTCTTCCGCCGGAAGCCACTGCTACTTTTGCTGCTCCACGTCCGGTAAATCCATCCGTTCCGTCTTCAAAACCGGTAGACAAATACGTTTTTTCTGCAAATTCACCTGCCGGTGTTGCCGTTGGTGTTGCTGTCGGTTTTACAGTTGGTTTTGCCGTCGGTTTTACAGTTGGTGTTGCCGTTGGTTTTACAGTTGGTGTCGCCGTCGGTTTTACAGTTGGTTTTGCCGTCGGTTTTACAGTTGGTGTCGCCGTCGGTTTTACAGTTGGTGTTGCCGTCGGTTTTACAGTTGGTGTCGCCGTCGGTGTTACAGTTGGTGTTGCTGTCGGTTTTACGACATCATTTGTTGCCACCGGCGTACGGACAAGCGTAGCCTTTTTGACTTTAACTTTACACCTGTAACTCTTCCACTTGCCATTTTTCACCTTGCAGGTAAGGGTCGTTGTTCCCTTTTTCTTTGCGGTCAGTTTTACAGCATACTTACCGCTCTTTTTGTAACTTGCAATGCTTTTTTTCTTAATACTCCATTTGATACGCTTTCCTTTTGCGTTTTTGATACGAATTGTCTTCTTCTGTCCCACTGTCATCGTAACACTCTTTTTGGACAGTGCAATTTTTCTTCTTGCTGCTTGACCGGAAACACCTTGCAACGGTGTCATAAGGGAAACAGCTAAGGACATACTTAACAATCCTGCAAAAACTTTTGCCTGCTTCTTCTGCATATAAATCCTCCTTGATAGCATATAAATTTTCCTTATAAGAAAAACGCTATATTTTACACTCAAATTATTCGACGTTTACTACCAAGTGTAAAGGAAACTTTATCTAAAAATGTACTAAAAAACCTGAAATACCACAAATGATGCAAGCCATGCCATAACCAGCTGAAATCCAGCTGCTAAAAACATAAATTTAGTACTTCCGCTTTCCTTACGAATCGTTGCCAGCGTAGCAAAACAAGGGATATACAGCAGGCAAAAAATCATAAGACAATAGGCATTTACCATACCAAATCCGGCCGCACCAAGTGCCTGATGCAGCGCTCCCATACCGGCTGCCGAATTTACATTTGCTATTCCAAACAAAACAGCACAACTTGATACAACAACTTCCTTTGCCGATATTCCGGCAATCAAGGCCACGGCTATCTGCCAGTAACCAAGACCAATCGGTTTTAACACAGGCACGATAAAATGTCCGATTGCTGCTCCAAAACTTTCCGACATCTCATTTGTGTAACCATGTATTCCAAAATTTAAAAGAAGCCACATAGCAATAGAAGCAAGGAAAATTACGGTTCCGGCCTTCGTCAAATAATCTTTTACTTTCTCCCAAACATAAATCCAAATCGTACGGGCACTTGGTGCTTTATACTCCGGCAATTCAATAATAAGCATTCCATTTGCTTCTTTTTTATCTACAATATGAAGAATAAAAGCAACAAAAACAGCAACAACTAACCCAATGACATACATTGAGTAAGCTGCTATCATTGCATGTTTCCCAAAAAACATCTGCGAAAACAAAATGTAAATTGGAAGCCTTGCGCTGCATGACATAAAAGGCGTGACTAACATTGTTTTCATACGATCCTTGTTATCTTCTAATGCCCTTGACGCCATGACTGCCGGCACCGAACACCCAAATCCGAGAATCATCGGAATAAAGGCACGGCCGGATAACCCAATCCGCCCCATAATGCCGTCCATAACATAAGCCACTCTTGCCATGTATCCGCTATCTTCCAAAAAAGCAAGTGCCAAAAACAAAATAAAAATATTAGGCAAAAATGTCAATATACCACCTACACCAGCTATAATTCCATCTACCAAAAGCGATGTAACCGCCGGATTAACCTGCCATGCTGCCAATGCGTTTGAAATAAATCCACTTAACCATTCTACTGCCAATTCAAAGTACCCGGATATAAAATCTCCCACCGTAAAGGTCAACAGAAATACAAGTGCCATAATCCCTAAAAAAATCGGAATTCCGAAAATCGGATGAGTCAAAATACGGTCAGCTTTATCCGTTGACTGCGCCTTCTCCTCTTTGTTTACCAACACTTCCTGAACAATTTCTTCAATGAATTCATATTTCTGGTTAATAATTTCTGATTCATAACTGCGGTCAATCACTTGTGGCAAATCAACCGGATATTTTTCAGAAATTTCTTTATCTCCTTCTAAGAGTTTAATTGCACACCATCGTACATGAATTATTTCGGGATACCGTTTCTGCAAAGCATCCGAAATACTATCAATCTTATCTTCAATTTCATCACTATATACCATGGCATGATCGGCATGATGGTCATGTTTGTGATGTGATGGCATTGTATGATGATGAACGAGTTTATCCGGCATAACCGCATCCTTGTGATGCGACACAGCATGCATCAGAATTTCAAGTCCGGTACGTTTTCTGGCAGACACAGGAATAACCGGAATTCCAAGCATCTCCGGCAGACGATGCAAATCAATTTCCATTCCACGCTTTTCCACAATATCCATCATATTTAACGCTAACACAACCGGCTTTCCAAGCTCTAAAAGCTGCAGCGTCAAATACAAATTTCGTTCCAGTGAAGATGCATCTGCCACATCCACAATAACATCAACATCATCACTTAGAATATACTGTCTGCTCACTTGTTCCTCCATCGTATAAGAAGTAAGACTGTATGTTCCCGGCAAATCTACAAGCCGATATGTATTATTATGGTATTTTAGCGCACCCTCTACTTTCTCAACCGTTACACCAGGCCAGTTTGCCACCTTTAAATTGGCACCGGTAAAAGCGTTAAACAACGTTGTTTTTCCACAATTTGGATTGCCAATAAAACCAACCACCAAATTTTGACTCATTGTTTTTTATCCTCCGCGACTTCAATTTTCCCAGTTATCCCCCTGCCTAATGCAAAACGCGTTCCTCGCACACGCACAATCATCGTTCCACTTCGCTTCCGGTTTAAAACTTCCACCGGAGTTCCCTTCGTCATGCCAAGTGCTTCCAATCTTTTCTCCGTTTGAAGCGGAAGGAAAAGCCCCTCAATAATGTAGCTGTTTTTCTTTTTTCCTTCTTGTAATATCATAGAACTTATTCTCCTCTACCCGTAATTATCCAAGGAGCCGGCTGCTGTTTAAAGGAATGATTTGCAGACAATCTGGAAACCGCAATCTGAATTGTCTCCACATCCTGAATTCCCAATTTCGAAAGCATCTCACCAGCTCCTGCTGCCACCTGAAAATCCAACGTATAAATGACAACATGAACATTTGGATTCTTCTTAACAAAATACTCAAGTTCCTGATTCATACTTGCGCTGGCTACCATGAATACCGTCGAAGGAACCGGACAGTCACGCATTGTTTCTTCATCCACGTGGTCAATAATTTTTACATTCTGCAACCCAAAATGGTCTACATTTTCCTCCATTGTATCACGGTCTGTAGCACTATATTCAACAGCAATAACCGTTCCTTCCGGAGCCAAAAGAGCGGTCTCAATGGCAATACTCTCTCCTCCGATAACACAGACATCGTCCTGCGTATCCACCATCATTTTATTTAAAATAACAGCACGAATTTCACTTCCCACATACTGAATAGAGCCCTTTTTGAAAAATTCATTGCCAATGCCGATTTTTGCCGTGTTTCTCGCATTTGGATTGACAATCAGCATTCCGGCAGAAGCATTGATTCCACGGTTAATCATATCCTTTACCTGACTGTTCAAAATCGGTCCGTCCGGTTCTGAGCCGTCATTGTACCAAACCTCACACTCACCAAGCCCGGCATTCCACAAGCGGTAAAAAATATCGTCAATTCCTGCATTGGTAAATACCATTGTCGTTTTATGTGATTCAACCGTAGGAATTACATTCTTGTTTTTCTTTGTAATATCAATAATTTTCACATGTTCCAAATCAATTGTTGTATTCTTTGCATAATATTGAAGCCAAGATAAAATAACCTCGTTTGTAAATATCTGTTTTTCCAT
>ENA-UOJL01002894-UOJL01002894.1-human-gut-metagenome-genome-assembly--contig:-P47-NODE-2894-length-13019-cov-3.889000_pt1 | contig 13019 bp, 7 predicted proteins | sample MGYA00242347_ERZ723894 | MGnify/ENA metagenome assembly ERZ723894
ACAGCCGAAAAATTCGCTCAAGATACCGTTTTTTGCATATTGGATGATTCAATCTGTTGTTTTAATCAAACAGATTGCCCTGAAACACAAAGCGCGGGCGCAGTTTGAATCCCGCGCCCGCTTCATTTTTTTAATCAAATTGCAGGTATTCCGTCATGATATAGCCGCGCTTGCCATCCGGCAGAACGATGCCCGTCCATTTGTTGCCGTAATCCGTAACCAGCAGCCGCTCGCCCGTGCGCGCCTTGTCGATGATTGCGCCGTTCTGGCTGTCCGCCTCGCTGCGCACATTCACCTTGTCCTTGATGACGGAGGCCGTCAGGTGCGTGGTGCTGGCCGGGGCATTCAGCGCCGCCAGCGGCACAAAGCCCGCACGGTCAACCGTCTTGGCCGTCACATCCAGCGAGGGCGAATCCCCCGCCAGCACATACGCCCAGTCGCCGAATTTGCCCAGCATATACACGCGCGTGCCCGCCGCGATGGATTCCACCGTATCCGCCTTGACCTCCGGCCTTACGCGGATGTCCGCGTCCGTCTTGGCTGTCGCGCGCTGGGGAATGCGGTCGGAAAGCGGTTCATCCGGCGTGGTCAGCACACGAATCTGGCTCTTTTTGACATAGCCGACCAGCGTGCCCAGCGAAATCTGGACGTAATCCGTCTGCGTATAGGAGGTGATCCGCGCCTGTGCGCCGCTGCACAGCGCGCCGATTACCGCGTTTTCATCCTCCGGATCGCTCTGCACGACGACGGGCAGATCCTCGTCGTCCGCCTGCGCCACGCCGATGCTCTGGCTCGTCTGCGCCAGGGACAGATTGGCGATCGGCAGGAAGCCGAAATCGCCGCAGTCATACGCGCCCGCCCCGCCCTCGCTCGTGCGGACGTAGGCATAGGTATCGCTCTCGGCCAGCAGCTCGACGTACATGCCCTGTCCCAGCGTCATATAGCGGCTGGATGCGTCGTCCTTCTCCTGATAGAGCAACGTATCGCTCTTGGTCTGCATCAGCAGCGGGTAATACGGCACAACGCTGCGCATCTGGCTGCCCAGCGCGTAGAGGTTCGCCGTCTGCGTATACTTGATCCAGCCGGAAACGCCGCCCACGCGCACGCGCCGCCACTCGCCTTCCTTGCGTCCGAACAGGCTGAAACAGGCCGTTCCGTTGCTCAGGCGCATGATTTCGTTCGCCTTGGCCGTCGGCGCGTCATACAGGATGGTCTTTTTATCCGTCTTCCCGCTGGAAATAATGCTCACTTTCAGCTCGCCCACGTCGGTCAGCACGTCCAGCGGCACATAGCCCAGCTTGCGCCCGTCGTCCGTCTCTGCCCAGATGTAGGCCCATGTGTCCAGAATGCCCAGCAGCCCGACTTTGCTGTTTTCGTCAAGCGTCGCCAGCGACGCGCTTGCGTTATCCGTCGTCTCACGAAGCGGGACGCTTGTCATCCACATGCCGTTCAGGTCGATCTCCGCCGCGCGGCCGTCTCCGAAGCCGGAATCCTCGCCGTAGCGCGCCGCGATCTCCTCCTGCGGAATCAGATATGCGGAGGCCATGTATCCGGTCACGCCGCCAACCTCGACCTTGTCATATTCCTCGTTCTCCACTGCAAGCACGTTGACCTCCGTGCCCGTGTAATAAAGGCCGAGAATCGCGCCGTTCTTGGTCGGCTGAGCGCGCAGATTAAGCCGTTCGGGATATACCTTGTCCGTCTCTCGATTATCCACGAACAGGCTTTCGCCAACGCCGCACGCCGCGCTCATCAGCAGCGCAAGGGCGACCAGTGCGCACAAGAGTTTTTTCATCATGCTCACTCCTTTTGTGTTTCCTTTGTCTATAAGACGAAGGAACACGCCTTTTTAATCCCGCTTTTGACAAAATTTTACAGCCTCGGTTTTTTCATGCGGACTGCGCCGGGCAGAAGCTCGTAATGCGCCTCGTCCACGCGCAGCAGCTTGCCGTCCAGATTGACGGTCATGTTTTTCGCGCGCATCGTGACGGTTTTCGCCCGCGTCACGCGCGCCAGCCCGATTTTGGTGTGCCAGCCCATCATAAACATCGGCAGAAGCAGAGGAATCAGCAGCCGCGGCACCTTTTTGACCACCACCACGTCGAAATATCCGTCGTCCAGCTTTGCGTCCGGCGCGACGCGCATGCCGCCGCCGATACATTGACCGTTCGCAATTTCCACGATGGTGCATGCCTCGTGCGTCGTCTCGCCGCCGTCGATACTCAGTTCCGCTTCAAACGCCTTGTAGCGCCCCAGCACGGAAAGCACCGCCTTGCGATACGCCTTTTCACCCGGATAAACCGCTTTCAGCTCCTCGGTTTTTTCCAGCACCGCCACGTCGAAGCCCGAACCGGATACATTGAGAAAGCTTTTTCCGTTCATCCTGCCGCAGTCGATTTGAATCGGCTCGCCCGCAAGCTGGCTTTCAAACGCCGCCATCGGGTCTTTGGGCAGATGGAACGCGCGGGCAAAGTCGTTGCCCGTGCCGCCCGGCACGACGTAAAACGTCGCATCCCTGTGGCAAAGCTCCCCGGCCGCTTCGCAGATGGTGCCGTCCCCGCCGATACAGACAACGGCCTCGCACCCGGCTTCCACGGCGGCGCGCGTCTGCCTTGCCGCGTCGCCGTCGCCTGACGTTTCAAACAGGCGGCTTTCCTGACCCATCGCGGCGATCCGTTCGGATATGCGGATAGCCAGCCGCACGGCTTCTCCGCCGCCGGATCCCGGGTTGACGATCACCGCAAACATGGCGCATCACTCCGTTAATCCTTCGTAATACCTCGTCTGCATCGTCCGCTTCGCGCAGGCGGGCGAACGCGCCCGGCATCACCCAGCGCACGGGATCCAGTTCCACCCGGCCCGGCTTCTTGGCAAAGCGCGCAAACTTGATCGGCACGCCCAGCGCCGTGAATTTCATCTCGTGTTCGCTGATGTAGTTGGGCGTGACGCCGGCCGCGTGCAGGTCGCTGGTCAGATAGCGCAGCTCAAACCCGCACGCGTCGAAATACGGCATGGATTCCGTAAACAGCGCGGTGTCGTCCGTCTTGAACCAGATTTCGCCGCCGTCCACCAGAAAATCGCGGTACTGCATCAGCTGGCGCGGATGGGTCAGGCGGCGCTTGGCGTACTTCGGCCGTTTCGTCCACGGGTTGCAGAAGTTAATGTAAATGCGCTCCACCCGGTCTTCCGGCGCAAATACCTTTTCGATGTAGCTGATGTCGTAGCGCGCGATCATCACGTTTTTCACCGGCTCGCCGTCAAACGCCTTTTCAATGTTGCGGCGCGTGTCGCCCAGCACGTTGCAGGTGATATCCATCACGACGTAGTTGATTTGCGGATTATCTTTCACCATCGCGGCGGTGGAAACGCCCTTGCCGCAGCCCAGTTCCAGATAGAGCGGCCCGTCCTGTTCAAACTGCTCCCGCCAATGGCCGCGTTTGGTTTCCGCCTCGTCGGTGAAATACGGGCAGACGGCCAGCTCCGGCTTCGCCCATTTTTTGGTGCGCATGTGCATGGGTGATGTTCTCCTCTTTCTTTTTACGTTTGGAAGCGCGCGGTCTTCGGAATCTTCAGTCGGTCAACCGCTTCTCGTAGCAGAGCCAGTCGCCCTCCCACTCCGAGCACTCGCCGCATACCTCGTAATTCAGCTTCGCATACGAGCGCTGCGCCGGAATGTTGCACGTCGCCACCAGGAATCGGACGGCCTGACAGCCGCGTTCCTTCGCCTGATCCATCGCGTGCGCCAGCATTTTGCGGGCGATGCCGTGCCCCTGCGCGTCGTGCGCCACGCCGAGGCGGCCGAGCTGCGCCCAGCGCGTCACGTCCTCGTACCACGGCGCAAGGTTGTCAAACTCGTGAATGTCCTGCTCATCGACGATGGAGGAAACAATGCGCCCCGTCGCGTCGCGCATGACATAGACGATGTTTTCCGCCAAATCGTTTTCCACGCATTCCTTCGACGGGTATTCGTCGTTCCATGTGCCGTAGGGATCGTCAATTAGGGAATGATAAAGCGTATAGATTTCGTCGCAGTCCGCCTTTTCGGCGCGGCTGATGGTCAACGGTTCCTGAATCATGGTCTTTTCCTTCTTTCTTTAGTCTTTGGCATGCTCGGTCAGGCCGATATCCACATTCAGTCTGCGTTCGCCGGATTGCAGGCGGATCACGTCGCTCAGCCCCGTTTGGGGGTCAACGTCGCTGTCAATTTCGCCCAACGGCGCGCCGAATCGGAAGGTCAGCGTGTCGCCCTCGTCCATCTCCACGCGCAGCACATAGCTGCCCGGCCGCAGATTTCTAAAATGATAGTAGCCGTATTCGTCGCTGGTCGTTCGCGCCGCCTCAATCATCGTGTCCGCATGCAGCAGCGTCAGATCAACGCCCGCAAGGTTCGCTTCGCCGTAATCCTGCAAGCCGTTTCCGTTTCCGTCCAGCCAGACGGTGTCGCCAATTTCGCACGCCTCGATCGCGCCGACGTTCATGTTGTTCAGTTCCTGTCCCGCTTCCAGCATCATCAGCCCGGTTGTGGCCGTGCCGCCCTCAGCAGGCTCGACACAGGAGCCGCCCGCCGCGCCGCTCCGGTCGGCAAACAGTTCGCCGCCAGGCAGGGTGAAGCGCAACGCATATGCGCCGCTTCGGATGAGGCTGAAGCTGTACCGGCCGTCGTCGCCGACGGTCTGCTGCGCGACAACGCCGCCATTTTCATCAAGCAGCGTCACGGTCACGCCCGAAAGCGCGGGTTCGCCGTCGCTCGGCGCGCCGTCCGCGTTGGTATCCTGCCACGCGCGGCCGCTGACCGTCGCCGTTTTGACCGCCGTGATTTCGTCAAGCACGACATGTTCGCCCATGGAGAGGTTGATTTCGCTTGTCTGGCCTTCCTGCGCGTCCTCGGAGGGCAGTTTCAGCGCCGTTCCCAGCGCAAAAAGCGTATGCTCCGGCAGCGCAATGCGCACGCGGTATGCGCCGGGGCGCAGCGACGTCAGCTCAAAATAGCCGTCCGCATCCGTCTGCGCCGTCGCGACCACCGTTCCTCCCTGTGTCAGCGTCACCACAGCGTTGGCCGTCGTCACGCGTCCCGCAAGGCTTGCGGCAGAAATCGCGCCGATGTTCATTTCGCGGTTCTCGCCCATCGCGACGGCAAAGCTGTCGCTTTCCGCACGGCTTGCATCCGTCTGTGCAACAACGCTTTCGCCGCCGCACGTAAACATCATCCCATCCGGGAGCGTCACCCGCAGCGCATATTCGCCCATGCGCACAAAATCAAGCGCATATCGGCCGTTTTCATCGGTTTGGGTCATATGCACAGTCTGTCCGTCCGCCGGATTGACCAGCTCAATCGTTGCGCCGGAAAGGCCGCTTTCCTTCCTGTTATAGATGCCGTCGTACTGGCTGTCCTGCCAAACCGTGCCGGCAATTGTGCCGACCGCAACGACGCCCACGTCCAGATCGAGGTTGTTTTCGCCGCTGAGGATCTCAATCATTCCCGTCTGCCCACTGACGCTGTCCTGCATGGGCACGACGCTCACGCGGCGCTCACCGCCTGCGTTCTTCGCAAAGGCATAGCCTTCCGCCAGCGTGAAGGAAATCTCCGCCTGGCCGGGCATCACGCCGTCAAAGCGGTAGCTGCCCGTCTCGTCGGTCGTCACAGCGAGGGTTTTACCCGCATCCGCGCCGTCTGTCACGTTCAGCCGAACCGTCGCGCCCTGCACGCCGATGTCGCCGACCTGTCTACGGCCGTCGTCGTCCGAATCGAACCAGACCACGCCACCGAGAGACGCAGGTTTCAGCGCACCAACCGTTATGCCGCCGAGCGTTTCGCCCATGTGCAGTTCGCCCAGATCGAGCGTAACCGTCGCTTCGTCCGTGCGTTCCGCCATCGAACCCGCGCCGCCCGCGGTATACACATAGCCTTCCGGCAGGGTGATCCGCACGCTGTACGCGCCCGGCATCAGTTGATCAAAGGTAAATTCGCCGCTTCTGGCGGTCTGCGTCTGCGCGATTTCCGCGCCGTCGCCGTCCAGCAGCGTGACTGCCGCGCCGCGCAAGCCGTTTTCGCTTTCGCTCAGTACGCCGTCATAATCGTCATCCTGCCATACGCGGCCCGCAATTTGTCCCTGTGTCAGCAAGCCGAACGCCACGCCCTCGACCTTTGCGCCGCCCAGCATGGCAAACGAAGCGGAATATCCGCGTCCGTCCCGCGTGCTTTCCAGCGGAAGCGCGCTGTCCTGTGCCGTGCCGGAAAAAACGTAGCCTTCCGGCGCGTCCACGCGGAGTTTATAACTGCCGGGAGCCATTTTTTCAAAGGTGAACCGTCCGTTTTCATCCGTTTCCGCGCTGGTGACGATCACGCGTCCCGCGCCGTTCATCAGCTGCACTTCCACGCCGGAAAGCGGGCTTTCGCCCTCCTGCCGCACGCCGTCGCCGTTTTGATCCACCCAGATTGTGCCCGTCAGCGTGCCCATACGCACAACGCCCGCGCTTACTTCACTGAGCGCGTCGCCGCCGGAAACGGTCAGCACGCGCGTAGCGGCAATCGGATCGTCGCTTTGCTGCACGCCGCCTCTGGCCATGCTGCGTTCCGTCGCGGAGAAGCCGCTGTCCGCTTCTTTGGCCGTAAAGCGCACGCGATAGCGTCCCGGCGCGACGCCTTCAAAAGCATAGCTGCCGTCTTCCGCCGTCTGCGCCGAGGCGACGACTTCGCCCGCGCTGCTCAGCAGCTCGACCGTCGCGCCCCTGCAATAGGTCTCGTTCGCTCCAAGCTTCGCATCCGCGTCGTCGTCGTAGTAGACCACGCCGGAAATCGAGCCGGAAAGCATCGCGCCGATGTACATCTTCACGCCCGTCTGCCCCATCGTCAGGGTAAACGGCTCGCTTCTGCCGGCGGAAAGCGTCGTCTGCGGCACGTTGCTGGTGATCTGGCCGCTTGCGGCGGAGACCTGCCTCGTTGCGCGCCACTGGCCCGGCAGCTGATAGGCAATCGCATACTCGCCGGGGCTGACGCCCGCAAAGGTCACGTTGCCTTCTTCGTCGGTCTTATAGGTGACGGATTCCGCGTCCTCGCCGTTTTCGATGTGAATCAGCGTCACGCTGATGCCTTCAAAGTTCTCTTCATACGCGCCCTTCACGCCGTCCGCCTGCGTATCCTTGAACACATTGACGGTCAGCTGCGCCGGGATGGTCACGCCCGCATCGACGCCTTCCACATCTTCGTCGATGTGCAGGTCGATCGTCTGCGTACTTCCGCTGCTGGAAAGCGCGCCGTAGACGGCGGAATCCTCGCCATATCGTGTAAACGTCCATTCGCCGTTCAGCTCAAAGAGCACGCTGTACGCGCCCTCGTAGAGGTCGTCAAACCGATAGCGTCCGCCCGCGTCCGTCGTCGTCTCAGCCACGCCCTCGGTATGGCCGTCCTTCGCCCTGAGCAGCACCACGCGAATGCCGGAAACCGCTTCCGCGCCGTCGTCAATCACCCCGTCGCCGTCTGCATCCACGCGCACCGCGCCGGAAATCGACGCGCTCTGGCAGAGCGTCACCGTGCCGAAATCAATCGTGTCGCCCTGTTCCAGGTCGATGGAGCGGCGGATTTCGCCGTCCTCCGCGTCGGGAGACAGGTAGCCCTGCGGCAGGGTCAGCACTGCGTCATACCGCCCGGGCAGAATGCCGGAAAAATCGAATCGTCCGTCGTCGCCCGTCATGACGACGGCAGGCTCTTCGTTGCCCGTCTGTTCCATTTCAAGGCTCAGGCCGCCAAAACCGACCGTCTGGCCGTCCTCCAGCCGCTCAAGCACCGCGCCGTAGACTTCGCCGGCATAGATGCAACCCACATTGACGATGTAGTCGCTGTGGTCGCCATCGATAACCAGCGCGTCGCTCAGCCCGTAGTGCGTGTCGCGCACCGCGCTCTGCACATGTTCGGAATACAGCGCGCCGTCGGAAAACACCACGCCGCTGCCCGCGTCAAACTGCACGGTATATATGCCGCCGGAAACCGGCGCAAATTCATACCGGCCGTCCGCGCCCGTTCGGCAGCTGCCGACCACCTCGCCGGACTGATTGAGCAGCGTCACGTTCAGTCCCGCATAACGGGCAGTCTCGTCCGCGCCCATCAGGCCGTCGGCGTTGCCATCCATAAACGCCACGCCGCTGATTTTGCCGTCCACGCCCGCGGAAGCCGCCGCAAACGCGCCGCTTCCCATCACGGTGAAACCGTCGCTTCGCTCGGCGCTGCGGGCGATTGCCTGCCGCCCCTCGTTTGTGCGCACGAGCAGCGTGCCGTCAAAGCGCGTCTGCACGTTAAGCTGCGCTTCTCCGTCCACACCGGTCTTGATATTAAGCGTAATCTGTCCCGGCGCAAAGCCGCTGTCCGCCCGCTCTTCGCCCGTCTCGGCGTTCAGATAGGTGACGCGCACCGCATCGATGTCGTTCTGCACATCCGCCAGGCTGACCGCCGTCGGGCCGGTGAGCACGTCCGTCACCCGCGCCTCGGAGGGCCGCCAGCCGCCGCCCGCCAGGCTGTATTCCACGCGCGCCCGGTATTGCCCGCCGCTTTCATCCGTCGGGGCCGTCAGCACAAGGCTCTCGATCTTCACCCGCGCGCCGCTCTGTTCCGCCACGTCGATTTGCGCGCGCGGCTGAATCAACGTTTCGCCTTTGCGCACCGCGCTCATCTCCGCCGTCAGCAGCGTCAGTCCCTGTTCGCTGGCCGCGTACACGTCGGCAATCAGCCCGTCGATCTCCTCCGTTTCGGGCAGGGACAAACAGGTCAGATTGACTTCCGCCGCCGTGCCGCCCTGCGTCAGATACGGCGGGATATCGACCGTGATTTCGTCGGTTTCGCACAGCGCGTAACCGTCTGCCGCCTCAATCTGACGCAGCGTATAGACACCGACAGGCACGGCCATCGTGTTGCGATAGGCGGCTTCGCCCATCTCAAAATCCAACACGGCTTCGCCGTCTTCATCCAGCAGTTCAAATCGTCCGCCGGATACGTGGCCGCCCGTAGTCGCATCCAGCACGTCGAGATTCAAAAATCCCCGGTCGCTGGAAACCGCGCATGCCAGCACGCGCGTTTCGCCCGCCGTGAGCGTCACTTCATACGTCGTTTCGTCCCTGGCAAAGCCTGCCGCGCCGCTCAATTCGCGCAGATAGTACGTCGTGCCCTCCACCGTGGCGGGCAGTCTCGCGCTGACAGCCTTTTGGCCGTCTGGCGCCGCGTTTGCCCAGACGGTGAGCTGTTCCGACGCGGAAGGATACGGCGCAAGTTCGCCGTTTTCCATGGTATAAATGCCGTATTCGCCCGTCAGCGGCACAACGTAAGTTTGCAGCTGATCGTTGAACGTCAGGCCCGTCTTATCCACCGTCAGCAGCGCGTATTCTTCCAGCGGCACATTTGCCTGCTGCGCTTCGCCGCCGACAACGGTCACGGTTTGCTCGCTCGAAAGCGTATAGCCCTCCGGCATCTGTGTCTGGCGAAGCACATAGGTACCCGCCGGCAGGCCGCCCACGTAAAATGCGTCGCCCGTCTGTGCCAAATCAAAGCGCTGTCCGTCGGAAGCCAGCAGCTCAAAGCGCACCTGCGCCATCTGCTCTTCGGAAAGCGTGCCGCCCGTGAACGCCGCGCGCACGCCGCCGAGCGCATCCATACAGGTCAGCGCGACATCCGTCTGCTGCGTGTTGCGCACGGTGAAACGCGCGGCCTGCGGCGCAGTCATGCCTGTCGGGAGATTTTGCACCTGTGCGATATATTCGCCCGCCTCAAGGCGCACCTCGCACGTCCCGTTCTCATCGGTTTGCAGTTCAACGCCCGTGTCGTTCATCCGCTGGCCGCCGTCCTGCACGCTGTACAGCCGGATCGCCGTGCCGGAAAGTGGCTGCACCGTCGGGTTTCCGTTTGCATCAAGCCCTTGCAGACTGACCGTGAAACATCCCGTTCCGTGGCTTTCATGCAGCAGCTCAACCTGCGCCGCTTCGCCCGCCGCGGCCTGCGCCTGCACCTGTGCCGCGTCGTCATAACCTTCCGGCGCGCGCTGGGTGCGGATCGTCGCCTCGCCGAGCGCCATCAAAGGCGTGACGGCTGTGCCCGCGTCATCCGTCGTCACGGAATAGCTGTGTCCGTTCGAATCGGTCACGGTATAGGCCGCGCCCGCAATCGCGCTGCCGTTTTCATCGACGCTGCGAAGCATCAGTCTCGTCTGCGTCGATTCAAAGACAACGGTTTCCTCACGGCCGGGCAGTTCAAACGGCTCCGACTGCGGCAGAACGTCCAGTCCTGCCGCATCCTTTTCCGCCAGCCGCAGCACGTATTCGCCGCTCAACGCTTCCACGGTCACGCCGCCGTCCTCCAGCGGAATATCCCCCGTGACGATCGTTCCGTCCACCGTGCATAGATCGACCGTTATTTCTTCCTGCACAGCCGTTTCCTGCCGCGCGCCATCCTCGCCGATTTCTGCGCGCATGAGCGAAAAACGCCGCTTTTCCAGCGTGAGCAGCTGCATGCGCACAGACACAGCCTGCCCCGCTTTCACCTCGATCACCGCCTGCGGATCGATTTCCCGTTCATCCGCAAAGAGCGCGCCGAGACGGGTATCATCCGGCAGTTCAACCGATTCAAGGTGATAATGACCGGCCGGAAGCGCGTCGGAAACCGCAAAACCGTCCGCATCCATCGCATACGGCCCATAGCTTTCGCCCGTTGCATCGGAAATAAAGCGCACAGCGCCGCCGGATACCGCGTGCCCGCTTTCCGCTTGAACCGCAATGCGTCCTTCAGCACTTGAGGCCGACACTTCCACGCGCGTGGTTTCGCCGCTGCGCACGATGATCTGCCCCTGTGTAAACGGCAGAACGACGCTTCCCTCACGCGTGTAAACAAGCTGCGCATCGTATGTGCCTTCCGGCAGATTCAGGCTCGCCGCGCCATCCGCATCCGTTGTCGCCGTCTGTCCGGCAACGCACAGCGCCAGACCAGCAAGCGGTTTTTCCTCCTGTTCGCCCAGGGCATTGACGGAAACGAGCGTCGCCGCTGCCTGCACAAGACCCGGCGCGGGATGTTCAAACGCAACTTCCGCCGCAGACCCGGGCGCCGCCTGCACCTGCACGCTGTCGTTTTCAGCGGGAAGCACGCCTTCCGGCAGTCCGCTTTCCGCAATCGCATAGGCGCCCGCATGGTCGCACAGCAAAACGGCCTGACCGTTTTCATCCGTGACAAGCTCGGTTTGATTGCCCGCGCCGTCCGTCGCCGTCAGCGATACGCCCTCGATCCCCTCGCCGAGGGTATCCCGAACCGAGATCGTCACGCGCCCATACGCCTGGTTGCGAACGACGATTTCGCTGTCCGTCACCGGGATCAGCGTCTGCGCGTCAAAGATATACCCTTCCGGCGCGCTCTCCTGCCTGAGATAAAACTCCGTGCCTTGCGGCAGGCTGAAACGCGTCTCGGTTTCGCCCGTGCGAATGCGCATGGGTTCGCTGGGCAGCAGCGGATTGGCCCACGGCGTCAGCTTTCCGTCGCTGGCGTAGACATACACGCCGAACTCCGCCCCGGCCAGAGACTCAACCGTTCCGCCGTCCGTCACGCCTTCCACGCGCAGGCTGATCGTGCCCACGCTGCCCGGCGCGCTCATGGCGGGCACATAAATATAGTCGCCAAGGCGTTTTTCCTCCGCGACTGCCGCAGCGTTCCATTCAAGCATCGCCAACGCGCACACCAGTGCGCCCGCTTTGATGATTTGATTCAAAACAATATTCCTCCGCTTTCGGGAAAAAGCTCTTTTCATCCGCACCCGCTTGCAAATTGCGGCAGCGTGAACAAATTCATCCAATCGATTCATTTTAATCCATCCGGCGGGTCTTGTCAAGAAAAGCGAATTGCGCTATACTTTCAGGTGACAAAAACGGAGGCATTTTATGAATAAAACCTATACGGAATCTTTTCAGGTGCGCGCAACGGACTGCGACTTTGAGCACCGCATGCGGCTGGACGCGCTCTTTATCGCCATGCAGGAAGGCGGCGAACACCACGCGCTTTCCCTCGGCGCAGGATACGACCAGATGATGGCGCGCGGGCTGTTCTTCGCCCTGGCGCGCATCCATGTCAGCACGTTCCGCGCGCCGCGGCAGAACGAGGCTGTTGTCCACACGACATGGCCGGGCGAAATGAACCGCTTCTTCTGCCCTCGTTACCATGTCTTTACCTTGCAGGACGGCACGCCGCTGGCCGCCGCCGGCGCGCTATGGGTGATGCTGGATACGAAACAGCGCCGCATCGTCAGCCCGCAGAAGGTCGATCTCGGCTTTCCGGATAACAGCGACCTGACCGCGCCGATCGCCCTGCCCACGCGCATGCCCGCGCTGAAAGGCGAAGCGCCGCAGGTGTTCAGCCGTGCGCCGCAGTATTCCGATTTCGACGTGAACGGGCACGTGAACAACACCAAATACATCGCGTGGCTCTGTGACACGCTCGGTTTTGACGCGCTGCGCGGCGCATACATCGGCGATCTGGTCGCCGGATATGAAAAGGAAATCCGCGGCCATGACCCGTTGCGGGTGACGCTCGCCCGCAATGACGACGCATTTTCTTTCCAGATTGCATCCGATGCGGGCGAAAAGCATTTTGTCGCGGGCGGCGCTCTGCGGCCAGAGGTGTAAACGATGAACGATATTCTGCGCGCCATGCGCGAACGCGCGCTGACGGACGCCGCGTTCCGTCAGGCCATTCTGGCGACGCAAAACGCCGCCGATCCGCTGACCGCTCTCTGCGAGCTGGCGCAGGCCAACGGCTTTAACCTAACGCTGGCGGACATCATCTCCGACGGCGAGGAATTTTCCTGCAACCAGACGAAATCCACCAACGGCGGCAACCCGATGCCCTACGATTGTTTTGACGATTCCTACGAAATGTTTCTGCTGTCGCTGTAAAACTGCAAACTTCTTCGGTCAGCTTCCCTGAAGAAGGGGAGCAATCAAAAAACGACGCTCATCACGAACGTCGTTTTTTTGATTAGACTTGTTGGACAGTTATTTGC
>ENA-UOJL01002895-UOJL01002895.1-human-gut-metagenome-genome-assembly--contig:-P47-NODE-2895-length-13005-cov-4.175444_pt1 | contig 13005 bp, 8 predicted proteins | sample MGYA00242347_ERZ723894 | MGnify/ENA metagenome assembly ERZ723894
CCTGTCGATTTACTGAATTACGTACTTCTTTCAAAATACGAACATTCTCAAAATCCATCAATGCCTGATGTGCCTCCATAACATTTAAGGTGTCCACGATCATAGAACCTTCTTTTACATATAAGACATGATATTTCTTTCGATCTACAATCTTCGCCTCTATTTGAAAGGAAGCCACGATCTGCTGCAATTGCAAACAAAACGACTCTGATAACACTGCAATTTCGAGATGATACGCCTTCTCCGGATTAGTTATTGATCCCGCCGCCATAAACACACCTCGCAAATACGCACGTTTGCAACATGTATTCTGCACTAAGCGGCTTGGAATCGTCGACAGATCGCCCCATCGATCCTCTGATTCACTCAATAATTTAATCGCTTTTAGGATCTCATATGCCTTGTCCTGCGCCAATACCAGCAAATGATACACCGGCGTTCTTGTCTGCAAACTATGGTTCCGGATCCTAATCTGCGTTTCCGCCTGAAACGCCATCTTTATTAAGATATAAGATTTTCTTGCTACTGTCAAGTTTTCCGTATGTACTTCCAAATAAATACTACCGTTCTTGCGATGTCGGATCTTACCACAAAGAGCAAAAAACGCTGCAAATTCCGCAATCTGACAGTGTCTTGCCGGGCTTAACTGCGAAGCAAGTTCCTCTTTCACCTTTCCAGAAAATGACATTTTCATAGCAATCTTACATTCCTTTCTAAGCCCGCTCACTTGGCGTCCCGTTCAATATCGCGATGTTCCATCTTGACCGTATATGGCAAAGATTTCATCTGTGATTCCAGGGCACGCACCATCGAAACAGACCGGTGCTTTCCTCCGGTACATCCAATACTGATCACAATCTGATTCTTTCCCTCGGCAATATAATTCGGTATAAGAAACTTCACCATTTCAAATAGCTGGCGTTGAAATTCTTTTGCCTGCGGCGCAGCCATCACGTAATCATACACCGCCGGATCATTTCCTGTCAGCGGTTTGAGCGTTGGAATATAATATGGATTTGGCAGAAAACGTACATCAAACACGAGATCGGAATCTTCCGGTATACCATATTTGAATCCAAAGGACAACAGTGTCACAAAGAAATTCTCATACTCTTCTTCTCCCAGAAAAATACGATCCACCTCATGCTTTAACTCACGTACCAGCATATGACTGGTATCTAAAATATAATCCGCACGCTTTTTGATATGGGCAAGCTCTACTCGCTCTGCCGCAATCGCCTTATCGACACGCCCCTGCAATGCTAACGGATGATTACGTCTCGTCTCCTTATAGCGTTTTACAAGCACACTGTCATCTGCCTCCAGAAACAGCACCTCATAAGGATATCCTTCCTGCTTCATCTTGTCCAAGATGTTATCAAGATCAGACAATCCCTGCAAATTACGCACGTCGATGCCAAGACCCATCTTGTCGACAGTCTCCTGCTCGTCCACCATTAACTTTGTCATCTTCGGAATAAAATGCACCGGCAAATTATCCACGCAAAAATATCCGAGATCTTCGAGCATCTTTAAAACAGAACTCTTTCCTGCACCCGACATTCCGGTAACGATCACAAATCTCATATTCGCCCTCATTTCTACATAATCGTCCAACAACAATGCCGCCGTTTTATGACGAACTATGCCGTTTCTCTGTTAATTCCTGCATATCACTGGCCACTTCAGCATATTGCTAAGCCGTTCCAGTATATTACTGACCACTTCAGCATATTGCTAAGCCGTTCCAGTATATTACTGACCACTTCAGCGTATTACTGTTCCGGAAGTCTCTTAACTTCCGTCTCAAGGGTGACACCAAACTGCTCCTTAACAGTCTGCTGCACATGCCTGATCACTGCATCTGCCTGTGCGCAGGTTCCCTGTCCTACATTGACCACGAAGCCACAGTGTTTCTCCGACACCATGATATCACCAACCCGATATCCTTTCAATCCGGCGTCCTCGATCAATTTACCGGCAAAGTATCCTTCCGGCCGCTTAAAAGTACTGCCTGCACTTCCATATTCTAACGGCTGCTTTTCACGGCGTTTCGCATTTAATTCCTGCATCTGCGCCTTGATCTGCGCCCTGTCTCCCTGTTCAAAAGCAAATAACGCTGACACAACGATAAGCCCCTGTTCCTGCACAATACTGTGTCGATAAGACAAATGTAGTTCTTCCGCTGAAAACAAATGGATCTTACCTGTTCGATCGATCATTTTAGCAGCTACGATCACGTCCTTGATCTCGCCACCATATGCACCTGCATTCATCGTCACTGCGCCACCGAGCGTTCCCCGAATACCTCCGGCAAATTCGACTCCAGCAAGTCCTTGATCTGCAATCCGGGCTGCAAGTGTTGAAAGCATCACTCCCGCACCGGCACTCACATAGGCCTTAACAGTTGATATGCACTGCTTAACCCCATATTCCTCCAGCACCGCCGCTTTCTCTGTTTCACTGGCATCTGCCGGCAAAATTCGGATCTGATGCAGTTCACCGACCTGCCCTGCTTCCTTATTCATACGATGCAGCGACAAGATCACACCGTCGTATCCTTCGTCCGCAACTAACAGATTACTTCCATTCCCTAATATATACCATTGCATCTGCACCTCTTCCAAATATTTAATGCACGCAGCCAACTGCTCCGCAGAGTCCGGTTCTACAAACCATTTTGCCGGCCCCCCGATTCGGAAAGTAGTATGCTTGGCAAGCGGTTCCTCCTCGCGAACCCGATCCTTGCCGACAATTTGTTCCAATCTATCTATTTCAAATATATGCATTATAACGTTACGATCCTTTCTTATTAGTGTTCCAAACAATTCCTTATTGTAACAAAAAAGGCCTTGATTAATCAAGACCTTTGTAAGCGTGCGCGAGAAGATTCGAACTCCCGACCTTCTGATCCGTAGTCAGACGCTCTATCCAGCTGAGCTACGCGCACATTTCTTATGTTTTGTACGTCATCTGTACCGTACTTGATATACTATACACTAGTATTTTCAAAAATGCAAGCATTTTTTTCAATTTTTTTAATTTTTTTTATTCTTTGACATAATAAACGATATGATATGGCAGAACTGTTAAAGGGAAGGGAGGCTTAAAAGGATGAAAAAAGGCAAAACGAGCATTTTCCTATACCCTGAAAAAACTGCGTGACACTCTTATTTCAAAGTGCCACGCAGCCCATTATTTTAGATTGAAACTATGATCTGATTACAGTAAGCTCTCATACAGCTTCGTAATGTCCTCAACACTTGTCTCCTTTGGATTGCCCGGACGGCAAGCATCATCATATGCAGACTGTGCTAAGAATGGAATATCTTCTTTCTTAACAATATCCTTGAGATCTGTAGGGATTCCAACATCTTTGGAAAGCTGTTTTACAGCATCAACGGCTGCTTTACGATACTCTTCCTGAGACATATTCTCTGTACCTTCAACACCCATTGCCTTTGCAATATCACGATATTTCTCACCTGTTGCCTCTGCGTTATACTCCATAACAGTAGGAAGAATGATCGCATTTGCGATTCCATGTGGTGTATCATACAATGCGCCAAGTGGATGTGCCATAGAATGAACAATTCCAAGACCTACGTTGGAGAAGCCCATTCCTGCAACGTACTGACCAAGAGCCATTCCCTCACGTCCTTCCGGCGTATTGTCTACTGCTCCACGAAGAGAACGTGCAATGATCTCAATTGCTTTGAGATGGAACATGTCGGACAATTCCCATGCTCCTGCCGTAATGTAACCCTCAATCGCATGTGTTAAAGCATCCATACCGGTTGCTGCAGTAAGCCCCTTAGGCATAGAAGACATCATCTCGGAATCGATAAATGCCACAACAGGAATGTCATGCGGATCTACACAAACCATCTTGCGATTCTTAGCTGCATCTGTAATAACGTAATTGATTGTAACCTCTGCAGCAGTTCCTGCTGTCGTAGGTACTGCAAAGATCGGTACGCTCTTATTCTTGGTATCTACAGCGCCCTCTAAGCTGACAACATCCTCATGCTCAGGATTATTGATAATGATACCGATTGCTTTCGCAGTATCCATAGAAGAACCGCCGCCAATAGCGATCAGATAATCTGTTCCTGCATCCTTAAATGCCTGTACACCTGTCTGAACATTTTCAATCGTTGGATTTGGTTTAATATTTGAATACAGCTCATATGCCATACCATTTTTCTCAAGTACATCCAACACTTTCTGTGTTACACCAAACTTTACCAAGTCCGGATCCGAACATACAAACGCTTTCTTAAAACCACGAATTTTAGTTTCTGTTGCAATCTCTGCAATAGCTCCTGCCCCATGATACGATGTCTCGTTTAATACAAATCTGTTTGCCATACTAGAATCCTCCTGTAAAATAATAAAAGTAATTTTGTTGAAATTGCACAAATTTCTGTGTATTTTCCAAAGTTTCTAGTATAATTATACGAAATTTACTCATAAAAAGCAAGATTCACTTTGTGAAAACTTTATAAACTACACGTCGTTATTTCACACGCAATTCATTGCGCAGCTTGCGAATCTTTCCCTGGAACTGCAAATACATATCGTATTCACCAGGTTCCAGTCCATCCACCTGCACGGCTAAGATTTCTTTACGTCTGCCCATACGCAGTTGCGAATAATCTTGTACATATGTCTTATGCTCACCCTTAAAATACAGCTTTTCAACTGCACCAGGCAGCATCGAATACTGCAAAAGATTCTCGCACAAATGCACGTTACCGAAGAAGGTACCACGAATACGCTGATCCGTTTTTTTCGGCATTGTTCCATGAAATTCTTCCGGTGTTGGGAGCTTACCAAACTCTGTCTGATCATGCAGCCCCATCCCCACACAAAAGGAAGGAATGTCCGGATGAAACTCCCAAGCCCACAAAAAGTTTTTAGTCAACTTAAACGTCTTCTCAACTTCGCCGTTTTCGCCATTGACCAACTGGATCTGGGAATGAAGTTCTGTCGTACGGTCTTGCGTGATACCTGTCAAATGGAAATACTTGTTGTATTCTTTTGTATAAAGGGCACTACCAAACTGCATCGTTTTCAAACAGTCTTTCTTGCTCTCCTGTACATATGTGCCGGCAGCCTCATCGATCGACACACGAAGCACCGCAGAATGTTGTGCATCATTGTAACCGCCATCTACCGCCCCTTTAGTACCTGTGCTATAGATCAACAATTCGTGCTCATCCATCCAAACAGCCTTATCCGGTCTTCCCATTTCGATATCAGCACCCTCTGTCTTCAAAGCGATGGCTTCCAACTCTGTATCCTGCCAGATTGATTTTGGTGCCAGCACCCAATCCAATTTGCCACTCTCCAGATCAAGCTGTGCGATCGTGTGTATACGCTTTAATGTCAGCAAAAGCTTTCCGGCGCGGTACTCCATCGCTGAAAAAAGCAGCCATTCCTTACCGGTGTGGTATTTTTCTCCCAGCAAGTCAATCAGCTTAATGCGGCGTACGATCTCACCGGTATTCATATCCATCGTAAGAATACAGTCATTATAATGCTCTCCATCGGACGAAGTCACAAGATACAACGAACTATCGTGCTGTGCTAATGCAGTACCGATCGGTTCATTCAAAATATATGTGCGATACACTCTGCCCATATAATCCATTTCATGATAACGGCACGGCTGGATCTTGCCCATGCTGTTTACAATGTTAGCTGTTCGATCTGCCAACAGAACATGACCATTCGGCATCGGTATCATACCCATCTTATAGGTACGAAGCTGCATTGAATATCGGATCGCACCATCTGCATCAAAGACCAATGGACTAAAAGCGGCACCGTTGACTGCCAGCAGCGGCATTGCTGCAGATTTATCTCCCTCTACTTCCATCACAAGATCCTTTTGGTTTTCAGGCACTTCTGAAACAAAAATACGGATCACTCGATGCTTTACAACTTTTCCTTCTCGATCGATCAGAGACAGATCTACCGTATTGCTACGTTCGAAATACAACCCCAAGATTGCCACACGATGTCTTGTTGTATAGCTGGATTCACCAACAAAATCATTGCCATTATCTCCGAACACACGATAGCGCACCTTGTACTCCTTGGAAGAGTTGAACAGGATAAGGGCTGTCTGTTTAGCCACTCCATATGGATTTGGAATAACCAGCACGTGAGAAAATGTGTACAAATGTCTGTCCAAGATCCGCTCAAAAGCGTAATCGCGCAGCTGTGCCAAAAACGCCCGCTTTGGCTCTTTTCGGTACGGCGTCATAACCTTACGGTTGTCATACTGCGCCAACTCACGCTCATACATGCGATCCATTTTGTTGAGATCACTTTCACTCAATGTGACCTTTGTTCCTTTTCTTACTTCAACAAATAATTTTTCACGTAAGTTCATATGCTCTCCTCTTTATAATTTCATAGTCAACTGAATACGCTTTTTTTTGAGATCAACACCCATTACTTTGACATCAACGATATCTCCGACACTGACAACATCCAACGGGTGTTTGACAAATTTCTTATCCGACATTTCGGACACATGTACCAATCCATCCTGATGAACGCCGATATCTACAAACGCACCAAAATCAATAACATTTCGAACTGTCCCCTTAAGGATCATGCCCTCTTTGAGATCTTTCATCTCTAACACATCTGTTCGAAGGATCGGTTTTGGCATTTCATCACGAGGATCTCTCGCAGGTTTCTCCAATTCCTTCAAGATATCAACCAGCGTGATCTCACCAATACCAAGCTCGTCAGCCATTTTCTTTTTGTCTTTCACACGCTTCTGCAAACTGCCGGAGGCTTTGTTCTCTGTCGGTGTTTCTTCCGTCTCACCGCTCGGCAGGTCTATCGAGCCAAAGGCTTCCGCAAAGGCTGCGCCAAAGGCTGTGTGCGTATTGCGTACAACAAACTGCTGTTTCTTTTTCTTTGGAGCGGTTTTCTTCTTGGCTAATGGGGACTGCTGTTTGGCCGCTTCCGTCTGGATCTTTTTGAGTTCTTCCGTGTCAATGCCAAGCTTATCTAATAATGCATTGGCTGCATCATAAGTCTCCGGATGAACGCTCGTTGCATCCAATGGATTTTTTCCATCCAAAATACGCATAAAACCTGCACACTGTTCAAAGGCTTTCGGTCCCAGTTTTGGTACTTTTAACAACTCTTTACGTGACGTAAACTTTCCGTTTTCTTCACGATACGTAACGATGTTCTTTGCGATCACTTTGCTGATACCGGAAATATACTCTAACAGTGAAGCGGATGCTGTATTCAGATCCACACCAACTTTATTTACACAATCTTCCACAACACCGGATAATGTTTCCCCTAACTTCTTCTGATTCATATCATGCTGATACTGTCCTACACCGATAGACTGTGGATCGATCTTCACCAACTCTGCCAGCGGATCCTGCAAACGTCTTGCGATCGACGCTGCACTTCGCTGTCCCACATCAAAATTCGGAAATTCCTCGGTGGCAAGTTTACTTGCGGAATAAACTGAAGCACCTGCTTCATTTACAATAATATACTGCACAGGTTCTTTGATCTCATGCAGCATATCCGCAATGATCATTTCCGACTCGCGGGATGCCGTTCCATTGCCGACGGAGATCAGAGAAATTCCGTATTTCTGGATCAGTTTTTTCACCTCACGTTTTGCCTCTTCGACCTTGTTCTGCGGTGCTGTCGGATAGATCACCTTCGTATCTAACACTTTACCGGTTGGGTCTACCACAGCAAGTTTACAACCGGTACGAAATGCAGGATCCCAGCCCAAAACTGTCTTACCGGCAATCGGCGGCTGCAGCACAAGCTGCTCTAGGTGTTTACCAAATACTTTGATCGCACCGTCTTCTGCCTGCTCAGTCAACTCATTACGAATCTCGCGCTCGATAGCAGGCGCGATCAAACGCTTATAACTGTCTGTCACTGCCTCTTCTAACACCGGCGTTACGATCTCATTTTCCTCTGTGATCGTCTTTTTGCATAGATACGTAAGAATACGTTCTTCCGGAGCCTCCAGTTTTACCACTAGGAATTTTTCCTTTTCACCACGATTTAACGCAAGAACACGATGACCGGCAATCTTTTTAACCGGCTCCTGATATTCATAATACATCTCATAAACAGACTGCGCCTTTTCATCCTTGGCAGTTGATGTAAGGATACCTTCTTCCCGTGTTATATCACGGATATATTTACGATAATCTGCATTATCAGAAATCTGCTCGGCAATAATATCTCTCGCTCCTGCAATCGCATCTGCAACATCTTTCACTTCTTTTTCCTCAGATACATACTGCTCGGCAATCGTTTCTAACGGCTCTGTCACTTCTTGTGCCAAAATGATCTGCGCTAATGGCTCTAATCCCTTTTCCTTGGCGATGATCGCTCTTGTACGGCGTTTTGGACGATACGGACGATACAAGTCCTCCACGAGCACCTGTGTCTCTGCTGCAAGGATCTGTGCCTTCAATTCATCGGTCAATTTTCCTTGTTCTTCAATCGTTGCAAGAACCTGTTCCTTTTTTTCTTCCAGTGTACGCAAATAAGTTAATCGCTCACTCAGATTACGGAGTTGTTCATCATTCAACGAACCATGTGCTTCTTTACGGTATCTGGCAATAAACGGGATCGTATTGCCCTCGTCGATCAGTTTTATGACCGCCTCTACCTGCTGCGGACGAATTTCTAACTCTGCTGCTATTTTCTTTACAATATCCATAGTATCCTACATTCCTTTCTATACGCACTTTGCCTATGCATCAAGAGTAAAATAGGCAGCCACTCGATACGCGGCTGCCCTTCTTTACCTTGAACTCTTAAATTTTCCGCGCTGACAATATTTGATGTTCTCCGTCAATTAACGAGACAATGCAAATGCATCATGAACTGCCTGTGCAGCCTCATTGACGTACTTCTCTTCTACGAGAACGCTGACGCGGATCTCGGAAGTAGAAATCTGCAAAATGTTTACTCCTGCATCATACAATGCTTCAAACATCTTAGCTGCAACACCTGCATTAGACATCATTCCGGCACCGACGATAGATACTTTGGCAACGTTAGTGTTCACTGTTGTCTTCTCGCATTTCAGACTTGTGTTAGCATGTCTTTCCAATGTCTCCATTGCCGTGTCTGCCTGATCTCTGGTTACTGTAAAGCTGATGTCCTGTGTTCCGCCATGCTCTACAGACTGTAAGATCATATCTACATTGATATTGTGATTTGCTAAATGCTGGAACAGCTTAAATGCTACGCCCGGCTTATTCTCTAATCCAACTACTGAAATCTGTGCTACATTTTTATCTGTGGCTACACCACTTACTAACATTTTCTCCATTTTACTTTCCTCCTTTACTACAGTTCCTTCACTTGTATTCAAACTAGAACGTACTACCAACTGTACGCCGTATTTTTTAGCCATCTCAACAGAACGATTGTGCAATACACCGGCACCAAGACTGGCTAATTCCAACATCTCATCGTACGTGATCTCGTCTAATTTACGAGCATTTGGTACGACGCGTGGATCTGCAGTAAAGACACCATCTACATCTGTATAAATCTCGCAGGCGTCTGCATGTAATGCAGCTGCCAATGCTACTGCTGTCGTATCGGAACCACCTCTTCCGAGTGTTGTGTAATCATCAAACTTATTGATTCCCTGAAATCCTGTAATTACTACGATACGACGATTATCCAACTCATTACGGATACGCTCCGTATCAATTCTCTTCAGACGAGCATTACCATACACTTCTGTCGTATGCATCTGCACCTGAAAAGCATTCATGGAAACTGCCGGAACACCAAGAGAGTCCATTGCCATTGCCATAAGTGCAACGGATGTCTGCTCACCTGTTGTAAGAAGCATATCCAACTCTCTGCGGGACGCCTTCGGATTAATATCCTTTGCCATATCCAACAAAACATCTGTCTGTTTGCCCATTGCAGAAAGAACGACTACTACCTGATTTCCTTTTTTGTAATCTTCAATACAACGCTTCGCCACATTAAAGATCCGCTCTTTGTTGGCAACGGAAGTACCACCAAATTTCTTAACAATTAACATATCTATCCTCTTTTCTGCTCATATTACTGAGCGGCTTATTATTTCGTCTCCGGAACACGGATCTTATTGATCACATTGCCGAGTGAATCTGCTGCTGATGCATAAGCTCCCTCTGTGATCTCTCCCGTGATAAATGCATATTCGTCCGCATAACCGGCATCAATCTCTGACACATCGCCAAACGCTTCTTTGACCTTAGCTGCATTCTGTGACTTATCTCCACGCAAACGCACGAAGAAGCTGCTCTTGCTCTCCTCAAAAGGCTCTAAAGCAATCTTCTCGGCACTCCACTGTACCTCAACGCATTTTCCTATGTTTTTAGCGACTTCCATAACATCGGAAACGACCGCACTGGCTGTTGCCAGCTTGCCGGCGCCCTGTCCATAGAACATGACATCTCCAACCATATTTCCTTTTACTAAAATAGCGTTAAATACATCGTCTACGCTATATAATGGGTTCTCCGGATAGATCAGCACCGGTGCAACTTTTGCGCTGATGCGATCTCCATCTTTCTTGCTGGAACCAAAAATTTTTACTTTGGCCCCGATCTTACCGGCATATACGATATCACGGTCTGTGATTTTGGTAATTCCCTCTGTATAAACATCGTTAAAATCCAGTGTCTTGCCATAAGCAAGAGAAGTTAAGATTGCGATCTTGCGGCAGGCATCATATCCTTCCACATCTGCAGTCGGATCTGCCTCTGCATAACCAAGCTGCTGCGCCTCTTTGAGCACTGTGTCAAAATCAGCTCCCTTATTGGTCATCTCTGTCAAAATAAAGTTCGTTGTACCGTTTAAGATACCGGAAATCTCCAATATCTCATCCGGATTCAAAGAACTCTGCAGTGGGCGGATAATCGGAATACCACCACCAACACTGGCCTCAAACAAGAAACTTACATTGTGGTCTTTTGCTATCTGAATAAGCTCCGGTCCAAAATCAGCCACCAACGCTTTGTTGGATGTGCAAACACTCTTCCCGGCCTCCAAACTAGCCTTTACAAACTCATAGGCAGGGTGTAATCCTCCCATCGTTTCTACAACCACATGAACCTCCGGATCATTTTTGATCACTTCAAAATCATGTACCAGCACTTCCTCTACCGGATCTCCCGGAAAATCTCTCAAGTCCAGCACATATTTTGTACAGATCTCATCCCCGATGCGTTTTGCGATCATCGCATTGTTCTCACGAATAATATCAAAAACACCGGATCCGACTGTTCCGTAGCCTAACACACTTACGTTAATCATAGTTTCCTCCATTTCTCTGCCAATGTATTTTTATTTATGTCAGATGCCCCCTTACAAAAAGGAGCATAGAGCACACTGCTCATTTACTTTGTGATCCATGCTAAATATGCATTGATAAACGGATCCAGATTGCCATCCAAAACGTCTTGCACATTACCGATCTCAGCACCGGTACGATGATCTTTGACCATGGTATACGGCTGCAGCACATAGGAACGGATCTGGCTTCCCCAGCCAATCTCTTTGGATTCGCCTCGGATACCGCTCGCCTTTTCCAACTGCTCCTGCTGTTTTAAAATATACAGCTTTGCCTTGAGCATCTGCATTGCCTTATCCTTATTCATATGCTGTGAACGTTCATTTTGGCACTGTACCACGATCCCTGTCGGGAAATGGGTAATTCTAATTGCAGAAGAAGTCTTATTGATATGCTGACCACCCGCTCCACTGGAACGATATGTATCGATACGAATATCATCATCTGCGATCTCAACATCAAGATCTTCTTCGATATCCGGCATGACATCACAGGATACAAAGGATGTCTGCCGTTTGCCGGCTGCATTAAACGGTGAGATTCTCACCAAACGGTGCACTCCATGCTCTGATTTCAGATAACCATACGCATTTGCGCCATTGATCTGCAGCGTAACTGATTTATAACCCGCTTCATCACCATCCAGAAAATCCAGCATTTCAACTTCAAATCCATGCTTTTCTGCAAAGCGCTGATACATACGGCACAACATACTTGCCCAGTCGCAGCTTTCTGTTCCACCGGCACCGGCATGAAGCGTTAATATTGCATTGTCTTTGTCGTATTCTCCACTCAAAAGTGTTTCAATACGCAGGGATTCGTATTCCTGCTCAAATTGCTGCAGTGAATCTTCTACTTCCTCCAACACGCTGGCATCATTTTCTTCCTCTGCGATCTCGATCAACATCAAAATATCATCGCGGGCGCTCTCCAATGACTCATAGCGTTCTATCACGGATTTCAGCTTTTTGGACTCCTGCACGATCTTGGCAGAATGTTCCGGGTCATCCCAAAATCCCGGATCTTCCATTGTCTTGTCCAGTTCTTCCACTCGATCTCGTTTATTAGCGAGGTCAAAGTGAATTCCCCATTTCAAGCAGTGGCTGTTCATAGTTTGCAAGCGTCATTTTGACTCTGTCAAACTCTACCATACCAACTCACCTCTTTCTATATTTTATCAATTATATCCTTCCGGCTCACGATCCGTGAACCGGAAGGCACTATAATACTTATTATGCACGGCGTCCGCAGCACTGTTTGTACTTACGTCCGGAACCGCATGGGCACGGGTCGTTTGGCTGTACCTTCTTGGTTGTACGGCGCTTTGGCTGTGCCGGCTGAGACTCATCCTTATTCGTTCCGGTAACCTTAGCAACCTGCTCACGCTCTACTTTCTGCTCGATCTTGATATGTGTGAGCGCTTTTACAGTCTCCTCTGTGATCGAATCAATCATTGCATTGAACATATCAAATCCGGCGAATTTGTATTCCACAACCGGATCTCTCTGTCCATATGCCTGTAATCCGATACCTTCACGAAGCTGATCCATATCATCGATATGATCCATCCACTTGTTATCAATAACTCTCAACAGAATAATTCGCTCAACCTCACGGAT
>ENA-UOJL01002901-UOJL01002901.1-human-gut-metagenome-genome-assembly--contig:-P47-NODE-2901-length-12985-cov-5.785073_pt1 | contig 12985 bp, 10 predicted proteins | sample MGYA00242347_ERZ723894 | MGnify/ENA metagenome assembly ERZ723894
CATTTATATTATCCCAGTTTTGGTACTGATTCTCCTCATCATCGGAATATACCACCTTGAAATAATCCGAGAGTTTTGCAAGTGAAGTTATAAGAACTTTCATTTCGTCATCCGAAAGATCGTCCTTTATATGCTCTATCATATGACGGTGAAACTGCTCATGATGATAGTATGCACTCTTTCCCTTGCCGGTGAGTGAGAGCTTTACCACACGCTTATCCTCCTCACTGCGGATACGGTTCACGTATCCCTTGCGGGTGAGACCATCTATTGCCTTTGTCAGCGTGCCCAGAGTGATAGACATAAGCTTGGCTACGGTGCCGGAGCGCTTTGGCTCATCGACTCCTATTGCCTCTATTATATGCATATCGTTGATAGAAATATCAGAAAATTCGTCTGTTATCAGACATCTGCCCTCTATCTCTGTCAAATCCTTGAACAGACACACCAATAATTCATTTAAAGTTTCATCTGCCGTCATAAATACCTCTTTCTATTGCCACTCTATGGCGCAGGCTCCCCATGTAAGTCCTGCTCCAAAGCCTGATAAAATTATTTTTTCCTCATGCTTTATCATACAATCTTTGCGGACTTTATCAAGCAAAATCGGCACACTTGCCGCAGAAATATTTCCACACTGCTGTAAATTGGTCGGAAATTTGTCCATAGGCTGCTTAAGCCTCTTGGCAACCGATTCAATAATACGGATATTGGCCTGATGCAGTACATAGACATCCACATCATCTGCGCTCCAGCCGATTTCATCAAGCAGCTCATTTATAGCCTTTGGCACTGTCTTTACCGCAAACTTGTATACAGCAGGACCATCCATGGTGACATAGCCACCGAGTGCAGACTGCTTTCCATTGTCGGTAAACGGATTGACTACGGGACGGTTGTCTCCGTCAAGCGCCTCACCGCCTTTTCCGTCAGAACCCTGTACAAAGCCCTTGAAGGCATCGCCCTCGTCTGTCACAACCGCTGCGCCTGCTCCGTCTCCGAAGAGTACACAGGTGCTTCTGTCATTCCAGTCCATTATTTTTGAAAGAACCTCTGCTCCCACTACGACTGCCTTGTGAAATCTGCCGGTCTTAAAATATGCATCCGCTGTGGCAAGCCCGAATAAAAAGCCTGAGCATGCGGCATTTATATCAAATGCCACTGCACTGCCTGCACCTATCTCAGCCTGAATCTGACATGCGAGCGACGGAACGATTTTGTCTGTGGATACGCTTGCCGCTATTATCAAGTCTATCTCACTTCCGTCAATTCCCGCATCCTGCAGCGCACTTTTTACTGCATCACAGGCAAGTGAGGTGGTTGTCTCAGTCGTTGCAATGTGTCTGTTTCTTATTCCTGTACGCGAGCTGATCCACTCGTCAGATGTGTCCATTATGGCTGCCAGGTCATCGTTTGAGACCACTCTCTGCGGCAGGCAGCTTCCTGTTCCAACTATCTTCATAGAATTTCCTTTCCGGGACTAGAACTTGCGGAAACGCTTGTATCTTTCCTCCAAGAGCTGGTCCTTTGTCAATTTGCTTTCTTTTTCCAAGAATTTCTTCATGTTGCCCTTCATGTAGTTTCCGATTGATGAAAGGGCATCCTCGTCGGCTCCGCCAAACTCAGGTATTATATCATCCACGACATCAAGCTCCTTTAAGTCGTGTGCTGTAATCTTCATTACCTCTGCGGCTTCCTTTGCACGCTTTCCGTCCTTCCAGAGGATAGATGCAAAGCCCTCAGGCGAGAGGATTGAGTATGTGGCATTTTCCATCATCCACACTTCATTTCCTACAGAAAGAGCTAAAGCTCCGCCGCTTCCGCCTTCTCCTATCATGAGACAAAGGATTGGCACCTTGATGCCGCTCATCTCATAAAGGTTTCTTGCGATTGCCTCACCCTGTCCGTTTTCCTCTGCTTCCATTCCCGGATAAGCTCCTGATGTATTGACAAAGGTTATGATCGGACGGTTGAATTTCTCTGCCTGCTTCATCAGGCGCAGTGCCTTGCGGTAGCCCTCAGGTGATGGCATACCATAGTTTCTCTTTGCGCAGTCTTCAAGGTCTTTTCCCTTGTGGACACCGATAACTGTGACTGGCTGGCCGTCTAAATATGCAATTCCGCCTACGATAGCCGGGTCATCGCGGAAATATCTGTCTCCGTGCAGCTCCATAAACTCATCAAAGATATAGTCCATATAGTCAACCGATGCAAGTCTCTTAATCTGTCTTGCGGCGCTGACCTTGTCCCATACCTTAAATGGCTTAGCCTTTGCCTCGCGCTCCTTCATAAGCTCTGTCGGCTCGTAATTGTCGTCTGAGTGAAGCGGGTCAAAATTGGCATAGCCAGTGGTAGGTCTGTGAGCACGTAAAATCTTGTAAAGAGTCTTCTTTAAATCCTCACGCTCAACTATCATATCCACAAAGCCGTGCTCAAGCTGGAACTCTGCCCTCTGGAAGCCCTCAGGCAGCTTCTGTCCGATGGTCTGCTCGATAACACGAGGACCCGCAAAGCCGATAAGTGCCTTTGGCTCTGCAAGAATTATGTCTCCAAGCATTGCAAAGCTGGCTGTCACACCACCTGTTGTAGGATCTGTGAGTACAGGCACATATAAAAGTCCAGCCTCTGAATGACGCTTTGCGGCGGCTGAGGTCTTAGCCATCTGCATCAGCGAAATGATACCCTCCTGCATTCTGGCACCGCCTGAACAGCAGAATAATATAACCGGAAGTCTTTCCTCTGTGGCACGCTCAAATGCGCTTGTGATTTTCTCACCAACCACATGACCCATGCTTCCCATCATAAATCTTGAATCAATTACACCAAGCACTGTCTCCTCACCGTAAATCTTTGTCTTACCGATGACAATGCCCTCAGAAAGTCCTGTTTTCTCCTGAGTCTTTGCAATTTTCTCCTCATACTCAGGGAAATTGAGAGGATTTCCTGTTGTAAGCTCTGTAAACCATGGCTCAAATGCTTCCTTGTCGGAAACCATTCTGATTCTGTTTTTAGCACGCACACGGAAATAATAATTACACTCATAGCAGACGTATTTGTGCTGTTTTACAACTGATTTGAGCACAGTCTTGCCACACTTTGGACAAACAATTGTCTCAGGGACATCCTCTTTTGTTTCCTGTGCTGCGCCGGCATTTTTGCCATCTGCGGCTGTTTTTGCGCTCTCAGCGTTCTTTGCTAAAGTCTCTTCAGCCTCTATATTTTTATCTTTCTTCTTGAATAACTTCATCATGTCTCCTTATGCAATTAACCTATTGCAAATGTAAGCTCCGCCATACAGGCAACCTTGCCGTTTACCCTGGCAACAGCCTTGCCCACACCGATAGGACCCTTAACCTTTATAATCTCAGTGGTCAGCTCCAGCGTATCTCCCGGAACCACCGTCTGCTTGAACTTGGGATTATTGATGCCTGCAAAATATTCCGTCTTGCCCTTCCACTCATCCTGACAAAGAATGGCAACTGCACCGGTCTGCGCCAAAGCCTCAATAATAAGCACTCCCGGCATCACCGGATTTCCCGGAAAATGTCCCATAAAATGCGGCTCATTCATAGTCACATTCTTCTTAGCCACACACTTTACGCCCGGCTCCAGCTCCTCAACCGTATCAATGAGAAGAAACGGACTGCGGTGCGGCAGAATATCCATAATCTGCTGCGTATTCATAATTGACATATTGCATATATCCTTTCTCAACTTACTCCAAACTATTTACATTCTTCGAGCTCCACAAAGTGGAGCAATGAAGCACAAAGTATTCCATAAACCTAAACTGCGCACATGCTTCGCGCGCAACAAAGTGGAGCCGGGAAGCGCACAGTGTGTTCTGAATGAAAAATATGAACTGTCACGGCGTTCCATCCGCTCCAATAGCATGAAGTGCTAACACCATATCACAGCCTGTCCGTGCAAAATGCCGTGACTGACTTCATATTTTTTATGAGGAATATACTGTGTGCTCCACCGGACCTCACAGCCTAAATGCGCGAAGCCCCTAAATTATTTATACGCCTTGAGCAGAATACTTGCATTATGTCCACCGAATCCCAGTGAATTGCTCAGTGCATACTCAACAGGCTCCTCATAGCTGTCCTTGCAGTAATTGAGGTCAATCTCCTCATCAGGAGTCTCATAGCCAACAGTCTTATGTATAAATCCATCCTGGATTTCCTTCACACATGTTATAAACTCAACAGCTCCCGCTGCTCCGAGCAGATGTCCTATCATAGACTTTGTTGAATTGATTTTAAGATTTGCAGCCTCATCACCGAACGCAAGCTTGATTGCTCTTGTCTCAAAGAGATCATTGTGATGTGTGCCCGTTCCGTGAGCATTGATGTATTTTACATCTGCCGGTGTGACACCTGCATCGCTCATGGCATTGGTCATGGCTCTTGCTGCACCTGCACCATCCTCCTGCGGAGATGTGATGTGGTATGCATCCGATGAGCAGCCGTATCCGACTACCTCTGCATAAATCTTTGCACCTCTTGCCTTTGCATGCTCAAGCTCTTCAAGGATAACTACTCCTGCGCCCTCACCCATTACAAAGCCGCTTCTGTTCTTGTCAAACGGAAGTGAACACTTTGTCGGATCATCTACTGTAGAAAGCGCTGTAAGTGCTGTAAATCCTGCGATTCCGATAGGACATACACTGCCCTCTGTACCACCGGCTACCATCACGTCAGCCTCACCGTACTGGATGCTTCTGTATGCCTCACCGATTGTGTTTGTTCCTGTAGCGCAGGCTGTTACATCATTGATACTCTTTCCCTTGAGACCGAACTGGATAGAAACATTTCCTGCTGCCATGTTACAGATCATAAGCGGAACAAGCAGAGGATTGACTCTGTTTGGTCCCTTTTCATAAAGCTTTTGTGTCTCGCGCTCCATAGCCTGAAGACTTCCGACACCTGAACCGATGGCACATCCAACCATGTATGGATCTTCCTTTTCGATATCAAGTCCGCTGTCATCAATTGCCTGCTTTGCTGCAGCTACAGCGTACTGTGAGAATGGCTCCATTCTCTTTGCTGCCTTTCTGTCCATAAAATCCTGTGGGTTAAAATCCTTAAGCTCTGCTGCAATGTGACATTTATAATCTGTTGTGTCAAATTTTGTGATGTGGTCAAATCCGATTTTTCCGGCCTTTACCGATGCCCAGAAATCGTCCACATTATTTCCGATTGGTGTTACTGCTCCAAGTCCTGTTACAACTACTCTTCTACTCATATTGCCATTCCTCCGTCAACAGACAGCACCTGGCCTGTGATGTAGCCTGCTGCATCTGATGCTAAAAATAATACTGCGTTTGCGATATCCTTTGTGTTTCCCGGTCTGCCAAGCGGAATCTGTGATAAAAGATTCTCCTTTGCAGCATCGGCAAGCACATCTGTCATCTCGGTCTCTACAAATCCCGGTGCCACTGCGTTTGCTGTGATTCCCCGGCTGGCAAGCTCTCTGGCTACAGCCTTTGTGAGTCCTATAACTCCTGCCTTGCTGGCGCTGTAGTTGGCCTGTCCTGCATTTCCGAGTATTCCGGAAACTGATGAAATATTGATAATTCTTCCTGATTTCTGCTTCAAGAAATAGCGTGACATATGACGGATTGTGTTGAACGCACCCTTAAGGTTTGTGTCGAGCACTGCGTCATAGTCTGCCTCGCTCATCTTCATGATGAGACCGTCTCTTGTGATTCCTGCGTTGTTTACGAGGATATCTATGTGCTTGTACTCCTTGATGAGCGCTGTTACCATATTCTGGCACTCGTCAAAATCAGATACATTGCACTGATAAGAAACTGCATCACCGCCTGCTGCCTTTATCTCTGCAACAACGGCATCTGCCTTTTCCTTTGAACCATTATAATTTACTATTACAAAGGCATGTGCTGCGGCAAGTGTAAGAGCTATCTGTCTTCCAATTCCGCGGCTTGCGCCTGTAACCAGGGCATTTTTACCTGTTAACATACTTTTCAAAATCCTCCAGTTTGTCTATGTTTACGACTTTTACATCTCTATTTATCTTTCTCATAAATCCGCTGAGTGAGCGTCCCGGTCCGATTTCCACGAACTCATCTGCACCGTCTGCGATAAGGCGCTCGATGGTCTGCTGCCAGCGTACTGACGATGAAACCTGCTGTGTCAGATAATCCTTGACGTCTGCCGGTGACTTCACATAGTCTGCTGTGACATTTGTGATATATGGCACCTTGATATCGTGGATTTCTACACTCTCAAGTGCATCTGCGAGCTTTTCGCCTGCGCCCTTAAGCATTGCTGAGTGGAAAGGTCCGCTGACCTTGAGCGGTACGCATCTCTTGGCGCCTGCCTCGCTGCATGCTGCTGCGGCGGCATCTACTGCTGCCTTTTCTCCTGTGATAACAATCTGTCCCGGGCAGTTATAGTTGGCTACCGATACCACTGAATTTGTCTCATCTGCTGTCTTTTTGCAAATATCCTCAATGACCTGCGGATCAAGTCCTAAAACCGCTGTCATGGCTCCACCTGTAGGAACTGCCTCCTGCATGTAGATTCCTCTTTTTCTGACAACTGCGAATGCATCTGCCATAGTCATGGCTCCTGATGCGATGAGAGCACCATATTCCCCAAGGCTTAAGCCTGCTGTGACATCAGGTGTGATACCTTTGTCAATGATTGCCTGATATATAGCTGCCTCAACTGCAAGCATACATATCTGTGTGTACTCTGTAATATTCAGCTTGTCATTTTCCTCAAAGCAAAGTGCCGGAATATCCAAGCCTGTCTGTTCACTGGCAAGGTCGATTACTGCCTTTGCATTTGGCATTGTATCGTAAAACTCCTTACCCATTCCTATATACTGTGAGCCCTGTCCGGGAAACATAAATACTCTCTTACCCATTTTCGGTTTCTCCTTATCTCTGACAGGATACCGTAAGTCACTCTTTCCAGGCGGCCCGGTATCCTTAAATTTGCATGTAAAAGTGAATACTGTCTATTTGTTCAGTCCCACTACATCCTCAATGATTTCTTTGCAGGTTTCCTCTTTCTTTACGAGGCCTGCGCTCTGACCTGCCATGACGCTGCCATATACGGTATCTCCGTCTACAACGGCTTTTCTGAGTGCGCCAAGTGTCATTTTTTCGAGCTCTTCAAATGGAGCTCCTTCCTTTTCCAGCTTGAGATATTGTCTGGTCATCTTGTTTCTGAGCACTCTGATCGGATGGCCTGTGCTCATTCCTGTAACCTCGGAATCTATATCCTTGGCCTTAATGACCTTCTGCTTATAGTTTTCATGTACTATCGATTCTTTTGCGGTGACAAAGCGTGTACCCATCTGGACTGCCTCTGCACCGAGTGCAAATGCCGCATTAAAGCCTCTGTTGTCTGCAATTCCGCCTGCTGCGATAACAGGGATGCTCACTGCATCAACAACCTGTGGCACAAGTGTCATGGTAGTCTGTGCTCCGATATGTCCGCCTGACTCCATTCCCTCGGCGATTACTGCACTTGCCCCGCCTCTCTCCATGAGCTTTGCGAGTGCTACGCTTGCAACTACAGGGATTACGATGACGCCTGCTTCTTTCCACATATCCATGTACTTTGCAGGATTTCCTGCGCCGGTGGTGACTACCTTTACCTTTTCCTCGGCGATGATTTTTGCTATCTCATCGGCCTCCGGATTCATAAGCATGAGGTTGACTCCGAACGGCTTATCTGTCTCCTTCTTTGCAGCGACTATCTGCTCCTTTACCCATGAAGCCGGGGCTCCGCCTGCTCCGATGATGCCAAGTCCGCCTGCATTGGACACAGCGCTGGCAAGCTCATGGGTTGCTACCCATGCCATGCCACCCTGAATGACAGGATATTTGATTCCAAGAAGCTTTGTTATTCTTGTCTCCATGTCTTTTAAGCCTCTACACCTTTGTTCTTAAGATACTCAATGATGTCGTTTACTGTTGCGATTTTCTCTAAATCCTCTGAAGGGATTTCTACTCCGTACTCCTCCTCGAGTGCCATTACAAGCTCGAAAAGATCTAATGAATCTGCCTCAAGATCCTCCTTGAAGTTTGACTCTAATTTGATATCATCCTCGTCGATTCCTAACTGATCTGCTACGATTTCCTTGATTTTCTCCAACATATTTCTGTTCTCCTTTTTCTGTGTTTATTTTCAGTTTTGTGTGCTGGTATATTTGCACTAGTTTGCATGTCAAATATTTTCATCATCAAATCATTTGACAGTGAAAGTATATCATATTTTAAATAGTTGTCAAGTCAAAGTATTTTTATTTTTCATTTTTATGGTACGGGACTTGCGGGGCAGGTGATGGACAGGGGCACAGCTTACAATGGTTTACTCTGCGCTGCTAAGATACTGTACGAATTATGCTTATAGTTTCTTGTAGCCGGACGAAACCGGCTTTTATGCGCCGTCCATGGCGCATAACGCCTTGCCCCACCGTCCATGGTGGGGCATTTCTGTATTTCAAAGCATAATTCTACATTATCTAAGCAGCTACGCTATTCAACCGTTGTAAGCTGTGCCACTGTCCCTCACCCGCAAGTCCCTCACAATGTGACAATAATATACAATAAAAAACAGACTGTAATTTTGAGTGGTCAGCTCAATTTTACAGTCTGCTCTATATTTTGTTGATATGGTTATGGATTTACCAATGATACATTATACCGGCTCAGGAAGCTTATATCCAGCTTCGCTCATTGATTTTTCGAACTCTTCAAGCGATAATCCAGCTTTTTCAGCACCTCTTTGTACAGAGTAATCTCCATCCTGTACAGATAAATATATCTCTGTGCGACGCCCTGTCTGAATGCCTTCCTGTTTTTGTTCTTCACCATATTCTTTAGCATACTCTTTTGCATATTCCATTGCATACTGTCTTACTGCTTCACTCATAGCACCACGTCCTTCCTTTTCTTTATAATAAGCCACTGCTTTTGACAATGTCTCGCTTTTTATCTGCTCCGGCCTGCACTGATGAAAATCTCTCATCATCCAACCTATATCATCATTACCTTCATACCTTCCATTTACATAGATGATATGTGAACCATCTCCAAAGACTTCGCCTGTTTCATCAACACGTCTTTGAATGTGATAAAATGGCAGTCCCTTTCTGAATTTATCGTGATCATAAATAAAAATCACGTAGGAATCCTTAATCTCCTTAAACTCATGTCCTTCCTGCAGCATCCTCGCATCCATCATACTGCTGTGATATCTGGCTCTTCTGACATGCGATCCATCCGCATTAATCTGTACCTCGATATCAATATGCCTGCCATCGACATCTATTGCATGCACATCCAAGGTAATACATCTCCCGCCAATCACGGGATTTTTTAATTCATCCTGCCCCCTGACTTCTATAACCTTAATATCACGCTCCATTATTACGCGAAGCAGCAGCTCCGTCGTCTCGATATTCTGCCCGAATACAAGACTCATCAGATTGTCATCAAACAGTGTCATTTTATCAATCAATCTGTTGATGATTACATCGTTCTGGCCATAATTACTGCCCAAAACTTCTTTTGTCTCTCCCGACATTATTCTCCTCCTGTTTAGTTGTGTAAGCAGGGAGAATATAATATCGCATGATACTAAATTTCTTGTCAATATAAAGCATCAGCAACCCCAGTCCGCTTCATTCACATAAGATTATCTCAATCGACATATCCATTTTTCCCTGCTATTGATAGGTAACTTAAAGCATTGAAAATTTCCATGTCTTTGTCGAAAAATATTAAGTGGTTCTGCCCTCTTCAAAATGATACGCACCGATAAAAATGTGTACTGTCGCTCAACAGAAATATAATGCTTTGTATAATTGTAGCATAGTGAACTGTATTTGTCATTATATTTTCGTCTGTAAGATTGCAATTTTATATTTTTCGAATACTAAAAAGAGCAGGACAAGTATTTCTACCTATTCTGCTCATTTTTACATAATTTAATTGTTTAGATATAGATTATCTACCGGCTGTTCGCCATCTGCTTCACATAGTCGAGTACCTTCTTAACCGGTGGGATTGATATCACTATGATTGTGATAATTCCCTCTGCAGCAAGGTATGAACCATTGTAGGTCACTGAATATATGAGCGCATCTATCGTCTTGTTTCCTATCGTGACAGGTGCGTATGCTGCAAAAAACACAACTCCCGACAGCACTGCAAAGAAAAATCTACTGGGCAGCTCCGCCTCCGGTGGTACCACCGGTAGCTCCACCTGCGCTGTCCCCGGTGTTTCCACCTGTATTACCACCGGTGTTATCTCCGGTATTTCCACCTGTTGTACCGCCTGTGTTGCCACCGTTGTTTTCTCCGGTATTTCCGCCTGTGTTGCCACCGGTGTTTTGTCCACCATTTCCGCCTGTGTTACCACCGTTGTTTTCTCCGGTATTTCCGCCTGTTGTTCCGTCTGTGTTGTCTCCGGTATTTCCACCGGTGTTACCACCAGCAGCATCTGTCTTATTCGGGTCTGTTGTGGTCTGATCCGGTGTTGTGGTTCCTGCATCAGGTGTGGTCACTGTCTGATCTGTAGGATTATTCTGCGTCTGGTCATCGGCAGGTGTATCCTGTGTCTCCTGGCTGTCCTGATAATCATCCGACATTTGGGCATATGGCAGGAAATCTATTGGTGTAAGGTCAGCATGTATCTGATCCATGTAGTTCTTCCATATTTCTGCCGGGTAAGAGCTTCCTGTCAGTTTTTTGACTGTCTCAGGCATATCGCAGCCTACCCATACACATGTGGTGTAGTATCTGGTAAAGCCACAGAACCAGCCATCCTTCTTATCGTTTGTGGTTCCGGTTTTGCCGGCGCAAGGCATGCCATTGTCCAGATTAGCGCTACGTCCGGTTCCGGATTTCATAACATCTGTCATGACATCTGTCATCATACGCGATGCTGTCTCTGTATATATGACGGTATCCTTCTGCGATGATGTATATATGATATTGTTGTCAGAATCCACAATCGACTTAATACATGTCGGATTCCTGTACATTCCATCGTTCTCAAGTGTTGAATATGCAGATGCCATCTCCAGTGTGGATACACCTGTTGTAAAACCTCCAAGTGCTGTTGCTGTGACATAGTCATCCTTTACAATATTGGTAAAATTCATATCCTTGAGATACTGTAAGCCTACCTTTGGCGTGAGCTCATCATATAGCTGCCATGCTACAGTATTCAGTGACTTTTGAACGGCAAACCTGATAGTCACATCACCGTAATATGAATCACCCGAGTTAGACGGTCCTCCATCAAACTTGTGGTCATTTACGATGGTATCCGGTGTCTTACCACGCTCAAATGATGGTGTATACACAATGAGCGGCTTGATTGAGCTTCCCGGCTGACGATGGCTTTGGAAAGCACGGTTTAGCGTATGACTGACCGCATCCTGGCTTCGTCCACCAACTATTGCAACCACCTCGCCAGTGTCGTTGTCTATACAGGTTGCAGCACTCTGCAGCTTAAATGTGCCATCATCGGTCGTGTCTGTAAAGTCCAAAAGCGTCAGGTCAATTGAATCCTGAAGCTGCTGCTGCATAGTCAGATCAATTGATGTATAAATCTTGTAACCGTCTGAGTAGAGCTTTTTCTGACAATATGAATACATCTCATCATATGAAGCATCATACTCCTTTTCTTCATCGTCTGAGTCAAAGTAATACTTGAACTTGAAGCCCTCATTCTCCATGAGCGCCCTCGTAGCGCAGTAATATGCATAGGTATCCACATAATTGTACTTGACCGTGTCATCCTTCTCAGGCATATTGAGGGTAATCTCCTCGTTTATGGCGGCCTCATATTCCTGCTGTGTGATTTTGCCATCTTCCTTTAGATTTTTCAATATGAGATTGCGACGTGTCAATGTATGATCCTTATTGTTTATCGGGTCATAGTATGTCGGGCTGTTCGGAATCGCACACAAAAAGGCAGTCTGCGACAAATCAAGATCCGAAAGCTCACAGTTAAAATAGCCATGGCACGCTGCCTGAATACCATAATATCCGTTCATGAAATAGACATTATTCAGGTAGAACTCCATAATATCGTTCTTTGAATATTTCTTTTCCAGCGCCATCGCTATGAACATTTCCTTGACTTTTCGCTGCCAGTTCTTGTTCGTATCCAGATAAATATTTCGGGCGAGCTGCATCGTGATGGTACTGCCACCCTGGGTAATTCTCTTGTTCTTTATGATGGACTTTGCGGCACGCACTATTGCCTTTAAATCCACACCATTGTGCTTATAGAACTTCTTGTCCTCGATACTGACCATACAGTTTACGAAGTTCTGCGGTATATCCTCATACTTCACATAGTCAGCCTTTTTGGTAGTGGCTGTCTCGGATATCTCATCACCGTTTGTATCGTAGAGTGTACTCGTCCTCGCCGGTAAAAATGTGTTTTTGTCAGATTTCTGCACGAGCTCTACCGCCTCTGAGTGAAGCTTCGCCACCTTGTCTGCATAGCCTCCAAAGTAGTAAAAGCATAATCCACCAAGTATCAGTACCATCAAAAAAATCTGAAGCTTTATAAAAAACCAGAAAACGCGATGCTGCTTTTTCTTCTTTTTCTTTTTCTGTTTTGCCATTTCTAAACGTTACCTCCAAACTATCGGTATACCATTGTATATCGGCATACTTTATAGATAATTGACAACTATATCCAATATGTACTGTCTATTATACTACAATGCCTCTACATCAGATAATTAATAATTGCTTAATTTTCTATTATACCTTTATAGCACAAAAGGAAGCTAATTGCTCCCTTTATCAAGCTATTTTACATCTTTATTACTGTTGTAGTCAAGTAAATAGTTTTTTACAATGCTTTTCGCTATCTCTAGCCAAGCTGGTCAGCCAGAAATTCTGCTGCTGCACCCGCCAGCTTTTCGGCAATCTCAGACTTATCGGCTTTTTCATCGTAAGCACACAGTATAA
>ENA-UOJL01002906-UOJL01002906.1-human-gut-metagenome-genome-assembly--contig:-P47-NODE-2906-length-12970-cov-4.456601_pt1 | contig 12970 bp, 15 predicted proteins | sample MGYA00242347_ERZ723894 | MGnify/ENA metagenome assembly ERZ723894
TTTGGCATTTTTGCCGGAACAGCTGTGAATGATACTTCATCGGTGACTGCCACAGCTTCCACATGGGATTCTCTCTATCATCTCGGCTCACAGACTTTGGATAAAGCGGTTACGGTGAAACTGACACGAACTCTTGCAATTATACCGATCACGGTGGTACTTGCTCTGTGGCAGACAAGAAAGGCAAAGCACAGCGGAAAGGCGATTCCCATGAAAAATGTATTTCCCTTTTTCATTCTGTACTTTGTTTTTGCATCTGTCATAACAACAGTTTGCGTGCACCTCGGCGTGCCGTCCGGCTTTTTCACACCGTTTAAGACACTGAGTAAATTCTTGATCGTTCTGGCAATGAGTGCAGTCGGACTGAATACAAACATTGTGAAACTAATCAAGATGGGCGGCAAACCGATCTTGCTGGGATTCTGCTGTTGGTGCGGGATTATCAGTATAAGCCTCGGTATGCAGCGCTTTCTTAGCATTTGGTGATTCTCTTTTTATTATATAGTATCGAAAAAAGTGCAAGGTGTTGTACAAAATATGAGTATAGAATAATGTGTAAAGTAAATTGCTGTTTCTCCGTGGCTATGACATAATAAAAATAAAAAATTGAAAATATAGCAAGGAGAGAAGTGCTAGTTGGAAAGGATTTATAGATATTGTGTTTGAACCGAATCGGAACTGCACGCTGCTTGCCTATATCCCATCTATTATTCTCTTTACAAATGGCAGTGCAGCACCGATTGCTGGTGCAAATTCTCCATGTTTTCCAAGTTGGATGGTAATATCTCGTTCTGCGAAAAAAGGTGGCTCCGTAATTTTCTGTTTTAGAAATTCTAGATCTGCTTCTGTCAAATATGGCACAAGAAATCCGCTGAGAATCACATCGCTGTCTATGACTGTGTTGACATTTTGGATGGCTGCTGCCAGCTTAGAGAGATACATCTCCCAAATGGCTTTGCTTTTTGGTTCATTTTCCCGTACGGACTGGAAAAATGATTCAAAAGAATTGCCATGAATTTGACTTTGCAGACTTTCAGCGGAGCAATAGGTTTCCAAACAACCTTTTCCGCCACAGTAACAGGGTGTTCCATTTGGGACAATACACATATGTTCGATGGTTCCGCTATGCATGGACTTTCCCTGATGCACTTCTCCGTGAATAACCAATGCACTGCCCAGATTTTTGTTGAGCAAAAAAACGACAGCATCAGATAGCTGCGGTTGATTCCAGATTTCTGCAAAAGCAGCAGCTTTGGAATCATGTTCTGTAAAACAAGGATACGGGATATAGCGTGTCAGATCGGCGGTATTTAGTCCGGTATGCTGTAATAGCTTTCCATATTGAATCTTGCTGCGGTCTGGGGAGAGAATCCCTTGAATCGCAATTCCAACGCCAGAGATTTTATCGGGATTGGATTCTACATGATTGGCAAATCGCATGACTTCTTTCCCTAAGAATTGATAGTATGTCTCGGTAGCAGAAAATGTTTCTGTTACCGCTTTTTGTTGCATTACATTGCTATATAAATCGACTGCAACCAGCAAAATGGAACGTTTCAGAATAAAAACACCAATAGTCGTCCTTGCATTTGGAACAATTTCAATTGCCTGTGCTTTTCTGCCGCCGGTGGATTCATAATAACCTGTGCGATGAATCCAGCCATCCTCCTCTAATGCTTTTAAATTTTGTGTCACTGTTGTCAGTCCCATATGCAGTTCTTGTGCCAGGTCTTGCTTGGAGATGGAACGCTTTTCATAAATCATTTGATAGACCTTGCTGCGGTTAATTCGCTTGACCTCAATGGTCGTCATTCCGGAATTTGACATATATGAAGCACCTCTTTTCGATTTGTCTTGATGAAAAGTAATTCTATGGGATAGTATAACATAGTTTCTCTATTTTTTCAATAGAATCTCCGAATTGGTGCAATTTGCACAAATATATATAGAAAAAGTTGGCTATTTTACCACTTGTATTTCGACGTTCCATCTGTTAGAATATACTTGTAATCAGCTGTTACGCATAAGTGTAAATCAAAACTAATCAAATGGAGGAATTTCAAATGAAAAGTGCAGTATTTTATGGAAAGCATAACATGAGAGTGGAAGAATCTCCGATGCCAAAAGTAGGAGCAGAAGATGTCCTGATTCAGGTAAAGGCGTGCGGTATCTGTGGTACAGATGTGCACATTTACGAGGGCGACAAGGGTGCTGCAGAAGTGACACCGCCGACCATTCTGGGACATGAATTTTCTGGTGTGGTTGCAGAAGTTGGCGCTGCGGTAACCAATGTAAAGGTGGGCGACCGTGTATGCATCGATCCGAACTGCTATTGCGGCAAGTGTGATTTCTGCCGGAACGGAATTGCACACTATTGTACAGATATGATCGGTTATGGTACAACCGTTAACGGCGGCTTTGCAGAATATTGCAGCGTGAATCAACGTCAGGTTTACAAGCTGGGTGATCATACCACTTTTGAACAAGGTGCGATGACCGAACCAGTTGCCTGCTGTCTGCATGGCATGGATATGTGTAACATTCATCCGGGCAGCAGTGTGGTCATCATCGGCGGCGGTATGATCGGTCTGCTGATGCTTCAACTGGCACGGCTCGCCGGTGCAGCAAGAACTGCTCTTCTGGAACCGGTTGCTGCAAAGCGGGAAGTTGCCAAGAAGCTGGGGGCAGATATTTGCATTGATCCGATCCACGATGATGTCAAGGCAGCCCTTGCTTCTGCCGGCATGACATGGATCAACACCGTGATCGAATGTGTGGGCAGAACCTCTACCATTGAACAGGCAATCGACATTGTGGGAAACAAGGGTACCGTCATGATGTTCGGACTGACCAAGCCGGACGATACCATTTCGCTGAAGCCGTTCGAGGTGTTCCAGAAGGAGATCGAACTGAAGGCATCTTACATCAATCCGTACACCCAGAAGCGTGCACTGGAGCTGATCGACTCCGGCAGACTGGACGTTTCCAGCATGGTTTATGCAGTAGAAAGTCTGGACAATCTGGCAGATATTCTGGCAAAACCGGAATTGCGGGCAAACGGAAAGTACATCATTTCTCCGGAAAAATAAAAGTGGGGTGAGCATATGACAGAAGCAGTTTTTGCCGCAGAGCCGGTTCGGCTGATCATTTCCGCCATTGCCGGAATTGCCATTCTTTTAATCCTGATTTTAAAATGCAAACTTCATCCGGTTTTGAGCCTGTTGATTTCTGCGTTGACCATTGGTTTGGGTTCTGGTATGCCTGTGACAACACTGATGGATACGGTCGAATATGGAGCAGGAAACACATTGCAAGGGATTGTTTTGTTGATTGGCTTGGGTTCGATGTTCGGCGGAATCTTAGAAGTATCCGGCGGAGCAAAGCAGGTCGCACAGACGATGATTGAAAAACTGGGCGAGAAGAAAGCCGGTTGGGCATTGGGAATTACCGGTTTGGTAGTCGGTACGACTGTATTTTTGGAAGCCGGATTCGTCATCTTGATTCCGCTGGCGTTTGGTTTGGCAAAAAAAACAAAAAAGTCTACGCTGACTTATGCTCTGCCGCTGCTGGCAGGATTGGCGACCGGATTCGCTTTTGTTCCGCCGTCTGCTGGTTCGGTATTGGTTGCAAATATGCTTGGTGTAAATCTGGGTGTAATGATTGCAGTGGGTGTTCCGGTTGGAATCATTGCTGTGATTTGTGCAGGCGTGCTTTGGGGCAAATTCTGCGGAAAACGTATTTATGCAGAACTGCCATCTAATATGCGGGAGATTGCAGACACTGGAGAAGAACAGAAACTGCCGTCGTTCGGAACAGTACTGGGAATCATCTTAATTCCGTTGATGCTGATTCTGTTGAACACGGTGACCGATTATTTATCTTTGCCAATTGCTGTAAAATCCATATTTGAATTTCTGGGAACGCCGTTTGTTGCCTTGATCATTGCAACATTATTCGCCATGTTTTTCTTAGGGAAAAAGCAGGGCTACAGCGGCGATGATTTGAAAAAAATTTTAGATCGGGCATTGAAACCGACTGGTATGATCTTGCTGGTCATCACCGGCGGCGGTATTATCCGCTGGGTTCTGCAAAACGCAGGCATGGGCGATATCATTGGTCCAGCACTGGAAAAGAGTGGACTGCCGTTGATTCTGGTTGCATTTTTGATTGCTGCCTTGATTCGTTCTTCGGTTGGAGCTGCGGTTGTTGCCATGACCATGTCTGCCGGAATCATGGCTTCCATGCCGGCAGTACAGGCACTTTCTCCGGTAGAACTGGCAGCAATGGTCTGTGCCATTAATGGCGGTGCAACGGCTTTCAGCCATGTAAACGATTCCGGTTTTTGGCTGGTCGGTTCGCTGCTGGAAATCGATGAGAAGAGTACGCTGAAATCATGGACGATCATGGAAACCATCATCGGTGTGGTTGGTCTTGTCTGTGCACTGGTCATTTCCATATTTGTATAAAGGAGGAATCATAGATGCGATTAAAAGTAAAATTGTGTGATGCTGTGGCCATTAAAAATCTGGTACTTGCTGCATCATCACTGCCATGTGATGTAGACTTGCAGTCTGGCAGTTTCGTGGTAGATGCGAAGTCCATTCTGGGTGTGTTGGGACTGCCGAAGCAGGACACCGGTATTTTGCAGGTACATTCCGATGACCCGAACATCTGCACGCTGTTTTTGGAGGAGCTGGAACATTTGGGGATTTTGTGTCCGGAAGGGCCAATGATTCAGAAAACCACATTTCTGGCGTGTGCACTGGGAGAAATGCTGATCGACTTCACCATGCAGGGCAGAAATGAGCAGGGACAGCGTGTTTTTGCGCAAAATGCCGGCGGTGCTCCTGCCAATGTCATGGCTGCTATGGCAAAGCTGGGGGCAAGAACGGCATTTATCGGCAAAGCCGGAAATGATATGCACGGCAGATTCCTCAAGGAGACGTTGGAACAGTGCGGAATTGACAGTACCGGGTTTACGTTGAGTGATGATTACTTCACAACATTGGCATTTGTCGATGTCAAGCCAGATGGAGAGCGGGAGTTTTCCTTTGCCCGGAATCATGGTGCGGATAAGATGCTGGAAAAAAGCGATGTTCCGTTGGAATTGATTCGCAGCAGTGGCATTCTGCATATCGGTTCCATTTCGCTGACAGATGAGCCAGTGCGCAGTACTACCTTCTTTGCTGTACAGAAAGCGAAAGAAGCTGGCTGTGTGATTTCCTATGACCCGAATTATCGTGCTTCGCTTTGGAAATCAGAGGAACTTGCAAAGAAGCAAATGCGAAGTATGATTCCGTATGCGGATTTGATGAAAATTTCGGAAGAGGAGACTTTTCTGCTCACTGGTGAGAGTGACTATCAGAACGCTGCGAAAGTTTTGATCCAGGGTGGTGTGAAAATCGTGGTCGTAACGCTGGGAAAACTGGGTGCTTATGTGCAGACCAAACAGGGCGGACAGCTGGTAAAAGGATTCCGGAACAAGGCGATAGATGCGACCGGTGCAGGCGACGCATTCTGGGGCGGATTTCTGTTCCAGTTCAGCCGCTGCGGGAAAAATCCAGAATCCATTGCAGTAGAAGAAGCAGCAGAGTTTGCAGATTTTGGCAATGCTGTGGCAAGCGTTTGTGTCCAGAAGCACGGAGCAATTCCGGCAATGCCGAATATGACACAGGTCATGGAACAATTGAAAGAAGAGAGGTTAGAAGCATGAAATTGCAGGACAATGCGACCGGATTTCAGCACATAGGATTTCCGACTAATGATTTGCAGGAAACCATTGCTTTTTACGAAAAGCTTGGATTTCGCGTTGCACTTCACACCTATAACGAAGAAGCCGGCGAAGCGGTTGCATTTTTGCAGCTTGGAAACCTGATGCTGGAAATCTATGAAAATCATCAGGCACCAATGCAGGCGGGGGCGTGGGATCATTTGGCAATTGACGGCAGAGATATTGAAGCCGCTTATGAGGAAGTCTGTGCATTGGAACTGAACAATCAGAAGGATACCATTCACTTCCTACCCTTCTGGGAGAATGGTGTAAAGTTTTTCAAGATTACAGGGCCGAATCATGAAGTGATTGAGTTTAGTCAAATCCTTTAAAAATACAATTGAGAACAGCTACAGTTATTTGACTGTGGCTGTTCTTGATATATGGGTTATAGTCTCAATAATGGTAACATGACGAAAGGTCACATCATTTGGACATTTTTTATTCTGAAAGCGTGCGAAAAGCATGATTTCAAATATTTATGATAGCAAATAGGTACATAAAACAAAAGCAATCAACCGATTTTTCTTAATGCTGTATTTACTCATTAAAATATTGTGCTGTTTTGCAGAGGTTGTCTTGAAAATAGAGTTGGATTATGCTATACTATAAAAAATAAACACCACTTTAATTGATAAAATCAAAGGATTATGGCAATGAAAAAAAGAAAGATACGGTTAGCATTGGCACAGATGGCGAATGCAGGAAGTATTAAGAATAACCTCAGCAAAAGTATTCAATTACTCAAAGCGGCAGCAGAAAATAAGGCAGATCTTGTATTATTCCCGGAGGTACAGCTGACAGAATTTTTTCCGCAGTATCCGGGAAAAGATGTCTCTAAATATGCGATTCCATTGGACTCGGATATCATAAAACAATTTTGTGCAGCTTGTAAAGCATACTGCATCATGGCAGTGCCGAATATATATTTGTTAGAAAACGGAAAGACATACGATGCCAGTATTCTGATCGATAAAAATGGCAGTATCCTCGGTGTGCAGAAAATGGTGCATATTGCACAGGCAGAGCAATTTTTTGAACAGGATTACTATATGCCGTCAGATGATGGCTTTCATGTTTTTGATACTGCATTCGGAAAAATTGGAATCGTGGTGTGTTTTGATCGGCATTATCCGGAAAGCATCCGCACAGAAGCTTTGATGGGAGCAGATCTAATTCTGATTCCAACCGTAAACACCAAGGAAGAACCCTCAAAAATGTTTGCGTGGGAAATCCGAGTACAGGCGTTTCAAAACAGTGTGCTCCTTGCAATGTGCAATCGTGTAGGAACGGAAGATCGTATGAATTTTTCCGGAGAATCTATTGTAACAGATGCCAATGGAGAAGTACTTGTAATGGCAGATGATACGGAACAACTGCTCTATGCAGATGTTGATTTGCAGCAAGCCGAAATTGTGAGAAAATACCGCCCATATACACAGTTGAGAAGAAACGAGTGGTATCTATAAAGAAAAGCGTTTTCCAAGGAATCTATCATACGGATTACAACTGGATTATTTTTAAAAAAGTCTTGATTCAAATCGAAAAATGTTGTATAATAAAAAAGTGTGTAAAAATCACACAGTAAATTTCCGATTCGGAAAGGAGTTTAAAAATGATTTATTCAAACGAAGTAAACAAAATGTGCTGCGTCACACAGGGTGTAAATCATGGCGCTGCCCCAATCCCAGAAGAAGCAAAATGGGTTAAGGCAAAGGAAATCAGCGACATCTCCGGCTTGACACACGGCATTGGTTGGTGTGCTCCTCAGCAGGGAACCTGTAAGTTAACACTGAATGTAAAAGAAGGCATCATTCAGGAAGCTTTGGTAGAAACCGTAGGATGTTCTGGTATGACACATTCCGCTGCTATGGCAGCAGAAATCCTGCCGGGCAGAACCATTCTGGAAGCATTGAATACAGACTTAGTCTGTGATGCGATCAATACTGCAATGAGAGAATTGTTCTTGCAGATTGTTTATGGTAGAAGCCAGAGTGCTTTCTCTGAAGAAGGTCTTCCGATTGGCGCTGGCCTGGAAGATTTGGGTAAGGGTCTGCGTTCTCAGGTTGGTACTATGTATGGTACACTTGCAAAGGGCCCACGTTATCTGGAAATGACAGATGGTTATGTTACCAAGATTGCATTGAATGAAGATGACGAGATCATTGGTTATAAGTTTGTAAACTTTGGTAAGATGATGGACTTTATCAAAGCAGGCGATGATGCAAACACTGCATTTGAAAAAGCACAGGGTCAGTATGGTCGTGTTGCAGATGCTGTTAAGTTTGTAGATCCCAGACAGGAATAAAAATCGATAGGAGGAAGAAACAATGGCACTGTTTGAATCATACGAAAGAAGAGAAAAGCAGATTCTTGCTGTTTTAAAAGAATATGGCATCAATTCTATTGAAGAAGCCGCTGAAGTAACAAAGGCTGCTGGTCTGGATGTATATAAAATGGTAGAAGGCATTCAGCCGATTTGCTTTGAAAATGCAAAATGGGCCTATACAGTAGGCGCTGCAATTGCAATTAAAAAGGGATGTAAGCGGGCAGCTGACGCTGCTGCTGCAATTGGCGAAGGTTTGCAGGCATTCTGTATTCCAGGTTCTGTTGCCGATCAGCGTAAGGTTGGTCTTGGACATGGTAACCTTGGCAAAATGCTGCTGGAAGAAGAAACAAAATGTTTCGCATTTCTTGCAGGTCACGAATCTTTTGCCGCTGCTGAAGGCGCAATCGGAATTGCAGAAAAGGCAAATAAGGTTCGGAAGGAACCGCTTCGTGTTATTCTGAATGGTCTTGGAAAAGATGCTGCGCAGATCATTGCAAGAGTAAACGGCTTTACTTATGTAGAAACCGAAATGGATTATTACACTGGCGAAGTAAAGGAAGTATTCCGGAAGTGCTATTCTAAGGATCCGGAAAGCCCGCGTGCAAAGGTAAATTGCTATGGCGCAAATGATGTAACAGAAGGCGTTGCGATTATGTGGAAGGAAGGCGTTGATGTTTCCATTACTGGTAACTCCACCAACCCGACTCGTTTCCAGCATCCTGTTGCAGGTACTTATAAGAAGGAATGTATTGACGCTGGCAAGAAGTATTTCTCTGTTGCTTCTGGTGGTGGTACAGGTCGTACACTGCACCCAGATAATATGGCTGCTGGCCCGGCTTCCTATGGTATGACAGATACAATGGGTCGTATGCATTCTGACGCACAGTTTGCAGGTTCCTCTTCTGTTCCGGCTCACGTTGAAATGATGGGCTTGATCGGCATGGGTAACAATCCTATGGTTGGTGCAACTGTTGCAGTTGCTGTTTCTGTAGAAGAAGCTGCAAAGGCTGGAAAATTCTAAGAAATTGCGCGACTTTTCAATATAAAGCAACAAAAGGAGCATATCAGTTCTTAGGACTGATATGCTCCTTTTTGCGTACATTGACCACATTTTGACCACGTAAAAATGTAATGTGGTCAATTTCAGGAATATAGTTCCTCTAAAATGGATGCTGTCTTATCTTCCTGTGTCTGTGTAATGTGCTCGTAGATGTTCAATGTGGTTTTAATGTCTTTATGCCCCAAACGCAATTGCACTGCCTTCGGTGGTACACCAGCTTCCAGCAGCTCCGTGCAATGCGTATGCCGTAAACTGTGATAATCAAACGACGGCATGTCCAATTCAGTATGAATTACGTGAGCAGTATGCTGCATCGTTCTTGGGCGAATGTAACCGCCATCTTCATTGACGTTGACGAAAAATATCTCCTTGCCAATGCCTTCTGTATTTAGCACATGCGGCTCTGGATCATCCGGAACCGTGCGCTCTGGTGTTTCATAATAACGCTTATAGAATTCCTGATACGTCTCTCGGTTGTGCTCCTGCTGTTCCTTTGCCCGTCTTAGAACAGCCAAGGTCTCAGAATCTAACTGAATTGTCCGGAAGCTGTTGTATTTCGGCTCTGTAAAATACAGCATACTTTTCTTGTCGGTGTCAGTTTTGTTTTCTATGTATTGAATCTGGCGTTGAACTGTAATCGTTCTGCGCTGGAAATCGACATCTTCCCATTGCAGGGCATAGACCTCGCTAAGACGTAATCCGCAGCGGTAGCCAAGCAGCAAAGGAATATGTGTAGAACTTCCTTCCGGAAATCGCTGAAAAATCTTTTCCATGCAGTCTTTCGGAATATAATTCCGCTCCTTTTTGCGACTCTGGACGTTCGGCTTTGCCGTGCTCCGTGGCAGCTCCACCTCATACATAGGATTTTCCTTGATGAAATGATTTGCTTTTGCATAAGAAAATGATTTTGTCAGAATTCCCTTCACAACAGTTAGCGTGTTCCGGGCGTATCCATTCTGGAATAAATCATAAATCATTTTCTGAATGGTGGTTGTTTGGATAGACCGCAAACGATACTTCCCGATATATGGCTTGATGATATTTTTGATTTTCTTCTGATAATTTACAACCGTGGTATTTTTCAAATTGACCACGCAGTATTCTTTAATCCAATAATCCAGAAAATCGGACACCGATAGCTCTGTCGGTGTTAGCTTCAATCCACTGTTCTGATATTCTTGGTATGCAGCAATGCCAGCTGCATACGCCTCTTCCTGGGAAGGGAAGTGGCTCTGCGTGATCCACTGCCGTTTCCCATCCACAGCTGCCCCCTCAAACCGATATGACCACCAGTTCCCACGCTTACGAGTTAATACTTTTCCTGCCACTTGGCTTCACCCCCTTTTGCGGCGTTTGGATTCAGCAATTTCAACTCATGCACCCACGTAGGGGACAACTATAGGTTACAATTAAAGTGAATCTTTCAAATATATTTATATTTCAACTCGCGCGCCCACGCGAGTTGATTTTTTATGCTCGGCTGTCATTTTCCAAACAAATCACTGTGTGTACCAGTACGAGCGGCAGACAGAACCAAAACATCATCGATAATTTCGTAAATCAACAGCCAGTCTGGTTCGATATGACACTCCCGATAGCCATTCCAATTACCGGCGAGGGCGTGGTCTTTGTATTTGGTAATCAAAATTTCAGATTGGTTGCCATCTGCAAGGAGTGTGAGAACCGTTTCCATCTTTTCACGCTTACATCCACGTTTTAGTGCAAGTTTATAGTCTTTTTTGAATTTTGCAGTAAATTTGACGGTGTACTTCATTCTTCGTCCAGCGCCTCCATCAGTTCCGAGATACTGGTGTAACCTTTGACATTCGGGTCTCTTGCAATACGGTCAGCCTCCAGCATCGCTTCTGCTGTTTCCTCATTGGGGATCTCAGCTGTTAGTGCAAATCGTTCCAGAATTTGTAGGACAAGTTCTAGATCGTTAGGATTGATGATGTCAATCAAGCTGTAAAGTTTTTCTTTTGTACTCATAGGAATTCCTCCTGCTCTATGTTTGTTTCGTTTCAATTCACGCACTCACATATTTCAACTTACGCGCCCACGTAGGGTGCGACTATACAATGCGGTTCTCATTATTTGTCGCGATAATGCGATCCGCATTGTACAATTTTGACTGTATCGCCTTCAATGCGGTAAACAATCCGGTTTGCATCATCAATGCGGCGACTCCAGTAGGCTGACAGGTCGCCGCTCAGCCGCTCCGGCTTTCCGATACCGTCGTAACCATTGCGGTCGATGTCTTTCAACAGCATCAGAATACGTTTCAGCGTCTTTTTGTCCTGTTTTAGCCAATACTGGAAGTCGTCCCATGCGTCGTCTGTCCAAGATTTAATCATCTGTGTCTACCTCGTGGACTGTTCCGCCGGAATGCTCCATCTGTGCAATGGATTTACGCAGACGGCTCATATTTTCCTCAGAGTAGAACGGGTCAACAGACACCTCGAACGGAATCCGCTTTTCACGGGTCATTTTTTTGGCAAGCATGATAATTGCAGTGGACATGGTAATTCCAAGTTCATTGCAGATACCATCAAAATCTTTTTTCAGGTCTTCATCCATACGGACATTTACAGTCGTTTGTGACATATCGGTCACGCTCCTTTCTATTTCTATTATATCACAATGTATGTGCAATGTCAATACAATTTAAAAAACTCAAACATCCGTATATTTCAACTCACGCACCTACGCAGGGTGCAACAAAAAAATCACCCCGAATGGTATACTACCATTTATTTCAACTCACACACCCGTGTGGGGTGCGACCGTTTCCACACGTACAAATGCTATATTTAGCATCATTTCAACTCACACACCCGTGTGGGGTGCGACTGTCGTCCAAATTCGCAGATGTGGCGTTCAGCTCTATTTCAACTCACACACCCGTGTGGGGTGCGACTACATTATCGGGGCAAATTATTAAAAATTGAAATTTCAACTCACACACCCGTGTGGGGTGCGACAAATCTCTCCGAGCGTGTCGCCTAAGTCCTCTTCATTTCAACTCACACACCCGTGTGGGGTGCGACGCCACTATATTTATATGATGGAAACCGATGAGATGATTTCAACTCACACACCCGTGTGGGGTGCGACTGCAAAATTGCATAAAATTTGAATAATTGCTATTGCAAAATTTATGCAATTCCTAAAAATAAATGCGCATTATTCCGTATATGCGTATATTTTGCAACATATGCATCTAAAAAATCAATGCGAAACTACGGTGATTCTGGCAGTCACTAGCGGTTCGCGTATCCACGGATGAAATCCTGGAACTGCTGATATACCTGACGTTCTAACGGATGTGTCAAAAACATATTGCGCTGATATAGCACCGTCATGCGTTCTGATCGCCGCTGTGCTGCTGTCTGTGACACGTTACATACACGGGCAATATCATCCGCAGTATGCAGCTGCAATCCCCACAGAACGCACGCAGGCATCAATACATCTGCTGCAAAACGGGTCAGCCGCGTATTCCATTTCTGGTTGCATATCACCATCCAGATGCCCTAACAGATAATGCCCTAGTTCGTGCAGGATGGTGTACCGTTTTCGCTGTGCAGATTCGTCCGGATGCACTGCAATAATAGCACCATTTTGCGCATCACACAGAATTTTTCCAGATTCCCCGGGTTGCAACAAACCTGCATTTGATTTACATAATATGCCGTAGTGATTCGCAATCTGTACCGGTTTTACAGGTAATTCCGTTACCTGACAGTCGATCAAACACTGCCAGCTGGCATTACGTGCATGTTTATAGATTCCATAATCCATTTTTATCACC
>ENA-UOJL01002912-UOJL01002912.1-human-gut-metagenome-genome-assembly--contig:-P47-NODE-2912-length-12952-cov-4.102039_pt1 | contig 12952 bp, 10 predicted proteins | sample MGYA00242347_ERZ723894 | MGnify/ENA metagenome assembly ERZ723894
AGAAGCTTTTATCGAAGCCGAACGCCCTGAGAAAAACACGCCGACTTGGTACTTTATTTTCCCGATCCTTCCCTTGGTTTTAGTGATTTTCTTCTGGGTGTTCTTTAGAAAAGCTAAAGTCGGTCTGGTTGAAATTACGTTGTTCTCACTGATATTGGCTTTTGCCTGCGAGTTGATCAGAAAACGCAATATCAAAGCCGGCATGAAAGATCTGGGTATCTTCTTCAAAGGAATGGGAGACGGCTTCTCGAAGGTAGTCGTCCTAATCGTTGCGGCTTCTTCCATGGTGTTCGGTCTTCGTGTCATGGGTTTGATCGATGCGATTTCGAATTCCATTTCCAATTTTGAAAATGCCAAAGTTGGCCTGATGCTGGCTTTCTCCGGTATTACGGGGTTGATCACATTTATCAGCGGCTCAGGCAATGCTGTGTTCTACAGTTTCATTGAGCTGATTCCTCAGATTGCGCAAAAAGCCGGTATTGACCCAATCATGGTTGCACTTCCGATGCAGTGCATGTCGAATTTGTTCCGCTCTATGTCTCCTGTCGCAGCGGTCATCATTATTGTTTCGGCTTCTGTGAAGGTAAATCCTCTGGTTCTCGTCAAGCGCACGTGGGTTCCTCTGATGAGCGGCGTTGTAGTGGTATTAGCGCTTTCATTCTTCAAGTACATGTGATAAAAAACGGTGCGTATAAGAAACTGTCTGCACTGACTTAAGTAAGGTTTGCAGAAATTGTCATTAGAAAAAGCGAAAAAGCATTTGGAGAAATTCGGCCTCTCGGATCGAATTCGAATTGCAAAGGAATCAACAGCAACTGTGCGCTTGCAGCCAAAGCATTTGACTGTGAAGAAAAGAAGATTGCTAAGACTTTGTCGTTCATGCTTCCAAGCGGACCGATTCTAGTGTTAGCAGTCGGTGACGCGCGAATCGATAACGCGAAGTTCAAACATACTTTTGCAGCCAAAGCTAAAATGATCAAGCCGGAGGAATGTGAACAAATCATCGGACATGCGCCCGGAGGCGTATGTCCTTTCGGAATCAATGAAGATGTGAAGGTTTATTTGGACGAATCTCTTAAAAGTATGGATTCCGTACTTCCGGCATGCGGGACTTCCGATACCGGCATTGAACTGACGATTCCTGAATTGGAAAAATCTTCCTGCTGCACAGGCTGGGTCGATATAACTAAAACGCTTGATTAATTCAAAACTTTTCTCATCGGAGTTTGAAGCCACTGATCGTTCAGACCTTCTTTAACCCAGCGTCTCTCAGCTGTATCTCCCTGCAGCAGCGAGTTGCTCATGTCCATTGAGAATTCCTCAAAACATTCTTCAAGCGTCTTGCTGTGTGCGTCTGCAAGAAGTGCCCAGCTGCTGGTCGCATCTGAACCGATTTTAACGACATAATTGGTCTGAATCAGTCTGGAGAGCAGCGCATCGACAGCTTCCGGATAACTTCCAATCTTATCGGCAAGTTCGATGTTGGTCATTTGAGGATTGCCGGACTCCTTAGCTAACATAAGGATTCGAAGGAGGGCAACCGCTGAGAGCAGCTCGTCTCCGCTCTTATCGAAATCCTTATAGCGTTTGGCGCGCAGCATCGGCAGCGTTGCTGTAATAGCCGCACCGGCCAGAACAAACATCCAGTTTATGTACATCCATGTCAGCATAACCGGAATCGCGGCAAAGGCACCGTATATCGTCGTGTAGGAACCGCGCATGACATAGATGCCGAAGCCCCATCGGAAGACCGTAAAAACTAAGGCAATCAGAATCCCCCCGACGAGTGCGTCTCTCCAAAGAACCCGGCAGTTTGGAACGTATTTATATAGTGCAGCAAGGATAATAGATTGAAAAATTAATTGGCCGATCGGAATGAGCCACTGGGCGTAGACAGATAAGTGTCCCGACATCGCCATTCCGGTTAGGTAGGAAGAGGCTGCAAGACTGATGCCGATAGCAACGGGCCCAAGCGTGAGGAGAGCCCAGTACATCAGCACTCTCTGCCATAAACTTCTAAGTTTGAGAACTTCATAAGTCGAGTTTAAAGCTGAATCGATAGTTGCAATACAAAGCAGTGCGGATACCATCAAACCGATTAAACCGAAGGCAGTTAAACCGGCAGCTTGAGTGGCAAACTGCTTGATGTAGCCTAAGATCTGATCACTGTATTGTTCAGGCAGCAGGGTTGAAAAAATAAACTGCTCAAAGGCTTCGCGATAAGGAGCGAACAGCGGAAAGGCAGAAAAAGCCGCCATGATGACAGCTAAAGCAGGAACAATGGAAAGAAGAGTCGTTAGCGTCAGCGAGGATGCGACCTGTTTCAAAGAGGCTTTGTCGATACGTTCCATCACGAACATACCGAAATTCCACATTCTTTCTAAATTGGCATGTTTGGTGATAAACGCCGGGACTCTACGACTCATATTTTTCCTTTAGCACTCGACGACGCAGACGGCTAAGCCGCCGAGACTGGTTTCCTTATATTTATTTGCCATGTCCTTGCCGGTCTGCATCATGGTTTCGATTACCTGATCCAGACTGACATAATGGGAGCCGTCTCCCATCATGGCCAAACGGACGGAGTTGACCGCTTTGACAGCGGCAATACCGTTGCGTTCGATGCAAGGAATTTGTACCTGTCCTCTGACGGGATCACAGGTTAGGCCCAAATGGTGTTCCATACCGATTTCGGCGGCGTTTTCAATTTGTTCATTGGTCGCTCCGAGTGCTGCGGCTAATCCGGCCGCTGCCATAGAACAAGCCACGCCGACTTCGCCCTGACAGCCGACTTCTGCTCCGGAAATAGATGCGTTCTTTTTGTAGAGCGCACCGATGGCGCCGGCGACTAAAAGGAACGTGCGAATACCTTCTTTATTTGCCTGCGGGATGAACTGGCGATAATAGTTAATGACGGCGGGAATGACGCCGGCTGCTCCGTTCGTTGGAGCAGTAACAACTCGGCCGCCCGCTGCATTTTCTTCACTCACGGCAAAAGCGTAAGCATTGATCCAGTCAATCACTTGAAGGGGATCGTCAGCGACTTTCAACGGGCTGTTGAGGAGCTTTTCGTAAAGTTCGTTGGCACGGCGTTTTACCTTCAGAGGGCCGGGCAAACATCCTTTAGCGTTCAACCCGCGGTCGATACACATGCTCATTACAGACCAAATATGATCTAAGGTATCGTCGATCACTTCATGGCTGCGGATGACTTCTTCATTGGCCCGAATCACGGCTTCCATACTCAGTCCGTTTTTACGGCATTGTTTCATGAGTTCATTGGCCGTGGAGAAAGGATAGGGCAGTGCTTTTTTATCTTCTTCCGTCGCAGGGAGGGCGCGGGGCTCCTGTTTGAGCTTGGCTTCTTCTTCCGTTTCGATAAAGCCGCCTCCGACAGAATAATATTTTCGAGAAAAGAGCTCGCTGCCTTTGGCATCAAAGGCCGAAATGATCAGCGTGTTGGTATGGTAGGAATCCAGGACAGAAGGTTCAAAAGTGAGGTCTTTGCTGTAGGTGAAAGAAATCGGCTTGCAGCTGTCGAGAAGCAAACGATTTTTGTCTTTGATGTCTTTGATCCAGTCGGGAATTGAGTCAACGTCGATTACGGAAGGACTTTTACCCATTAAGCCAAGCAGAACTGCACTGTCAGTGGCGTGTCCGATACCTGTTGCAGCCAGCGACCCCATTAGTTTTACTTTGATTCCTTCAACTTCGGGGAAGAGATGCTGACTTCTCAGGAGGGAAATAAAGTTGCGCCCTGCACGCATCGGCCCCACGGTATGGGAAGATGAGGGACCGATACCGATACGGTACATGTCAAAAACAGAAATGTTCATATAGCCTTCGAGAGTATTTCTAAATATTGCACGATGGATAACCGAGCGGAATACAAAACTGCCTTAAATCGGTTATTCTTTTGGTGCATGCATTCTAAAGTTTTTAGCTCTCGGAAGGAACTGATTTTTCATGGAAATCAAAGCGTTGTTAGTAGCTTCTGTCTTAGCTGGTCAGTTTGGTTTGTGTTATGCCTCTTCAGACGGAGATCTCATTGAAGGCATTATTCCGGAGCCGGACAGTATTTCAGTGACGTCCGTGGTTATAGAGCCCTTCCATCCTGACTTTGAAAAGCACTCCGCCGGTTTAACTGCCGGTAAGACTCCGGTTTGCCTGAAGATCACAAGAGTTCGAGAGGCCGACGGCTTGTCTTGGGTAACGCAGACAACCCACTTTTCACAGAAGAGGCTTGCCGGAGAGCGTCAACAGAGACGCCTAGCGGCCGAGAGCATTTGTTCCATCAGGACTGATGAGTGCGATTAGTCGGAGTGCCGTGGGTTTCAGTGGTGAAAAACTGCAGCAAAAGCACTCCTAAGCCGAGCGCGACCACGCACACGGCAAAAGACGTCACTTGAATATTTCCTAAACTCACGATCGGAGAAACAATCCCTCCGAGCAAAAAACCGATACTTCCGATGATGGCCGAAGCCGCTCCGGCATATTTGCGCCCCAAATTCATGGCAGTGGCTGTAGCGCCGGTAAATATAAAGCCTAGGCAAAAAACCATTAGAAGAACGGAGCCTTCATAGGTGTAAAGATCTTTGGTCGTTAATCCGAAGACTAAACCTAAAACTGCGGCAATCAAACTTCCCGCCGTTCCGAAGTACGTGGCTTTAGCCGTTGTGGAAAAACGGACGGCAAGAAAAGCGCCGGCACCGATGGCAATGGCATTGAGGGCGAAGAGAAGCGAAAAATGGAACTGGGAGAGTCCGAATTCGTTCTGCAAAATAAAAGGCGTAGAGGAGATATAGGCGAAAAGGGCTCCCATACTTAATCCGAACACAGTTGTGAAAGCGGCAAAATTCGGTACTTTGCACACCAAAATAAAACCTTCAAACGAACGAAGGAAAGAGCCTTGTTCACGAGCATCTTCAGGAAGCGTTTCTTTAACCGGAATCACCATTGCTGTAATGACAACACCGATTCCTAAAAGTATGTAAAAAATACCACGCCATCCAATAAGATTTGCTACGGATCCTCCTATCACAGGGGCAGCTACCGGTGCGATTCCGTTTACTGCACCGACAATGGCAATGATCTTGGCAAGTTCTTTACCTGAATATAAATCCGTTGGGGCAGAGCGCGAGTAAACAATAGCGCCGGCGCCCCCTAAACCTTGAAGAAGACGCGCGATGTTGAAAGTATCGATGTTTTGGGATAAGCAGCAAAAAAGGGTGCTGACGATGTAAAGGAGAAGGGAAAAATATAAGACCGGTTTGCGACCGTATTTATCGCTTAAGGGGCCGAATATAACTTGACCGAAAGCGAGTCCGACCATGCAGAAGGTCAGACCTAATTGGACCGAAGAAACCGAAGCAGAGAATACTTTTGTCATTTCCGGCATTGCCGGAAGGTACATATCTATGACAAACGGACCGAAGGCCGAGAGCATTCCTAAGACAATAATTAGGTAAACAGAATACATGCAAATTTTCAATGAAAGTCAGGCTGAAAGTTTAAGAGCTTTAGCTCTCTACTTGCCTTTTTCTCTTTCAACTCGAGCTCAAAGGTAAAAATATTTCTCTTTACTTGAAGATAAAAATGTGAGCAATTCATGAGTGAATTCGATTGATTGGTGGTCTTTTTTACATAGCTCAAACGAAAGTTGATAAATAAGTCGAGAATGTATATACAGAAACACCTCGCGATTTGCGAGGTGCTTCGAGAGATCAAAGAAGTCCTTAGACGATGGTCAGGGCCAAAACGACGACACCGACAATCAAAGGAATCGCCGTGCGTTTTACCAATTGGATCGGGGGTACCATAGCCAAACCGGAAAGCACAATGACAACACCGGCAATGGGGGACATCGTACGGCCCATCTGGCCTGAGATAAGGGCCATTGCGCCGAGGTTTGGAATCGGCATACCAAAAGAGGCGGCATGCGGGGTGACTGCTTCATTGAAGGCAAAAGTTGCTGCATCGCCGGAACCGGTAATGGCTGCCATGATGAACGGACCGAAAGACCCGCCCCAGCGGGCGATCTCGTTGGAGCTCTTTAAAACTTCGACGAAGGCATCGATTAACCCGGTGGCTTTTAAACCTGCGGCAAAAACACCGGCTGTGATGATGATACCCATGACGGAGCCGTAGCCTTCGCCCATACCTTTGAAGAAGTCCTTGGTGAACTGCTGAGGATTCACCCAAGAAACAATCAATGCGAAAATGGCACCGATGACCATGGCCTGGGCCACGCCCATCTTAATGACCGGAACGTAAGAGTTACCGAGCAGAAGAATGACGAGAGGGACCAAAGGTGCAATGGCTTTGAGCGGATTGATGCGTTCAATGCCGCCGCTGTGGTCTGCTGAGGTGTAGTAGTCTTCAAGTTCTTTAGCAGTTGGTTTGTTGTCTCTGAGAATCAGACAGACGATTGTCAGGCCGACAGCCCCGATTAAGACCATTGCTATGGAGTAGGGGGTGTGCAGGCTGATGAGGTCCATCATGTCCATATTGGCAATTTTGGCAACAACACTGTTGTGGCTTGTTCCCGGAGAAATGTTGGAGCCGAAAGTGCCCATCAGGACAGCGGCGCCGGCAGCGGCCGGACGGATGCCTGCGCGGATCATCACTGGGATGAAGGTTGCACCCACGGCAGCGGCACAGCCGGATGCAGACGGAATGGCAACGTTGATGAAGCTTGTGATGATGGTGGTGGCGGGGATTAGAAGAATGCCCAGTTTATTGAGGGGGGCGGCTAAGAATTTGACTAAATTTTTATCGCATCCTGTGGTCGTTACTACATAGGCAAAACCCATGGACGAGCAGATCGCCATGATGAGCGAAGCGTTTGCCATGCTTTTAGCAAATTGATCAAGCGCTGCCATCGGTTTCATGGCAATGCAGCAGAGGAAAAGGCCGGCGGTAAACAGCACCAAGCGTGTTTCATAACGCTTAATCAGGCAGTAAACCGTGACCAGGATTACGGCAATCGCAATCCAGGCGGTTAGAGTCATAAAAATACCTTTTGAGATAAATAAAGAAGGCCGCAAGGCCGCTTAAGGTCGTCATTATAAGTGTTACTGCTTACTCGTTGTTACTTAATACTTTCGGAGGCGCATTGCTGCTGACGAATTTTCTGTCTGACAGGCAAAACCGCTTAGAAAAAGATTGGTTTATTCTGTTCCTTTTTGAATAAACACTAAAAATAAAATGAACGATTGGCTGACTAGAGTCTCTGCCGCCAGCGGTATCCCTTCCGAAATTTTTATCCTTGGCTTCATGGCATTTTTTCTGCTGATTTTCTTAGCGATTGGCATTATTTACTGTCTGATCAGATTAAGAAGCATCAGTGCCAATACGCTTCAGACGATTGCACAAGCTCGTATGGCTTGGCGCGAAGATTTAGGTGCCGCGGTGACTCAGAGTAAAGATCTGATTGCTGATCGGATGAAGCCGAGTTTCATCGAGACGGAACGCACGCTGGAACGCTCCTTTCAGGAGGTTTCGGCCGGAATCCGAAGCGAAACCTTTGCAAGTCTCAAAGCTGTGCAGGACACGCTTAACCAGTCTCTGACCCGCAATGATGAACAGATCAGTTCCGTGAACAAGCGATTTGAGGAGCTTTCCAAAAACATTCGAGAAGAGATCGCTGAAAGCGGGAAAGTGGTTCAAAGCACATTGAATCAATCTCTGATTCGTAATGACGAGCAGATTAAGAGTCTCAATGAGCGTTTTGAAGAACTCTCTAAGACACTTCGCGGAGAAATTTTTGCAAATTTGAAAGCTGTTCAAGATACGCTGAATCAGTCGCTCACCCGTAATGACGAACAGATTCGCGGCGTAAACCAGCGCTTCGAGACGCTGTCTTCGACGTTAAATACTTCGCTTAATGAACTGCGCAAACAGATCGATGACGATTTGAAGGCACTCAATAAAGATAATGAGGCTAAGTTAGAGAAGATTCGAGAGACCGTGGAGGAAAAGCTTCAAAACACGCTGACAAGCAAAGTCGGAGAAAGCTTCTCGCAGGTGACGCAGCAGTTAAACCGTGTTTATGAAGGCTTAGGTCAAATGAAAGAGCTCGCCGAAGAAGTCGGCGGCCTTAAGCGCGTCTTCGTCAACGTCAAGAGCAGAGGCATGCTCGGTGAAGTCCAACTTGAAGCGCTGCTGAAAGAATATTTCACGGAAAGCCAGTACGTTAAAAATGTTCATCCGGTTCCGTCAAAGCCGAAGATGGTGGTTGAATTCGCCGTCAAACTTCCGGGCCTAAACGGAAGAACCTGCTTGCTGCCGATTGATGCGAAGTTCCCGGTTGAGGACTATCAGAGACTATTGCAAGCGGCAGACGAAGGCGACCGAGAAGGTGTTGCTGAAGCTCGTTCGAAATTAAGAACGCGTTTTAGAAACGAAGGGAAATCCATTGCCGAGTACATCAATGTGCCGGAGACCACAGATTTTGCCATTATGTTTATTCCGTCCGAAGGTCTTTATGCAGAGGCTTTGGCGCTCGAAGGTTTAACCAACGAGCTCTTCACTTCTTACCGTGTTTACATCATGGGTCCGTCAACGCTGGCGAGTGCTCTTTGCGCTTACCGAGCCGGCTTCCAGACGCTTGCTATTGAAAAGAAGAGCTCTGAAATCAGAAAGATCTTGTCTTCTGTGCAGACAGAGTTTGCAAAGTACGGCGAAGTCCTCAACAAACTTAAGTCTCAGGTTGAAACGGTGGCTAAAACCGTGGATATCGTCCAAACCAAAACGAGAAAAATGAATCTTCAGCTGGAAGTTGCTTCCGAGAGCGATAAGGAAGAGGATCAGCCGATGTCGCTGCCGTCTCCGGTTTCTAATCAGAGCTCACTCACATCAGAGCAGTAGAAAGCTAACTGAAAAGCCCGAATTGCATTCGGGCGCTAGAAATGAAAAGGGCCGGAAAATTTCCGGCTCAACTTCTTTAGAAAACCTCTTAGGCCTTCATTGTCTTTTCAGCGACAAAGGCAGCCAGTTCGCGTGCAGCGTCTCTGGCTCTTTCAGGCGCTGCGTCAAAGATCTCAGCCATCAGACGTTCGCTGACGTACTCAGGATTGAAATCCAGATGCAGGTCATTGCCGTGCATTTCACATTTTGTGAAGGCACCGTCCGGGGAGCACTGAGAGGCAATTTCAGCGACTTTGCCTTTAGCAAGCATTGCAATCACAGGATTCTTGAAAGATAACTCAACGTGGTTGGCAGAGATATTCTTTAAGTTCAAGAAATCACGTGCTTTGTAGAGCTGTTCAATAGGGAGGGCCATTTTCTTCCTTTCTAAAAATTTTCGGATATTTTAGTTCATCAGTCCGGAGATAAGGACTGCCAGGACAAGAGCTGGGCACAGAATGCCGATGCAGACTCTGAGCACTTTTTTCCAGCCCGGATAGTTCTGAAGAGACGTCCAATGGGTATGAACCTTGTCCCATGCGAACCAAGCCGCCAGAAGGCAGGCAATAATGCCTCCGATCGGAAGCCCGAGGTTAGAGACAAAGAAATCAGCTAAATCGAATGCGGTCTTGCCGAAAATCTTGTAGTCAGCAAGAAGGCCGAAAGACAGAGCGCACGGGATGCTAAGGATCAGCATAAAGAGCAGGCAGACGGTCACGGCAGTTGCACGTTTCATATTCAGTTCCTGGACCATCCATGTAATGTCAATTTCGAGCATCGATACGGCTGAAGTTAAAGCAGCAATGATCAGACAGAAGAAAAAGACAATAGAGAACAGGTACCCGAAAGGCAGCTTGGCAAAGATCACCGGCATCGTAATGAATGTCAGGCCGGGGCCCGCGGCCGGATCCATACCGAACGCGAAGTTTGCCGGCAGAATCATTAAACCTGCCATCAAAGAGATGAGGAGAGAAAGAACAACGATCCAGAAAGTGGAGCTGACAAGTTCTGTCTTGTCGTCGATATAGGCGCCGTATGTAATCATGCAGCCGGCACCGACCGAGAACGAGAAGAAGACCAGACCCATGGAATCGAGAAGCGTCTTCCAGCTGAATTTGGAAAAATCCGGCAGGAAGAGATATTCCACGCCTTTCATGGCACCGGGCTGCATCAGACCTGTGATGATCAGAATGATCATGAAGATAAACAGCATCGGCATGAGGATCTTGGAACACAATTCGATGCCGCCTCGAATGCCGAAGGCAACCACAAATCCGACTAAGGCAAGAAAGCCGACCTGCGCGGAAATGGCGACCCAAGGAGATGAGGACAGGCTTCCGAAAAGCGCACCGAGCGTTTCCGGATCGGCGGAGGGGAACCCAATGATGGCTTCAAAGAAGTACAGAAGGCACCAGCCGCCGACAACCGAATAGAACGAAAGCACCACAAAACCGATGATGATGCCGAGATAACCCAAGACCGACCAGAAGGGTCCGCCTAAGTTTCGGTAAGCCGTGACGATTCCACCTTTACCGGCTTTACCCAAGGTAATTTCCGTGAGCAAAAGGCCGAAGGCCAAGGTAAAGGAAAAAATAATGTAGGGGAGCAGGAAGGCTGCTCCGCCTTCGGCGCCGGCCATGTATGGGAACTTCCAAATTGCGCCCAGACCGATGGCTGCGCCGACACTGGCTAAGACAAACCCAACTTTGCCGGTAAATGTTTTTTCTTGTTGTTTTGATGCTTGGGACATCTGAGAATACTTCCTCGGTTTTAGATCAGATTAAAGATTGCAACCACAACGATGAAGCAGGGTGCAACGAAGGCCAGCATAAAGCGGAAGAACTTCATGAAGCCATCGGAATGCTTAACGCTGGAGTTGATTTCATATTTGGTGCGGTCAAAGAAGAACCAGCCTGTCATTGCAACGACGAAGAGGGCGCTCAGCGGCATCAGGATGTTGCAGCAGAGGAAGTCCATCGCATCAAAAATGTTCTTGTCCATGATCTTGTAATCAGCCCACGGACCCATCGAGAGAGCTGAGGGAATAGAGCAGATGGAAAGAACGATGAACAAAAGCACGGAAGCTGTTTTGCGGGAGAAATGGAATTCGTCCATTAAGTAGGCCAGCGGAACTTCGAACAAAGAGATCATGGAAGTCAGGGCGGCAACCAGCAGACAGCCGTAGAAGCAGACGGCAAATACGTCGCCTAACGGAATGTGCGAGAACACGGCCGGCATCGTGATGAATGTCAGACCTGGGCCTGCAGACGGGTTAAGGCCGAAGGCGATAACCGGGGGAATAACCATTAGACCGGCGAGAATGCAGGAAATAAAGGCTAAAACAGAAACCCAAAGAGCAGTGGTGGTCAGATTTTCTTTATGAGAAATGTAAGAACCATATGTGACCATAATGCCCATGCCGACGGAGAGCGAGAAGAATGTGAAGCCCATGGCGTTGAGCAGAGAGTTTGCTGTGACCTGATCCCATTTCGGAGAGAAAAGGAACTTAAGGCCTTCCCAGGCGCCCGGCAACGTCAGTCCGCGGATAATCAGGACGATCATCAGCACGAAAAGCAGCGGCATAAGCACTTTGGATATACGTTCGATACCTTTGTTCACGCCGAAGATCAGGACGCCGGCAGTGATCGCCAGGAAAAGGGTTTGATAAAGAATGGCAGAAACCGGAGTGCTGACGGTTTTAAGGAAGGTCTTTTCCAACATCGCTAGGTCAGACGAAGCCGCATTTCCCATGATGGCCTCGAACAAATAAGTGAGGCACCATCCGCCTACCGTGCTGTAGTAGGTCATGATGAGGAAAGCACAAAGCACTCCAACGAACCCCAAAGGAGCCCATAACTTACCTCCGATACGTCGGAAGCTCGTGACGGAACTGCCGCGTCCGGCTCGGCCGATGATGATCTCAGCAAGAATCAAGGTAACGCCGAAAAACAACACCATCAGGATGAACGGAATAATAAAAGCAGAACCGCCGTTGGCACCGGCCATGTACGGAAATTTCCAAATGGCTCCGAGACCGACGGCAGAACCGGTTGCAGCCAGGATCATGCCGGTCTTGGAACTCCAGTTGGAGCGTGCATCAGACATTGAAGACTCCCTTCTAAAAAGTGACACAAAAAATGACTATTTATAAATTGATTGAAGTAATTGTATATGCCGCTTTTGGGTTCTTTAACGTGATTCAGTAGGAAATCATCGCTTGAGGTCCCAAATTTCTGACAAATTTTTCCTTTTTTTGCAGCTTTGGACCAAGTTTTTGTCTCAAAGATGGTTTTGAAATCACCCGCAATTAACCTTTAAATACCAGCGATAAATTCAGAAGGCCGAATTTAGGCCTCAAAAAATCCGAAATGAGAAGTATTACCAAGGAGTTAAGGGACGATTAGTGAAGATACGAAGAAGGCGGTAGAAAATCATTACCCACTTTTGGTACCGTTTTGACCGAACAAATTCTTTAGAAGATGTAAAAGTTTCTCTTTCGTCTTTATGGGTATTAATACGTAAAGATTAAGAAAGGATGAGCCGAGCGGAAAATTATTTCTTCTTCAATTCAATAAGTAAAAGAAAAATTCGGTTGTGCGAAATAATTTGCAAAGCGGAAAAATCAAAAGTCAAGAAATTTATTTTGTCTTCTTTTTCGTAAAAAGGCGACAAAAGTATGGTTTTTAATGAATGTTGGTGTTACTATCTACATCGTGGTTTGAGGTGGTTGTGAAAACAACCGTTTATCCTGGTTGGAAACCCTGCTAGTGTCCCTAGCAGGTTTTTTTTGTTCTTTTTTCCGTCGAAAAATCGGATAATTATTCTTTTTTCTTAATAGAAGTCTTGTCTAGCAGGGCCTTTGATCAAAACTTCCTGCATGTCTTAACTTTTAGATCCGGTATTGAAGCTCAATTTTTCTTACTGACCAGCCTACTTTTTCTTTGAAAGATTCCTTTTTCATTTTTTATCGATGATTATTGCTTGAGATTGTTTTTGATTATTCGTGTTGATTTTGGGAATGTCAGTTCATCAAGCTTTTTTTGAA
>ENA-UOJL01002919-UOJL01002919.1-human-gut-metagenome-genome-assembly--contig:-P47-NODE-2919-length-12920-cov-4.258220_pt1 | contig 12920 bp, 10 predicted proteins | sample MGYA00242347_ERZ723894 | MGnify/ENA metagenome assembly ERZ723894
ACTTCGATTATGTAATCGGTAAAATTATCACAGAAATAATGCAAAAGCAATAACCTGCGTTTATAATGCTCGGGGGTCGGTAATTCCGGTCGTCTGAAAATATGCCCCAAGCCCAGATAAGCCAGTTCTGCTATCTCGATGCTTTCTTCTTCTTCTTCATCTAATTCCAGTAAAAGAATTTTAAACAGGGCATCTGAAAATTCGGCCTGCAACTCCTTTTCGTTGCTTTGATTGTAATAAGCCAGACGGTGGTCTCTGATCTCCCGCAAGTTGGCCCGCAGTTTTTTACGGTCTGCATGTATATTACTCAGTTCCCCGATTTCCCGTAAAACATCTTCTAAATCTCTGCTCATCTGTCCTCCTTTGCTTTTTTATTTTCACTTTCCCCGGCAGCCGTTGTTGAAGAAAAATTCTGCCATCCCTGGGCTTTTAATTCGAAAGTATTCCCGTCGCGGGTAGTCATATAACATCCTTCAGAGGCTTTGCAGGTATGGCCGATCACGCTGATTCCCGGCATAGCGGTCAGCAGGTCGTAATGCTCTAAAGGAGCGGTGAACAAGAGTTCATAGTCTTCTCCTCCGGATAAGGCGCATACCGTAGCATTCATATTGAGCTCTTCCGCCATTTTGAACGTTTGGTAATCGATCGGTATTTTTTCTTCATAAATGTTACAACCGATCCCGGAATCTTTGCAAATGTGCATGATTTCCGAAGCCAGCCCATCCGAGATATCGATCATGGCCGTCGGAAGGATATTTTTTTCTTTAAACTGTTGAACGATATCTTTACGGGCTTCCGGTTTCAGTTGGCGTTCCAGGATATATTCATAACCGGCGAAATCGGGTTGGGCATTTTCGTCTCCCTGAAAAACTAATTTTTCTCTTTCCAGCAATTGTAATCCCATATAGGCTGCTCCCAGGTCTCCGCTGACGCAGATCAGTTGATTCTCTTTGGCTGTATTCCGATAGACGATATCCTGTTCATCGGCTTCTCCCAATACCGTGATGCTGATGCACATGCCGGTTTTAGAAGAAGTCGTATCGCCTCCGACCAGGTCGATCCCGTACTTTTCACAGGCCAGATATAGGCCGGCATAAAACTCTTCCAGCCCTTCGACAGAAAAATGGTTCGAGACAGCGAGGGAGAGCGTGATCTGTTTCGGAATGCCGTTCATCGCATAGATATCGCTGGCATTGACGGATACCGATTTATATCCCAAATGTTTAAGGGGGGTATAAGTCAGATCGAAATGAATACCTTGGATCAGCATGTCTGTACTGACGAGGATTTTTTTATTGCCATAATCCAGGACGGCTGCGTCGTCTCCAATCCCTTTCAGGGTAGAGGGATTCTGTAATCGAATCGTTTTTGTCAGGTGGTCGATCAAACCAAATTCTCCTAATGTAGAAAGTTCTGTATAATTGGACATGGTAAAATTGAACGTATGTTTGTTGATGATCTGTTTATACGGGCAAAGATAATGCAAACCGGGAGCAGAATCTTCAAGCTTGCTTGAAAGTTATGCCGAGGTACAGCTTATCTTCTGCAAAAATAGTGTAAATTAACAGACAGATCAACCATCCTCCGGATTTTATTCTACGGTCGGACAGACTTTTTTAACTTTTGGTTCTTTGACTCTGGATGTGTGTTAAATAAATTTCTTACTTTTGTGATTATAATCGTAAGATTGGCTTTGAATTTAGGTTCGGGTTGCAATTTTCAAGTTTCAATAGGTTTTATGGACAATATTATAGAAGAAGTTACCGGAAGTGAATATAAGTATGGGTTTGTGACGAATGTCGAAACCGATACGATAGGTAAAGGTTTGAACGAAGAGGTGATCCGGATCATATCCGCCAAGAAGGAGGAACCGGATTGGATGCTGGAATTTCGGTTGAAAGCTTACCGGCATTGGTTGACGATGAAGATGCCCCGTTGGGCTCAACTGGATATTCCTGAGATCAATTATCAGGATATCGTATATTATGCAGGTCCGAAACAGAAGGAGACGAAGAGTTGGGAAGAGGTCGATCCGGAATTGAAGGCTACTTACGATAAGCTGGGGATTCCTTTGAGCGAACAAATGGCCCTGTCCGGAGTGGCGGTCGATGCTGTGATGGACAGTGTTTCTGTAAAGACTACCTTTAAAGATACGCTGGCTGAACGCGGAGTGATCTTCTGTTCTTTTTCAGAAGCGGTAAAAAATCATCCCGATTTAGTACGGAAATATTTAGGGACTGTCGTGCCTTATCATGATAATTATTTTGCTGCTTTGAATTCGGCCGTATTCAGCGATGGTTCGTTTGTCTATATTCCTAAAGGGGTACGTTGTCCGATGGAATTGTCTACTTATTTCCGGATCAATGCCCGGAATACAGGACAGTTCGAACGTACACTGATTGTTGCTGAAGATGAGGCTTATGTGAGTTATCTGGAAGGTTGTACCGCTCCTCAACGCGATGAAAATCAGTTGCATGCAGCGATTGTGGAAATCGTTGTCGAGAAAAATGCAGAAGTGAAATACAGTACGGTACAGAATTGGTATCCCGGGGATAAGGACGGGAAAGGCGGAATTTATAATTTCGTTACTAAAAGAGGAATTTGCCGGGGCGAAAATGCCCGTTTGATCTGGGCTCAGGTAGAAACCGGTTCGGCTATTACCTGGAAATATCCCAGCACTATTTTAAAAGGAGATGGCTCGGTAAGTGAGTTTTATTCTGTAGCGGTTACCAATAATTATCAGCAGGCGGATACCGGTACAAAGATGATTCATATCGGTAACAATACCCGTAGCCGGATCGTTTCTAAAGGTATCTCCGCCGGGTTCAGCAGTAACTCTTACCGGGGAAAAGTAAAAGTGGTGAAGAGCTGCCAAAATGCCCGTAATTATTCTCAGTGCGATTCTTTATTGCTGGGGGACAAATGTGGGGCACATACGTTCCCTTACCTGGAAATCGAGAATTCGACGGCTCAGGTAGAACATGAGGCGACAACCTCTAAAATCGGCGAAGACCAGATTTTTTATTGCAACCAGCGGGGAATTTCGACCGAGGATGCTGTGGGCTTGATTATCAAAGGTTATGCCGGTGATGTCCTCAATAAAATGCCGATGGAGTTTGCGGTGGAAGCACAAAAGCTGTTGCAGATCAGTTTGGAGGGAAGTGTGGGGTAAAAAAGCTAAAAAGCAAAAAGCTAAAGGCTGGAGCCTAAAAAGGAGAAGGTAACAAGTAAAAGGGAGAAGAATAAAAAAAGTAAATTCATTCTGAAAGAAGTGAGATTATGTTAAAGATAAAAAACTTACATGCCTCGGTAGATGGCAAAGAAATATTGAAAGGCATTGATTTGGAAATCAAAGCCGGAGAAGTTCATGCAATCATGGGACCGAACGGTGCCGGAAAGAGTACGCTTTCTGCTGTGCTTACCGGTCGTGAACGTTTTGAGGTTACCCAGGGAGAAGTGGAATTCAATGGTAAAAATCTGCTGGAGATGCCGGCAGAAGACCGGGCCCGGGAAGGAATTTTCCTTAGTTTTCAGTATCCGGTAGAAATTCCGGGAGTGAGTACGGTGAATTTTTTGAAGACGGCAGTAAACGAGATTCGTAAATACCATGGACAGCCTCCTTATCCGGCCGGGGATTTCTTAAAGATGATCCGCCAGAAAATGGAATTGGTCGGGATTGACAATAAGTTGCTGAACCGTTCCCTGAATGAAGGTTTTTCCGGGGGAGAAAAGAAGAAAAACGAAATCTTTCAGATGGCGGTTCTCGAACCGAAATTAGCTATTCTGGATGAAACGGATTCCGGTTTGGATATCGATGCGTTACGAACGGTGGCCAATGGCGTGAACAAACTGAAAAAGCCGGAGAATGCCACGATTGTCATTACCCACTACCAGCGTTTGCTGGACTATATCGTACCCGATGTGGTACATGTATTGTATGACGGCCGTATTGTGAAAACCGCCGGCAAAGAGCTGGTAGCCGAACTGGAAGAGAAGGGATATGATTGGATCAAGGAAGAAGTAAAAGGTAAGTAGTCGGATATGAACGATTTTGAAAAAATAAATACCGATTTGGCAACTTTGTTCAGAGAAGGCCGGGCCCTGCTCGATGCAGGAAACAGCGCGGTAATGAACGGTTGCCGGGAGGAAGCATTCCGTAAATTTGTCGATTTGGGAGGAATCCCGAATAAACAGGAAGATTATATTTATCTGAATCTGCTGCCCTTATTCGGCAAAGATTATAACGTCGTGTTGAAATATATCCGGCAGGAGGTGGATATGAACGAAACTTTCCGCTGTGCTGTTACGGATTTGGTTACCACTCCCGTATTGACCGTGAACGGTTGGTGGTTCGATGGGAATCCGGCAGCCGAAATACCGGAGGAAGTGGTTATCTGTGGTTTGCAGGAAGCGAGTGTGAAATACCCTGATCTGTTTGCTAAACATTATAACCACTATGCGCCTGTCGCTCACCGGGATGGCTTAGTGGCGCTGAATACGGCATTTGCACAGGACGGTGTATTTGTTTATGTCCCTGACGATGTCGTTTTAGAACGCCCTTTGCAGATTATCAATCTCTTAAGGGCGAAGGCCGATCTGATGGGATTCCAACGTAACCTGATCGTACTGGGGAAAAATGCCAGAGCGACTGTACTGGTTTGCGATCACACGCTTTCAGAGCATGATTTTTTAATCAACAATACGACCGAAGTATATTTGGGCCCCAATGCCCATATGGAATATTATCAGGTACAGAATCAACATCTCGGGGCTTCCCAGATCAATTCTTTATTTGTCTCAGAACACCGTAATTCCACTTTTGAAAGTAATCTGGTGACCTTGTACGGGGGTACTATCCGGAACAATATGTATGTCGCTTTGAATGAAGAAGGGGGAGAATGTCATTTGTACGGGATGTATATCCAGGATAAAAAACAGATTGTCGACAACTTTTCTTACATCGATCATATTGCTCCGCATTGTACGAGTAACGAACATTTCAAGGGTGTTCTGGATGATGCTGCACTGGCAAATTTCAGCGGATGTATCCGTGTGCGGCCGGATGCACAGAAGACCGAAGCTTATCAGGCCAATAACAACTTATTGCTGACAGATACCGCCCGGATAAATGCCAAACCCCAGCTGATCATCGATGCCGATGATGTGAAATGTAGCCATGGAGCGACGGTCGGACAGATCGATGAAGAAGCTATGTTCTATCTGCGTTCACGGGGAATCAGTCCGGAAGAAGCCCGGATGATGATGATGTTCGGGTTTGCTCACGACATTATCCGGCGGGTAAAACTCGAACCCCTGCGGGTGAAAATCGATGATTTGATCGATAAGCGGCTGAGGGGTGAATTATCGAAATGTTATAATTGCATTATGCAATGTAAAAAATAATCGGATATGTTCGACGTTGCAAAAGTCCGGAAAGATTTCCCGATATTGGAAGAACAGGTATACGGAAAACGCTTGGTATACCTGGATAATGGGGCGACGACTCAGCGGCCGTTGCAAGTCATTGAAAAAATGAACGAATATTACCTGAAGTACAACTCGAATGTACATCGGGGAGTCCATTTTTTGAGTAATAAATGTACCGATGCCAATGAGGAAGCCCGCGAAATTGTCCGGAAATTCATTCATGCCGGTTCGGATAAAGAAATTATTTTTACCCGGGGTACCACGGAAAGTATCAACCTGGTGGCTTTTTCTTTCGGAGAAGCTTTTATCCGGGAAGGTGACGAAATCTTGGTAACTGAAATGGAGCATCATGCCAATATCGTTCCCTGGCAGATGCTCTGTGAACGGAAAGGAGCGGTATTGAAAGTACTTCCGTTTAACGATAAAGGGGAGCTTGATCTGTCACAACTGGATACTTTATTGACTCCGCGGGTGAAATTAGTTGGAGTCGCTTACGTTTCGAATGTGTTGGGGACGGTAAATCCGGTAAAAGAGCTGATCGGCCGGGCTCATCGGATCGGTGCAAAAGTGTTGGTCGACGGCGCACAAGCTGTTCAGCATATACCGATAGATGTGCAGGCGCTCGACTGTGATTTTTTTGTATTTTCAGGACATAAGTTATATGGTCCTACAGGAGTCGGAGTGTTGTACGGTAAGGAGGATTTGCTGAATCGGATGCCTCCCTGGCAAGGTGGGGGAGAGATGATCAAAGAAGTACATTTCGAAAAGACGACTTATAACGAGCTTCCTTTTAAATTCGAAGCAGGAACTCCCGATTTTATCGGGGTGATCGGCTTGGGAGAAGCCATTCGTTATGTAGAATCCCTCGGTTTGCCAGAGATCGCTGTTTACGAACAGCAGTTGTTGGACTATGCGATGGAGCGGATGCGGCAGGTTCCTGCTATGCGGATTTTTGGCGAAGCTATACGGAAATCTTCCGTCCTGTCTTTTGCATTGGGAGAAATACATCATTCCGATACAGGCATATTGTTAGATAAAATGGGGATCGCTGTTCGTACGGGACAGCTCTGTGCCGAACCGGTCATGCAACATTATGGGGTAACGGGTATGGTAAGGGCTTCGATCGGTATGTACAATACCTCTGAAGAAATCGATCTGTTTTGCGAAGGATTACACCGGGTGGCTAAAATGTTTAAGTTGGCCTGATATTTATATTTTTGTAAAGGATAGGATAAAAATTGATAAAAATGACAATCGAGGAAAAAGAACAGGAAATTATAGATGAATTTTCTATATATGATGATTGGATGGATAAATATGCTTATCTGATCGAGTTGGGATCGGGTCTGGAAGGGATGGATGAAGCACATAAGACCGAAGAAAATCTGATTAAGGGATGTCAGTCGAGGGTGTGGTTTCATGCCGATATGCAGGATGGCCTTTTGTATTTTACAGCTGACAGCGATGCAATTATCACCAAAGGCATCGCCGGATTGTTGATCCGGGTCTTTTCCGGACAGAAGCCGGCGGATATCGCTAAAGCCGACCTGCATTTTATCGATGAGATCGGATTGACTCAGCATTTGTCGCCTACCCGTTCCAATGGTCTGCTTGCGATGGTGAAACAGATCAAATTCTATGCAATTGCTGCTGAGGCAGCTTCGCAAAATACGAAGTAAGAAATTTTAAACGATTAAAGACGGATGGATATGACTGCCAGTATAACAAGGGATCTGATTATTGAGAAATTGAGCACGGTTTATGATCCGGAGATTCCGGTGAATATCTGGGAATTGGGGTTGATATACGATATAGAATTTCCAAAGCCTTCCGAAGTGATCATTCACATGACCCTCACGGCTCCCGGATGCCCGATCGCCGATGAGATCGTGCAGCAAGTGCATGATGTGGTAATGGAAGTCGAAGGTATAGAAAGTGCTACCGTAAACCTGGTTTTCGAACCCGCATGGACGCCCGACCGGATGAGCGATGTGGCTAAGCTGGAGTTGGGATACGATATTTGAAGCGGAAAAAGAAGGAGCGGAAAAGAAGATTAAGATTTATAAAATATAATTGGGAGGATTTATTGAATATCTTGTTTATTTAACATACATTTACATCGTCAAATCTGTGATTAATTGGTGATTGAAATTATTAGAAGTGTATGAAGCGTATTTTGTTGATTGCGTGGGCAATCCTTTCATTAGGTAGTGTTGTTAAAGCTCAGGATGGGAACAATACATCTTATTTCTTATCAAATCTTCCGCAGCAATTTCGGTTAAATCCTGCTTATCAGCCGGAGTATAAAGTCTTTATCGGTCTGCCGGGGCTCAGTGGCGTTTCCGTGAATTATCTGAACTCTTCGTTTACCGTCGAGGACCTGTTGTTCAAACGGGACGATTCGGTTTATATGGATGTGAATAAGTTTTATAAATCATTGCATAAACGGAATTACATCGCTTTTAATAATGAAAATTCTATTCTTTCAATCGGAGTGAAACCTAAAAGTTGGTACGGGACTTTGGATATCACTCAGAAAAATGATTTCTTATTTCGTTATAACAAGGATTTGTTCACTTTCCTGAAATATGGTAATACGGACCATCCCTCTATGGATTTCGGGAAGCTGGGGGTCAATCTGAATTCCTATATCGAAGTGGCTTTAGGTTTGTCGAAACAGGTGAACAGTAAGCTTACCGTCGGAGGACGTTTGAAATATCTTGCAGGTATTGCGAATGCTCATATGACGGATTCTGAATTGGATGTGGTGACTGAGAAAGATGGAACGATGAAAATACATTCCCGGCAGAATATCAGGATCACCGCTCCGGTGAATATTCGTAACGAACAGACAGGTTTGCCGTTCGAACCCAACAAGCCGATCGATTGGGACGATTTCGACTTCAATACCGACGACATCGGGGTTGCGGATTTTCTGAATACTAAAAATCCCGGTTTTGCTATCGATTTGGGAGGTGAATATCAATTCAACGATAAAATTAAATTGTTCGCCAGTTTGACGGATTTGGGTTTTATTCATTGGGGAAATAAGGATTTTCGGTATAATTTTTATCAGGATGCCCGGTTTACCTGGGAAGGGGCCGATATTTCCAATAGTGTGAATAAAGACAATGTGGGATATATTTCTATCGATAGTGCTTTCACGAAGTTGACAGACCAATTGAAAGATAGTTTGCAGCTGAGAAGCAGAGGTAAAGCTTATACTACGATGGTGAGCCCGAAATTGTATTTAGGAGCTACCTATCAGTTGAATCGTACCTTTTATGTCGGAGGGTTGTTCCGGGCTTCATTAGTTGATAAAATGTTTATTCCTTCGCTGACTGCTTCGGTGAACGGACGCTTGATGCGTAATGTCAGTGCTTCGGTTTCATATAGCATTACCCGGGGGAGTTATGTGAATCTCGGTGCCGGTCTGACCGCAAAACTCGGCCCGTTCCAGCTTTATCTGGAAACCGACAACTTATTGGCTTGCAATTATACCAATACACAGTCCGCTAATGCCCGTTTCGGGATAAATTTACTGTTCGGACATAAAGACCACAAGAAAAAGAAAAAAGCAGCCGAAGAAGAACCGCTGGAAGTGATGATTGCACCTGTTCCGGTGAAAAAAGACACTGTCTATAAAGAGGTGGCTCCTGAGGTCGATCCGGTGGCTCCTATAAAAGAGGAGAAAGTAGTCGATACCGAAAGTGATTCAATCAGGGCTTATTATGTGATTGTCGGGAGTTTCAAGAGTAAACAAAGAGCGGAAAATTTGAGAAAACGCTTGGTATTTATGGGATTTAAAGAAAGTGCTATCCTGAGGAACGAAAATGGCATGTACCGGGTGACTACCGCCCCTTTCAATACCCACACCGATTGTTGGAATGAAGTATTCCTGATCAGGAAGAAGTATCCGCAATTTGCCGATGCCTGGGGATTGGCGGTGAGATAATAGAAATATGAGTCGATATGAACGTGAAAGAATGGGTTCAGCAGGTGATTAAACCAGCTGAAATAGAAAAATATCTGGTAAACGGAAAAGACTTTATCGATGAAAAATCGATTTTCGGCAATCTTGAAAAATACCGTCAGCCGGATAAACAGCAAGTGCGGGATATTTTACAGAAATCTCTGGATATAAAGTTATTATCTCCGGAAGAAACAGCTGTATTGTTGAATGTAGAAGATCCGGGACTGTTGGAAGAAATGCGTGAAGCCGCATTGCAGGTAAAAAAGAAAGTATATGACAACCGGATCGTCTTTTTCGCTCCGTTATATTGTTCCAATCTCTGCGTAAATAGTTGTGTCTATTGTGGGTTCCGAAGTGATAACTGTGCTGAAAAACGGCATGTATTGACTATGGAAGAGGTGAGACGGGAGACGGAGGCTGTGATCGACGAAGGACATAAACGTTTGATTGCCGTATATGGTGAGCATCCCCAAAGTGATGCCGACTATATTGCCGATAGTATGGCGACGATTTATGCAACCAAACGGGTGACTCCTACCGGGAGTGGCTTTAATAATATCCGTCGCATCAATATCAATGCGGCGCCGATGAGTATAGAGAATCTGCGGAAACTATGGCGTGCCGGAATCGGGACCTATCAGGTGTTCCAGGAAACTTATCATCCGGGACGTTATGCCGAGTTGCATCCGGCCAATACGATTAAAGGAAATTTCCGTTGGCGTTTGTACGCAATGCATCGTGCAATGGATGCAGGGATAGACGATGTGGCTATCGGGGCTCTGTTCGGTTTGTACGACTGGCGTTTTGAGGTGATGGGGTTGGTTCATCATGCTCACGACTTGGAAAGACAGTTCGGCATCGGGCCGCACACCATTTCCTTTCCGCGTATGCAGCCTGCTTTAGGATCGTTTGTGAGCGAAAATTCGCCTTATCTGGTCAGGGACGATGCTTTCCGCCGGCTGGTGACGGTGTTGCGTCTGGCCGTGCCTTATACAGGCTTGATTGTCACGGCCCGGGAGCGTGCTGAATTACGGCGTGAAATTATCAATTATGGTTGCACACAGACGGATGCTTCTTCGAAAATCGGAATCGGAGCCTATTCCGAGAAAAAGGTGCAGGAAGAAAATCCCGATAAGGTTCAGTTTATGCTAGGCGACGAACGCAGTTTGGACGAAGTGATCCGCGAGTTGGCCGGAGACGGTTACATCACTTCTTTCTGTACTGCCGGCTACCGTTGCGGACGTACCGGGGATAAGATCATGAACTTGCTGGAAAAAGGAGTGGAAGGTAAATTCTGTAAGCTGAATGCCGTACTGACTTTCCGTGAATACCTGAATGATTATGCTTCGGCAGAAACCCGTCGGATCGGCGAGCAACTGATCGAAAAAGAGCTGCGGGAAATCGAGGGAATGTCTTTCTTTACAGATAAGAAATTATTGCCGACTTTCCTGAATTATTATAAGCGAATTGCTTCCGGGGAACGGGATTTGTATATGTGATCGGGGCGGAGAGTCATTCTAATATTTTAGGTAAAGGAATAGTTTTCGCTTTATGAAATTCCGACTATTCCCCGGTATATGTTACTCTATCCCCGGGGTAAATTGGTGATGGGGATGGATACCGTCCTTCGGATCCGCTGCTGAAAAACAATTGGAAGAGATATTGTCATCTGCTTACTGAAAATTTGCAGACCTGAATAAACTATTTGCTGGAAGAGGCTATCCCCGTCTTCCGGTTTTTATTTTTGTTGGGATGTCATTCGTGTAATTTGGCAAATCGGATTATTTCTGTAATTTTGGCAAAATTGGATATCGTAAGTACGGAGAAAATGGAATGACAAAAGAGGAGGATCAAAAAATATGTGACTTATTACGTTCCCGGAATAAGAAGGGGCTGGACTTGTTGTTTCAGGTTTATTATACCTCTTTGGTTTTGTGGGCCAATACTTTTTTGAATAGTTTGCCGGCGGCAGAAGATCTGGTGCAGGAATTTTTTATAACTGTATGGAAAGATCGGTTTTATGAGAAATTCCAGGCACATCATCTTTCCTCTTTCCTGCGGATAGTCGTTAAAAATAGGGCACTCAATAAATTGGATAAAAGAGATGTGTTGCAGTCGGTGACTGGACTGGAGCATATTGAATTGGCTTGGGAGGAATATAATGACCGGCACGATCGGATTGTCAGTGCTGTCCAGAAGGAAATTTTATTGTTACCTCCCCGGAGCCGGGAAATAATGCTTTTGGTATTTCAGCAGGGAATGAAGTATCAGGAAGTTGCGAAGCAGTTGAATATCTCTTTGTCTACGGTAAAAAATCTTGTCGCGAAGTCTGTCGAAAAATTGAGAGAGCGTTTAAATGATGAGGCTCTGATTTATTTTTTTTGTATTTTTCCAAAAAGACTGAAAAATAAATAGACTTTTTCTAATCTTTTCCTGTTATATATATGAAAAAAATATAGATATATGCAGGAAAATAATCCTAACAATGAAATTATTGATTTGATAATCCGTTCCTTACGGAAAGAACTGGATGTGGAAGAAGAAAAAATCCTACAGGATTGGCTGGAGGAAAAAACGGTTCATCGGGAGGAGTATAACCAATATGTCAGGAATTATTTTCATTTTAGATGGGCAGAGGAAGAACAGGCTATTCATCAGGAACAAGCCTGGAATAAGATTTTCAGTACACTGGAACGGAAAAAAAGGATGGGTTGGTATTATGGTGTGGCTGCTTCTATGGTATTGCTGGTTACCTTGGCTGTCACATTATTGTTAAAGAATGATAACGTATCGGTGGAACCACAATTGGCATACTCTTTTATTCCTCAGCATACTCAACCGCATTTGATATTAGCCGATGGAGAGGTGATTAGGCTGGATTCTGTAAAAAAAGCGGTTACAACAAAAGATGGTTCTGTCGTATATGGCAAGAATGGTACAGGAATTTATTATGATTCACTTCCAGCGAAAAACAATCGGGAAAGAATGTGGCACACTGTGGTGGTACCTCGGGGAGGAGAGTATTATATCTGCTTGAGTGATGGGTCGGAAGTATGGTTGAATTCGGAGACAAAAATCAGTTATCCGGTATATTTTACAGGCGATCTCCGGGAGATATCTCTGAGTGGAGAGGCTTATTTCAAAGTAGCTAAGGAAAATACACGTCCCTTTTGTGTCCGCTCCGGGGAATATTGCTTAAAAGTTTATGGTACGGAGTTCAACTTGAATACGTATGATGAAGAAAATATTGAAGCTGTATTGGTGAAAGGAAGTGTCGGTTTTCAGGCGAATGAAGCAGCTCCGGAAAAACGGTTGAAAGTAAATCAGTTGGGGGTAGCCAATAGTAAAGCCGGAACATCCGTAATTCAGGATGTGGATGTTACTTCATATATTGCCTGGAAAAATCATGATCTGATCTTTGTAAATGAAGAGTTGGAATCGATTATGAAAAAAGTATCCCGTTGGTATGATGTGAATATTATTTTTGAAGATGAAGTATCTAAAGCCGTTCGCTTTAATG
>ENA-UOJL01002927-UOJL01002927.1-human-gut-metagenome-genome-assembly--contig:-P47-NODE-2927-length-12893-cov-5.425144_pt1 | contig 12893 bp, 8 predicted proteins | sample MGYA00242347_ERZ723894 | MGnify/ENA metagenome assembly ERZ723894
CGGCTGGCGATTCTTCTTTTATGAATCTGAAAAGCTACGCTGCGGCAGGTCTTGAAGCAGGATTTGGCTTTATTTTGGCTTCGCTTATTCTTACGGCAGCTTACCGAAAGCTTAATTCCGCAAAGGTTCCGGCTTCATTCCGAGGATTTCCGGCTATGCTTGTATATCTTGGAATTATATCAATGGCAGTTTATACGCTGAAATAGAGAATTCGTAAAACTGTAAGTGGGAGATAAAAATGAAAATAAAAAACAAAGGAAGGAAAATCTATAAGACCAAAGAAAAAAATTATTACGGAAAAAGTCCTGTGGGAAAAGCGTTTTCAGTTGGTCTTTCGATCCTTCTCATAGGCGGAATCGGTTTTATCGGATACAGTGTTGCTGAACCGATAATCAATTATAGTAAGAAAAAAGGCGATCAGGATACCTCTGTTTCGACGCAGGCAACAACCTCGGCAGAGGAAAATTCTCTTGCGAACGGAATAATTACCGATAATGCCGATCCAGAAAATCCCTATATTCACCAGAATATTAATTTTGAAACTTACATGGCGGCGGCATTAAAAGAATCTGATCTTATTAATTCCGATACGCTGAAGCTTGCGCTCGATCGGCTTCCGACCGGACAAAATATTGAATATATCGAAGTTCCTTTGAAAGTGAGCGGCGGCGGAATTTATTATTCAAGCTCTGTTAATTACGCTTCAGGTGCGCAGGCTTTTCAGAATATGCTTACTTTGCAGGAAATAGCGGCGGCAATCAAAAATGCCGGATATAAGCCTGCTGCGATCGTAAGCACTTTCAATGATAATCTTCTTCCAGTTATCGACAGAAATGCCGGTTATCGTACTTATAATACCGATGAGCAATGGATAGACGACGATTACAATGCCGGAGGAAAGCCCTGGACTACGCCGTATTCTCAGGTCTCACTGAATTATATTTCTGATATCGTCAGTGAAGTTTCTTCTTCGGGATTTGAAAAGATCGTGTGTTCTGATTTTGTTTTCCCGAATTTTCGTCAGTCTGATCTTGATATGCTCGATCCGGAGCTTGCATCCGGAGGCAGAGCGAGAGCAATGACCTCTGCGGCAAATCTTTTTAACGATAAGATCCTTTCTAATGGTTCCGCAATGTTTATCGAAGTTTCGGCAGCGGAGCTTATAAAGGGCAATAACGATATTTTGCAGCCCATGCTTCTGAACGTTAAGACCGTGATCCTTAATATTGACCTCGATGAACTCGGTAGCGGAGTTTATTCCAAGGATACTGTTTACGAGTTCAAGGGAACGGCTTCCGATAAGGCAATAAAGGCTGTTGATATGGTTGAGGATTCTCTTGCTGATTTCAATGTTGCTGTGAGAATTTCAGGCGATTCCGCAAATATGTCCGAGATTCTGGAAGCAAGGGATAAACTGGCTGAAAAGGGCTATAAATCATTTGTAATAGGATAATAAATCTTAAATTCCGGCTGAAGCCGGAGAACGGAGAAAAAAATGGCTGAAAATTTTAAGGTATCTCTTCAGAGAGTAATAGACGAGTTTAAACTTGAGGTTATTTATATTCATAAGGACGCAAACGATGTTATGATCGATGAAAACGATGTAAACAGACCAGGCTTGCAGCTTATGGGTTTTTATGAATATTTTAATCCCGAACGCATACAGATCATAGGTAAAATGGAGTTTGCATATCTTTCAACAATTGATGAGAAAACAAGAAGAGAAAGACTTCAGCTTCTTTTTTCGCAAAGAATACCGGCTCTAATAATTACACGAGAACTTCCGTATTTTGCTGAAATGCTTGAGCTTGCAAAAGAGTATGAGGTTCCGCTTTTAAGAAGCAAGGAAAGCACTTCTAATTTTATGTCGGGACTTATCGCATATCTCAATCTTACGCTGGCTCCGAGAATAACACGTCATGGCGTACTTATCGAGATCTACGGCGAGGGAGTTTTTATAACAGGCGAATCGGGAGTTGGAAAAAGCGAAACGGCTATCGAGCTTGTTAAAAGAGGTCATCGTCTCGTTGCCGACGACGCTGTTGAGATACGGAAAGTGTCGAATATAAGCCTTGTCGGAAGCTCGCCGGATAATATCCGTCACTTCCTTGAATTAAGAGGTATCGGAATTATAAATGCCCGCCGCCTTTTTGGTATCGGAGCTGTTAAAATGACCGAAAAGCTTGATCTTGTCGTAGAGCTTGAACAGTGGAATCCTGAGAAAATTTACGACAGAATGGGCGTTGATACGGAATTTGTGTCGCTTCTTGGAGTAAAGGTTCCGTCTCTTACGATTCCTGTAAAGCCGGGACGAAACCTTGCGGTTATCCTTGAAGTTGCCGCTATGAACAACAGACAGAAAAAAATGGGCTACAACGCTGCTCAGGAGCTTCTTAACAGACTTGGAATGGAGTCTGACGCCAAAGAAGTTGTCCGTGATTATGAAGCGTTCTGATCCGGAAGTTGAATTACATATCTAACTATTAACTTTTGGAGGAACATAATGATCAATACAGATGAACTTACTCAGCTGTGTAAACAGCTTGGATGCCGGATAACCCCGGAATGTTCGTTAAGCGAATATATCACTTTTCGTTTCGGAGGTCCGTGCAGAGCGCTTATAAGCGTCAATTCTGCAAATTCCGCAGTTGAACTGATAAAATATATGAGGCGGAACAATGTTCGTTACGGCATCATCGGAAGAGGAAGCAATATTATTGCCGCCGACGAGGGCTTCGACGGAGTGATTCTGTTGTTCGGAGGAGATTTTGCAGATATAAAGCAGGAGGGGAATACTATTCGATGTGAGGCGGGAGCGCTTCTCGCTTCAGCCTGCGTTCATGCCCAGCAGGCTTCTTTAAGCGGAATGGAGAACCTTTTCGGCATTCCCGGAACAGTCGGCGGAGCGCTTTATATGAATGCCGGAGCATACGGCAGTGAGATGAAAGACGTTGTCGTTTCGGCTGAATATCTCGACGCTGATTGCAATATCCGTACTATAACAAACGAAGATATGCAGCTTTCATATCGTCACAGCATTTTTTCGGATTCTTCATTTGTGATACTTTCTGTGACAATGGAGCTTTCCGAAGGAAATGCCGATGAGATAAAAAATGCTATGAACGAATGTATGGCTAAAAGAAGCTCTAAGCAGCCGCTTGAATATCCGAGTGCAGGAAGCACCTTCAAACGGCCTGAGGGGAGCTACGCTTCTCTGCTTATAGATCAGTGCGGTTTAAAGGGAATGACCTGCGGCGGCGCTATGGTAAGCGAAAAACACGGCGGATTTGTGATAAACAAGGGCTATGCGACCTGTGCGGACGTTCTTGAGCTGTGTTCAAAAGTCACAGAAATCGTAAAAGAAAAAACAGGTTACACACTTGAACTTGAACCGATAATACTACGTTAGGATTTTGTTTGAAATCATAGGGAATGGAGGCTTTTATGCAGCTTTTAATTGTAACAGGTATGTCCGGCGCAGGAAAATCAAGCGTTATGGACGTTATGGAAGACATAGGATATTATTGTATCGACAATATTCCTCCGAAACTTATTTCAAAATTCGTTGATCTCTGCCGTCAGTCGGAAACTGAGATAACCAAGGTAGCCGTAGCAGTAGATATCAGAACAGGAGATATGTTTGCCGAGATTTTCCGTTCATGGCAGTATCTCAAGGACGATAAGGATGTTGATGTAAAGGTTCTTTTTATTGAAGCAAGCCATGATGTTCTTATGATGAGATATAAGGAAACACGCCGCAAGCATCCTTTGCAGGAAAAATTCAACGGAAATATTCACGAAGCGATCGCCTATGAATGGCAGCAGCTTTCACAGCTCAGGGAAATTGCAGATTATTACATAGAAACAACTTCTCTTACAGCTTCTCAGCTTAAAGAGCAGATAAAGGCTATATTCCTTGAAAAAAGCTCGGATTCCCTTCTCATTAAGGTAATGTCGTTCGGGTTCAAATACGGTGTTTCAACCGACTGCGATCTTGTTTTTGATGTAAGGTGTCTGCCCAATCCCTATTACATAGAAAATCTTCGTAATCATACCGGATGCGAAAGCTGTGTAAGGGACTATGTTATGGGATTTTCTCAGTCTAAGGAACTTTTTGATAAGCTTATCGATCTTATAGATTATCTGATTCCGCTTTATGTTCACGAGGGTAAAAGTCAGCTTGTTATCGCTTTCGGATGTACCGGCGGAAAACATCGTTCCGTTACTTTTGCCGAGCTTATGGCTAAACATTTAAGTGAAAAGGATTACAGAGTTCAGAAATATCACCGTGATATAACAAAAGATAAAAAGTTCTGATAGGAGTGGATTTATATATCTTTCTCGAATGATGTTAAAAATGAAATCCGTTCGTCTGTAAATGATAAGGATAAACGTTTTGCCTGTCTCTATGGAATTTTGCTTTTCAGCAAGATTCTTTCCAAAGAGAAAATCTGCTTTCAGACTGAAAGCAAGACGTCTGCGGAAATTTTCGGAGGACTTTTTAAAAGCGTTTTTCATATTGAACCGGAGTGCTGTGAGAATTTAAGAAGAAACGGTATGGTTCTTTACAGATTTGACATTGAAAACGCTTCGGTTATCGGAGACGTTTTCAGAAAATATAAGATTGAAACTTCCGAGAGAACTATTAATTCCGAGATTATTGCAACCAATAGTCTCGGAGTTTTTACAGCAGGAATTTTTATCGCCTGCGGAAGCGTCAATGATCCTTCAAAGGAATACCACCTTGAATTTACGGTTCCGGAAGAAAAACTCGCAAACGAGCTTGCAATGCTTCTCAGAGATATCGGAGTGACTGCAAAGATCGCCGTAAGAAGAGGGCAGTATATCGTTTATATCAAGGGCAGCGAGTCTATCGAAGATACGCTTACTTTTATCGGAGCTCAGCAGTGCACGCTGGAGCTGATGAACGTTAAAATATATAAGGATGTCCGCAATAAGGCAAATAGGATTGCAAACTGCGATGCGGCAAACATTGATAAGGTCGTTAAAGCTGCAATGAAGCAGGTCGACGATATAAAGCTTATTTCACAAACAAACGGACTTGAAAGTCTGCCTGATGAGCTTCGTGAGATTGCAGAGCTTCGTCTTGAAAATATCGACATGAGTCTGCAGGAGATCGGCGAAAGCCTTTCTGTTCCGCTGAGCCGTTCAGGAGTGAACCACCGCTTTAAAAAAATTGCTGCAATTGCCGACGAGATTCGTGCAGGAGGCGCTGAAAATGAGAAATGACGAATTTGTAAATCTTCACATTCACACTGAATACAGTCTTCTCGACGGAGCTTGCAGGATAGGAGAGCTTTTTAAACGTGTAAAAGATTTAGGGCAGACTGCGGCAGCGATAACAGATCACGGAAATATGTACGGGGCAGTCGAATTCTGGAATGAAGCAAAAAAATCCGGCATAAAACCAATAATCGGCTGCGAGGTTTATGTTGCTCCGAGAACTTATCTTGATAAAGAACCAAAAATTGATTCATCGTCGTATCATCTGATTCTTCTTTGTGAGAACAACGAGGGTTACCGTAATCTTGTGAAGCTTGTTTCGGTAGCAAGCGTTAAAGGATTCTATAATAAGCCGAGAGTCGATAAAGAACTCCTGAAAAAATATCATAGCGGACTTATCTGTATGTCAGCTTGTCTTGCCGGAGAGATTCCACGCCTTATATCAATGGGAAATTATGATGGAGCAAAATCAGTCGCTCTTGAATACCGTGAAATTTTTGGCAAGGATAACTTTTTTATCGAGGTTCAGAATCATGGAATTCAGCAGGAACTTAAAGTTCTGCCGCTTCTTTACCGTCTTTCTGCGGAAACGGGAATACCTCTTGCCGCTTCAAATGACTGTCATTATATAAGCAAAAGCGATTCGGAAATGCAGAACGTTCTCCTTTGCATTCAAACCGGAAAAACTCTTGAAGAGCCGAACGGAATGAGCTTTGAAACAAATGAATTTTATCTGAAATCGGCAGACGAGATGGCCGCTCTTTTCAAGGGACATGAAGAAGCTGTAAGCAATACCTCCCTGATAGCGGAAAGATGTAATGTTGAATTTGAATTCGGCAATATAAAGCTGCCAAAGTTCACCGTAAACGGTATAACCGATAATGATGCATATTTCAGGGAGCTTTGCCGCAGAGGTATGTATGAAAAATACGGAGCAGAGCCGTCTGACGAAGTTACCGGCCGTATGGAGTATGAGCTTTCGGTAATTACTAAAATGGGATATACGGATTATTATCTTATCGTATGGGATTTTATCCGCTATGCGAGGGAAAATAATATTCCTGTCGGACCGGGAAGGGGTTCGGGAGCAGGAAGTCTTTGCGCATACTGCATAGGGATAACGGGGATTGATCCTATAAAGTTCAATCTTCTTTTTGAACGTTTTCTTAATCCTGAACGTGTGAGTATGCCGGATTTCGATATTGATTTCTGTATTGAGGGCAGGCAGCGTGTTAAGGATTATGTTGTTCGTAAATACGGCGAGGAGTTTGTTTCTGAAATAATAGCTTTCGATACCCTGAAAGCAAGGGCTGCGGTTCGTGACGTAGGAAGAGTTTTGGGTCTTTCTTATCAGATTTGTGATAAAGTTGCAAAGCAGATCGATCCGAGAGCTAAGCTTGACGAAGCTCTTGCAGAGTCGGAGGAGCTTACTCAGCTTTACCGTTCAGACAGATCGGTAAAAAAACTTATCGATCTTGCAAGGCAGCTTGAGGGGATGCCCAGACACGCTTCAACTCATGCGGCTGGAGTGGTGATTTCAGCCGTTCCGCTCAGCGACATTGTACCTCTTCAGTTAAATGATGAAACTGTTGTTACTCAGTATACAATGACCGTTCTTGAATCTCTCGGGCTTCTTAAAATGGACTTTCTCGGTTTGAGAAACCTTACTATAATCCGTGACGCTGTAAATGAAATCCGAAGAACAGAGCCGGATTTTGATATAAATTCAATACCTGTTGACGATCCGGATGTATATGCAATGCTTTCATCAGGCGATACATCAGGAGTTTTCCAGTTTGAGAGCGACGGGATGACTCAGCGGCTGATCGAACTTGCTCCGGAAAGACTTGAAGACTTGATAGTGATACTTTCGCTTTACCGTCCCGGACCAATGAAGTCGATACCTGTTTATATCGAAAATAAGAAACATCCTGAAAAAGTCGTTTACAAGCATCCGCTGCTGAAAAATATCCTTGAAGATACCTATGGCGTAATGGTTTATCAGGAGCAGGTTATGGAAATCTGCCGCAGTCTTGCGGGGTATTCGTACGGTCATGCGGATATTGTAAGAAGAGCAATGGCTAAGAAAAAACACGATGTTATGCTGAAAGAGCGTGAAAGCTTTGTAAGCGGAGCTGCGGACAATGGAATTTCTGAAAATATCGCAAATTCCGTTTTTGACGAAATGGTGAGCTTTGCGTCGTATGCGTTCAATAAATCCCACGCCGCCGCATATGCGTATCTTGCATATCAGACGGCTTACCTTAAATATCACTATAAGGGAATTTATATGGCGGCTCTTATGTCGAGCGTTATGTCCAGCGCCGGAAAGCTTGCGGAATATATCAATTCATGCCGTGCCGGAGGTATAGAAATTATGCGTCCGGATATAAACAAGAGCATGAAAGGCTTCACATACAGCGGCAATAAGATGTACTTTGGTCTTCTCGCAATTAAAAATGCCGGAAGCGGTCTTGCGGACAGAATAATTGCGGACAGGCTTATGCATGGAAGCTTCAGGAGTTTGCAGGATTTCTGTGAAAGACTCGAGGGACGTGATCTGAACAAAAAAGCTCTGGAAAATCTTATAAAAGCAGGAGCTTTCGACGGTCTTGGACTTAACCGCAGACAGATGCTTGATCATTATGAAATGATCCTTGAAAAAGTTGCAAGCGGCTCAAGAGGAGTTATAGAGGGACAGCTCAATTTTCTTGAATCCGATCAGACGCAGGATATGAATATAAAAATTCCGTATATGCCGGATTACAATTCAAAAAAGCTTCTTGCAATGGAAAAAGAAGCGGCAGGAATGTATTTAAGCGGAAGTCCGCTTTCGGAATATGCATATATAGCTTCTCTTATGCACACAAGAAGCGTGAGCAGCGTGGTTTCAGAAAATTCCGGTTTGAAAGATGGCGATACGGTAAAACTTCTGTGCAGTGTACAGAGCAAGAAAAATCATGTAACAAAGAAAAATGATAAGATGTGCTTTTTATCGTTGGCAGATGAAACGGGAGAGATTGAAGCCGTTGTTTTTCCCGACCTGTATTCTGTAACTGCCGCAAGACTGACAGAGGATAATATTCTTCTCATAATCGGAAAAATATCTGTTAAGGATGAAAGCATTACCGTAATTTGCAGTTCTATTGCAGAAGAAAGCGAATTCGGACGTCTTATCGGCAATATGAAGCTTTGTATAAAAATAAGTTCTGAAAAAGCTTCTGCTGCCTCGGAATTAATAAATCTTTGCAGCCGTTTTCACGGTTCGGTTCCGATTTGCTTCTATTTCACAGATCTTAAAAAGACTCTTATGCCAAAAAATCGTCTTAGTATTGATATATCCCACGAAAGTTTCAACGAGCTTTCGGATATGTTCGGAGCGGCGTCTATAGGGCTTATAAGATGAGCATTCAGAATTTAATTTAAAAATCTTTACGGCAACAGCATTTACTTTTTCTGTTAATCATAAAGGGGACGCTCTCCCCTTGAATCCCTGTCAAAGGGACGTACAGTCCCTTTGGCAGCCCGATATTAATCCTTACGGATACACATAAATGGTATCCGTAAGGATTAGGGCAGGATGCTCAGACAGAAATACACTGTTCAGCAAGGAATTAAAGAATCAAAGTCCGCTTGATAAACAATAATAAAAAGTAAATGCTGTTGCCCTGTATGAATTTTACCTTTTTCCTTCTTCTTTATCAGTTTCACTGAGCTGATCATATTTAAGAATATAGTCCCAGATTTCCTGTATGGTGGTGAATGCCACTCCAACGTAGGTGTCGGCACATCCGTAATAAACGGCTATTTTTCCTGTTTCGGAATCAGTCAGCGCTGCGCATGGGAAGCAGACATTTGGTACAAAGCCACGTTCTTCATACCATTCTTCGGGAGTCAGAACGTAGTTTGAACAGCGGTGGAGAACTTTTGAGGGTTCGTTGATATCGAGAATAGCAGCGCCTATGCTGTAAACATATCCGTTGCAGGTGTTTACAACTCCATGATAAAACAGAAGCCAGCCTTTGTCGGTTTCGATAGGAGCAGCTCCGCCGCCTATTTTAAGGTTTTCCCACCAGTTTCCGGAATTTCCCATAACGTGGCGATGACGTCCCCAGAATTCCATGTCTTTGCTTTCAGATAAGAAAATATCGCCGAAAGCAGTATGCCCCGTATCGCATGGACGGGAGAGCATTACAAAATTTCCGTTTATTTTTCTTGGAAAAAGAACAGCGTTGCGGTTATATGGAAGGAAAGGATTTTCAATGCGCTTAAAAGTTTTGAAATCAGTCGTCTCAGCGATTCCAATCGTCGGACCGTATGCGTCCTGACACCACATAATATAGTATTTTTCTTCAACTTTGACAAGACGTGGATCATAAGCGTAAATAGGCATAAACGGTTTGCCGTTCTGGTCGGTAAAGGGAATCTTCTCTTCGTCAAATTTCCAATGGACAGCATCATTGCTTCTGCCAAGGTAAATATGGGGAATACCATTACGCTGTTCACCTCGGAAAACTCCTATAAAGCCGTTTCCATATGGCATAACAGCGCTGTTGAAAATACGTGCTACATTGGGGAGCGGATTGCGGTTGATAATCGGATTTTCGCTGTATCTCCACATCGGAGCAGTACAGCTGTCGGGTTTATTCTGCCAGGGAATATTCGGGAGAGGGCTGCCAATTATTTTTATTTCAGACATGATCTTGTTCTCCTTTGCCTTAGGAAACACCGAACAAAGACCGCCTAACGGCTTTGTAACGAATCTGTTTGCGCTTTTTCCGTCACCTTACACAAAAATCACTTGATATATGTATGATAGTATGCCTGCGAGATTTTTATGCAGCCTGACGATAAAATCGGCTGCACATCTTCGTCACAATCCTTGTGCGGTGTTGCCTTTAATAATATTGTTGATTTTATTATAACATTTTCTAAATTTAAAGTCAATAGTTAGCTAAAAAAATATTTTCTTAGCTTATAATATTTTTTTAAAAATAGTATAGATTTTTCTTTTGTAATGTTATATAATGTAATTAGAATTTATAAAGGAATGGAGTTTTTTATGGTTATCAATGAATTTATAAACAGAATTTCTTCGGGAGCCTTCGATGAGCAATTTCGTATGCTTTACGGCTCCTCTGAAAAAGTTATGTTAAAACAAAAAGCACGATATTTGTCAGCGGCTGAAAATTTTTCAAGGCTTTATCCTGAATGCGGAGATATAGGCGTTTTTTCTGCTCCGGGAAGAACTGAAATAGGCGGAAACCATACCGATCATCAGAACGGATGTGTTATTGCAGCTACGGTTGACATTGATGTTATTGCTATTGTTTCTTTTCATGATGAAGGGGTTATCAGAATAAAGTCAGAAGGATTTCCAAAAGATGAGATATCTCTTGATGATCTTTCTGTACATGATGAGGAGAAGGGAACTTCTGCTTCTATTATAAGAGGAATTGCATCAAAGTTTATACAGTCCGGAATTAAAATAGGCGGTTTTGATGCATATACAACATCAGAAGTTATTTCCGGCAGCGGATTATCTTCCTCGGCGGCATTTGAGGTTCTTATCGGAACGATTATCGACAGATATTATAATAACGGCAGAATGGGTGCGGTTGAAATTGCGAAAATAGGTCAGTATGCGGAAAATGTTTATTTTGGAAAGGCGAGCGGTCTTATGGATCAAATGGTCAGTTCGGTAGGCGGATTCGTTTTTATTGATTTTAAAAATTTGGCCGAACCGTATATTGTTCCGATAAGATATGATTTTGAAAGTTCCGGATATTGTATCTGTATTACCGATACAAAGGGCGATCATTCAGAACTTAGTGGGGAATACAGTTCTGTTGCGGCGGAAATGAAACACGTTGCTGTTGAGCTTGGAGGAAAGGTTCTGAGCGATGTTGAAGAGGAGATGTTCTATGAGAAATTACCTGAATTAAGAAAACTATGTAATGACAGAGAGATTCTCAGAGCTGCTCATTTCTTTGACGAAAACAAAAGAGCCGGTTTAGAAAAAGAGGCTCTTGAATGCGGCAATACAGAGGAGTTTTTCTCGCTTGTGAATGAATCGGGCGATTCTTCTGCGAATTTGCTTCAGAATCTTTTTGTCCCTCAGAAACCGGAATTTCAGGAAATTCCCATTGCCATTATGCTGAGTAAAAGAGCACTGAACGGCTGCGGTGCAGTTAGAGTACATGGAGGAGGATTTGCAGGCACGATTCAGGCATTTGTTCCGGTCTATATGGCGGAAGCTTATTCAGCGGAAATGAACCGGATTTTCGGTGAAAAAAGCTGTATCATCCTTAATATACGTCCCGTCGGAGGATTTGAACTGACTATTTAAAATCTGCTTAAAAACTGTTTATTTTTTGGAAAACATTCAATTCTATGAATTCCTTTTCGGCAAATTAACCATTTCCAAAGCAGTTTTCCTATTTTCTTAACTTTTAATATGGGATATACGTCTGATTGATAAAGCATTTGTAAAGCTGCTCCATTATGTATGGATTTTGTAATGTTCAGAATTGATTTTACGATTATATGAGCAGAATTTTGAACTGTTCCTATGAACAATTAGGGAAGCACTGAATTTAATCGGTGCTTCCTCAAAATTTCCGTTTTATGGATGAAGAATAATAAAATGTATTGTTAAAACAAAAAAATATATAAAAAGGGGTTGACTTCTACATTATGTTATGATATAATAATTAAGTCGTAAGGCAATGAAAATTATATCGCGGTGTGGAGCAGCTAGGTAGCTCGTCGGGCTCATAACCCGAAGGTCGCAAGTTCGAATCCTGCCCCCGCAACCAAATGGCGGCGTAGCTTAGTTGGTTAGAGCGATCGGTTCATACCCGATAGGTCATAAGTTCGAATCTCATCGCCGCTACCATTGCTTACAACGCGGAATTTTCCGTTTTATCATACAGTCATTATTCGCACGAAAGTGCGTTTAATATAGATGGCCCCATGGTCAAGCGGTTAAGACACCACCCTTTCACGGTGGTAACATGGGTTCAAGTCCCGTTGGGGTCACCAAACGGAAGTGTCTCGAACCGTTTACGGAATAATCCGTAAGCGGCTCGGGATTTTTCTTTATCTCCCGATTTTTCTATTTTTTTTCCTTTCGTCTTCTACTTGGGTTTCCGTTTCCGAAAATCCTTTTCTTTCGGGCAGCTCTGGTTCGTCTGTCGTTTTTAAGACTATCAGCATTCTCTCCCCGTCGAATATCACCTCTTTGATGAACATATCAAAGAGGCGTTTTTTCTCCTCTAACGTTATTTCTCCCTCCGCACACTTCATCGCAAACGTGTAATTCTTCAAAAACAATATTACTTTCTTCACTTGCAACGGTTTTATCGTTTTCGATTCTTCCTCTCCTATCTCTTCGGACAACTTTGTTTTCGTGTTCGTCAGTTCTACCATTTTCGCTTGCGTATATGAATTGAAAATCCCGGCACAAATTGCTTCCGTTATATTTTCCAATTTCTTCTTCGTTTCTTCAAGCTGCTTGTATAATATCTTTAATTCCCTTAATTCTTTCAGCTCCGCATTGTGTATTTCTACCGTCTGCTCCGCCACGCGCTCTATAAATTCTTCATCCTTCAATGCCGATAGGATTGCACTGTATACGCTGTTTTCCA